>Ga0209387_1000452_pt1 | contig 11113 bp, 9 predicted proteins | sample NCControl_FD_187515 | JGI IMG/M metagenome (GOLD analysis project Ga0209387, IMG submission 187515) | Agricultural soil microbial communities from Utah to study Nitrogen management - NC Control (SPAdes) (version 2) | ecosystem: Environmental > Terrestrial > Soil > Agricultural land | place: USA...
CCGGATGGGTCACATGGTAGATGAGCTCGACCTGGTTGGCCTGGGCCGCGCGATCTTGCGAAGTGATCTGAAAGGTTCTCGATAGCCGGCGGCCGTCGGGCAGCAGGGTCTCGGGAGTGTCCTCCGCTTCGACTCCCACCGGGCGCATCAGCGCTTCCAGCGAAGGATTGAAGAGATCCAGAATCAGGGTGCCACCAGGCTCCAGATGCCGCCGGATGCTGCCCAGGCAGGCGAGCTGATCTTCCACCGGGACCAGGTGCTGGAAGGCTCGAAAGGGAATCGTCACCAGCTTGAAGGTCCGGCCCAGATCGAACCGGCGCATGTCGCCCTCGACCAGCTCGACCCGGGCCCGCACCTGGTCGGGTTCGGCCAGCAGGCGCTGCCGGCATACCGAGAGCATGCTGGGGGAAAGCTCGAGTCCGGTGATCTCGATTCCGGCGCGCGCCGTCGGGATCAGCACCCGGCCGGTCCCGCTGCCGATCTCCAGCACCGGGGATCCCGCCTCCCGCGACGCCTCGAGGTAGAACTCGCAGTCGGCCCGGTCACGATAGAGCCCCACGTGGTCGTAGAGCCCCGCGATCAGGCCGTACTGGTCCATTTCCGGGGTCGACGTCATCGGTCAGGTTCCTCGCCAGGCGGCGGCGATGTCGCCGTAGATGGCCACCGACTCGTCGAGCCGGGACACCAGGCAGTACTCGTCGGTCTTGTGCGCCATCGCGGCCTCTCCCGGACCGAGGATCACCGTGGGCGGGTTGCCCAGCGCCGGAGTGAGCACCGAGGCGTCGGTAAAGTAGGGAACTCCCCCGGGCGTGAGCCCCGGCCCGAGATATCGCTCGGCGATGCCGCACACCTGGCGAATCCAGGGATCGGCCGGATCGGTCGCCACGCTTTCCGCCTGCTCCAGCCGCTCGATGATCACATCCGGGCCCAGCTCGGCCTGGAGCCGAGCCCGCAGAATCTCCTCCTGCTGACCCGGAATCAGCCTGACATCCACGCCGATCTCGGCGGCATCGGCAACCAGGTTGATTCCGGATCCGCCCGCGATGGTGCCGACGTTGAGCGTGGGAGCGCCCAGCAGCGGATGGGGCGCGGTGCGGAAGTCGAAGCTCCTGAGCTGCTGGACGACCTCGGCGATGCGGTGGATCGCGTTGACCCCTTGGTCCGGCATCGATCCGTGGGCGGAGACGCCGCGCGCCGCGATCCGGTATCGCACGCAGCCCTTGTGGGCGATGACCGGCTGATTGCCGGTCGGCTCGCCAACCACCAGCGCTCCCACCATCCCGCCGAGGTCTAGACAGGTGGCCAGATGGCGGGCTCCTTCGCAGGAGGTTTCTTCGCCCGCGGTGATAATCAGCACGATGCCCGTCCCGCGCGAGCCGATTCCTGCCTGCCGAAGCGCGGCGACCACCATTGCGGCCACCGCGGCCTTCATGTCCGAGGCGCCCCGGCCGTAGAGCCGGCCAACATCCACGGCGCCGGCGAACGGATCGTGGGTCCAGGCCGCGCTGCCCAGGGGAACGGTGTCGAGGTGACCGGTGAAGCCGAGAGGGCGGCCCCCGCTGCCTTCGAGCGTGGCGAGCAGGGTGGTTCGGCCGGGAGAAAACTCGAAGTACCGGGTCTGGTATCCGGCTGCCGACAGCAGCCCGCCGAGAAACTGCGCCGGTTCCGCTTCGCGGCCGGGAGGATTGATGGTGTCGAAAGCGAGGAGCCGGCGCGCGAGCTCGAGCGCGGAGAGCTCCGGCCCCCCGGGCGTCACCGGACCTGGAAGGTCATGGTGGCCCAGTTGGAGACGTAGTCGGTCTCCCCTGCGACCTGCTTCACGATGGAGATGAACTTGACGTAGTAGAGGCCCCGCCGCGCGATGCTGATGGTGACCTCGCCCCCCGGGCCGGTCCGGAGCTGCTGCACCGGGAGCCGAGCCCCGCCCGGGGTGCGGCCGCCGGCCTGGAGCGCCAGCCCTTCGACTCCGACTCCACGGACCAGGGCACGAACCCCGAGGGTGCCGCCGGGCTTCTGGAGGTAGGGATTCTCCAGCGGAATGATCTCCGCCGGGTAGCCCAGCACCGCGGCGTAGCCGTCGGACCGGTCGTTACCGACCTGGACGATGGCCTTCACGTGCTTGGAATAGCGTTCACTGGCCGAATCACCGCTGATGCCGGCCTCCCGGCGGGCCGCGATCACCTCGGTGAGCCCCTCCTCTTCGAGGTACGCGTTGAATTCCTGGCCGCTGATCTTGAGCCGGTTGGGATTGGTCGAGACGCCGAGCACCGAGGTGCCGGTACCTCCGGTGCTGATGCGGAGGAAGGTGCTGTCGCCCCGTGCGGTGACCCTGGTGGTGTCGAATCGGGCCCGGCCCTCCGGCGTCATCAGGCTGATGTCGGCGATCCGGTTCCGGTCGATCGAGTTTTCGCTGGTGGTGAAAGTGCCGTTGAGCAGCGGCACCACCACCTCGGTGTTCGGGGGAAGAAACCAGGACCGAAGCTTGAGGAACATGTCATGCGCCGCCAGCGCGGTCGCGCCGCCGAGGCAGAGAGTACCGAGCACCACGATCGACTTGCGCATGACGCCTCCTGGAAAACGGGACTGCCGCTCCAATCTATCGAAGAATGGCGGCTGGAGGGTGGGTCAATCGCAGCAGCCCGGGCGAGATCGCGGCCAGCAGCGCGAGAAGGAGGGGCAGGACGGCGGCCCGGAGAAGATGACCTGGCTCCGCGCCGGAGATCCCCGGCATCGCGCGCGCCAGCGCGGGCGCCACCAGGACCGCATAGAAAAACAGCCCGAGGACGCCGCCCATGATCCAGACGCCCGCCGTCCGGATCAGAACCAACCCGGCCATTCTCCGACGGGTGGCGCCTACTCCCCGCCGAAGCGCGAGCTCCCAGGCGATGGAATCTGCCCAGATCCGGGCGGTCGCGACGGTGCCCAGCAGGGCCATGGCGAGGACCAGAAATGCGGAAACCGCGAGGGCCGCACCCATCCACCGGGTGGCTCGCAGCTGAGAGTCGCGATGCCCGGCAACCGTTCCGAGGCTGATCAGCTCGCCCGGCAGGCCCAGTTCCCGAACCGACGAGACCAGGTCGGGGCTGCGGCTTCTGATGATCAGCTCCGCCTTTGCCGGGGGATGCTGCAGCAGACTCAGGTAGACCGTTTCGCGCGGCTGCTCGGCGCCGCCGATCAGCGGAGAGCGCCGGTCCTCGACCACACCGATCACCGTGTAGGGAGTCTTCGGCCAGCCCGGGCCGAGGTAAATGGCCCGGCCGAGCGCCTCGCCGCGCTCGAAGTACCGCATGGCGAGGTTGTGATTGACGACCGCGACTCGGCGGGCGCCGCTGGTATCGGCGGGCTCGAATCCTCGACCGGAGGTGATCCGAATGCCGTGAGCCCGGAACGAATCCGAGCTCACCGCGTGGGCCAGCGCAGTAAAGTTGGGCCAGCGGATCTGGATCAGCCCGAAGTAGCAGCGCCCGCACTCGGTGGTGACCTGATCGCTGGTGCCGAGGCCGAGGACGGCGCCGGCGCTGGTCAGGCTGATCGCCTCGGTGCCCGGAAGGGCGGCCACCGCACCGAGCAGCGAGGCGTAATGCTCGGCCCGTTCGGGCGGGTCGCTGGTTCCCGAGTCCACCTGGAACATCTGAGCCGATTCGAGCGGCAAGGCATCACCCCGGTCGCCGCCGGGAGGACCGCCCAGCAGCGACGCGGCCCCCATCAGCAGCGCGACACTCACCGCCACCTGATAGGCCGGGACTTTGAGGCTCACTTCCTGGTCGGGAGGATCGATCAGGTCCCTCGGGGATACCGTGCGAAGCGAAGCCAGACCGGCCAGCCCGATGACGGCGCCAAGGGCCAGCAGGGCCGTTGGATCGATCGCGAGCATCGCGGCTGACGGCCCTGGCCAGGCACGGCGGGCGGCAAAGATGAGCCCCGCTGCCAGAATCAATCCCGGCACCAATGCGATCATCGTGAGTGCGGCGGTCTCGACCCCGAGGGACAGGAAGGTCTGCCGAAGTGAGGCCCCCACCGCCCGGTGCACTCCGGCATCGCGGGCGCGCTCGCGCGCCGAGGCCGCAAACGAAGAGAAAATCGATACCGCGGCCACCCCGAATCCGATCCAGGCCAGCCCCGAGAGCAGCGAGAGCAGTCCGCCCAAAGACCGGCGTTGGGTTTCGGCAGGGGGGCTCGCCGCAGGGGTCCACATCAATGCCGGCCCCGGCGAGGGGATTTCCGGGAGGGAGAGAGCCGGACCGCGGTCAGCCTCAGTCCGGGCGAGGGACCGGCTTGGAGTCAGCAGCGCGATGGCGAGGACGCCCAGCAGGATGACCCCCAGCGCACCGCGCCAGTACATCCGGAGCCGGAACCCGGCCGACGCCAGGACCGCACGCAGCGGCCGCAGACTCATCGCCCGGTCCTCACAGGCAATACTGCTGCCGGGGCCGCCACTCGGCCTCGAAGGTCCCGCGGAGTGGGCCGGCTCCCGGCAATTCCAGCTCCGCGCTACCCCGGAGCCGGCCGTCGGTGCCGACGTCGTGGAGGGTGACCTTTCCAGAGGTCGCGGTGGAACAGCTCCCGGCCTGGCAGAGCGACCCGATCGCCACTTCGGTCTCGCTGGGCCAGCGGTAGGTGCCGGGGTTGAGCCCCGACGGAGAAACACCGGGACCTCTGGGATAGAGCGCCAGGCGGAGCTGCGGTGCCTGGCCGGCCTCGATGGCACTGTCGCCCGGAGCCAGCGGCGCGCCCCTGAGCACCACCATCACGGCGTGCCCGTCCCAGGGGGCGCAGCTCGGCCCCGCGTAGGCGTACTCGAACCCGGCCGGCGGCCCGCTCGGCTCGGACTGGGCCGAACAGGCAGCGACCATCAGGCACAACGACAGGCGTCTCATTCGAAAGTCTGTCCGAAGGTGATCTGGTTTCCGTCCTGGTCGAGCACCCGGAACTGGCGGAGTCCCCACGGCATGCTGACCGGCTCCTCCAGCACCCGGGCGCCTCGGGCGGTGAGCTCGGCGTGCAGCCCGTCGGCATCACGGATGTAGACGTAGCAGGATCCGATTCCCCGGTGCTGGGCGGTTCGCGGGATCAGGATGACCGTCACCTGGTCGCGGTCCATGACGCCGATGTCGTCCTGGGCATGATTGATCCGGAACCCGAGCACATCCCGGTAGTGGGCCACCGCCGCGGGAACATCGCTTACCGGCAGCTCCGGAAGGCTCTTTCGCAGCATCGGCTCGGGCGCCGGCACATCAGGCTCCTGGAACGATTGCCCGAACCAGAGGGAGTGGCCATCGGGGTCGCGGATCTCGAACATCCGCAGCTTGATCCAGTTGACCCGCTCCAGCTCCGAGGGCTTCCCGCCCCGTGCCAGCACCGCGTCGCGCAGCGCGGCGACGTCGGCGGTCTCGAGGAAGAGAATCGCGCTGCCCCGCGGCCGCTTCTGCCCCGTGCTGTCCCAGGCGGTGTCCGAGACTCCAATCTGAATGCGGGCCAGTCCCAGGACCAGCTCGGCCGCGGCAGGAAAGCCGTACTCGCCCTTGGCGGGCCGGGCCTCGAATCCCAGCACGTCGCGGTAGAATCGCACGCTGCGATCGACATCCGCCACGGCGAGGAAGCGGCTCAGTGGGGCGGTGATCATCGGATTCATGACACTACTCCTGGTGCTCGTGGCTTCCGGGGCGAGCGCCCAGGGGCACTTTCCGGAACGGCACCGGGGGCCGCTCCAGCTCCACCGGCGACTGACCCTGGGTGACCCGGTAGGTCCGGTTCACCTCCAGTCCCGGATGCGCGTCGCTGCTGCGCGCCGCATCGGGCCAGCGGATTCGGAGCTCGCGCACCCGGACCGCCCGACCCAGCCCGACCTGGAGCATGAGGCTTCCGGCGCCGAACGAGCCTCCGGTGCCCACCGTTCGACGGATGGTTCGCGACCCGCCACGGGAATCCACGACCTCGAGCTCCACCCGCGCGCCGATGGCGGAACGATTGGCAGAGCGGCCCTCGAGCGCGAGCCGGATCCAGGCATTGCCGCGCCAGCCCGGATTCTCGAACAGCGCGCTGGCGAACCGGTCGCCGGGGAACGCCCCGCCCAGAACCATGTAGATGTCCTGGTCGCCATCGCGGTCGAAATCCGCGAATGCGGTGCCGTGGCCCTTCCCGAGATGCCCGAAGCCTCCGGGCAGGGTGACCTCCTCGAACCGCTTTCCCTGCACGCTCCGGAACATTCGATTGGGGATGACGGCGTTGAGGTCGGGATTCCCGGTGCCGATGTAGAAGTCCAGCCAGCCGTCGTTGTCGAGGTCGCCGTAGTTGCTCCCCATCGCGTAGATGGCCTTGCCCATCAGGCCGGTGCTTTCGGTGGCATCCGAGAAGGTGCCGTCACCGTTGTTCCGGAAGAGCCGGGAGCTTTCGACCTGGACCGGCAGTCCGAGATACTCGCGGGCCACGGCGTCCTGAAGGGCGGGGGTGGAATGCAGATCGTAGCTCAGCACCAGGAGATCCTCCCAGCCGTCCTGATCGAAATCCCAGAACCAGGCCGGGAAAGAAGCCCGGGGAAGCTCGACCCCGGCCGGTGCGGCGCGCTCCTCGAACTTCCAGGTCGTGAGGCTGGTTCCGCCCCGGTTCACATAGAGCCGGTTCTTTCCCTGGAGCACCGACGCGAACAGATCGGGCAGGCCGTCGTTGTTGACGTCGCCCCAGACCACGCCTTTGACGAAGTCATCCAGGACGATGCCCACCGTGCGGGCCACTTCGGTGAAGCCACCCCGGCCGTTGTTGAGAAAGAGCTCGGAAGGATGGGAGGGACCCCCGTCGGGTGCGGTGGACTCGTTGCCGATGAAGAGATCGAGGTGCCCGTCCAGGTTGAAATCGGTCCAGGCTGCGGTCTGGGTGGGATGAAAAGACAGGAGTCCGGACTCGAAGGTGACATCCTCGAAGGTTGCATCGCCGCGATTGCGGAGCAGGGAATTGGGGTACCGACCCGCTTCGGCCATCCAGGCGCCGCGCAGCACCAGAATGTCCACGTCGCCATCGTTGTCGTAGTCGGCATGGACGGTGTTGAGGCCGCCGGCGATCCCGTCCAGCCCCGAGGTCGAGCTCTTGTCCACGTAGCGGCCCCGGCCGTCGGCCAGGTAGAGATGCACCGGGTCGGTCAGCCCCCATGACGTGGTGAAGACATCGAGGAGCCCGTCGCCGTTGAAGTCCTCGACGCTGAGTCCGCCGGCCAGTCCGGCGACGGCCACCCCTACCTCCCCCGCGATATTCGGATAGCGCGGGAACCCGGGCTTGCGGCGGGGAACCAGCGCCGGGATCAGGTAGCGCCGGGGAATGCTGTCGGGAAACCCGCCGATGGCCTGGTAGGCAATGTTGAGCAGCCATTGCGAGCCGCGATCATCCGGAAAGTGCCGGAGCAGCGTGGTGTACCGGTCGATGGCCCCTCGGGCGCCCTCCTGGCGGGCGTGGCGCGCCCCGTCATCCAGCGGCAGAATGCAGACGGTGGCTGCGGGATTCTCCTGACAATTCTCCTGCTCTCCGAGGCGCAGATAAGCGAGTGCCGCGAGATCGAAGAGCGGCTTGGTTTCCCGGACGATGGTATCTCCCCACACCCGGGCATTGCGCATCAGGGTCAGAATCTCGGCGATCGCTTCCCGGGTCTGTCCGGCCATGAGGCGGGTGCGGGCCAGCAGGAACCGGTTCTGCACCGCGGTTGTGCCGGTCTGCCCGACCAGCGCCGCCTGAATGGCATCGGCGCGCTCGCGGCTGAGGAAAGGGTTGGAGAGCGGGTTTGCGACGGCCTGGGCGTAAATCACCGCCAGGGTATCGGCCATCCGCGCGGTGCCGTCACGCGGCGGGGCGGCCGGCGGCGGATCCCCGCAGCCGAGTATTCCGGACGGCAGACACGCGAGCAGGAGCAGGCCAAGCGCGCGCATCAGACCTCGCGTACCGCCGCCGCCACGGCCCCCACCGCGCGGTCCACATCGGCCAGGGTGTTGTAGATGTGGGGGCAGAGCCGGAGCCCTCCGGTGGGCGCGCCGGCGATGCGGTGTCCGTGATAGAGCCGGTCGTGGAGCTTCTGGTGATCGAGGCCCTCGAACCGCCCCACCACCACCCCGAGCGAACAGCCCGCCGCCGACGGCGTGACCAGGCGATAGCCCGAAATGTTCCGGAGCCCCGCGGTGAGGCGGGCCGCGAGGACCTCCACCCGCGCCTGGATCCGCTCGATCCCGATACGTTCCACGAATCCCACTGCCGCTTCGATTCCCGCCATCACGCCCTCGTTCCGCTGCCCCAGCATGTCGAGCTTCCGGGCGCTCTCCGCACCGGGATCGGTGGGATCGCTGAAGCCCCGGCTGATCACCAGCGGGCGCAGCTTCGGCACCAGGTCGCGGCGAACGAAGAGGATCCCGCCTTCGCGGGGTCCCATCAGCCACTTCTGGGTGCTGGCGGTGTAGGAGCCGGCGCCCAGCTCGCGCAGGGAGAGCGTCATCGCCGCCATGCTCTGGGCCCCGTCGATATGCACGTGGATTCCGCGCTCCCGGCCCAGCCGGCACAGCTCGGCCGCCGGAAGCCGCATTCCGCTCGAGTTGGACACGTCCGAGAAGGCCAGCACCCGGGTCGCCGGGGTCAGCGCTCCGGTGATCGCGGCCAGCAGCTCGGTGCTGCTCCCCGGGTTGCCCGGCAGATCTACCCGCCGGACCGTGAATCCGCGCCGGGCCGCCTGCGCTTCCCAGGCCAGCCCGTTGCTGGGATGGTTCTGGTCGGTGATGAGCACCTCATCCCCGGCGCCGAGCTCGAGCCCGGCGATCACGATGTTGTTCCCCTCGGAGGCGTTTCGGATGATCGCGAACTCGTCGGGATCCCCGCCGAGGAACCGGGCCACCCGGCCTCGCACCGTCTCCCGCAGGGTGTTGAAGCGGGCCCGGTTGTGGAAGGAGACATCGGCGTCCACCGAGCGGTTCGCCGCTTCTACCGCGGCGATGACTTCGCGGGGCGGGGGACACATGTTCGCCGCATTCATCGGCACCAGCCGGTTGCCAAACCCGAACTCGGCCTGGAGGGTGCGCCAGGCGGATTCGCCATCCTGCATCTCGACCGTCCGGAGAGAAGGGAGCGCGGCGTACCCGGCGGAGATCCCGGCCAGGGCGCCCAGAAAGTCCCGGCGGGACGGGGGCGGGTTCATGGAGGCCCTCCCACGGTGCGGGAGATGATGGTGATGGGAGAGGGATAGCTGATCCGGCCCAGCGGCGTGTCGATGGTGGGCACCCCGCGAAGGGAAATCCTGGTCGGGTCACTGGACAGCCCCGCCACCGACGCGGCCAGATCCACCAGGCTCTCGGCCGGCCCGTCGAAGAACTGGAGCAGGTTAACCCGCATCCGCATGGGGAAGACCCGGGGCTGTCCGGGCGGAAACGCCAGGGTGGTATCGAGGGTGCCCGAGATGGTTTCCCTGTCGTTGAGGAACAGCGACCAGGCCAGCCGCACCATCGTGGCGGTCACGGTATTGTCGGGCGGGTTCTCGCCCCGCACGTCGAGCAGGAACTCGAAGGGAAGGTCCTTCCGGGCCACCGCCAGCCCGATGCGGCCCAGATCCACCGGACTCAGGTCGCGATAGGAGCGGATCCGGCCCAGGTCCACTCCGGCCACGGTCGCGTTACGGGTGCCGGCCAGCGAAAAGGCCACCTGGCGTAGCGCGGCGATCTGCTGAAGCGTCGCGCAGCCGGCCGCGGCCAGCAGGCCGCATCCCAGGAGACCGGTCCTGAGGGATACTCGCATGGGGTGCCTCCAGATGGCGTGCCAGACTGGATTATACCGGAGATCGGCCGGGACTGGCGGGTCCCGCCCGCTCCGACTACCCTTCGGCCATGCGAGTGATCCTTTCGGCGGCCAGCTATTGTCGGCACATGTATTACGCGTCCCGCGCAACGGGCCGTAGCCGGAGGCATTCGATCGCGTAGCTCGCACCGAATCCCTGATGCTCCGAGCGGCCCGTGAAAACCACGGGCCGCTTTTCTTTTTCCGTTCACCGGGGGGTTGCCATGCCGGAGTCGCTCACGACCGCATTCATTCAGCAGGACTGGGACGCTTACTCGGAGTCTCAGCACGCGGTTTGGGAGACCCTCTACGCCCGCCGGATGCCCTCGCTCCGGCACACCGCGAGCCGGGTCTTTTTGGAAGGCGCAGCGGCCATCGGGCTCGATCCCGGCTTCATCCCGGTGCTGGCGACCTTGAATCGCCGGCTGGTGGCGCGGACCGGCTGGTCGGCCGTGCCGGTGGAGGGATTTCTCCCGGCGGGCGAGTTCTTTCAGTGCCTGGCGCACCGGATGTTCCCGACCACGGTGACCATCCGCCCGGCGGACCGGCTCGATTACGTGCCGGAGCCGGACATCTTCCATGATGTGTTCGGGCACGTGCCGCTCCACGCCGATCCGGTATTCGCCGATTTCCTCCAGCAATTCGGCGGGCTGGCCGCCGCGGCGGCGACTCCGGAAGCGACCGAGCGGATGGCCCGGCTGTTCTGGTTCACGGTGGAGTTCGGACTGATCCGGGAGGCGGGAGCGGTAAAAGTGTACGGGAGCGGCTTGATCTCCTCCCATGCCGACGCGGCCAATGCGCTGGGCCCCACCTGCGAACGCCGCCCATTCGTGCTGGAACAGGTGCTCGAGCAGCCATTCCGGATCGACGAACTTCAGCCGGTGCTCTTCGTGGTCGAGGACTTCGGGCAGCTGTTCGAGGCGGTGGAGCGGCTGACGCAGAACTAGTGAGGAGTGTTGTCTCGTCGGCTCCGGAGGGAGAGGGTCCCTCCGGGGCCTGCAGTTCGCGGACATGCCGAAGGGTCATAACTCAGCCGGCCGCTCACTGACGCCCCCTATGGGACCCTCTCCCCCCTGCGCCTGAATACCTTACCGTCTCACATCTCACATCTCACATCTCACATCTCACATCTCACATCTCACCTCTCACATCTCACCTCTCACCGTCACTTCCGGCAGCCCGGCCGCTTTCCGCTTCGCGTTGAGGGCGGCGAGTCCGGTGGTCTTGAGCGCCGTCCACTTGGGCAGCAGGGCCGCCCACTGGGCTCGGGCCCGCCCGGCCGCGGCGATCTGGCTCGCGGTGGGCGCCACCTCGGCGCGCT
>Ga0209387_1000453_pt1 | contig 11088 bp, 12 predicted proteins | sample NCControl_FD_187515 | JGI IMG/M metagenome (GOLD analysis project Ga0209387, IMG submission 187515) | Agricultural soil microbial communities from Utah to study Nitrogen management - NC Control (SPAdes) (version 2) | ecosystem: Environmental > Terrestrial > Soil > Agricultural land | place: USA...
TGGACCGGCGCCGATCCTCAGGTGCTGCGCCAGTTTCTCAATGATTTCCGGCTCACCGGAAAGATCGTGCTCGACGAAAACCGCCGTACCGCCCGGCAGATATTCGAGTCCGCCCGGCGGCTGCTGCTTCAGAACCCCAGCCTCTTCGAGGAGAAGTCGCTCCGGGCCGAACGGGAGTCCCAGTATCCGGTGAGCGTGATGGGTTTCCAGGACGAGCACGCCGAGGCCCGCTGGCTGCTGGCCGACCTGATAGCGGATCAGGCCCGAAGCGGGCTGGCCTGGGGAGAATACGGGTTGCTCTACCGCCGTCATGAGATCGGGGACGCGCTGGAGGCCGAGTTCATCAGCGCGGGAATTCCCTGCCGGATGGCGTCGGGGCGGGCCCTCCAGGACGATCCGGTAGTTCGTTACCTGGTGGCGGCGCTCCGGGTGATCGCCGAACCGGGCGATTCACTCCGGCAGGAAGCCTTTGCGCGGGTGGTCCTGCCCGCCACGCTCTGGTCCGGGATTGCCTCTGAGGCGGAGCGGCGAAAGGTCGAGCCGCTCGCCTGGATGCGCATGGTGGCGAAGCGGCTGGACAAGGACGATGAGGACGGCAAGAAGCTCCGCCGGGCCGATTACGCCCTCCAGAATCTTCCCGCGCTGGGCCGCAAGCACGCCGGGCTGGCGGGGCTGGTCGAGGAGCTGCTGTCCCAGCGGGTGGGTGAGTACCGTACGGTGCTGGAGGATCGGCACGACGAGCTGACCGATCCCGTCGCCGATGCGGCCGTGCTCGCGCTGGCCGGCCGGCTCGGCGGCGCGTTGCACGGACGGCGGCGGGTTTGGCTGCCCCGGCTGGGAGGGCTCGAGCTCGCGCTCTCCGGGCTCCTGCTTCGCGCCGGGGTCACCACGGTTGGATATCTCGACCACCCCGGCGCCCCCGAGCCCGAGGACCTGGTCATCACCGCCGGCGAGGGGGGACGCTATGGATTGAGCCTCGGAATGTTCAAGGCGCTCCAGGTCGTCCACACCAGCGCACTTCGGGACGCCTTCCGGGATTTCGTGGTGGTGGACCTCGAAACCACCGACAAGGACATCGCCAGCTGCGACATCGTGGAGCTGGGTGCGGTGCGGGTCCGGGACGGCCAGGTCGTGGACCGGTATCAGCAGCTGGTGCGTCCCCGGGTGCCGATCACCGAGGGCGCGCGGCGGACCCATGGAATCACCGACGAGGAGCTCCGCGACCAGCCCACCCTCGAGGCGGTGTGGCCCGCCTTCAGGAAGTTCTGCGGCGAGGACATCCTGGTGGCCCACAACGGCAACGGGTTCGATTTCCCGATTCTCCGCCGCCTGGGAGCCGAGCTGGTGGAGGGGGGGGACTTCGTCAGCTTCGATTCCCTGCCCCTGGCCCGGGCCCTCCATCCCGGCAGCCGGAGGCTCGAGGATCTGGCCCATCATTTCGGGGTCGCGCTGCCGCGCGCGCATCGCGCATCCGAGGACGCGGGGGCACTCGCCCAGGTCTTTCTCCGCCTGCAAGCCGAGAAACTGGCCCGGGCCCGGAAGACCGCGCTGGTGCACCTGCTGGATTATCTCGGCCTGGCGCTCGCCCTGTCGGATCCGGAGCGGCTGACTGGGGAACCGGAGTGGTTCTGGAAAATCACCCGGAGCTACGCGCTGGGCCGGTACAGCGATTGTCTGGAGTACTACCGGCTCCAGCGCGCCGCGCCGGGAGCGTTCGATGCACCCTCGGTGGAAAAAATCATCAGCCTGCTGGGCGGGATCCGCAAGATGGAGCAGCTCCGGAAAGAGCGGACCGCTGACGAGCGGTACCCCGGTGCGATGGCACGGCTCCGGCGGCTCCTCGATGCATCTTCCGAAGCGCCGCTCCCGGATCAGCTCCGCGAGTTTCTCAACCGGGTGGCCCTGTCGCGTTCCGACGCCGCGGAGAAGGATCCCGATCTCGCCTTCCGGGTGAACCTGCTCACCCTGCACTCGACCAAGGGGCTGGAGTTTTCGCGGGTGTATATCGTCGGTGCGGAAGACGGCCAGCTCCTGAGCGTTCCCCGGGACGGGAGCGCCATGCCGGAAGCCGAGCTCCAGGAATCGCGGCGGCTGCTGTACGTGGGCATGACCCGCGCCAAGGACCGGCTGGTGATGACCCGGGTGGAGCGGCGCAAGGCGGAGCCGACCGGAGGACACCGCTTTCTCACCGAGATGGGGTTCACCCCCCGGCCGCCCGGGAAGAGTTAATATTGCGATCACCCGGAGCACAGGAAATCACCGAATCATGAAACCCCACGACCAGCTCACCATTATCCGGAACCGCCATCGGGCGCGGGAGCTCCGGCTCTTCCGGGAGGTGGTCGAAACCTACTTCGAGCGGTCCGAGCGGGATGTCAACGACACGCCGATGGACTGGGAGGGTGCCCAGGCCGCCCGGTCCCGGATCAACCAGATGCTGGCGAGGGTGATTCAGATCGTCCGCGCGGCGGGCGTGGGAGGACCGGTCGGAACGTCCGCAATCACCGATCCGGGCCCGGCGCTGGGTCGGGTCGAGGTGCTGCAGAGAATCTTCAGCGTCCGGACCGGAGACGGTGTGGACCAGGAAATCCTCGACGTGATCGATATGGCCCTGGGTGTGTACGAGGGCGGGCAGTACCTGGCGCTGGCCCGGACCTTCAATCCTTTCTACTACGCTGGAACTGCCTTGGCTTTCGTTGCCCGTCTGCCGCGGCGGCTGCTCGCCGCCCTCGGGCTGTGGCCGCAGCCCCGCCGGTCCCGCCTTGGAGCTGTGGATCCTGGGCTCGAATCGATTGCAGCTCGGCTGGCGGAGGCCGAAGAGCTCATCGACACCAGGCTGACCGCGGTGCAGGATCGCCAGGCCCTGCGCCACGCGGAGTATTCCCGCCAGCTGGCCGAGCTTGCCGAACGGCTCAATTTCGCCGAACGGGTGCTTTCGCTCTCTCCGCCCCCCAAGCGCCTCGAGGCGCCGGAGGAGAACGACATCATCACCCCGGTATAAGCCTAGAGCTCGGGACCCATTCGGCGGGACTCCGGCTCCTTGGCCAGCAGGCGTTCGGCGAAGTCGAGCCGTTCCTGCGCCTCACCCAGCTCCTGCCGCAGCTTGCTTGCCTCGATTTCGAGCGCTTCGAGGGCATCGAGAGCCTCTACGGCTTCGGGTGCGAGCACGTGCTCCTTCTCGCCAAGGCGCTGCCGCAGCCGGTAGGCCCATAACCCGGATCCCAGCGAGAGCGCGGCGTGAATGGTGGCATGCATTGGTTCGGCCGGCACGGCTGCAAACCAGACCGCCACCAGGTTGCCGAAACTCAACAGCGCGGCGATCGGGAACCACACCCTGGGCTTGAAGGTCATGGGTGCTCCAGGTTGTTGTCGGTGCCCAGCGCCGCCTGCCAGCGAATCTCAATCTCCCTCAGAACCGACTGGTACGCCGGATGCGACGCGAGCCGGGATACCAGCGTGTCCCGCTCCGACCAAAACGGATAGTCGATCCAGCCTCGTATCAGGGAGGAGCGGCGCATCCACTCCACGCATCGCTCCGGATCGCCGACCCGTGCGAACGCGGCCGCGATGGCGTACGCCGAGCATTCGTCGGCCGCGCCAATCGCGGCAACGTACTCGGTAAGCGCCCGCTCCACTCCGGCCCGGTCGCCCCGAAGCCCCGCAGCCAGGAGATCGCAGATCCCGAATTCCTCGGTCTCCGGATTGAGCCGGCGGGACTGCTCCAGTGCGGCGATCGCGTCGTGCGTCGTACCCGCGAGCGCCAGGCCGAAGCCCTGCAGCATGGCCAGCCAGAACGACCGCGGGCTCAAGTCCACCCCCCGCGCCAGCTCCGCGATGCCCTGCTCATTCCGGCCGAGCTGCACCAGCATCAATCCGTGCATCGACGCGGCGCTGCCGTTGAGGGGATCGACCTCGCACATCGCCCGAAATGCCGTGAGCCCGTCGGGATGGCCGACCTGCCACGCCGCCCAGCCCCGCATGAACAGGGCATCCGGGTTATGCGGTGCCAGCTCCACCGCCTTCCCCGTATACCTCAGCGCCGGCCGAGGCTCGGCCCGTTTGATGTGGACAACGCCCTGAAGCCAGAGAGCGTCCGCGTTGTCCGGCTCCAGCGCCAGAGCCTGGCTCGCGATGGACTCGAGCTGGCTCAGGAGCGGGCCTTCCGGGTCGCCCATCAGCAGGTACATCACGATCAGGCCGCCCCGCAATCCGAGCAGCGTGGTATTCGGCCCCTCCAGCGCGCTGGCCTCGTCCGCCAGACGAACCGCCAGGTCGCAGCTTGGCCGGTCCATCTTCCACATCTCGGCCCGGGCCCGCAGGAAGAGCTCGAGCGCCCGGGGGTTCCGCACCGCCCGCTCGCCGAGCCGGCGGTCCTCGGCCGGCGTGATGGCCACCTTGAGCGCGCCGACGATCGCCCGGGACAGCCGCTCCTGGAGCTCGAACACGTCCTCGAGGGTGCCCCCGTACTTGTCGGCCCAGAGCGTGGCACCGCTCCGGCCCTCGCTGAGCTGGGCGGTGATCCGGAGCGCCGAGGCGGCCCGGCGGACGCTGCCCTCCAGCACGTACCGGACGTTGAATTCGCGGGATAGGGTGCCGGTGTCCTTGGGCGTGCCCTTGAGCTGGAGTGCCGAGTTTCGCGAAATCACCCGCAGCGCCCGCACCTTCGACAGGTCGGTGATCACCTCGTCGGTGAGGCCGTCGGCGAAATAGGCGTTGTCGGGGTCGGGGCTCAGGTTCGCGAACGGCAGCACCAGGATCGAGAGATCGGCCGGGGGTGCGTCCTTCGCGTCGAGCGCCGCGGCAAAGGCGGCGACCGAGTCGAAGCGGGCCTCGGGCGACTTGGACATTGCCCGGTCCACCGCGGCAGCGATCCCGCGGGTCACGCCGGGCCGGGCCGCCGAGAGCGGGGGAGGCGCTTCGGTCAGGTGCTTTGCCATCACTGCTGCGGGGGGCCCGGCAAACGGGGGCCGACCCGCGAGCATCTCCCACGCCATGCAGCCCAGGCTGTACTGGTCGGAGCGGTGGTCGAGCGCGCCGTCCGCCGCCACCTGCTCGGGGCTCATGTAAGCCGGGGTCCCGATCGAGACCCCGGTGCCGGTGAGCTGCTCGCTGCCGGCGCTCGCGGCGGCGCGGGCGATGCCGAAGTCGGCGACCACCGCGTGGCCCCGGGAGAGCAGGATGTTCTCCGGCTTGATGTCGCGGTGAATGATGTCCTGCTCGTGGGCGTACTGCAGCGCGCCAGCGACCTCCTTGAGCAGCCGCACCGCATCCTGGGCGGGCAGCGCTCCGTCGCGGTCGATCCGGGCCCGCAGGGTTTCGCCCTCGACCAGCGGCATCACGTAGAACACGTGCCGGCCGGTATCGCCGGAATCGAGCAGCGGCAGAATGTGGGGATGCTGGAGTCGGGCGGTGGTGCGGATCTCCTGGAGGAACCGTGCCGGACCGATGGCGGCCTGCAAGTGGGGATGCAGGACCTTGATCGCCACCGCGCGGCCATGCTTGCGATCGAGGGCCCGGTACACCGAGGCCATGCCCCCGGCCCCCAGCGGCTCCGCCAGCTCGTAGCGGTCGGCGAGCGCCTCGGCGAGGTCGGGAACGTGGGTCATCGGGGCGGAGGTCCACGGCGCACCGGTTCGGGCGCGTTGGCGTACTTCCGGTAGCGGCCGAGCAGCTTGCCGAAGACCACCTGGACCGGGAAGATGACGCGCTGCACCACCGCAGGTATCTCCACCATGGCGAACTCGCTGCGGTATCGCCGAATCAGGAACGCGGCGTCGAACGGATCCGGCCGCCCTCCTCCGCTCTTCCGGGTCGACGCGTAGAGCTCGGTCAGGAAGTACTCCGCGTTGTCGGCCGGCTCAATGTAGCCCGTCACCCGGAGCTCGACGTCTCCGGCGTTCCAGAACCGATGCGGCTCGCCCGGCTTGAACACGACCGTCTCGCCCGGCCCGGCGAATCGTGCCGACTCTCCGAGCCGCTGGTAGCCGATCCGTCCCTGCGCGACGGTCAGGGCTTCTTCCTGATGGTGATGGATGTGCATCGGGGGCCCGGAACCCGGCGTGACGACGTTCTCGACCTCCAGGCGATCACCACCAGGGGTCGGCACTCTCCGGAGGAAGGTGAGGCGCTCACCGGCGCCGTTCTCGATGGTGTGCGGGTACATGCAATGTCCTCAGGGCCGGCGTGGCACACGACAGATCGGGCAGGGTCCCATCTCCGGGTCGCGTCCATAGACGACCGTGATGGGTCCCAATGCAACGACCTTCCTTTCGACGGTATCGTTCACCGCGATCGCGAGCGTCAGGGTCCGGCCCGCGACCCGACCACTGAACTGGGCCGGCAACGACGGTCCGATCTGAATCGGATAGGCCCGCAGGACGTAGCTCCCGTCGATCGTGAATCGTCCATCGGCATCGAGCTGCACACCCCCGGGCATATCGCCAAAAGTACAGCCGACGTGGACGTGGACGGCGGAGTCGGTGACCACGACGCCGGAGTTGTCACCACCCCAGGTCCCGACCCCAAGAATCCCGTCGGATGGGGGAAGCAGCGACGATCCGGAACAGGAGCTGACCAGCAGTCCCATGAAGCCGAGGAAAACGCCGGGGCCTGGGAAGTGGCGGGAGAAAACCCGAAACGTCATGGTCGCGCCAAATCGGCTCGGTCCTTGACCAGCCACACCTCAACGGGACGCCCATCGAGGGTGGCAGGCCGCCAGCGCCGCGCAAAGACAGGCAGGAGCGCCAGACGATCCAACTCGGGTTTGCCGCTGCCGGGCTGGAGCCGGGCGTCGAGCACCACTCCATCCGCACCGATACGCTGCCGGATGACCGCGTTCCAGCGCTGCGGTGGGGCCGGTCTGACTCCGCCGGTCACTTGCACGGCGGGCTGGATCGTTCCCCCCGAGTCGAGGGACACCGGGGCACACAGAATTGACCGCTGGACTCGCACCCCGATCGGCGGGTCGGCGCGCAGGTGGATCCGGAGGGTAGTGCCCGGCGGGGCGCCGTCCGCCCGCAGGGAGGCCTGTACCAGTCCCGCGAGCCGGGATCCCGCGTCCGGCGTGTCATCCGGGTTGATCGCCCAGACCTGCGGGGAGCCAGATGGCCGCGGAAAGGCCAGGCCCAGCTCAACCTCCGGCGATCCGGCAATCGGAACCCCGACAAGCCGGCTCGCCAGCGCGGCCGAGTCGACCAATTCCGCAATGGCCGGCAACCGCCTGGGCAGGTCCAGTCTCCGGCAATTCGGGGCGGGCAAGCTTTGGACGGCATCCGCTCCGGAGCCTGCCAAGGCAACCAAGATCAGGGACAGCGGTTTCACCCTCGTTCCTCCTGAAAGCGCGTCAGCGATACCCAAGTCTACCGCCATCGGACGCCTCAGCCGCGACGGACCGGCTTGGACATGTAGATGTCCGGCCGTCCGGGACCATTGGCGTCAGGCATGACGCCGGTCACCACGTAGCCAAGCTTGCGGTAGAACAAAAACGGATGGTTGTGGCCCAGGTCCCGCAGCTCGGCGATGTGTCGGGGAATGTCCGCGTATAGATCGATATCCGCCAGGGAGGTGATCCCGGCATCGTCGTCGGTCCCCAGTGTCACGGTGAACGCCCCGCGCGAGGCGGCCTCCGCTTCGAACCCGGCCACCAGGACGGTGCCGAGTCCGCGGCGTTCGCTCTCCTCACGCACGACAAGCGGATGCAGCTCCCACACCCTCCCGTCGTACTCCGGTAATCCGCCTATCCAGCCGAGCAGGATGGAGTCCTCCAGCAGACCACGGGCAAAGCCGGCCCGAAGTATCTGGGCGACCTCCTCGCGAGCGGCCGCGAAGCTGGGCCAGCCGATGGGGTGGTTGAAGCGTTGGTGCAGGAGCCGGGCAGCCTGGTCCCGGACTGATTCAGGTTGGGTCGCGAGATCAACGAGTTCCATCCCACATCCTGGTCTGCCGAGAGCCATCGTTACCCGGCCAGCCGGCCGGTCACGATCCTTCCGCATGGCGTCATGCCGGCGCGCTGGAGGGTCCGCTGGGACGCTGTGTTGTCCTGGCCGGTTCTGGCGGCCGGTATATGACCGCCTTCTCGGCCGATCCGTTTCAGCTCCTGAACCAGGTAGCTGCCATACCCCCGGCGCCGAAAGGGCGCGGCCACTTCCATATAAATGTCCCCGTACGGCGGGTTGTAGTGAAACAGGAGTCCGCCGGTGGCCACGATTCGGGAGTCGACTTCGAGTCCCCAGTCTCCCACCGGCTCGTGGGTATGGGGAAACATTTTCAGGCGATCGCGTCTGGTGACAGGGCGCAAAATCGCACCAGAGGCCGTCAGATTCGTTGCGACCGCGTCCGAAAACAGAATGGTGTCGCTGCTCACCGCGACCGCGCACTGGTTGAGCATGTCGAACAGCAAGGGGTCGTTCGTCTGGGCTTCGATCGTGGTGGCATTGCCGGCCGTAACCAGGCGCCTGAAGATCGGCAGGGCGCTGACGCGATACTCCGGCCGGACGAAGAACTCCTTCACGATCGTTCGGGACGCTCCCTGGATGCCGCCGATTGCGCCATAACCCACCACCTGGTCCGCGATCCGGAAGATGTACGATTGGGTAAAGCCGCGCGCATGCCAGGAATCGTGCACGATCTGGCAATTCATCTCCCGCCGGTATTCCTCCCGCAACGCGAGGATGGCGTCGAGGGGCACCGCGCCGATGTCCGGCTGCGCCGCAGTCATGCCGAGCGCGACCGGGGAACCCGGGCGAGCCACGCGACGCCTCCGAGGAGAATGCCGCCTACCATGAAAGTGGGCCACCAGACCGGATCCGAGGCGCCGTCGACCACCAATCCGGCCACGCCGCGCAGTAGGAGCATCCCACAGGCGATCCAGGCCGCGGTGTGCGGCACCCACCGCCTGACCACCTCATGAGGCGGCCGGAGCAGAGTCAGGGCGATGAGAATCGCCAACGCGCTCAGGATGATGACGATCACGTCGTAGATATACCGCCACCCACTGGTCATCATGAGCTGGTGGCTGGCGGGCCCGCCGGGGAAACCCGCGGGGCTGCCGAGCGCCCACCAGATATGCGGTGCGGCAAAGAGAACAGCCCAGACGCAGGCCGCGTAGCTGATCCAGCGCTGCTGCCGCGTGTTGGTCACCATGACCTACAAGCCAAACTGCCGCAGGTGGTGATCGGTGTGGAGAAAGGCCCAGCGCATCCAATGGGCGCGGGTCATCGGGCCGAGAATCGGGTGCCGGTCGACCAGCGCATCGGGGGCCGCGGCGGCGAGCTGCTGAAGCAGCGTGACGGCACGCTCGAGATCCTGAGCTAAGGCTGCCGGCTGGACGACGGCGGCCGCGGGATCGGCACCGGTCTTGACCCCCCGTGGCATCCGTGGCATGAGGTACAGCACCGCAAAGCGGAGAAGCCCGGCCGGCCCGTCCCGCGGCTTGGCGGCGGAGGGGCCCTGTTTGAGCACTGCGGCGGAGGCATCACCGAGATGCAGCGCCATTTGTTGGGCCTTCATGGATCCCCAGACACCGGGCTGCGTCGGAGCCAGGCCATGCAGGCGACGGACGAGATCCTCCAGAATGGTCCGGTCGGAGATATTTCGCATCGGGATCGCCGCTACGCTTCCTCGAGCCGCGGGGCATCAGGGGCTTGGTGGTCGAGCGACTGCCGGTAGCGGATGCACCCGCGCAGGAATTCGGGCCACTCGGGCACCGTCGGGAGCGGATCCTGCTTCTCGGGCAGCAACCCCCAGAGCGCGGGGTGGTGCCAGCAGAGCTCATGACCGGTGCTGTCCCTATGCGCGCGAATCCCGCGCCGGAGTTTCCGCACTTCGTCGGTCAACTGCTCCCGCGACATGCCGACCAGATCCTCGTCCATCCGCGCCTCCGTCAGGTTGCGGCCGGGATCCGCGCCGCCGCCGCACGAAGCCAGCGGCGGCGAATCAGAGACGAGAACGGAGCCACCACAAGCCAGTACAGGCGAAACAGCAGCCAGGTCAGCGGTCCGCGCCCGTCGACTCGAGTCTCGGTCCGCAAGCGAGCCCCGCGAGCACTCACTTCAGTCCAGAATGCGGCCGCCATCCTCAGGGTCCCGTCTTCTGTCGCCCGAGGCCACTCGGCGGGTCCTGCGAGCGACTGGCGTCGGCCGCCCCGGACCAGCAGTCCGACCACATGGACCTGCGGCGAGTGCTCCAGGAGGAGAAACCCGCCGGCTTGCAGGGCCTGGCCGATCGGGCCAGTCAAGCGGAGCCGCCGGAGGGCGAACAGGATTGCGACCAGACGGTCCGGTGCGACCGGAGCCCCAAGCAGGATAGCCAGGGCGTCAGGCGGTGAGGCGGGAACCTCGACTTCGTGGCGGGTTCGAACCCGCGCCGATTGTAGCCAGGTATCGAGTGGCGAAGCCATGCCGGGTAAGATACCACCCGGCGGAACTCGTTACTCTTGCCCAACCCGCCAGACACCGGCGGTATTCTGGTTCCGGTCGGAGTAGCCGCCCGCGACAAGGACGTCACCATCGCGCAGTGACGCTGCTGCCGCAAAGCGGTATGCGGTCGGGAAGCGCCCGGGGACCTCACGGAATCTCCACTGTCGGACGTCGAGAAGCTCGGCCACCTCTGCGCCGGAGGTGACGAGGACATCCCCCCCTGCCAGCAGGATCGAGGTGCCCGCGATCTTGTAGCGCCGCTGGCCCATGGAGGGACCTTTCTCGAAGGTCCCATTCCCCTGGTTGAACACCTCGGTCGTCAGGTAATGAACCCGATCGCTGCGGTCCGCCCCGCCGAGAACCAGCACCCGCCCGTCGGTCAGCTTGATCGCATCGTGCTTATGGCGTGCGGTTCCGAGGGTGCCAGACGCCTCGAACCGTCGGGTTCGCAGATTGAGGACCTCTGCCCGGGCGTGGACTTGCATGTTCGGGCGCCGCCCGCTGTGACCGCCGATGACGAGCACTCGACCGTCCCCGAGGAGTGTCGCGGAGTGGCTCTCTCGCGGCAGACTCATCGAACCGAGCAGCTCGGAACGCCCGGTGGCGGGGTCATACAGCTCCGCACTTCGGAGAAACGTCCAGCCTCGGCCGACTCCACCGATGAACAACACCC
>Ga0209387_1000464_pt1 | contig 10976 bp, 9 predicted proteins | sample NCControl_FD_187515 | JGI IMG/M metagenome (GOLD analysis project Ga0209387, IMG submission 187515) | Agricultural soil microbial communities from Utah to study Nitrogen management - NC Control (SPAdes) (version 2) | ecosystem: Environmental > Terrestrial > Soil > Agricultural land | place: USA...
GGGAAAATCTATTCGAATCGCGCTCCAGTGATCGGAGCGATCCGAAATATGGGCGCGACCGTCGTTGAAAGTACGTTTCCGACGCCAGGCGCGTTTGCGGAAGCGTTCGAACGAGACATCGAACAACTATGGGCGGTCGTTGGCGAGAAACTGACGCAGGGCCGCATCAAGCGGATCATAGTTCTCGACGACGGCGGCAGATGTGTCATCAACATTCCGCCTGAGTTGCTTTCAAACTATGCCGTCGCGGGGGTGGAGCAAACCTCGATGGGTATGTTTCTCTTTGAGAATCACCCGCCTCCTTTTGCTGTTTTCTCCTGGGCCAGGTCCGCGGTGAAACTTCAAATCGGCGGCCACCTCTTTTCACACCGTTTGATCGATCGTTTACAAACCGAGTATCTCGGAGGCAGAGCGTTACACGATGCTGACGTCGGAATAATCGGTCTGGGTAGTATCGGCAGGTCGCTGGCAGACATAGCTTTACAGCAAGGCAACCGCGTGATGTTCTACGACCCGGATCCGGATGTGAGAGTCCCGCATTATCTTGAACGACGCATCGCCCGGCTCGATTCGCTGGAGGAACTGATGCTTGGTTCCGAATACGTGTTCGGGTCGTCAGGACGTGATCCATTCAAGGGTCAATGGCCCATGGCTCACCGCCCCGACGTCAAACTCTTTAGTGCTTCAAGCGGTGACCAGGAGTTTGGGCCCATTATTCGTTTTTTGCGACAACGTCCTGGTTTCAAAGTGGCCTGTGATACTTGGGACATTACTTCAGAAGCTGGACCATCTGGCGCGGTTCGAATCGCCTTTTTAGGTTTTCCCTACAACTTCGTTGGCCGCGCAGAAATGGCTGTACCTACGCCGATTGTTCAACTCGAAACTGCCGGCCTGCTCACGGGATTGATCGAGGCCCGGGGTTATCTGCAATTAATAGATGATGGCTACTCGCCGGACACACGCATCCATCGGATCTCACCTGACGCGCAAGGCTTCATTTACGACGTGTGGTGCAGTGCGATGAAGAACCGCGGTATCGATATCCGATCGATCTACGGTTACGACGCGGCGTTACTCGCGGCGACGCAACGCAATGAATGGTTCGCAGAACACACCGAACCACGTTCGGTCACCGGCAGAGGATCGGACGATCGAGTGGAAGAGATGATGAGATCTATGTTGTATGCGGATTATCAACCGGTACGCTGAAGCGCACTTCAGTTCCCACCGTTAACTTCGAATCAATCTCGAGTACTCCACCCGCGGCGTGTGCGCGTTCCTGCATTCCCAACAGTCCCAGCGTTGCCACACGGCGCGCACGTTTGCGGAGCGTGGTGGGATCGAACCCGATGCCGTCGTCGCGCACGACCATTTCGAGCGTCGCCGGTGTGCGACTCAATTGCAACAACACGTGCGATGCGCGGGCGTGGCGCGCAACGTTGGTCAATGCCTCCTGGGCAATGCGGAAGCATGCAGTTTCGAGATCGCGCGAGAACCGCTCGTTCGCGTTTGGCAGGTCCATGACGACTTCAGTCGTTACACCCGCTCGTTTCTCATAACGATCGACGTACCAGCACAACGCGGTAGCGAGACCAAGATCGTCGAGCAATGGCGGACGAAGGTCGACTGAGAGATCACGCACTAAACGAAGAGCTTCATCAATGGCGTCGATATTGTCTTTGAGACAATGCGTCGCTTCAGGCGCGTCTGAGTAACGCTGCACGGTGCAGAGGTTCATCTTTACCGCGGTCAGTGTTTGGCCGATCTGATCGTGGAGATCTCTCGCGATGCGTCGACGCTCGTCTTCCTGAGCTTCGATTAGCTGCCGCGAGAACATTCGTAACGTGTCCTGCGCTTGCTTGCGTTCAGTGATATCGCGCGCACTTCCTTGAACGCCGACAATCACGCCGTTTTCGTAAATGGCGCGGCTGCTGACCTCCACCGGAATGCGCCGGCCGTCTTTGGCGATCACGTCAACATGGTAGGTCGTTTCCCGTTGGCTTTCGAGCTTCGAAAGCAAACAGTCGCGGACCTGCCCGACGTGCTCCGGCGCTACAAACTCGGTGAAATGGCGACCAAGAATTTCTTCGCGGCTATAACCTGACAATTCCTCGGCCGCGCGGTTTACGGAAATGTATTTGCCATCGAGACCGTGGACGTAAATCGCGTCGCGCGCGTTTTCAAACAACTCGCGATAACGTTCCTCGCTTTCACGCAACGCTTCTTCCGCGCGTTTACGTTCGGCGATGCGCGCTTCCAGCTCCGCCACGTAGTGCTGGCTTTGGTGAAACAATTGCGCATTGCGAATCGCACTAGCCGCCCGCGCTGCCAACGTTTCTGCCAAACGCGCATGCTCCGGCTTGAAAAACTCGGGCTCTGTTTTGTCGACTGAATACAACCCGATCACTCTGCCGGAAGCGACAAGCGGCACACCCATCCAATTGCGCACGTGATCCGCACCGCTAACGAATTGCCATTCCGGCTCCTTCCTTGTGTCCGGAACGACCACGCTCTGCTTCGTCAAACAGATTCTTCGGATCAGGTGGTTCGTGTTGCTGTCGAATGCAATTGCGCGAGTGTTTTTAACGTCCTGAAATCCTTCGTAACGTCGCAGGGCGGTGACCAGAAAGAACTGCGAGTCTCCGCGCCGCAGCATGACGTTTGCGCTGTCGTAGGGAATGAGCTTCGTGAGGTAGTCGAGTAGCGTTTCGAGGATACGGTCGAGACTGAGATGTTCGGTCAGAGCGATGTTCGCATCGCGGAGTATTTCAGTCTCACGAAAAACGGCTTCTTCGCGCGTCAGCAGTCCGTCCAGCTCAGGAACCATGCGGACCTCCCAGGTCGGATTCGTATCGGTTGACTTAAGTGTAACGTGAGGTTTACGGGAAGCACGTCACATATGAACGGACACAGGGCAATGTCTAGAGACGTCGCCCCGGTCCGGATTCTTGCGTCTTGTCAATTAGACGGGTGAGATTTTAACACGGCCAGAGAAATAACTTGAGCAGGTTGCTCGGCGATGAGGAGTTACCTGCGCGATCAACCGCTACGACCTTGAAGGAGTTGTCGCCATGAGTGTTTGCATAGACAAAATCGACATCTATGCCGCTCGACACCGGCAACGGACTCAATATGCCGTTCACCCAAATCTCATACTCGATGAATCCCTGCGGATCGCTGTTGTCGAGAGCCTGCGTCCACCCGAGCCAGACTTCGCCGCAAGTATCGTCTTGCACGAGGTGCAGGTTCGTGGGCGCGGAAGGCGGCGTAAAATCGTTACTGGGCTGGGTGGTCGCTACGACCGTATTGCTGGTACTGCTATTCAACGTTCCGTACTCGATGGCGCTCACGCTGAAAGAGTAGGTGGTGGAGCGTGTCAGGTGACGAATGATCACCGATTGACTGCCGGCAGGCGCCCCGACCCAGTTGATGTGTTCGGTAATTCGGCTGCCATTCACGTTGATCCCGTAGATACAACAATGGGTCGAACCGTAGTCTGGCGATTCAGTCCAGGTGAGTTGTACATGCGATGGCGTAAGCACAGTGGCTTGCAGGGTTGGCGGCCCGGGCGGCGTCGTATCGGCCGGTGTGCTGACGTTCACGAGGTTGCTCTCAGCCGATTTATTGCCATTATCGTCTACGGCATGGACGGCAAAAGTATATGGCGTACCTGGCGATAGATACTTTGTGCTGTAAGTGGTTTGTGTTTGGCCAACCGTGGCGAAAGCGCTCGTCGAGTTTTTGAGGTTCGTAATGCGAACCTTGTAGGTCCACTTGCCGGAATTGTCAGTGGAAGCGTTCCAGGAAAGATTGGCGCTTCTGTCCGTAACTCCGCTCACCGCAAGATTCGTAGGCGCGGTCGGCGCCGAACGGTCCCCTTTACCCGCCGAGAATGTTGTAGACCCCGTGAAAAGCAAACCGACGATGAGAACCAGCACCGCACTTCCAGCCAACAGTCGTGAGTAATACCGAGTCGTCATGATCTCCTCCTATTGACGAGTCAGTTCAAGTAACGTCATCAGGGCTCGTCGGACTTCGTATTGGTCCGCGCCGGCGCTGGACAGTCCTGTGTGCCGCCCACGCCTTGATTCAAAGATGGTGAAAACGTGCGAGAGAAGGGGAGCCGAAGCTTACCAGATTCCTTGCACTCCTACTATTGTTATTCGCGGGTAAGTTTATTGAAATTGTGTGACGCGCGATCTATTCATTGGCGAGTTTTGCTGCGGCCGATGAACCTTGACAACAAGCGTTAACGGTAGTAATTGTTGCTCTCCCTCGCGACTCAAATTTGGGCTCGTCCTCCAGAGGCTGCTACCTTATCTCAGGCTCCAACCCTTTGCAGCGAAACCGAGCCTTCGGCTTTTCATAAGGAGTACGCACACATGCCTGAAAATAAATCCACCTCAAAAAAGTCAACGTCTGGTTCTGACCACGGTACCGGTTGCGGCGATCTCGGTCGAGCAAGCTATCGAGCCGAACAAGCGCCGGATGCGGTTATCATCTTCGCCTTTGGTTGGCATCCCACGCCTGGCTATACAGACTTTTTTGAACAATCAATGATCGAAATATTTCCCCCCGAATTCATATTCCACTCAGTGCGCCCCGGCTGGATGGTCCCTCAGGTGCTAACGCCTTTCTCCATCTGGGTAATGTTTGGCGCCAGTGAACCGATTAAGACAGTAACCGTGCACGATGCCGATGGTGCGCACGAAATCGAGGTAGAGCAGACGCCCGACACTTTAGCGGCGGCGAATCAGCGCGCCACATGGGTTGTCGGACATGTTGCGCGAGGCGGTGGCGTTGGCTCTCGCGCGAGCACGATGGGCATCGGCGAGGAAGAACCTGGTCCAACCTTTCGCCTGGCGAATACCACGATGGCGGTTGGCGAAGAAGATCCCACTACTCTCGCAGTCGGTGAGGAAAATCCGAAGACTCAAGCTGTTGGCGAGGAAGGTGGACCGACTACGCTCGCTGTCGGTGAAGAGACAACGGTGGCCGTGCCAACCAGTCCGTTCGGAACCTTTTAAATGAACGAATCCGACACACCGTTGCGCCATTCGCTCCTGATCGTGGGCGGCGATGCCGATCCGAATATCACTGCGTTGCTCGCAGCCGCGGCGCGTAGCGGTGTGTCGCATCAAACGTTGTTGGTAGGAAAGTCGTCCCATCCTTCGCTGACCTGGGACATTACCAGCGGTAAGTTGACGCTCGATGACGAACCGTTGGAATGCTATGCGGCCTTTGTCCGCCACGATGTCTTCACGGCTTTAAACGATGGTCAGCCGTCATCACAGTATCGAGCAATGGGGTGGCATACGGCTGTCACTGGCTGGCTCGCCGCACATCCGGAAGTGTTCATCTTTAATCGCCGCAATCTGAATCAGGTGACGAACAAACCACTGGTTTTGAAGTTGGCCCAGGACTGTGGTTTGGCGATTCCGCAAACGCTTATCACAAATGATCGCGGACGTGTGGCGGCTTTTCGATCGGGTGTGGCGAAACCAATTAACGGCGGCGGGTATTGTGAACCGCTAGCGGACGTGCTCGAACGTACACCTGTGAAGGATGGCCGCACGGCCGCGCCAGCGATCGTTCAGCAACGACTTGTGCCGCCAGAGGTCAGACTTTACGCAGTAGGCGATCGTTATTTTGCCTTCAATGTGATCTCACCGGAGCTGGATTATCGATCGACGCAGAACTGCCGCGTCGAACCAACCCAAGTCCCGGGCCAATTGATTGAGAGTTTTAGCGCTTTGCTCGCGAGGCTCGGACTTGATTTCGCTGCCGCTGATTTTAAAACCTCTCCGGACACTGGCGAGTTGCTGTTTCTCGAAGTGAACAACGGCCCCATGTTTGCCGCATTCGATCTCGCGACAAGTGGGGAGCTCTGCCTCACAATGATCGAAACGTTGATGAAGGGAAGTGATCGCGCAGCAGCATTCGCCAACAGATAGCAAGAGCGGCCTACGAAAAGACTTTGAGATCGAACAATGTGGAAGACTAGTCTAACGCCCTCCCACGGCCCACATTATCAAGACCTCCCTTAGCCCCTCCGTTAGTGTAAGACTCCCAAGCTTAACATTTTGATTCGCGGATTGACGTTGCCAGATCGTTTGGCGGCTGATTGGACAGGGGTGAGCCCTTGGCGTTTCCGACTATCAGCTTTACGAACTGTTCGGCGCACGGCGCGCATCTTCGGGTGCGCGTCGTTTGCGCTTACAGACCTGACGGTCTTGGCTGGCGAAGTCGGCGCTGTCGTCGTAACTAACTCGGACTTAGCTTCATTAAATCAGCGCAGCAATTTCCGCTAATAAATAGCAATGAGAGGCCATGGTTATAACTGGACGACAGCTGATCTTGATGAAAGTGTACAGCCGATTCGTTGAATCATTGTCCAGACCGGCAAGAAAATCGGTTTCCAGACGATAGGGTGATCGTTTAGCAAAGGTCAATGCCTCAAGACGAAGGCTTTTGACCAGCCTGCCCGATCACCTTTTCCCATCGCTTCATTTCACGCGTACCGCTCCTTTCAGGAGTCGTTCACTTCAACAATCCAACCCTTGGCGTGAAGACTTTGCCAAGCAAATCTCAAAGGAGAGCCCTATGGCCAACATTTCCAAGCGAAATCGGCGGCGTGAGAGGGAGCTACGCAACGCTGCGAAGAACCGGCGCGAAATAATCGCAGCGCGCTTGAGCCGCCGTGACATGATTAAAGCGGGTTTGTTAACGAGCGCGGGGTACCTGATACACAAAAACGGCCTAAGTGCCAGGGCCCAATTCAGCGGAGACGACTGCGATAGTCGCTGGCGAGACGGTTTCGGCGGCAGTAACGGTACTCCGCCAAGTCCGCCGACAATGCCGTTCGTCGAGCCCCTGCCAATTCCCCCCATCGCCCAGCCGGTTGCAGCACTTAGCCCAGCCCCGACAGTAAATCCAAACACAGCAGCCGGCGAAGGTCGCACTCGGCCTCACCAGGCTTTACTGACATCGCCCCCTCAGAAGCTCTACGAGGTCCATCAACGCGAACAGTTGCTTAGTATGCACCCCGATCTCCCATTGCAAAGACTCTGGACATTCAATGGCACAGTACCGGGTCAAACCTATGTTGCTCGCTACGGTGAACCGATTCTGGTGAGAAACTTTAACGACCTGCCGAACGACAATGGAGGTTTCGGACTCCAGTCCCTTTCGACGCACTTGCATAACGGTCACACTCCATCCGAAAGCGATGGCTTCCCCTGCGACTTCTTCGCTCAGGGTAAGTTCTACGACCAGCACTATCCGAACGTCCTGGCCGGATTCGCGTCGAGCCATCCACCCAATGGCGATATTCGAGAGTCGATGAGCACGCTTTGGTATCACGATCATCGCGTGGATTTCACGGCTCAGAATGTGTACAAAGGTCTTGCTGGTTTCTACCTTCTCTTTAATGAGTTTGATACCGGCGATGAAACCACAGGCTTCCGTCTGCCAAGCTTCCCGAATTTCGACGTTCCAATGATGTTCAACGACAAGAACTTCGATGAAGATGGGGTTCTCGCCTTCGACCTCGCTAACCGCGACGGTATCCTGGGCGACAAGTTCCTTGTCAACGGAAAGATACAACCCTTCTTCGAAGTGAAGCGGCGGCGCTACCGCTTCCGATGGCTCAATGGTGGACCGTCCCGGTTCTATAGGTTCTATCTGACAAAATCGAACCTGACCAACCACCCGTTCTGGATCATTTCCAACGATGGCAATTTACTGCGGAACCCGGTGCAAACAACTAACGGTCTATTCATTGCGGTGGCTGAGCGCATGGATGTGATTGTTGACTTTTCATCCTTCGCTGCCGGAAGCATCATTCACCTTGAAAACCGGCTGGAGCAGTGCGACGGAGCGGGACCAGGAAACAACATTCTCTCGGCTGGCCAGGGCAACAAGGTGCTTGAGTTCCGTGTCGTGTCCGACTCGGTTACAGACAATAGCGTAAACCCGGCCACTAACCCCACTTTCTATGAGGTACCGACACGGGTGCCCGAGCGTATCCAACGCTGCTTCAAGTTTGATCGTGAGAACGGTCAATGGGTAATCAACGATGAGCTCTTTGATTGCAACGATGTTCGTTTCCGAGTGAAACGTAACACGGCCGAGATTTGGAATCTCGAAGGTGGATTTGATTGGTCGCACCCAATCCATATTCACTTCGAGGAACACCAGGTTCTCCAGCGCAACCGGAACACACCCACGCTGATCGAGCGCGGCCGTAAGGACGTTATAAGACTCGGCGAGGGTGACGACGTAAAGATCTACTTCCGGTTCCGCGACTTTGTCGGACGTTACCCGATGCACTGCCACAACACGATTCACGAAGACCACGCGATGATGTTGCGCTTTGATATCGACGACGTGGGAAACAATAACGAGCAAGACTGTGATCGCCGCTGATCGGAGTAAAACCAGGAAAGGAGAAGAAAACAATGTCAGTGATAAGCAGACGAAAAATGCTTGCGGGCCTGGCAGTGACTCCCTTAGCCGGCGGGTTGGTGACCAGAGCGAGTAATTTGATTGAACCATCACAAGGCGGAGCCACTTCGTCACGAGCGAAGTTACAGGCGCGCTATTTTCCGAACTTTGAGGTCACTACGCATGAAGGCAAGAAGGTTCGCTTCTACGATGATCTGGTTAAAGATAAGATCGTGGTCATCAACTTCATGTATGCACAGTGTGAGGGGATTTGCGCCCCCATAACGCGGAATCTGAAGCGGGTGCAGAGCCTTCTGGGTGAACGCGTCGGTCGAGACATTTTCATGTATTCGATCAGCCTGAAACCTGAAGAGGACAATCCGCAGAAGTTGAAACACTACATGCAGATGCATCGGATCAAACCGGGCTGGACATTCCTGACTGGCAAGCCCGACGAGATCGACACATTGCGGCGGAAACTTGGTTTCTCCGATACCAAAGCTAAACTCGACAAGGACCTGACGAACCATATCGGGATGATTCGCTACGGGAATGAAGCTCGACAATGGTGGGCAATGTGTCCCGGACAAGCCAACCCGCCTTGGATCGTCGAGTCAATTCTCTGGATGGATCCAAAAGGCAACGAAGTCCACACTCACAACACGAAGACAAAGACCGGTAAAGTGAGTTAAAACTGCATTTCGATCATTACAGACAGGGGTGGCGCAAGTGAGAAACAAAGAGAGTTTAGTTAAGCCTTGGTGGATCATGGTGTCATCCCTGTTTGTGGTTTTCTTCATCTTCGGCATATCACCTGTAACTCGCGGTGAGCTGCAAGGTATCGCGCCGCAATCCATCGACTTTGAAGTTGGACGGCGGCCTGAAGCTCTGTTGTTTGATGGAGCTCATATTTGGGTTGCGAACCAACAGAGCGACAACATCATGAAACTGCGCGCCAGCGATGGATTAATTCTGGGAACGTTTGAAACTGGCGTCCGGCCCATTGCTCTTACTTATGATGGCACATACGTTTGGGTCGCAAACAAGATGAGCAACAATGTGATGAAATTTCTCGGGAAGGACGGTTCGCTTGTAGCGACCATCGCCGTGGGCCAACAACCCGAAGGACTGGCTTTCGATGGTAAAGACGTTTGGGTAACCAATGGTGGCGACAACACGGTAACAAAGTTGCGTTTGAGCGACGGCGCGAGTTGTACTTACATAGTAGGACGAAGACCGATGCGTTTGCTTCACGAAGGCGGCAATATCTGGGTCGTAAACAACGACAGCAATAGCGTTACCAAGTTACGGGCAACAGATGGCGTTAAATTGGGAAGCTATAAGGTGGGGAAAGGTCCGACCGGAATCGCATTCGACGGCTCGAACGTTTGGGTAACGAATTTTTACGGCAGCAGTGTCACGCAACTGCGAGCGTCGGATGGGCAGGTTTTAAATACTATCGCTGTTGCAGACGGACCCGTAGGAGTAGCCTTCGTCAACGGGTACGTATGGGTCGCAAACTACGGGAGCAGTTCTGTAACGCAGATTGAACCTAAACGCGGCGGAGTGATCAATACCATCAAGGTTGGCAAGTCTCCAGCGAGTGTGGTCTTCGACGGGACAAGTATTTGGGTAGCAAATGGCGACAGCAATTCAGTTTCAAGGTTGATCCTGTAGTCTGACGCATCCCGTGGAAGATGGTGGTCTGGCAGCCGCTCTCGCTGACGGTCTTAGGACGTACAACGAAACAACCAATAACCGTGATCGGTGAGACACTTCTTAGACGCATTAAGAGTAAACCCCGCAATTTTTGGTGTCCTGATGACCACAAGTTTTTTGCGAAATACTTATCCTCGCTGAACACCCGTCAAATCAGTCAAATTGATTTTTGGGGCAGAAATGCCGTTGCCCCAAAAGTCACCGAATAATCCGACTTTTGAGGCAAAGCCCCCAACAACCCAACAACCCAACAACCCAACAACCCAACAACGGCTTTGCCTATAAATTGAGAGTTACCATTTTAATCCGCCAGTTTCAGTAAAAATCAAAGTGACCGATCATCGCGCCGCGAATCGCGGACAATGATTTTTACTCAAAGGGCCGATTAGAGTTTGACGCCTAGAGTCTTTAACATCGTCTGTTGTTCAAAACTAAGTTTCCCCTCTGCCATTTGGCGAAACAACACATAAGAGATTTTGTGAAAGTGCGTGTGCAGGAACAACGCCGACATTGCCCGATCAATTTCTGCAATCGCTTCGTTGACCGTTGTCCACTCACTGAGATGACTTCTCAGCACAGCGAAGTTCACTCCGAGCACTAGCGCCGCGTCAGGATTGCCCTCGTATGGCTCTAGGGCGATCTCCCAATCCTCGGCGTCTAGCCACGGATGCTCTGTAATGTTCTCGGTGTTACGATTGTTTGGCATGGTCGATTCCTCTCAATCAGGATCGGCTGTGAAGGGACTGGCGAGTGCTAGTAACACTTGTCAGTCCCGCCCTAGCGGGTTGGGCCACTATAGAGACATTGTTTCA
>Ga0209387_1000465_pt1 | contig 10971 bp, 10 predicted proteins | sample NCControl_FD_187515 | JGI IMG/M metagenome (GOLD analysis project Ga0209387, IMG submission 187515) | Agricultural soil microbial communities from Utah to study Nitrogen management - NC Control (SPAdes) (version 2) | ecosystem: Environmental > Terrestrial > Soil > Agricultural land | place: USA...
GAGTAAGACTCCGACTACAAAGAAAGTGATTCTGTTCCGGCCGTCAGTGGAGAGCGGGAGCGGCGCGATAAGGCGAAAAGGCTCACTCATGGTCGTGACTGAATCAAGTGCAAGCGCGCGTCCAGTATTGGTTACGAGTAACTGTGGCACCGGTGGTTCGTTCCCGGCACGTCGTTGACCATAGGAGAGATTGTCAATAAGCGCGTCCGGTGTCGGCTCGGGAAAGTCGAAGGAGACTATCAAAGTCTCAATCGGCTGATCAGAAACGAAGCCGACGAAAGTTGAAGTATCCGACGGGTTCATCGTGACGCTCTCACCCGTGGAGATTGCAAGGATCATCGGCGTATTTAACTGGTCAACTCCGACAGCGGTCGTACCGGGTGGAAGGGAGATCGTCATGCGCACGAATTCAATCAAGCTCGGAGCGCGCATGAGCTTATTGCCATTTTGCCCCGTTACAATCGACGGTCCATTGGCAGCACGAAAGATGACGCCGTCAATCTCAAGGAAAGACAAATCGTTAGGCACGTTCGCGCCCGATTCAAAGTCGATGGTATTCAGATTCTGTGAGGCAGCATTGAAGGACGCCCGATCGCGAAACACCGTCGCGTTGGCGATACTAAATGACGAGCAACAGACCAGAACAACAATGGCGCTCGAAACAAACAGTTTCATGATGGCACCTCAGATCGAAGCTGCGTGGTCCTGCTTTAATCTACGCCTGAAACATCTATTGATACAAGGTTATTCGATCTTCTTCGCGTTGGAGTCCTGACATGAGCCCAGCCTCAAAACGGCGCCTGTTACCTGCCCCTTTTCGTCCTTGACAAACATGATGTCCGTCTCGGTCTCTTTAGCAAAGAAGTGTGTCTCTGATAAAGCAGTCAGCGTCACCGGCATGCGGTTGCCTCCGCGCCATCGTAAGGCATCGCCTTCGCGCGTGACGGTGGCAATCGCGTTTGGTCCAAACTCATATTTCCCGACGAAAGAGTCCAACGCTTTGGGATCGAGTGTTATCGGATTGCGCTTTGGGGCGAGACGGGTCCCTTGAGCCTGTAGCAGTTGCCAGCGACCGTCCTTTCTTACAAAGATGCTGGTTATGACCGTTTCACGTACCGTATGTCGCGAGACAACTGCGTCACCGTAGACCATCAGATTTTCAAGTGCCGGAATCGAAACTGGAGTTGACGACAGTCGGTCGCTGCTCATGATGCCAGTGATTTGGGTCACCTTACTGATAACGCCGCCAGAGGGACGGATAAATTGGAATTCGTCCGCATAAAGTTGTTCGAGCCGCGCTCGATCTCTTTTCGTAATTGCGTCATTCAAGTCGCTGAACAGTTTCTGTATCTCTTCTTTCGTCTTGTCTTGCTGGTTCTGGTGGCTTTGTGCCAGGGCCACGGCAGGCGTTATCAAAAGAAAGACGATAACGAGATTCATAAATTTGCTCATGTGTTCCTCCTTCATTTCACGTGACGATCGAACCACGCAAGCGTCCGCTCCAGCGCGTCGATGCGATGCTTCGGTTCGCGCAAACTGTGACCTTCGCGCGGATAGCGGACAAAGACTGTTTCGACGCCACGACGCTTCAGCGCCATGTACATTTCTTCAGCCTGCGTGATGTGCACGTCATTATCCAGCTCGCCGTGAATAAACATCACCGGAGTCTGAACCTGCCGCACGAAACGCAACGGCGACCATTGCCACAATACTTCGAAGTTATCCCACGGAAATCCACCAAACTCCGCGTGAATCAGATCCTGGTAAAGAGACGTCGAATAAAAGCTAATAAGGTTACTAACACTCGCTACTGCCACGCCCGCACGAAAGCGCGGCGTTTGCGTGACGATCCAGTTCGTCATAAACCCACCGTAACTTCCTCCCGTCACACCCATGCGACCGCCATCGATCCACGCATTCCGCTTCAACGCTTCGTCGACACCGGCCATCAAGTCGCGATAATCACCACCGCCCCACTCATTCAACGTCCCATCGGAAAACCTCTGACCGTAACCACTCGACCCGCGCGGGTTCAAGTACAACACCGCGTACCCGCGCGCAGCATAAACCTGAAACGTCGCATTAAACGACCAGCCAAACATTCCGTGTGGTCCACCGTGAACGCTCACGATCAACGGACACTTGCGATCGCTCGTACAGCCGGCAGGTCGCATTAACCAACCTTGGATCTGCGTGCCGTCGAAGCTCGGGAACGTGATCTCCTCGGGAGCAACCAGTCGCATCGATCGCACTAATTGATCGTTGTGCCCACTGAGACGCCGCATCGGAATAGCGCTTCCATATCCCGACCAAACTTCCGCCGGACGCAAAGGGGTCCCGAATGTCATAACAAACGGGAACGAGATCTCACGCACGAGACTCGATCGATTGCTCAAACTGAAACTCGTGATCTGGAACGCAACCCGGGTCGACGGCGCATTAACAGGCGCTGCCATGTATTTCGCGTCCATGTCTGTGAAGACGCCAATCATTTCGCCTTTCCCGTAATGGAGCGAAAACCGGCTGACCTTTCCACCTTCAACGCTGATGCGAAATAGCGTGGTGAAGCCCTTGTCGCCCGCCAGATACAAGATAAAGCGGCCGTCGGCTGACCAGCGTGGATCGCGAACACGTCGATCATGCTCGAACGTCAATTCTTTTCCGTTGCCGCCGGTAGCGGGGATCACCCACAGATGCGCATCTTCAGCAACGCTGTCGATCGTCGTGACCTCACGTTTTGTTGCCGTGTAGGCAATGGACCGTCCGTCAGGCGACCAGACCGGATCGTATTCGCAACCCTTTGTCTGCGTGATCTGACGCGTTTGTCCACCAAGATCGACTGTGAAGATGTCAGAGTTATTGAAAGCGTCCGGATCGGATTCGTGGTTTGAGAGAAACAGGATCTCGTCGCCGAGCGGACTGTAGCTAACCGCGTGGTCGTAAAACGCACCGGAAGTTAATTGCAGCGGCACCGGCCGATCGACTTCCACCAGCCACACGTGCGTGCGTCGATTATCGGAAAAGCCGGTGCGCGATTTGTACTGGATGCGATCGATAACGCGCGGATCGTCACCGCCCGCCGATCGATCTGCCGCGACCGGTCTTTCTGCACGAGCGGAGATATAAGCGATGCGTTTCGAGTCCGGCGACCATGAGAACGGTTCGCCCGCGTAAGTGATGAAGAAGTTCGTCGAAGTGACGGGCGCAATAAAACGCGGCTCAGGTTTGTCGAGTCTGATGACCCACAGTCCGTCATGTTCGTCCTGCTGGGACAGAAACGCGATCGACGTACTGTCAGGCGACCAACGAGGTGTCGACGCAGAAAACCCGGCCGGCAATAACGTGCGCGGTGCTATGCGGAGTTCGGGCCAGTCAAGATAGAACCCGGGTCGAGGTAAAGGCGTAGGTTGTGCCGTCGGTTCGACCGGCAGAATTTCAGGCAGCAAACGAGCGATCCAGAGCGTACTAACGGTCTTGTCGTCAGCAACCGAAGAAACCGTATAGACGACGAACTGCCCGTTCGGTGAGATCTGCGCGTCGGTAACGTTCGCGACCCTCACGATATCCGCTGGTCTCATCACACCGCGCGGTTGCGCTGAAGACGTAAAAGCAATTGCAATGAGCAGCAAGAGCATCGCGCAAAGGCGCAAAGACGCAAAGAAAGGCGTTATGCGAAATGGGGCATTGCCGCGCGTCGCTGGCAAGTAGCGGCAAAACGAACGCCTTCCTTTGCGCCTTTGCGCCTTTGCGTGACCCTCATTCCCGCACTCTATTAACGACCCTCTGAATTCCATCTTTCATTAGCTCCACGTTGAAGTTGATCAGCAAACCAAGCCGCTTATCCATCAATCGCAAATAAGTTAGTAACTGTTTTTTGTGAACAGGCAATATTGCTTCGACCGACTTGATCTCAACAACTACGCTATTCCCAACCAGCAAATCCACTCGGAAGCCAAGATCCAGTTTTACCCGTTCGTAATGAACCGGCAGAGTAAGTTCCCGTACCACGGTCAAATTTCGTTTTTGTAGCTCAAATTAAGAATCGCCTGGTAGACAGATTCCAGCAGGCCTGGACCAAGTGTCCTGTGTATCTTTAGTGCGGCATCGACCACAACAGTGGCAATTTCATTCTCGGTCATGTGAGGTCTCCTTGTGAGTAGGAAAATTGACGAACGCTAAATTACGGAGAAGGTTTTATTGAAGGAGACGCTGCTGGCGCCGGTTCCGCGATTTTTATAGTGGTTCGAAGCGTGTCCCACGCCGTCGCGAACTTCTTGATATCGCGATCTGGACCAAAGAGTGTCATCACGACGACTCGTTGGCCCACGAGAGCCCAGTAGATCTTCGCAGCGCCGGGCTCACCTCCCAGTGACGCGGTGAGTTGAACGCCATCGGCTTTAACTCCGCCGATCTCCAAAGTATCAGGCGACTTTTGCGGCGTTGCTCCCATGGCCACAAACTGCTTCTCAATCGAAGCGACATAAGGATCGATAAAAGCCTTTTTCGCCTCTGGGAGTTTCTCCGCGCCGATGCGGCCCTTATGCGCAAACACTCGCATCTGAATGTCGGCAGCGCTGTTCGCGAAACTGTACTGCTGGGCGTCGTCGTCGCTCATGTCCGTGAGCGTCCAGCCCTTTGGATAATTAAAAGAGAGATCGCCCTTCGAAAACTGTTGCGCGTCTGAGGGAGCTGGCGCGGGCGTTTGCGCGGAGGCAATGACGCCGCAAAAGACGACGATGACTAATAACTTAACCGTAAGTCTCATGTTTCTCCTCCGCCGGATCTATTAAGTAGCGGGCGTGCAACCGGGACGCGCTGTACCCGCGGTGTCCTGATTGCCGGCCGCGATCTGTTTCACCGTACTGCCTGACACGCAATTCACCGGTTCCCTTCTTAATCGATACAAACTTGTTGCCGCAGCTCGTCTCGACGATGTACTCGTTTCCGTTTCATGTAAGGGATCGTAATTGTTCGTTCAATAACTCCCAGACCTCACGCACGTGTTTTTCCGTCGTGCGAATGTTTCCGATCGAAAGTCGCAGCGTAAACTTGTCGTTCAAGCGCGTTTGTGAGAGAAGCGCTCGCCCACTTTCGTTGACGCCATGCAGGATTGCTTCGTTCAGCGCATCCAGTCCCGCTGCATCCAAACCCTCGCGACGCGCTCGGAAACAGACCAGTCCCAGCGGCACCGGCGCCAGCAATTCCCAATCACTTGACTCATCGATCCATGAAGCAAGCACTCGCGCCAAACGACAGTGCTCCCGAATTCGCGCCGCGAGCCCGTCGTGTCCAAAATAGCGAATCACCAACCACAGCTTTAGCGCGCGAAAACGGCGACCGAGTTGTATGCCGTAATCCGATCCGCTTCGCACCTTGTCCTGTTCCGGCGTACTTAAATACACGGGCGGAACGAGCGAAAACGCGCGCTTGAGCAGATCCATATGACGGCAATATAAAACCGAAAGATCAAACGGAGTGAAGAGCCACTTGTGCGGGTTCGTCACCAGCGAGTCGGCGCGTTCACAACCGGCAAGGATGTGTCGAAACTCAGGCACGACCGCGGCCGAACCTGCGTATGCGGCATCGACGTGCAACCACATCGCATGCTCTTCGCCTATCGGGATGATCTCCTTGATTGGATCGATACTCGAGGTGGACGTCGTTCCCACTGTCGCAACGATGCAGAACGGCAGATGACCGTCGCGCTTGTCTTCGGCAATGGCTTGCGCCAGAGCCTTGGCGTCCATGCGAAAATCTTTGTCGACCGGGATCTTGCGCAGGCTGCGTTGGCCCAGACCGAGCGTGATCACCGCTTTCTCAATAGAGTTGTGAGCCTGCTCCGAAACGTAAACACGCAGCAGCGGCAAGTCGGTTCGCCCGCTCATTCCCTCTTCACGAATGCGTTGCTCGACGCCTTCGCGCGCGGCGGCAATCGCGTGCATGCTCGAAACCGACGCGGTGTCGTAAATGATCCCGATCATTCCCGGATCGAGTCCCATCATCTGTCGTAGCCAGTCGAGTGTGACCTCTTCGAGTTCAGTTGATGCCGGCGACGTGCGCCACAGCATTGCCTTGTTATCGAAGGCGGCGGCCAACATTTCGCCGAAAATTCCCGGCGCTGAAGTTGAGGTCGCAAAGTAGGCAAAGAAAGAGGGATGACTCCAGTGCGTCAACGCCGGAACGATCAGCCGATCGACGTCGCCGAGGATCTTATCCATCGGTTCACCGTGCTGCGGTGGAGCATCGGGAAGTTGCGCTTTCAGATCGCCGGGCTCAAGCGCCGCCAGCACCGGTAGCTCTGGAACGCGCTCGAAATAATCGGCAATCCAGTCGACAAACTCGTGCCCGAAGCGACGAAAGTCTTCCTTATTCATGTCGCCTAAGTCGGGTGCGAAGCCGGTTTTGGCAGGTGTGGAGTGGCTCACGAAGCCCCTATATTACAGTCATAACCCAAAGATCTGCACGGCTTACAATACTCTTTCCTTTGCGCCTTTGCGGCTTGGCGGGAAATAAGTTTCGGAGTATCTCCGGCAGAGGCGCAAAGGCGCAAAGAGGAGTTTTACCGGGACTCATTTTCCCAACCGCAATGCCGTAACCGGCTGCGCACTCGACAGTTCGGGTGAAATCGCTATAATTCGTCGCTGAACCAATAAGTCACAGTTTGACCCGGGCCCCGCTCGTAAATCCAATTCGCCGTTAGTGAGGACCACATGAAACGCACGTCACTCGCGCTTTTGTTGATTACTACACTCTGCTTCAGTTTTGCCTGTGAACGCCGTGGATCAGGCACCAATGCCACTGATGGTGGCGGTGAGATCGTAATCGGCTACTACGGCGATCTTACGGGACGCACTGCCAGCTTCGGCGTATCGACAAAGAATGGAGTCGAGATGGCCGCCGATGAGATCAACAAAGCCGGGGGCATCATGGGACGCAAGGTCAGAGTCATCGTCGAAGACGATCAGGGCGAACCCAATAAAGCGGCAACTGTGGTCAGCAAGCTGGTGAACCAGGACAAAGTCGCTGCCGTACTAGGCGAGGTAGCGTCGTCAAACAGTTTGGCCGCGGCGCCGAAGGCCCAGGAAGCCAAAATTCCGATGATTTCGCCTTCGTCCACTAATCCAAACGTGACTCAGGTGGGCGACTTCATCTTCCGCGTTTGTTTCATCGATCCTTTCCAGGGCGACGTAATGGCGAAGTTCGCTGCCAACAATTTGAAAGCGAAAAGAGCCGCTATCCTCTATGACTTCAATGCCGACTACAGCCGTGGGCTTCGCGAGTTTTTCACGCGTAGTTTTAAGGGGCTCGGTGGGCAGATCGTGGCAGAACAGTCGTACACGCAGGGCGACCGCGATTTCAGCGGTCAGTTAACGCAGATTCGTGCGGCAAATCCTGACGTGATTTACGTGCCGGGTTACTACGGTGAAGTCGGCGTCATTTCCAATCAGAGCAAGCAACTCGGAATCAAAGCGCCATTGCTCGGCGGCGATGGTTGGGATTCCCCTCAACTTTGGGAACTCGGCGGCGCATCTTTGAACGGCAATTACATCTCGAACCACTACTCAGTCGACGATCCATCGCCGGCGATTCAGAAGTTTGTGGCCGACTACAAATCCCGCTACAGCATCCTCCCCGACGCACTCGCCGCGCTTGGCTACGATTCAATGCGAGTTCTTGCTGACGCCATCACTCGCGCCGGCGGCACTGATGGCACGAAGTTGCGCGATGCGATAGCGCAAACGAAAAACTTCGCGGGCGTGACGGGATCGATCTCGATCGACAAGGATCGAAATGCGGTGAAGCCCGCCGTCGTCCTGAAACTCCAGGATTCAAAATTTGTTTACGACACCACGATCTATCCGGAAGGTATGACACCGCCGGCGTCGTCTGCTGCCTCGCCACCGGCACCAGGCTACGCCTCACCGGCCGCCGCGACTTCGCCGGCGACGGGGGCACCAGCACCTCCACCGCCGACTAAGGCTGCGAGCCCGTCGCCGAGCAATAGGTGAGCCGTTTCGATGGATACCTTCGTTCAGCAACTAATTAACGGTCTAAATGTCGGCGCCATCTACGCCCTGATCGCTCTGGGCTACACGATGGTCTACGGCATCCTCCGTCTAATCAATTTCGCGCACGGCGACGTTTACATGGTGGGCGCATTCGCAGGTTTTTATATCGCGCTCTACGCGGGTTTCGCTGCCGGCGCGTCGCTGGGTACGTTGATCCTCGTCCTTCTGGGGGCGATGATTATCGCGGCGGTCGTGGGCATGATCATTGAACGATTCGCTTACCGGCCCGTGCGAAAATACTCGCGCATGACGACGCTGATCATGGCGATCGGCGTTTCGCTTTTGATCGAGAACCTGTTTGTGGCTCAGATCGGCGCGACGCCGCGCGCGTTTCCTGATTTTTTGGGATCGCAGAGTCAAGCACCTTATCGTCTCTTCGGTAACGCCGCGATCTCGAAAGCACAGATCGTTATCTTTCTCGTTTCCATCGCGTTGATGCTGCTATTGCAGTGGATCGTGTTCAAGACGAAGGTCGGTACGGCGATGCGCGCCGTTTCCTTCAACCTGAACTCGGCGAAGTTGATGGGCATCAATACCGACGCGATCATCAGCCTGACATTCGCGATTGGTTCAGCGCTGGCAGCAGCAGGCGGTGTTTTGACCGCGCAGTACAATCCAAACATCGATCCGTTGATGGGAATACTAACGGGATTGAAAGCCTTCGTGGCCGCGGTACTCGGCGGCATCGGAAACATACCCGGCGCAGTGCTCGGCGGTTTGCTCATCGGCGCGGCGGAGACTCTAGTCGTGGGTTACGGACATCATATCGGCATCGCTTCCACTTACCGTGATGCAGTGGCTTTTGCGATCTTGATTCTGGTTCTTTTGCTTCGTCCCTCAGGTCTACTCGGATCAACCGTACAGGAGAAAGTCTGAAGGCTCGCAAATCGACATCCACTGAATGCCAACCTTCATTAAACGGATTCTGGGTTTAGTCGTCGTCGTCGTAGTGCTCGTGGTTTTAAACGCGTTCATGAGCCGGGACGGTCTCTTTGGTTTTGGACTGCCCTACTACTACGCCGAACTCCTCAACCTAACCGGCATCAGCATCATTCTTGCCGTCTCGCTAAACCTGATCACCGGGTTCACCGGACAGTTTTCAATTGGACACGCTGGCTTCATGGCTGTCGGCGCTTATTCGTCTGTATTCCTGACTGTTTACTATTCACAGTCCGCGGAGCAGGCGCTGGCAGGTTTGTTCGGCGCAACGGTCGCTCAAGCTCTGGTTTTTCTTGGCATCGTTGTGTTCGGCGCGCTGGTGGCTGCCTTGGCTGGGTTGCTGGTGGGAATTCCGAGCTTGCGACTGCGCGGCGATTATCTCGCGATCGTTACGCTGGGTTTCGCGGAGATTATCCGCATTATTATTCTGAACATCGATCGCGTCGGCGGCGCGACCGGCTTTCGCGGCGCAGTGGCGCCGTGGGAAGGCCGTCCGATTATTCCGCTGTATGCAAACTTTGTTTGGATAGGTGGCTTTGCCGTAATCACGATCGTAGTCGTCTACAACATCGTCCGTTCCGACATTGGACGCGCGCTGATCTCGATTCGTGAAGACGAACTCGCTGCCGAAGCAATGGGTATTAATACGACCCGTTACAAAGTGCTGGCGTTTGTCATCAGCTCGGCATTCGCCGGCATCGCGGGCGCACTCTTCGGCCACTTCCGTCAGTTTCTGCACACCAACGACTTCCAGTTTATTCGCTCGATCGAGATCATAATCATGATCGTGCTTGGCGGAATGGGATCGATCACAGGGGCCGTGCTAGGCGCGATCGTGATCACCATCTTGCCCGAGCTGTTGCGCCAGTTACCCGGTAATCTCATCCACTATCGTCTCGTCATTTATTCAGCGTTGCTGGTCATTATCATGTTGACGCGGCCACAGGGGGTGATGGGCGCGCGAGAGTTTGGCATTCCGTGGCTGAAGCGAGCACAGAAGCGACCTGAAGGCGACAAGCCGGCCGGCGAAAAGGGCGTGCCGATAACACAAGAGGCACAAAAGTAAGACGCTAAAAGGCACAAAACGGAAAGAACATGGCGGAAACGAAGACCAACGGCAGCGATCATCCACTAACGACCAAAAAGTGCACCATTCGTTTCGGCGGATTAGTAGCCGTCAACGAGCTCGACATGCGTGTGCGCCAGGGAGAGATTTATGGATTGATCGGTCCCAACGGCGCCGGAAAAACGACGATCTTCAATCTTCTAACCGGCGTCTACACGCCAACTTCCGGCGAGCTTTATTTCAACGGCGAGCGGATCGACGGACTCAAGCCGTACGAAATCTCGCGCCGCGGCGTGTCGCGCACTTTCCAGAACATCCGGCTGTTTCCAAGTATGTCGGTGCTGGAAAATGTCATGACCGCGTGTCATCGGCACGCCAAGCAGAACCTACTCGACGCCGTCCTGCGGTTGCCGCGATTCGAACGTGATGAACGCGAGCATCGCGAGTTTGCGCTGGAGTTACTGGAAATATTCGACCTTGCGCGTTTCAAAGATGAAGGCGGAACGAGTTTGCCGTACGGATCACAACGTCGGCTCGAGATCGTGCGCGCGCTCGCGACGAGGCCGCAGCTGCTGCTGCTCGACGAACCCGCGGCGGGTATGAACCCGTCAGAGCAGGAAGATTTGATGAACTTGATCAAGCAGATCCGCGATCGCTTCGGACTCACGATTTTGCTCGTCGAACACAACATGAAAGTGGTGATGGGTGTGTGCGAAAGAATTCAGGTTGTCGACTACGGGAAGTCGATCGCACTCGGTCTTCCTGAAGAGATCAAGAATGACCCGAAGGTGATCGAAGCGTACCTCGGAGATTAGAGCTTAGTGTTTAGTACTTTGTCAGTGGTCCGTAGTCAGTGGTCAGTGATTTACGAACTGACTACGGACTACTGACTACTGA
>Ga0209387_1000467_pt1 | contig 10935 bp, 10 predicted proteins | sample NCControl_FD_187515 | JGI IMG/M metagenome (GOLD analysis project Ga0209387, IMG submission 187515) | Agricultural soil microbial communities from Utah to study Nitrogen management - NC Control (SPAdes) (version 2) | ecosystem: Environmental > Terrestrial > Soil > Agricultural land | place: USA...
TCGTGACGCTCAGCAGGCCTTACGAGTGGGCTCGGATTCGACGAGCGGCCAACGACACGCAGGGAGTCACTCACGCTGAAGGTTGGTTCATGACGGACGGTTCGCTAGACCCGGAAACCAGGTTCAGCGTGACCGCCTTGCCGCTCAACACTCAACTGCTCGACTTTGAAATGCTCGAAGGCCGCTTTCTTCAACCAGGTGACACGAACGCCCTTGTGATCAATAACACCCTTGCTTCCAGGTCGCCTGCGATGCGGGTCGGTGCAGCCGTGACGCTGCGAATCGGAACGACGCAGTCAACGTGGCGCATTGTCGGTCTCGCGAAAGAAGCGTACTCCCCGGCTATCGCGTACATCCCGCTCGACTTCATCCAACAACAGCAGCCGGGCATGGTCAACAATGTGCGTCTCTCGCTGGCCCATAACGATTTCGATTCGATTAGCATCGTGAAGGAGAACCTCGATCGAAACCTGGAACAACAGGGCGTACGCGCGCGGGGCAGTTCGAGTAAAGCCGAGACGCGATTCGGTTTCGATCAGCACATGGTGATGATCTACGTCTTTCTGATCGTCATGTCGGTGGTCGTTGGCAGCGTCGGCGCGCTTGGTCTGATGACCACGATGAGTTTGAACGTTCTCGAACGACGCCGCGAGATGGGTGTGCTGCGTGCGATTGGCGCGACGCCGCGAATTGTTTGGTTGATAGTGGTTGTCGAAGGCTTGGTGATCGGAGTATTGAGTTGGACCATTGCCGCGTTGCTCGCGTGGCCGGTCAGTAAAGCGCTCGGCAACGTACTAGTCAGGGCGATGCTCAAAGGCGGAGTCGACTTCGTATTCGAGCCATGGGGACTCTTGATTTGGCTGATTGTTTCGATTAGCGTGAGCGCGGCAGGAAGCTTTATTCCTGCATGGAAAGCATCGCGAGCCACGGTACGAGAAGCACTAGCCTATGAATAAACGAACCCTCCTTTTAACATTCCTACTCTTCATCAGTCTCATTAGCGCGAGCAGCATTGGGTTGCAGAGTGCCGCGATACGTGTTGCCGCGTCCGTGGCAGCGCAGGCTCCGGCGAAAGCGGCGAGCAGCGTTCGCGCGACAATCCCGTTTGAGCTAAACAACAAGCACATCATGGTGAAGGCTAAGGTCAACGGGCAGCCGATCACGTTTGTTTTGGACACTGGTGACCAGGTCGCGATTGTCGATCTAGATCTCGCGCGACGAATGAACCTGGCGCTCAGAGGCGAAGTTCGCGTCGGCGGAGCAGGCGCTGCGATTTCAACCGGCGCTATGGTTCAAAACGCAACTTTCACGATTGATGGACTGGAGGGCTTTTCTCAACCGGTCAGAATGGCGCTGCCACTTGGCAAAGTGCTTTCACCTCGCGCGGGCCGTGACTTCGAAGGAATCATCGGGCAGGAGTTCATTCAGCAGTTCGTCGTCGAGATCGACTATCAAGGGCAGCTCCTCAGACTGCACGATAAAGACAAATTTGTTTACAACGGTGCAGGCGAGAGCATTCCGATTAAGTTCATGCATGGACATCCCATTTTGGAAGCGGAAGTGACTCCGGTTGGATCCACCGCGCCATTGAAGGGCAAGTTTGTTTTGGATACGGGCGCCGGGCTGGCGCTCGCCCTTTATAGTCCATTTGTTTCCGAACACGGTCTGCTTGGTCCAGAGACCAAAACGATCCGATCGTTGGGAGGTGCGGGCGCTGGTGGTGAGACGACCGGGCGGATTGGTCGCGTTACGGAGTTGAAGATCGGGAGTTACACGATCAAGAGTCCGATTACGATGTTCTCGCAGGACAAAGCCGGAGCGTTTGCGAGCGATCAGTTAGCGGGAAACATCGGCGGGCGCGTCGCAAGCAAGTTTCGACTCTTTTTGGATTACGGTCGCAAACGGATCATCTTCGAACCCAACTCCACCTTCGCGGCGCCTTATGACCATGCGCAGTCTGGAATAAGTGTGGTCGCCGAAGGCGGTGACTACCGAGTGTTTCGCATCAGGGCCGTGCTCGAAGACTCGCCGGCCTCGGAAGCAGGACTGCTGAAAGACGACGTTATCACTGGAGTTAACAATCAAGCGGCGACGGAGTTCACGCTTTCGAAATTGAATGAACTATTCGAGCGCCCTGTTCCTTACAAACTGACAATCCGGCGCGGCGAGCAGACGTTGCAACTAACCCTGACTCCGCGCCGATTGCTTTAGATCGTCACTCAGACCAAACCTCTACGTCCGTGTTGACGTACTACAACCCGGAGGTGACCGTATGTATTGCCATGCGTGCGGCATTGCCCTAATCCAATCCACTAAATACTGCAACCGTTGCGGTGCTGAACAGATAACCAGCGGCGAGGCCCTGAAGCACCAGGCCGCCCTTGAAAAGCGATTGGACGGTTACCTCGACGGTGTGTTTTGGGTGAGCGTTTTCGGACTGGCGTTCATTGTCGGCGGAGCGATTTTGCTGAAGAAGTTCGGTTTTAGCGACACGGTAGTACTCATCTATACCGTTCTCAGCTCGATAATCTTTCTAATCAATCTAGGTCTCAATTTGTATAGTTCGGTGAGTCTCCTGCGCCGCGCTAAAGAGCGCAATGCGTCGATACAGCAGGCGCCGGAAACAGCTGAACTCAATCCCGCCCGGCAGGAGATATTTCTGACGCCGGCTCATAGCGTCACCGACAACACGACGCGTTCCTTCGAACCCGTGCAGCGAGTCAACCGGTCCGGTTCAGAATAAAGTCGGCGATCTCTCGCAGAACGGTGGTGGGTCGATCGATCCGGTCCAGCGACTCGCAGGCTGTGCGGTGAGCTTTCGCAGCCGCTTCGCGCGTTTCTTCAATCCCATACAACGCGGGATAAGTTGCTTTACGTGACTCGACATCTTTGCCCGGCGTCTTGCCCAGATCTTCCGCACTCGCAGTCACGTCGAGTAGATCGTCAGTGATCTGAAACAACAAGCCGAGATGCGAGGCGTAGTCTGTGACGGCTTTGAGTTCAGCGTCAGTCGCTCGTCCGATGATTGCGCCAGATCGAGTGGCGGCGACGATTAGAGCGCCCGTCTTGCGACGGTGAATCTCCTCGAGTTCACGCGCGTTCACCGCGCGCGCTTCCGCTTCCATGTCGAGACCCTGGCCGGCAACCATTCCTTCCGGAGTTCCGGCGGCGCGCGCGAGTTCTGAAATCAGCGCGATGCGCGTGGCGATTTCGAGTTGTTCGTCTTCGGCAATCGTGCGAAACGCGAGTGTTTGTAAAGCATCGCCGGCGAGAATCGCCGTCGCTTCGCCGAATCGTATGTGGCAGGTTGGCCGCCCGCGGCGTAGATCGTCGTCATCCATGGACGGCAGATCGTCGTGGATCAGCGAGTACGTGTGAATCATTTCGAATGCACACGCCGTTTTGATCAGGGCTTCGATTGGCGCGCCGAATGTTTCGCCGGTTGCGATCACAAGCGCAGGGCGGAAGCGTTTGCCGCCGGCAAAGATGGACCAGCGGATTGCGTGATGCACTTTCTCGGGGATCGCTGTCGATGCAGGCAATAGATTGTTGAGTTCGACTTCGACGACAGAGTTTTGAAACACGGATTTAGGAATTGTTGTTGGTGTCGCTTTCGGTGGGTTCACTAAACGGACTTACAACCGGCCGTCCTTGATTGTCGCGTAACAGGATCTCGATGCGTCGTTCGGCCTGGCTGAGTCGTTCCTGACACTCTCGCGAAAGGCGAATGCCTTGCTCGAACAGTTCGAGACTTTTCTCGAGTGGTAAGTCACCGCTTTCGAGTTGCCGGACGATCTGTTCCAGCGCCTCCAGCGAGGTTTCAAACGTCCGCCCCTGCTCCTGATCATTTTTGATTTGCGTCATCTTCGCCGTTTCGATCGCTTTTTAGATTTCACTAATCCAAACTGTTCATCAAGCGGGCCAATTGCCGGCAACTGTGTCATCACGCGATCGACAATGCGTTGGACTACAACGTCATCCTTGAAGCCGGTCACTTTCCAGCCGTCGCTGCCTTTACGCATCGCAAGCTCAACTTGTCGATCGTCAATCGTTGCCGACGCCTTCGCCGTGTCACCTTCAATGGTGATCTTCATCAACGAAGGCACACCGATCACCAGCAGTATGAACGGCTGCGGCTTCGACTTCGCCGCGAACGCCTGAATCTCCTTAGTAACTTCCTCGCGAATCGTTGGCTTTATTTCCTGCAAAACGGCCGGCATCGTGCTGTCGATTCGCAGTTTGACGTTGTCGCTCAACGCGAGACCGTAGCGGGCGGCAGATTTTTCACTAACCGCGGTCACCATGTTTTTGGCAATCTCGTCCTCATCCAACCGTTTCTGAAATTCGACGAGGTCGCCGCGCTGCGCTGCGTCGATCATCAGTGCCAACGCGTACGATGGAGTCGATTGGTAGTGCCGCCAGACAAGAAAACCAGCGATGGCGAGAACGCCAACGACGACGAGCATCAGCACAAACAGGATCCCGAGCACCCTGGCCCAACGGCGCCGTTTTTTTGCGCGGTTCACTTGAGCACGCGCCCCTGAGCTTCCGTCTGGGGTCGCCGCGTCTAAGTCGATCACAATGCGCTTCCGGCTCATTGGTCTTGCTCTGTCGTCAGCACACGAGTGTTCAGTTTTCCCTTAGCGAGCCGTACGCTTACTTCATCGCCCGCCCTAACTACGGCAGCATCGCGCACGAGTTTGCCTGACGCATCCTGCGCTATCGCATAGCCTCGTTGCAACACGCCGAGCGGCGACAGCGCGTCGAGTGAAGCCGCCGCGAGTGCTAATCGTTCACGTCCGTCCTGAAGTTTTTCATCGATTGAAGCGTGGCACGCGGACGAAGCCGATTCGTAGCGTCGGCGCGCAGTTGTGAGTCGCGATTTCACTTCATCAAACGCATGCGACAGCGCCTGTTCCTGAACGCGCGCGCGAAGATTCACGACCTGGTACCGCGTCAAACGCACAAGTTGACGCCCTAGATTATCGAGCGCCGAGCAGATCTGATCTTCACGTGCGGCGACGATCTCGGCCGCGGCTGACGGTGTTGCCGCGCGAAAGTCAGCGACGAAGTCCGCAATCGTGAAATCGGTTTCATGCCCAACGGCGGAGATAACCGGAATCACCGACTTGCGAATCGCGCGCGCGACTTCTTCCTGATTGAACGCCCACAAGTCTTCCGTTGAACCACCGCCCCGGCCCACGATCAATACGTCTACAAGATCGCCGGTGCGACCTTCGGCGAGCGCGCGTTCGTGATACTGGTTGATGAATCGGATGGCGCGAGCAATGTCTGGCCCAGCCAGGTCGCCTTGCACTCGAGCCGGTGAAAATAAAACATGGACCGTGCGCGTCCGACGCGAGATAACGTTGAGAATGTCGCGAATCGCAGCGCCGGTGGGCGACGTTACAATCCCGACACGACGCGGCAACACAGGCAACGGACGCTTCAGTTCTTTCGCAAAGAGTCCTTCAGCGTTCAGCCGATCGCGGAGTTGCTCGAAAGCGATGCGCAACGCACCCGCGCCAACCGGATCGAGTGCATCGACGACGAGTTCATACTCGCCGCGCGGCGCGTAGAGCGAGAGCTTTCCGCGTGCGCGCACGTGCAGACCGTCGGTGGGTCGAAAGCGGATCTTCGTGTTGGTGGAACGAAAGCACTTGGCTCGCAACTGCGCGTTTGAGTCTTTGAGAGTGAAGTACCAGTGGCCGGACGAGTGTGACTTGAAATTCGAGATTTCGCCTTCAACCCACACGGACGCAAAGCGCGATTCGAGCGCGATCCGGATCGAGTTTGTCAGTTGAGAGACAGTTAGCGGCTTGCGTTCAGTTTCGTCGAAGAGTGCATTGAACAGGGGTTGATTGGCCACGGCTGATACTAATGCTGAAACCGCTTGTAGACCAGAACTGGTTTTGCTTTGCGCATTTCCGGATCGATTACTTCAACCTGAACCTTCGCGCGCGATCTTCCGATGAATCGTTGCCGCAGAACCTCCGACTTTTAGACTGAGATGCTCGGCGCGGAGACTTCCGAATACGGCGCCGTCCTTATCAACTGCCGTCAATGCAATCTCCCTTCGCTGTTCCGGGGAGCAGGTTGACTGCGCTTGGGCGACGGCGGGCGAGGCAAGATTCAAACCCATGAACGCGATGAATCCGAGTGTGATGAAGTTTTTGGTTAACGACATGGGGGAACCCACGAGTTAAGGAGTATTGTTTAGACCAACTACCGGACTCAACCGCACCGACGCGCCGTCGCGGTTCGCCCGCACGCGCACGCGTGGCGATGCGGAAGCGGAATTCGATGCGTACGTGATTGTGTAAGCGGAACGCAGTTGGGCCACCACCTCGTCATACGCTTTCTGCAAGTCTTCGATGTGTTTGATCGGATAGTAGATTCCACCCGATGCGTCCGCGAGTTTGCGTGCTTGTTCCTCCGCGCGCGTGGTCAGCGTGAGATAGCGAGTGCGTAGCGGATCGATCGTGATCTCAGGTCTCGGCACGCTCGATTCCGGTATCAACCCGGAAGGTACGAACAAGGGATAAACGAGTGCTCCCGACTCCGTGAGCGCTTCGAGAATCGCAGGAAATGGAAGGAACGACTTGTTGTCATCCCCGTCAGACATCACGACGATTGCGGTGCGTTCGCCGCGCAATCGTTTTAGCGGTTCTGCCAGAACGTAACCAAGTGCGTCGTAGAGAGCAGTGCCGCCGCCGGCATCGATCTCGTCGAGTTTTTTCGACAGGAACTGCCGGTCAGTGCTGAAATCGGAAATGATCTGGATATCGTCGCGGAAGCTGATGATCGAGATGCGGTCCTGCGGACTCGTGGTGCGCAAAAAATCTCGCGCGGCCTTGCGAATGAAGTCCATTCTTTCTTCGACGCTGCCGGAAACGTCCAAAAGCAACACGAGATTGAATGGTTCGTTAGCGGGCGAAACGTTTGTCACACGCCGCTCGACGCCATTTTCCCAGACCGTGAAGTCCGACTCGCGCATGCCGCGAATTGCGCGTCCGTGACGATCGAGGACGCTGGCATTGAAGCGCAAGAGTTGCGGAGCGACGGCGCTCACAATCTTGTTCGTTGGAATGCGATTCACGAGCGCGGGCTGCTTGTCTGGCGGCGGGAGTGTCTTCGCATAGTCGCCAAACAACTTTGGCGAAACTTTGCGGATTGCTTCGACGAGCTGGGTGTCGCCGTTACGAACGATTGCGCGGGCTGCTTCCGTAAGCGGTCGTTCGCGCAGATCGGAAGGCGCCATCTCCGGATCGACATTCAGCAGCACCACGCCGCGCTGCGTGCGGAAATTCAGTGCGACCGTCTCTTCTTTCTTTGCTTCTTTCTCGCCGAGGCGGCCTGAAAGTTTGAAAGTCCCGCCGGCCTTTTCTTTTACTTCCGGCAACTCGACGTCGCTCATGTAACGCGGTCGGCTTGCTTCCCAAACGAAATCAAACTTCAAAGCGTCGAGTGGCACGTCGGCATGAATGGTTCCGGTGTCGGTCTTAACTGTGGCCGATTCGACATTTCCGACGACGTCGACAGAGCCTGCCTGCCCTTCGACTTCAATCTTTGATCGCTCAGGAATAGTCACAATCAGATCGATCCGGTTCTTTTCTCCGCGGGGTCGTACGTCGATCGAAACTTTGCTGCCTTTCGCGTCAACTTTCACGTCGTCCAGCGCGACTGCCGACCCGCTCGACCGCGCATCAACTGTCAGTTTCTTTACGTGTTCGGGGGACGCGACCACACTGACACGCCCTTCCAGGTTCTTTATCGAAACCGTCACTTTTTCGGGGATTTCGAGTTCCTGTTTGAAACCCTGGGCGGAGGCGGAGCGGCTGAAACCTGCGAGAAGTATCAGTAAAGCGAGTGTTACAAATCTGCTGAAAAACATTGCCGAGCGATCTTGCCCACGTCCGACTCGATGGTCAAGCGCAAGATGCACGACTCGGAGACGCGGTGACGGGGAGACGCGGTGAAGGTACTCGCATTCTACGGAAACTAACGTGTCTCCCCATCCCCGCGTCCCCGCGTCTCCCCATCTCTCCTGCGATGGGCTATGATATCCGGTACTTTGGCGCAAGCGATTCGAGATCCAAGGCTGGTCATTCATAACCTGGTCAAGCGAGATCCGCTCACCGGCCTCGCGGAGGACGTGCGCAAGGGATTGTCTGCACATCCGAAACGGTTTCTGCCGAAGTATTTTTACGACGAACTGGGTTCGCAACTCTTCGAAGCCATCTGTTTGCTGCCTGAGTACTACCTGACTCGAGCCGAAAACGAAATTCTCCAACGATACTCGGACGACATCGCCGCGTCTGTCGAAGGACAGAAGACCCTCGTCGAAATGGGCAGCGGCAGTGCGTCCAAAACGCGCTTAATCATCGAAGCGCTGCTGCGATCGCAAGCGGAGTTGCTGTTTATGCCGGTCGACATTTCGGCGACGGCGCTCGAAAGCAGTTCGCGAATATTGTTGCAATCGTACCCGCGACTGAGGATTGAAGCATTTGCGGCGGACTATTTCGCGGGACTCGCCGAACTCGGTAAAAAACCACGACGCCGCACACTCGCGCTGTTTCTCGGTTCCAACATCAGCAATTTCGACGCGGACGAAGCGCACCGGTTCCTGCGCGCAATGCGCAGCGTGCTCAACGAGGGCGACGCACTGCTGCTCGGCGCCGATTTGAAAAAAGACCCGGCGATTCTCGAAGCGGCTTACAACGATGCGCTTGGTGTGACGTCTGCTTTCAATCTCAACGTGCTGGCCAGAATCAATCGCGAACTCGGTGGCGGTTTTAACCTTCACGCGTTTAGGCATCGCGCGTTCTACAACGAAGGCGCCGGGCGAATTGAGATTTACATTGAAAGCCTCATTGAACAGACGGTGCGCATCGAGAAACTCGATTTGGAAGTGAAGTTTGAAGCGGGCGAGTTGATTCACACCGAAAACTCTTACAAGTACGACGTGGCCGGTATCGCGCGCCTTGCCGAAGATACTGGCTTCATCCGCTCCCGCTCGTGGTTTGATTCCAGGGAACGCTTCAGCAGCAATTTACTGCTCGCCGCTTAATCCGCAGGGGATGAACGCCGCCGCCGATAATCCGCTCGTTCAATTCAAAAACGTTAGCGTCTCACTCTCAGGCAATCCGATCCTTTCCAATCTGGATCTGACCGTCGAACGAGGCGAGACACTTGTACTGCTGGGCGAGTCTGGCTGCGGAAAGACAACGACCCTGAAACTGGTCAACCGCTTGTTGCAGCCAACGTTGGGCGAGGTCATGGTTGAAGGAAAGTCGACGACCGCGTGGGACCCGATCGCGTTGCGACGTCACATTGGCTACGTAATTCAGGAAGGCGGTCTGTTTCCACACTTCACGATCGCGCGAAACGTTGGACTGGTGCCGTCGCTGTCCGGTTGGGAAGAGGCGCGGCTAGACGATCGGGTGCGCGAGTTGTTGAATCTGGTTGGACTCGATCCGGATCGATTTGCGGAGCGTTATCCGCGCCAGTTGTCAGGTGGACAGCGGCAGCGCGTGGGCGTGGCTCGCGCGCTCGCCGCGGATCCGCCGTTGATGCTCCTCGACGAACCTTTCGGCGCCCTTGATCCTTTGACTCGCGCCAGTTTGCAACGCGAGTTTGCGGATCTCTCGCGTCGCTTAGGAAAGACTGCGATCCTCGTGACTCACGATGTTCGCGAAGCCCTCGCGCTCGCCGACCGCGTTGGACTCATGCACAAGGGACGTCTGTTGTTGCTTGAGTCGCCTGACGGCTTTCGAGCTTCGAACAATCCGCAAGCGCGGGCTTACCTGGAGACACTGGAATGAGCTTCTGGCAGTTTCTCCAGAGCAACTGGCCTGAGTTGGTGACACTGATTAGAGAACACCTGGTTCTGGTGTTCATCTCGATCGTCGTTGCAGTCGCGATTGGTGTTCCGACGGGAATCCTGCTGACGCGTTATCGAGCTTGGCGCGGACCGGTGCTGGGTATCGCGAATGTGATGCAAACGATCCCGAGTCTGGCGTTGTTTGGGTTTCTGATCCCGGTTCCGTTTATCGGTGGCATCGGTACGCGAACGGCACTGGTGGCGCTCGTGTTGTATTCGCTGCTGCCAATAATTCGTAACACCGTCACGGGAATACTCGGCGTTGAACCAAGCGTACGCGAAGCCGCGGTAGCGATGGGTATGACTGACTCGCAAGTGTTGCGGCAGGTAGAGCTCCCACTGGCGGCGGGCGTGATCGTGACGGGAGTTCGCGTGGCGACCGTGATCGCTGTGGGCGTGACGACAATAGCCGCCGCAGTTGGCGCGGGCGGGTTGGGTGTTTACATATTTCGCGGCCTGCGGCAGTACGACAACAATTTGTTGCTTGCCGGCGCGGTGTCCGCGGCGTTACTTGCTTTGGCGACAGACTTCCTTCTCGGTCTCATCGAACGACGATTTAGTTACGAAAGAGCGCGCAAACGCACAGTATCGCTGAAGGTAGTCTTCGCTGTTTTCGCTTTGCTCGTCGCACTCGGCGTTGCGTTTTGGCAGTTCTCCAAGAGTCCGGCAACTGCGAACCGCGTCGTCGTCGGGTCGAAAGACTTCACTGAATCAGCACTGCTCGCGGAGATCCTCGCGCAGATGCTCGAGGCACGTGGCGTTACAGTTGAACGGCGTTTCGAGTTGGGTGGAAACCTGCCGCACGAAGCAATGGTGAGCGGCACACTCGATCTCTATCCCGAATACACCGGAACTTCGTACACCGCCATCCTTCGCCACACACCGATCACCGACCCACGCGCCGTTTACGAACAGGTGAAACGCGAGTATGCGGACAACTTCAAAGTCGAAGTCAGCTCACCGCTTGGGTTCGAAAACACGTTTGCGATACTCGTTCGCGGCAATGATGCAAGGCAATTAAACCTGAAAACGATCTCTGACGCCGCGCCACA
>Ga0209387_1000468_pt1 | contig 10935 bp, 8 predicted proteins | sample NCControl_FD_187515 | JGI IMG/M metagenome (GOLD analysis project Ga0209387, IMG submission 187515) | Agricultural soil microbial communities from Utah to study Nitrogen management - NC Control (SPAdes) (version 2) | ecosystem: Environmental > Terrestrial > Soil > Agricultural land | place: USA...
TTCTTGGTTCCGCCTTTCTTCCCGCCTGCTTTCTTTCCACCTTTTTTAGTTGCCATAGCTTCTATGTGCTCCTTCTTTCGAGTTTGGTTTTTCTGTTTCCTTCACGACCACAAGATACTGTGCTTAGTTCTCTCTTGTGGGCTAGAGTAAACGGCGCACAACATCTTGCTATATAAACGCAAACACAACACTTGTCAACAACTTATTACTGTGAGGCGGAAATATTTTTCGCACCGCGCGCGATCATTTTTTCCACCTCGCGCGTCCTTAAAGCGTAACGTTGCGCGCTTGCGTGACGCGATATTCGCAAGTGAGATCGGCAGCGGTCACAGTTGGACCATCATAAGCATGTGATTGACGGGAGTTTGAATTTTCCAGTTGAGCGAGAGAAACGAAGTTGCGCGGTGATCCAAATTCTAATTACGAAAGAGAGGAGTGAAGATCCATTGATCGTGTTGCTCGATACCGTAATAAGTCAGGACAGAAGATCTACGACTACGACTCGCAACGCCGACGAATGGTCCACTCGAATCGTCGTCGATCGAAGAGCCTGGCCGGCGTTCTCCGGGTCTGCCGAGATTTACCAGGTTGGTAAGCGCGGGGACTGCAAACTGTTGTAACTGCGCCATTTGCTGTTGGCGTGGCGGCGGCAGGGCGTTGCCTGCGTAGAACATAACCGACTGCTGAAACTCGACCAGCGATTCGCTGCGCGGACGAATGAAACGCCACTCACCTTCGATCGTTAAAGGATCGCGCGCGGCCGACAAGCGCAGGATCATGCGGTTCTTCGAACCACCGGGGATCGGTATTCCCTGTAGTAGTTGGTCCATAGATGTTGGCAATGCATTATCACCAACCTGGCCCGTAGTGCCGGAGCGATAGAGGTAGTAATTTTTGATCGCCTCTGCGATTTGCTCACCACGAAAGATTGCTTCTTTCTCGCGTTCGCGCACCGCTTGTTGCTGCGCGCTAGGCGCGACCGCCATCGCGAAAAGGGACAACGTGGTCATGAGCGCGAGCAGCGCGACGAGGGTATATCCTGCTTCCGAGGGCCGCTCACCAGCCAAACCGCGGCGCGAGGCGGCCACTGAGCGCGCAGGCCCCGTACGGCATATCTTGTGGTTGGACCATCCGCTAAGGTTCGTCATCTTCGGCATCAACTCGCGGCGTCGGACGAGTTAAAGGAGACCCCACGCCCCTGTCACCTTCAGTCATCGTCAGCTTGTGCTGAATCTTCAGAGTCGAATCCATCAGTACCAACTCTTTCGGCGAGATACTAGTCACGCGGAAACGGCCGCTGAGTAAATCGCCACGCTGAACACTGATAACACTCTTGTTGTTCTTGTCCTGAACTAAGGCCACATCGTCGACGTGCATGACCTTACCGATGATACCAACGTAGTTGTAGTTGGGAATCGGCGCTGCGGCAACGCCCAGCGTGACGATGTTCGAGTAAAGACTGTTGTCGGGAGTGCGCACCATGACCGGGCGCGGGCCTGGATTGGCGATAAACGTCGCCGGCACCATCGCCGAAAGCTGTTGCGGACTGGTGTACTTGGTGGGGAGCTCTCTGCCATCTACAAAAATGCGCATCTGGGGAGTGAACTTGTCGCCGGCGGCTTCGATTGTGAACTCAGGAGCTCGCGCATACGCGTTTGCGGGAGAAATCGACGCCAACAGCACTGGAGGGGTGGGGGTTGGCGATGGTGGTACTTCAACCTTCGGTGTTGGAACAGGTTTCGTGGGCACGTAATACGCGAAGATGTTTCTCCTTGCCTCCGCCGCATCGTACGAGGATCGCTGATAATCTATTGGACGATAGGCCGCGAGGTTGAGTATGTCTGTCGAAGCCTGTTGACCGCCATTGCCCGCATTGCTCTGTCCGGCCGGGCGTGGTGTCGCGGAGGGACTGGCCGCTCGCTGGGTTGTACGCGATGAACTGCTGCCAAAGCCGAAAAACGTCCACCATAAAAAGATGATCGCGACCAAACCAAGAACAGCCGCCCAGATTACCTTCTTCTTTTCGCCAGGCTTATTTAGATCTACGAGTGCCATTGGCTATTCCTGAACTACGGAGCAGTCTCCGCGGTAGCGCGCTGAAAGTAAGTGGCCATGCTCAATTGCAGGCTCACGAGGGATCCACGCGAACCCGATCCCGGCGCCGGTTGAGCGGGTTCAGAGTCGTCACCTTCCGCCGACACTGGAGCATTGGTGTCGCGCGCCCGCTGCAACTCCACTTCGTTGATAACAACGAACTGCTGGCTTCGTTCCACGTCGCGAATGAAACGTCTGACGTTCTCGTACTGACCTTCGACAGTAACCATCACCGCGACGCCCGGATAAAAACTTTGCCAGCGCGTGGCTATGTTCTTACCACCGGTCTGCTTTGTGCCTTCAGGCTCGAGTTCCGTGTAGGTCGGGCCGGACGTGTTGCGAAGTCCATTCTTGATGATCAGCTGATTGAGTTCTTCGTACAGTTCCATCCGCCCGAGATCCTGTCGTGGCAGAAAATCGTTTTCGAACTTGCCGAGGCTCGTGGTTATCTGCTGAACGGTTGCTGTCGTGTTTTGTTGGTTGCGGGCGACGCCAGAGAGTGTTTCCAAATTGGTTTTTAGTTGCTTGTTGTCACTGGTCAGTGAAGCGACGCGCGACCGAGCAGGTACGAAGAAATAGAGATAACTCAACATCACGAGCAAAAGGATCAAACAGCTACCCGCCAATCCTACAACTTCCGCAATGCCAAACATTTTGCCGCGTCGTGAGTCAACAAACTCGCCGACCCGCGCCTTGTATTGAGCCACACGGATGTTTGGAGATTCCGATTTAACTTTCGATTCCGCGCTCATCTCGCCGCCTCGTTTGAACCCTGTGGACTACTCACGCCCGCCACACTTTCCGACGCGTATCCGGCAGGCGCACGGTAAAGCACATCAAACTCGTATTCCGTTCCCTGCTCGCCGCGGCCTTTAGCCAGATTCTGCGATCGCAACACGAGTTGGAAGATGCCTCGCTTGTGCATGTCGGCGATCATTTGGCTGATCGTTGCCGGGTCTTTTGTGAAGACGGCCAATTCCAGGGTCGCGATCGTGGAGTCTGCCTGGGTCATCACATCGCGCACTGCGATTCGCGAAACCCTCACATTACTTGGAAGCGCCGATTCGAAATCCGCCAACAGTCTGGACCAGGAGAACTTCTTGCGATCGATCAACTTATGTGCAGCGGGGACAGCCTTCTGCTGTTCTCCAGTCATCTCCTCCTTAACAGCGTTCGCCGCGTCCAGCAGTGTTTTCTCCTGCTGTTTGAGTGCGTTGTTTTCTACCTGGATGGAGGCAGCCTGACGGTTAGCGACAGTCGTAAGCCGCACGACGATGATTAGGCCGATGACCGAGACAAAGAGCACAATCGCAGTCAACGCCCACGGAAGGACGCGATTACTAAACGGTTTTGATGCCAGATTGAGGCTGCTATTCACTAAGGACTTCCTCGCCGATTATCGTTGGGGTCGGCTTCGAGAAGAATACAATCCAAATCCTCTTACCGCAAATCCGATACACGCCGCGATCCGGGAATAGTTGCGAAACCACGGATGAATACGGATAATTGCCAAACCGTATTTAAACCTTGCAGAGTCCCTATGGAATTACAAGCATTAGAAGAACCGTCCTCGACCACGTGCTGCGATTCTGTCGATGAGCCCACTGTTGAACGGGTTGCCATCGCAAATTTGCCCACGGAGTGGGGCGATTTCCAAATTGCTGCCTACCGTTCGCTAACCACGCAGGAAGAGTTCGTAGTCCTCTATAAAGGCGAGATGAGCCGCGACGTGCCAACGCTCGTTAGAATCCATTCACAATGCCTGACGGGCGACGTATTCGGCTCCACGAAGTGCGACTGCGGCAAACAACTTCATCGCACGATGCAAATGATCGAGCAGGAAGGCCGCGGCGCAATCGTTTATCAGCAACAGGAAGGCCGGGGCATCGGCATCGTCAACAAGATCCGGGCCTATGCGCTACAGGATCAAGGTGCGGACACGGTCGAAGCCAACGAGCAGCTCGGACTTGCGGTTGACTTGCGCGACTATCGTCAGTGTGCGGAAATCCTCTTCGATCTGGGTCTGTGCAAGGTGAAGGTGATCTCCAACAACCCGCTGAAACTGCGCGCGCTGGAAGAGGCAGGATTGAAGATCGTGGAGCGAGTTTCGATCGAGGTTGATGCTACTGAAGACGCCGCGGATTATCTACGAACGAAGAAAGAAAAACTCGGACACCTGCTCACGCTCAAGCGCTAACCACAAAAGGCACAAGAGACACAAGAGGCACAAAACAAAAAAGTCAGGTAAGACTGCGGGCCTAACAAGCTAGCCCACTTGCAACCTGCCTGAACTTCCCTTCTGTTTTTTTGTGCCTTTTTTGTCTCTTGTGGCTTTTGTGACTAACTAGCCCTTTTGTGGCTACGACTTGTTCCGCAGCTCTTTAATCGTGTTACGAAGCCTGTCAGCATTCGGGGCCTTCGGTTCAAGCTTCAGGAACGTTTCCAGCTCGTGGGCAGCTTCCCTGTGCTTGCCGGTCTGCCAGTACAATCCGCCGAGATAATAGTGCGCCTGCCCGGCTTTTGGGCCACCAATGGTGATAGCCTTCCGCAATTGTCCTTCGGCCTCAGGGTAGTTCTTGACGTAAATGAGCGTGATGCCGAAATACAAATGCGCTCTGAAATTATTCTCGTTCTTCCTTAGAGCTTCACGTAGTTGCTTCTCAGCATCCGGAAACTTCTTCTGCTGCAACAGGACGATTCCGAAGTTCAAGCACGGCTCTGGCGCTTCAGGTGAGATCTGGAGCACCTTCTGCAGCGCGTCCGCAGCTTTATCGAGTTCGCCTTTGACCAGGTACTGCACGCCGAGTTCGTTAAGCGCGAGACCAAAGTTTGGATACAAGACAATCGCGCGTCTCAAATCGTCAATGGCCTGGTTAGTTTCGCCACGAGCGGCTGCCTGGACACCTTTCTCGTAGAGATCCACCGCGGCCTTCGGAATGTTAACCAGTGCGGCATTCAACACCCCGGGCTTGTTCTGAGCATCTCCCGGCTTCGACCGCAGATAAATCTGGAGTGTATAAGGTCTCGAAAGCGGACCGACAGTCATATTTGTTCGGCGGTCAGTTATGGTGGGTTCGATGTAGAGAGTTTCTCGCGCTGTCTCAAAGAAGTCGCCGCCCTCAACAACAACGGTATAGCTACCGGCTCTCAATCCACGAAACGTAAAAGTTCCGTTACCATCCGCGAGCACAAATAACTCACCATTGCCGGAGCTTTCCAGCCGTACCTTGAGCCGTGTATCGGCCCGCTGTCCGGAAGGAAACACCAGACGGCCACTGATTGAATGCTGGCCTCCGGTGCCGGTTGTATCGACGCCTCCGCCCGCCTGTCCGTTTACGGCGACAGCAACACACGAAAGAAGAGTTAATAGAAGTGAATAGCGAAACGAGGTGCGTAGGATTACTGAATTCTGAGCCATCTCGATAACTCCGTTACGAAGCAGTTGCCGAGCAAAACGTGGAGGATTTGTTCTTGATTGGCGCTATGAAGGTTACCACAAAAACAAGAAGGGAGGCGTAAATTTTACGCCTCCCTTTTCAAAACTGCCACACTCGAAAAGTGTGGTCACAGTGTGTGCAAGTCCTTAGAACTGGAACTTCACACCGAGACGAACCGCCGACGGGAACTGGAAGATCGTGCCAGTGCCATAGAACGGGTTCGGAACCGGCGTAATACCCGGAGCGCCGCTGTTGATAAGGAGCGTTTCGTCCTCTTTGATGGCTCGCTGGTTGTTGAAAACATTGAACCAGTCGACCTGGAGGCGAAGCTGTTTACCTTCACCAACGGAGATCGGGTAGTAAGCACCGAGATCCAAGTTGTACGTCGTCGGAGTGCGATTGCTCCCCGTCAACGGGTTGATCGCCGTGCCGCGCGGTACGCAACTGAGGCCTGGGATACAGAAGCCTTCGTTGTCACCGTACACCGGGTGCGGAACCAGAGCGTTGAACGGAACACCAGACTGAGTACGGAACGACGCGCTCGTCATCAGTTTGAACGGCCATTGATAGCTGCCGTCCAATTTAAACTGGTGCGGACGATCGTTGGGCAGTCGGCCGTAAAGACCATTGAGCAGGCTGACGAGGTCGAACAGCGAAGTGATGTTCGGGTCAGACTGACCGTTGTCGTTACGGAACAATCCTTCATAGTTACCAATCAGGCTCGAGAACACGTAAGAAGCGATGAACTGATAGTTGTTCGAGAAGCGCTTCGTGGCGGTGAACTCGAGGGCCCGGTAGTAGCGGCGGGCTGGACCAAAGCAACCGATGCCCGGGTCTTGGCAGGCCAGATCTTCGGTTGTGGTGAAGTTGCCGGTGCCGCGACGGCCCGGGTTGAACAGGAAGTAGTGATCACCATCGTCAAACGAACCGTCCTCAATGACTTCGTCCTGAGCACGGTAGATACCGCGGAAACCGAAGGTAAGATCGCGAAATGATCGCGGACCCCACTCGATACCAGCAGTCCACTCGTTGACCGTTTGTGGCTTGAGACCTGCATCGAACGGAGTCGCCGTGCCGCCGAGGTTTCCGAAATTACCAAAACAACCATCGGTAGGATGAATTGGCGTGCATTCGGCGCCCGGCAGACCGTTTAGGCGGTTGATGTTCAAATTAAAGTCGTTCTGAACCTCGTTGCCGCCGGCGCGTACGTTGATATCCAGCGGAATCGGCGTCTCGAGGTAACGGGCGAAGTTCATGAAGAACTTGCCGCGACCTTCGCCGGTGAAATCCCAGGTCAATCCGACGCGTGGCTGGGTGTTGCTGACGAAATCGTTCAACGTCAGGTACGTGTCCCCGCCTAGCGAGTAGGCTTGCTGGAAGTCCCAACGCAGTCCCAGGTTAATCTGGAGATTGCGAGTGGCTTTCCAGTCATCCTGGAAGTAGAAGCTCTGGGTCCGTGTGTCTGTGAAGTCCCCCTGAGTATTAAGGCTGAAGTCACGCGCACGAACGACGTCGAGCAGAAGGAACGGATTGGTCGGGTTGATCGAAACCGCACCGGTTACGGCTGTGGTAACACCAGCCGGAGCCTGACCGGCAGCGATCAGCAGAGCGACGTTGGCGGTACGCGATGCACTCGGACACGTGATCGTGTTCGGAGCAGTGCGCGCGCAAACCGCGAAACGATTTTCAATTCGGTGCGGACCGGCAGGATTTTCAGGAGTGAAGTCGAGGAGCCCACCAGTTGAGAGTGTGTTAATGCGGTACTTGTTCTGGTTCCACTCCCCACCGTACTTGAATGTGTGGCTGCGCCAGATGTTCTGAAGGCGAGCCGCGAACTCGATACGGTCGCGATCCTGGAACGACTTCAGACCGAAACCGCCACGAACGAAGTTGCGTTGAACTGTGCCACCAGTGCCTTCAACGAAAGCAAGGCGAATGCCCGGGACAATGACTGGTCCCGGATCATCTTCAGTGGTGACGTCGGACTCCGAGAACACCGTGGTTTCCGTTACCGGAAGCACAGCGCCATTGCGAAGAACCGCGAAACGATCGGTAATGAGCGTTTCGTCCAGTTCCGGAAGCGTGTTCGCGCGCTGGAAGTGCAATCCGGCGGAGAACTCACCGATGAAGTTCGGGCTGAAGGTCGAGTTCAGACGGAAGGCGTAGTTGGAACCGCCGGTCTGGGTCTCGCCACGGAAGCTCGCCGGGTTGGCGCCAAAACCTGAGAAACCGAACAAGTGGCCTTCCTGCTTGGTGAAGTCACCAAAGGTTGAGAAGGTGAACGTGTGGTTCTGGTTGAGCGCCCAGGTGATCTTACCAGCGTAGAACGGAGTCGTGACCTTGTTTTCAACGTCCTGCAAGAACGTTTGGGTCAGGAAGAAGTTCTTTCGGTACTGTGGATTGAACGCGCCAAAGAACCAGAGTTTGTCTTTGACGATTGGACCACCAATATCGAAACCGGCGTCCACTTCGGAATAACCATTCGGGGCCGCGCCCGTGAATGGAAGCGCTGACGATTTCACTTCGCGAACAAAACTTTCGGCCACGAAATAGGCGAACGCATCACCGTGAAACTCGTTGGTGCCGCTCTTGGTGATGACGTTGAACACGCCGCCAGTCGCCTTGCCGATGTCAGCGCCGTAAGCGCCAGTCTTGATCTCGAGCTCCTGCACAAACTCGAACGGCAGGTTCGCACCTGAACCACCAAACGCGGGGTCTGTAACGGTGACGCCGTCGAGAATGTAGTTGTTCTCAGGACCGGATGAACCAGCCACCGAAGGATCGCGCTCGCGACCCGATGAGTCTCGCAAACCAGAGCGCGTCACAGTCGGTGCAATCGTGTAGAGCGACTGAATGGTGCGCTGGGTCGGGAAGTTCGAGAACTGTTCGGTAGAAACGTTGGTTCCGGTAGTATTTTGAGTGACGTCAATAGCTGAACCCGAACCGGCGGTAACAGTAACCGTTTCAGTCGTGCCCTGCGGCCGAAGCTGAATGTTGACGGTTGACGTCGTCGAAAGATTCACAGGCACGCTGGCCTGCTCGAACCTACCGAAGCCTTTGGCGGCCTCGACTGTAAGTGTGTAGATTCCCGGCTCGATATTGGCAATTCGGAAAATACCTTCGTCATTTGATGTAGCGGTCGCCGATCTTCCACCTTGACGAGTGGCAGTCACCGTTACGCCTGGAACTGCCGCGCCGGTTGAATCGGTCACCACGCCCTCAATTGAGCCCGTCGTCGTCGTCTGGGCAAAGGCACTTCCCGCAAACAGCGCGAAGCACGCCAGAAGCGTCGACAAGCTTAAAAACTTAAGGACATTCTTCATTTTTTAGCTTTCCTTTCTTTAACTAGACAGCGGTGCCGCCCCCTCCTGCGTTTATCACCCTTTTGTATAAGGCAGCACCGAAAAAATTCCGGGACGGTAAGGCACCGTCCGGCAGGCTTTTGGCAATTGCCATGCCCACCTGCCAACTGGAGCGATTTCCTTATTATTCGCCCGTACAGCCCAGCCTGACGGCCGAGACCGCTCCGGGTAAATCCAAAAAAATGGGAATATCCAGAAATCTCAACCGGCAGCGGACCCGCCGTACGGCGCTGAAGCAGAGCCGTTTACCCTGTATTTTGGTGTTCCAATGTGTTGCCTTCACATTGATTTGCGGTTATTAAGGACGTGACATGCCGGAACGCATTTATCGCGATCCAGTTCACAACATCATTCGTCTCCAAACTGATACTAATGAAGGCGAGTTGATGATGCGCTTGATCGATACGGGCGAGTTTCAACGACTGCGCCGCATCAAGCAACTCGGTCTTGGTCTATACACCTATCAAGGCGCTGAACACTCACGCTTCACGCATTCGCTCGGCGCGTTTCATCTCATGACTCGCGTTCTCGATCGACTCAGCGAACGATACAAAATCAGTCCCGCCGATCGAATCGCAGCGCGCGCGGCCGCACTGTTACACGACGTGGGCCATGGATCATTCTCGCACGTGATGGAGAAGGTGCTCAGCTTTCATCACGAGCGATGGACCGTCGAAGTCATCTTGAATGAGAGTTCCGAGATCGGAGCGTTGCTGCGATCGCACTCGCCGGATCTGCCGGCGAAGGTGGCATCGATCATTGAAGGAACGTTTCAGCCGGCAGCATTGGCCCAACTTGTTTCGTCGCAGCTCGACGTCGATCGCATGGACTACCTGTTGCGCGATTCACTGATGACCGGTGCGAAGTATGGAATCTACGATCTCGAATGGATCATCAACGCGCTGGCGATCGATGAAGCCGCGGATCGAATCTACGTCGAAGCACGCGGTGTGTATGCAGTCGAAGAATACTTGCAGGCCCGTTACTACATGTTTCGCCAGGTCTACTTTCATCGAACGCTTCGTTCCGCTGAGGCGGTGCTACGTTCGATCATCCGTCGCGCCTTGCAAATGTTCGACGAAGGACAGGAAGTCTGGCATGCAACCGGCACCGCGTTTGTAAAAATCCTGCGCCGCGAATCGCTGAAGATCACTGAGCACTTGCAGATTGACGATTCCGATTTCGTGTTTCATGTGAAGCAGTGGCAGAGCTCGAACGATCACATTCTGAGCGACCTGAGCCGGCGCTTCATTGCCCGCCGTTTGTTCAAAGCAATCGATCTCGATATGCCCGAGGAACAAAAAGCAGAATTTCTCGCGGCCGCGCGCGGCGTAGTTGAACGTGCAGGTTTCGATTCTGAGTACTACTTCATCGAAGATCGCGCGAGCGATGTGCCTTACTACAAACACTACGCCGCGGAAAAAGCGGAACCTAAGACGCACATCTACGTTGAGAGTGGATATGCCAGTCCGCGAATTAGAGAGATCAGTGAAGTGAGTAACGTGGCGCGAGGGCTACAATACCCGTACGAGCTTCATCGAGTTTGTTTTCCCGCGGAAGTAAAAAACGAAGTGTACGAGTTGTATCACCGAGGTGGTCTTAAAAAAGAAACTGCCGCTTCAGGAACTGATTAGTGCGTCGTCTACTTTTAATAGCCGGACTGTTGGCGTTACTGGTGTCGGCCGGACGTGCCCAAACGCCTTCGATCAGTGTGCTGGATCTTGGCTCAGCGCGATTCGCACAAGAAACGACTGAAAGACTGCGCGAGCGCTTAAACTCGACCGATGAGTTTAAAGTCGCCGACGCGGATTTGTCTCGCGCCGCGTCGAAGGGTATCGGCTACTCCGGGTCACTCAATCTCAGCGTCAGTGAAGCGCGCGATCTGGGCGCGGCACTCGCTACCGACTTTTACATCATCGGCGACGCGCAAACTCTTCGCCGTTCATCGTTCGCGCGGCCCGTATATTACGAGTCATACTGTTCGGTGTTCCTGGTTAACGCGCGTACTGGCGAATTGCTGTTCTGGGATCGGCCAAGCCTGC
>Ga0209387_1000476_pt1 | contig 10849 bp, 11 predicted proteins | sample NCControl_FD_187515 | JGI IMG/M metagenome (GOLD analysis project Ga0209387, IMG submission 187515) | Agricultural soil microbial communities from Utah to study Nitrogen management - NC Control (SPAdes) (version 2) | ecosystem: Environmental > Terrestrial > Soil > Agricultural land | place: USA...
GACTCCTTCTCGACGTGCAGTGCCTTGAAGCGGCCCTCAAAGAGATGGCCGCAGCGTTCGTGGCGGCGGTTGAACCTCTGTGAATAGAGCGCGTTCAACGCGTGCATCCCGCGCGACAACTTTCCGAGCGGAGTCTCGAGAAGGAGATGGTAGTGGTTGCCGAGCAGGCAATACGAGTGAAGGAGCCAACGCTCCCTTCGGATGACCGCCGCCAGGATGGCGAGGAACGTGCGGCGATCGCGGCGATCTCGGAAGATGGAGGATTTCTCGTGACCACGACTCATGACGTGGTAAAGCGCCCCCGGGAACTCGAGGCGGAGCGGTCTCGCCATCTCTCCACAACTAGTTGTCTCGCGGGGGGACGGATTATTAAGACGGGATAGGGGTTGGAGCCGAAAGCTCCAATCGGCTCAGCTTTTGGAGGTCAAAGTGGTAAGTGGAGACCTGACCCCAGCGCTTCCACCCCCGCGGCGATCGTCTCCTCGGGCACGGAGAACGAGAAACGCAGGTGTCCTTCCCCTTCCGGGCCGAAGACGAGCCCGGGCACCGTCGCGACTCGCGCGGTGTCCAGGAGAAGGGCCGCGGCCGCGCGCGAATCCGTTCCGAGGGCCGCGGGGATCTTCGGAAAGAGGTAGAGCGCGGCCCGCGGGACCTCGACCTCGAATCCGGCCGCGCGCAGACCCGCCGCGAGCTGGTCGCGCCGCTGGCGGTAGCCGGCCTTCCACTCCTCCAGGAACGCGGGGTCGAGCGAGAGGGCCTCGAGCGCCGCCCACTGCGTCGGCGTCGAGACGCCGTTGATCGAGTAGAGAACGGCAGTGCGCATCGCCGACTGGTAGCGCTCGGGCGCGATGACGTATCCGGCGCGCCACCCGGTCATCGAGTAGCTCTTCGAGAGGGTGAAGACCGACAGGGTCCTCTCGTACATCCCGGGCAGCGACGCCGGCGAGACGTGCCCTTCCCCTTCGTAGATGAGGTCCTCGTAGGCCTCGTCGGAAACGACCGCGAGCCCGCTCCCCGCCACGAACGCGCAGACTTCCTCGACCTCGCGGCGCGTGAACACCTCGCCCGTCGGGTTGACCGGCGAGTTCCAGTAGAGGACCTTCGTCCTGGGGGTCACGAGCCGCGCGAGCGTCGCCGAAATTCCCTTCGCGCGCGCGCGCTCGGTCGGAACGAGAATGGGCGTGCCGCCGTTCCACGTGATCACGTCGACGACGGGAGTCCAGTACGGCGAGAACGTGAGGACTTCGTCGCCCGGATCGAGAAGGGTCGAGAAGGCCGCGAAGAGTCCGTGCATGCCGCCGCTCACGACGATCGCGCTCTCGTCGTCGGCGGGAATCCGGTTCCGGCGACGCACCTTCTCGAGAACCGCGTGCCGCAGCTCGGGGATCCCGGAGGATGGCGCGTAGCGCGTCTGGTTCCTCTCGAGCGCCCTCGTCATCGCCGCTTTGATCGCGTCGGGCGTCGGCATGTACGGCTCGCCCCCTTCGAACCGGTGCACCTTGTGACCGGCCGCGAGGAGCTCCATGACGCGATTGCGGACCTGGACGATCTCCGAGAAACCGACGCGGTCGAACCGGTGCGACGGAGAGGGAACCGACGACGACGAGGAGGCGCTCGTTGAGACGGGGGCCCGGCTCACAGCTTTTCGGAGATCGCCTTCGCCTGCGTGAAGAGATACAGGTACTCGCGGCCGCCCGCCTTCGAGTCCGTCCCCGACATGTTGAAGCCGCCGAACGGATGCACGCCGACGAGCGCGCCCGTGCACTTGCGGTTCAGATACAGGTTCCCGCAGAAGAGCTCGCGCTTTCCGCGCGCGAGCCGGTCGCGGTCGCGCGAGTAGAGCGAGCCCGTCAGGCCGTACTCGGTGTCGTTGGCGACGGCGATCCCCTCGTCGAAGTCCTTGACCGTCAGGACCGCGAGGACGGGGCCGAAGATCTCCTCCCGGGCGAGACGGGCGTCGCGTTTCACGCCGTCGACGATCGTCGGCATCACGAAGAAGCCGTCTTCCGGGCCTGCCTCGCCGCCGGCGACTATGCGCCCCTCCTTGCGGCCCAGCTCGACGTACTCGAGGATCCTCTTCTGCGCGCCGGCATTGATGACCGCTCCCACCGCGTTGTCCGGATCGCGGACGTCGCCGACGGTCAGCGTCTTCGTCTTCGCGACGATCTTCGCGAGGAGCTCGTCGTGGACCTTCTCGTGAACGATGAGGCGCGAGCAGGCGGAGCACTTCTGTCCCTGGAAACCGAACGCGGCCGCCACGACGCCATTGGCCGCTTCGTCGATGTCGGCGGTCTCGTCCACGAGGATGAAGTCCTTGCCTCCCATCTCGAGGATCGCCCGCTTGATCCAGATCTGCCCCGGCGCGACACGCCCCGCCTTCTCGCTGATCTGGAGTCCCACGTCGCGCGAGCCCGTGAACGCGATCATCCGCGTCTTCGGGTGCTCGACGAGCACGTTACCGACCGTCGAGCCCGGGCCCGTGACGAAGTTCAGGGCGCCGTCGGGGATGCCCGCCTCCTCGCACGCCTCGAGGAACATCGTCGCGATCGCGGCGGCGTCGGAAGAAGGCTTCAGGACGACGGTGTTGCCCGTCACGAGCGCCGCCGTCGCCATCCCGCACAGGATCGCGAGCGGGAAGTTCCAGGGCGGGATCACGGCGCACACGCCGAGCGGGATGAACTCGAGGTCGTTCTTCTCGCCCGGGTACGGCGTCAGCGGCTGCGGCTGCGCGAGGCGCTCCATCTCCCGCGCATAGAACTCGCAGAAGTCGATCGCCTCGGCGGTGTCCGCGTCCGCCTCCGCCCACGACTTCGCTTCCTCGAGGACCATCATCGCGGAGAACTCGTGCTTGCGCTTGCGAAAGATCGCCGAGATCCGAAGCAGGAGCGCCGACCGCTCCTCGGGAGGAACGCGCGACCAGGCGGGGAAGGCCGCCGCGGCAGCTTCGACCGCGCGCTCCGCGTCGTCCTTCGTCCCCTGCGGGAAGCGGCCGATGACCTGCTTGCGGTCGCAGGGGTTCACCGACTCGAAGTGCTTCGACGCCCCGACCTCTTTCCCGCCGATCCGGTTCTTGCCCTCGATCGGAAGGCGCGCCTCCACCCTCGCGAGCGCCGCCTGGAACGCGCCGCGGTTCGCTTCGAGAGAGAAATCGGTGAGCGGCTCGTTGCGGAAATCAGGGAGCAAGGGACGACCTCCGGGCCGGCGAATCTATCAGACGGGGTCAGGCCTGAATTCCTGCATCAATCGAACCGACGCAGAGATTCAGGCCTGACCCCACCGCTACTCCAGGGGCTCCACGGTCGTCACCGACCGGTTCGCGCCTTCGGCGATGATCCACGCTTTCCAGTGGTTGGTCGTCTCGCGGCGTCGCGTCACGAGACGGCGGCGGGCGACGAGGTAATCGTTCTTCTCCGTCGTGTCGAACCGGACCTTGAAGACGAGGCGGCGGACTTCCGTGTCGGTCCGGATCTCCGAAGCGAGCGGCACACCGGATGCGTCGATCCAGATGCGCGCGATTCGCGTGATCTTGAACCCCTTCTCGCGGTCGAGCCCGCGCAACGCCGAAAGCGACAGCTCCAGCGCGCGCGCCGGTCGGCCGGCGTGCGGCTCGGACTTTTCCGACACGAGCCGCGCACCGACGAGTGCTTCGAGAAGGTGCTCGGCGGAACGGACGAAGCCGAGCACGCGGATCGCATCGAGGTCGCGGACCGCGTCACCCGGTCCGCGCGAATCGCGCCTCCCCGCGGGCTCGCGCGACGCCTGGGTGAGCACCGCGGCGTCGTAGACGAGAGAGAGCCGGCCGCCGGTGCCGGCGTCGTCGGCGACGATCGACGCGCCGCCCTGTCGCGTTCGCCGCTGCCCCTCGTCCTTGTAGTCGACCGAGTTCTCCTGCCGGATCCTCGCCTTCAGAGGAGCGTGAGAGCGCAGGCGCTCGAGAGCGGCACGCAGGTCGGCCAGGGAGTCGGCATGTGCCGGTGGGAGAAGGATCGCGAAGGCCGCGGCCGCGACGAGTATCCGTCTCACGCGCGCCGTCCCCGCCGGACCGCGAGCGCGTAGAGGCCGACGCCGATGGCGACGAAGGCGACCGCTCCTCCGACGAGCAGAAACACCCGAAGCGACTTGCGCTCCTCGTCGGCCGGCGGAATGCAGGAGAGCACGATCGCGAGGGCGGTCACGGCGAACCCCGCCACGTTGACGATGGTGCTGCCAGCGGCGCCGCCGGGGATCGGCACCGCGCCGGGTGCGCGCGCGACCTCCCGCCGCAGGACGATGCCGGACGCAAACATGTAGAGATAGGGGATGAAGTAGAGCACGAGCGTGAAGTCCGCGAAGAACAGGTAGGCGTTCTTGACGCTCGACCCGCCCGTCGCGAGCACGGTGAAAACGATGGCGAGCGCGCCCTGGACGAGGAGCGCGAGCGCGGGCGTGTTCCACCGCGGATGAATCCGGGTGAACGCCGGAGGGAGGTACCGGTCCAGACCCGCGACGAAGAGGAGCCGGCCATTCCCCGCGAACCAAGCAACGAGCGCGCCGAGGCCGGCGACCCACATGAGGAGCGCGGTCGGCGCGCCGAGGTAGTCGAGTCCGACGCGGGAACCGGCGGTCGTGACCGCCTGATTGATCCCGGTGACGATCGACGTCTCTGCGGTGGGGAGCGCGACGAGGAGGGCGAGGGTCCCCGCGAGGTAGACGAACGCGATCGAGATCGCGGAGAGGAAAATCGCGCGCGGGATCGTCCGGCGCGGCTCGACGATCTCCTCCGAGACGATCGGAGCGAGCTCGAAGCCCGCGAAGGCGAAGCACATCTTCGAAAAAGCGAGGACGAGCGCGAGGTCCGAGAGGCGCGGCAGGAGGGACGCAAAGGAGATCGGGTTCGCGGGACCAAATCGCTGGACGGTCAGCACGGCGATCACGAGCAGGAACACGATGGGGAGCCAGTTTGCCGCCCCTCCGACATTCTGCAGCCACTTGCCGGAGCGCCAGCCGACGACGCTCGCGGCGACCGCGATCCCGATCAGCACGAGGGAGCCGATCATCCCGTAGACGCGGCTCTGCTCCAGGTGCGCGTACTTCGTGCCGAAGACGTAGAGTCCCATTCCGGCGGTCGCGAGCGCGAGCGACGGGTAGTAGAAGAGGTTGTTGACCCAGTAACACCAGCCGGCGACGAAGCCGTGAAAGTCTCCGAAGGCGCGCTTCGCCCAGGTGTAAAGGCCGCCCTCCTGAGGGAACGCGGAGGAGAGCGCGGTGACGCAGAGCGCCTGGGGGACGAAGAAGAAGAGGCCGGCGGCGATCCACAGGGTCAGCGACGCCGGCCCGGTGGCCGCGGCGAACGCGATCCAGCGCGGCGAGAGGATTGCCGCGACGTACATGAAGACGAGGTCGCGCGAAACGAGCTGGCGCTTGAGCTCCGCCACGACGCCGATCATAGAGAATCCGGGTCCATGAACCTCAAAGGCGCCGCGCCGGAGAAGTTCGGCGCGGTGAAGACGTTCTTCTACCGTATCTGGGCAGAGCCGTCGGTCGATCCGATGCACCGCCGGATCGCGGCGGACGTGCCCATCGATCACGGCAGGCTCCTCGACCTCGGCTGCGGCGGCGGAAAGCTCGCACACTTGATCGCAGCGGCGCGGCCGGGCGTCCATGTCGTGGGGCTCGACTCTTCCGAGCCGATGATCCAGACGGCGCGCAAGCGCTGGGTCCTGCCGAACCTCGAGTTCCGCGTGGGCACACTCGAGACGTCCGGCGCGACGGCGGAGTTCGATCTCGCGCTCACGGTCCTCTCGTTTCATCATTGGGAGCAACCGGACGAGACGCTGGCGGCTGTTCATCGCGCCCTCGTTCCCGGAGGACGTCTGTGGATCTACGAGATGGATCCGGACGCGCCCGCAGAGGCGATCCGCGCGGATCGCGCGCCGCTCTGGGGTTTCTTCCGGATCCCCCTCGGGATGCAGAGGCGAATGGCGCGCGATCACGGCTTCACGGCCGCGGAGATCGACGCGGTCGTGCGGCCGGTGGTGGAGGAGAGCCCCTTCCGCGTCCTGCGGACGACTCGCGTGGGTTCGACCGTCCGCCTGGAACTCACCCGATGAAGGGGGTCAGGTCTCCATTTACCACTATGCGCTCTAAAAGCCTGAAAAAGAGTGACTTGGCGGTTTCTTAAATTCTCCGTCTTAAGAAAACCCGTAACATGAATGAATTCAATAGCCTGCGGCCCAAAGTGGTAAGTGGAGACCTGACCCCATGAACCTCGTCGCGGCCATTGGGAGGACGCCGCTCCTCGAGCTCGAGCGGATGGCGGCGCGCGTGCCGGGGCTCCGGCTGTTCGCCAAGGCGGAGCACCTGAACCCGGGCGGAAGCGTGAAGGACCGACCGGCGCGCGCGATGATCCTGGACGGGATCGAGCGGGGGCTGCTCACGCCCGCCAGGAGGATTCTCGACGCGACGTCGGGGAACACGGGGATCGCGGACGCGATGATCGGCCGCGCGCTCGGCTTCGGCGTCACCCTTTGCGTGCCGGCCAACGCGTCGCCGGAACGGCGCGCGATCCTGGCGGCCTACGGCGCCGAGCTCGTTTTCACCGATCCGCTCGAGGGGACCGACGGCGCGATCCGCAGGGCGCGCGCCGTCGCGGCCGCACGGCCGGAGCTCTATTTCTACGCGGACCAGTACTCCAACCCCGCGAACTGGCGCGCGCACTTCGAAACGACGGGCCCGGAGATCCACGAGCAGACGGGCGGGCGCCTAACGCACTTCGTCGCGGGTCTCGGCACCTCCGGCACCTTCGTCGGCGTGACGAGGTACTTGAAGGAAGCGCTTCCCGCCGTCCGGTGCATTTCGGTCGAGCCGGACGGCCCGCTCCACGGCCTCGAGGGGATGAAGCACATGGCAACCGCGATCGTCCCCCCCATCTACGACCCGGACCTCGCCGACGCGACCCTCACGATGGCGACCGAGGAGGCGTACGAGACGTGCCGCCGCCTCGCGCGGGAAGAGGGCGTCTTCGTGGGACCGTCCGCGGGCGCGAACGTGGCCGCGGCGCTCCGGGTGGCGAGCGAGCTCGGCGGCGAGCCGGCGACCGTCGTGACCGTCCTCCCCGACGGCGGGACCCGCTACCTTTCGGAAGAGTTCTGGGGTAGGGCGTGATCGAGATCCCGATCCCGGTGATGGACGAGATTCGTACGCACGGCCGGGAGGCGTACCCCGAGGAGTGCTGCGGCGCGCTTCTCGGGCGGAAGGGGGAGCCCGCGCACGTCGTGCGCGTCGAGCGAATCGAGAACTCCCGCGGCGAGGAGAGGGCGCGCCGCTACGAGGTGTCTCCGCAGGACTATCTGCGCGTCGAGCGTCTCGCCCTCGCCGAGAACCTCTCGCTCCTCGGCTTCTACCACTCGCACCCCGACCATCCCGCGGCGCCGTCCGTCTACGACCGGGACCACGCGTTCCCCTTTTTCCACTATCTTGTCTGCGCGGTCGAGGGCGGCGTGCCCGCGGAGGTCACGGCCTGGACGCTTCTCGAGGAGACCGGCGAGTTCGAAAGAGAAGCGATTCTCGAGGAAAGGACGTAGTTACAGCATGCCCCGCATCCTCCTGCCCACGCCGCTCCGCCCCTACGTGGACGGCGCCGCGACCGTCGAAGTCGAAGGATCGACCGTGGGGACGGCGCTCGGAGCGCTCGTGGAGCGGCATCCCGCGCTTCGGAAGCACCTGTACGACGACGCCGGAAAAGTCCGCTCCTTCGTCAACCTGTACAAGAACGACGAGGACGTCCGCTACCTCGAGAAGGACGAGACGCGCCTCTCCGCGGACGACATGCTCTCGATCGTGCCGTCGATCGCAGGGGGAGCGGACCTCTCGAACGAGGAGATCCGGCGCTACTCGCGCCACCTGATCATGCCGGAGGTCGGCGTCGACGGACAGAAGAAGCTGAAGGCCGCCCGAGTGCTCGCGATCGGCGCCGGAGGGCTCGGGTCGCCGCTCGCGGTCTACCTCGCCGCCGCGGGCATCGGAACGATCGGGCTCGTCGACTTCGACGTCGTGGACGACTCGAACCTCCAGCGCCAGATCCTCTACGGCGCTTCCGACGTCGGCCGCCCGAAGCTCCAGGCCGCGGCGGAGCGGCTCCGCGACATCAACCCGAACGTGACGATCGTCCCTCACGAGACGCGGCTCACGAGCGAGAACGCCCTCGAGATCTTCCGCGACTTCGACGTCGTCGCGGACGGCACGGACAACTTCCCGACGCGGTATCTCGTCAACGACGCGTGCGTCCTGACCGGCAAGCCGAACGTCTACGCGTCCATCTTCCGATTCGAGGGGCAGGCGTCGGTCTTCTGGGCGGAAAAAGGACCGTGCTACCGCTGCCTGTACAGCGAGCCTCCGCCGCCGGGGCTCGTCCCCTCCTGCGCGGAGGGAGGCGTGCTCGGCATCCTGCCGGGGCTCCTCGGCGTGATCCAGGCGACCGAGACGATCAAGCTCGTGCTCGGCAGCGGCGACTCCCTGGTGGGCCGCCTCCTCCTCGTCGACGCGCTCGCGATGCGGTTCCGCGAGCTCAAGCTCCGCAAGAATCCGGACTGCGTCGTCTGCGGGCCGAACCCGACGGTGACGAAGCTCATAGACTACGAGGCGTTCTGCGGCATCCCGCAGGAGGCGACGATGGCGGCGGCAACGGCGGGCGGAATCCCGGAGATCTCGGTCCAGGACCTCAAGTCGCTGCGCGACCGCGGCGAAGACTTCGTTCTCGTCGACGTCCGCGAGCCGCACGAGTTCGCGATCTGCTCGCTCCCCGACTCCGTGAAGATCCCTCTCGGCACGCTCCCCCAGAACCTGAACAAGCTCTCGACCGCGGACGAGATCGTCGTCCACTGCAAGATGGGGGGCCGCAGCGCGAAGGCCGTCCGCCTCCTGCAGGAGGCCGGTTTCAAGAAGGTGCGCAACTTGGCCGGCGGCATCGACCGCTGGGCCGCCGAGGTCGAGCCCGGGATGCCGCGGTATTGAGCTTGCTTGTCATTCCGAGCAGCCGCGTTTTCCTTGTCATTCCGAGGAGCGAAGCGACGAGGAATCTGTGGCTCTCTCGACGGAGACCAGATCCCTCGCTTCGCTCGGGATGACAAATGGAGGAGCGCTCGGGATGACAAATGGAGGAGCGCTCGGGATGACAAATGGAGGAGCGCTCGGGATGACAAACGGGGGAGCGCTCGGGATGACAGAAGCGGCTGAGGGCAGTATGAGAATGGAGTTCTCATGAGACGCTTGGGCATCATCGTGCTCGTCGTCGGTCTCGCGGGATTCGTCCTCGGCACCGTTCAGCGCGGCGGGTACGACACCCTCGAGGGCGCGATCAAGACCGCCGTCTCGAGCGACGAGAGAAAGAAGAAGGACGCGTGGGAGACGATCCGCTGGCTGTCGCTCGGCGCCGCGGTGCTCGGCGCGGTCCTCGTCGTCCTGCCCGGAAAAAAGATCTAGCCGACCGGCTCCCCGCGCGCCGCCGGCCGTTCGAGCAGGCTGTCGATCTTCGCAGCGAGGATGAAGTCGTTCTCGTGGAGCCCGCCGATCTTGTGGGTCCACAACGTCAGCTCGACCTTGTTCCAGTGGATCTCGAAGTCGGGATGGTGCCCTTCTTCCTCGGCGAGCCCGGCGACGCGGTTGACGAACTCCATGGCGGCCTTGAAGTCCTGAAACTCGAAGCGGCGCACCAGCCGGGTGCCGCTCTCCAGGAGCGCCCATCCCGGGACGGCCCCCGAGAGCTCGCGCGCCTTCTCTTCCGTGAGCGGCGGAATTCCGCCCCGGCAGGGAACACAGCTCTTCGCGGTGAGCTCGTGGGCGTCCATCGGTCGGAGAATATCGCCCATCACCCCAACCCTCTCCCCAGAGGGGAGAGGGAGAAAAAAGGCGGTCGGGGTGAGGGGCTCTGTCCGCCGCGCTCCCGTTACCGGTCTATCGTCGCCGCCCGCTCAGCGTTGTAGCGCGGGCCCGCGACGTTTTCCGGTGCAAGCGCCGCGTCGAGCGCGGCCATCTCGGATTCGTCGAGTACGAGGAAGGCGGCGCCCACGTTCTCCTCGAGGTACCGCCGCCGCTTCGTTCCCGGGATCGGCACGACGTCGTCCCCGCGATGCAGGAGCCACGCGAGCGCGACCTGCGCCGGCGTCGCGCCCTTCCGCGCCGCGACGTCCCGCACGACGGAAGCCGCCGCGACGTTCGCGTCGAAGTTCTCGCCCTGGAAGCGGGGGTCGTCCCGGCGAAAGTCGTCTTTCGGGTACTCCTCGGCCCGCTTCACGCCGCCGGCGAGGAACCCGCGCCCCAGGGGGGCGAACGGCACGAGCCCGATTCCGAGCTCGGAGAGGAGCGGCAGGATGCGTGGCTCGAGGTTGCGCTCCCACAGCGAGTACTCGCTCTGCAGCGCCGAGATCGGGTGGACGGCGTGCGCGCGGCGAATCGTCTCCTCGCCCGCCTCGGAGAGCCCGAGGAACCGGACCTTGCCCTGGCGAACCAGCTTCGACATGGCACCGACGACGTCCTCGATCGGGACCTCCGGATCGACACGGTGCTGGTACAGGAGGTCGATGTAGTCGGTGTCGAGGCGCCGCAGCGACCCCTCGACCGCCTTGAGAACGTGCTCGGGCCGGCTGTTCAAGCCCGACGCCGTTCCGTTCACGATGCGAAAGCCGAACTTCGTCGCGACGACGACCTCGCGGCGCCTGGCTCTCAGGGCGCGCCCGACGAGCTCCTCGTTCTTGAAGGGGCCGTAGACCTCCGCCGTGTCGAAAAGAGTGACCCCGAGCTCGATCGCTCGATGGATCGTCGCGATGGACTCGGATTGGTCGGCTTCGCCGTAGGACTGACTCATGCCCATGCA
>Ga0209387_1000477_pt1 | contig 10845 bp, 9 predicted proteins | sample NCControl_FD_187515 | JGI IMG/M metagenome (GOLD analysis project Ga0209387, IMG submission 187515) | Agricultural soil microbial communities from Utah to study Nitrogen management - NC Control (SPAdes) (version 2) | ecosystem: Environmental > Terrestrial > Soil > Agricultural land | place: USA...
AGAAGAAGAATGTTGACTTTCCATAAGACCCAGTCATAACCAATTTGCCCTGGAGGTGGCCGCAACAATGAACGCACGTACGACATCGATGCCGAATGCGACATCGTCAGTATTCAAGGAGATTCAGAACATGCTCAAACATTACTCGCTCAGAGACTTCGTCATCCAACTCTTGCTGGCGATGGTCATTACTCTTGCTGTTGGATTGTCCCTGAGCGTCCGCGCTCAAGAGACTTCCTACGACGCGTCATTCAGCAGCGCCTCCAAGGACAGCATCCCGATTAACGTACTCGTGGGCCAGTCACGCGTTATCAACTTCGACCGATCCATCGGCCGCTTCTCGATTTCCAATCCGGAAGTCGCGGAAGCCGTCATGGTCTCGCCGACGCAGGTGCTCGTTAACGGCAAGACTTTCGGTCAGGTCAATTTCATTGCCTGGGATAAAGGCGATCAGAAGTTCATCGTCTTCGATGTATTCGTTCGCGCAAACCTTTCGCTGATCGACTCACAGATTCGCGCGCTCTTTCCTCGTGACGATATTCGTTTGAGCCAGGCGAACGGTTCGGTTGTTCTTTCCGGCACTGTCGGCCAGCCACAGTCGGCGCAACAAGCTGATGCGGTGGTTCAAGCGGCAGGCTTCAAGACTGTGAATATGCTCCAGTCGCCAGTCACCGACGCGATGCAGGTTCAATTGTCGGTACGCGTAGCCGAGGTTAGCAGGCAGAAGCTGAAGGACCTGGGGACCTCTTGGGTACACAGCGGTGGCGGCACCGGCGCCTTCGTTCAAGGTGGTGGACCAGGCACCCTGGGCACTTCAGAAAGTGGATCGGATCTTGTTACCGACTTCGTTGGCTCCGCCGTGAATCTCTTCCTTTTTAACAGAAGCTTGAACACAGGCGCTTTCGTTCGCGCATTGAAAACGAACGGCGCGTTGCGGGCCCTGGCTGAACCCAACCTGATCGCGATGAATGGCCAGACGGCCAGCTTTTTAGCCGGCGGTGAGTTTCCCGTGCCCGTTACGCAGGGAGGGGGAAGTAACGCCGTCAGCGTCATCTTCAAAGAGTACGGGGTCAGGCTGAACTTTAAACCAACCATCATCGACGAAGATCACATTCGTCTCGAGCTCGAACCTGAGGTCTCGACAATCGATTTCGCCAATGGCGTCCGATTCAACGGCTTCGTGATTCCTGCGCTGCGCACTCGTCGCGCACGTACGGGCGTTGAGCTTCGCGATGGTCAGAGCTTTGCGCTGGCAGGTCTGCTCGACAACAACGAAACCAAATCGATTTCGAAGATCCCGCTGCTTGGTGACATTCCAGTTCTCGGTAACCTGTTCAAGTCAGCATCGTTCCAGAAACAGGAAACTGAATTGATGTTCATCATCACCGCGGAATTGGTGAAGCCGATCAACCGCGACGACGTTCCGAACATGAAGGGCATTGATGGATTGAAGAGTGGTTCTCCGCTGGGCGTGGAACCGGCCGGTGGGACCGGCATTTCCGGCAATAGCGGGTTTTCAACCGGAAGCGTTACTGAAGGCACTCCCAAACCAAAGACGATGGTGCCCGCAGTGCCGCTGACTGTTCCAACTCAAGCTCCAGCTCCAGCCAAGACCGAGGCAACGCCGGCCGCGGCTACGAAGACTACGCCAGGTAACTGACGACTGCGATAGCGAGAGCTTTGAGCAACTGACGAGGGTGGTGGTTGTAGCTGCGACCACCACCCAAAGCTTCAAGAAACCATGAATAGTTCAACGTGCGGGGAGGGAGTTAAGCAATGAAGGCGTCTCGAGTAGTTGATTTAACCCGACGAAAAAACGAACGCGGAGGCGTTGTTGCTTATACCGTAATGTCGGCGCTCTTTCTTTTTCTGGCAGTTGGCCTGGGCGTCGATCTCAGCCATCTTTATACAGTCAAAGCGGAACTCCAGAATGCCGCCGATGCCGCAGCCCTCGCGGGATGCACACCTCTCGATGAGCCCGATGCTGCGAAGATTGAAGAGGCAGTGGACCGCGCAATCGTGGTCCTGAACCAAAATAAATACAACTTCAACAACAGACAGTTCGTCGATGGCGAGAATCTGACGGCCGACGATCTCGGCTCCCTACGACAGTACGTGAGGTTCGCCGTAAACCTTTCTGATTTCGACACCGGCAACGGCATGAGCGAGGCCGATGCGTCAGCAAATCCGACAAACATCCGTTTTGTACGCGTAATTACGCCCCCCGTCCCAGTCAGCATCTTCTTTTCGGTACCTATTTTGGGTGCCCTCAGAGATATGACCGCCAAGGCAGTGGCTGGTTTTTCTGTTCCGGGGAACACCAGCTTTTGCATCATTCCGTTGACAGCTGTTTCGTGCAATCCGGGCGATCCGAACTGCAAGCTTGGCTGCAACAAGGAAGACGATCCCAACTGCCTCGAGGACAACTCTCAGTTTTGGGGGTTTTGTCCAGGTACTGATCCTCATGCGATCCAAACGGTCCTGGAAGGCGAGCTAGACCCGGATAAAAACGGTACCTGCGATCCAAAACGAGAGTTCTGCAAACGCTGCACCTACACGATTCGTGCCGCGCCTGCTGATGGTCCATCAGCCGGTAACTTTAACGCGCTTGCTTGTGCCGGTACAGGTGGCTGCGCGCTTCGCATGGCATTAGCGGCCGCCGGGAATTGCCAGTGTACAGCTAGTCCTGGTGAGGAACTGGAAGTAGATTCGGAGCCCGGCGTCAATGCTGGTCCAGTGCGACAGGGACTCAACGTGCGGTTTGATCAGTATCAGTGCGATCCGGCTGAAGATCCCTCTTGTGCTGACTGCGCTACCAATCCTGATGACCATCCACCCGATTCAAATATTCACCAGGGAACGAACATAGCACCAAAAGGGCAACCGGAATTTGGGGGAATTACCTGGAAGCAATACGGCGAGAACAATCCTTTCCAGGGGCCAAGCAACCCTCTCCTGGGCCAAGCGAATCGTCGCGTACTCATCCTTCCGATCACCCCGATCGGACAGTTTGGGGATCCGAAAGACGGACGCGAGCTGGTCAAGCCGTCCGGATTCGGTGGTTTCTTCATGCAGCGCGCCGTGACTAAAGGTAACGACGGAAATATCAGGGTCGAATACACCGCCGACGATATCATCGACGTCATCGGGTTTGATCCAAATGAAGAAGACACAACCAATATCGTCACTCCGGTGCTTTATCGATAAGGGAAAGATCTATGCGGAAACTACTCGACAGATTTCGCAAGTTGCGCAGACTGCTGAAGGACGAGAGCGGTGGCACGCTTGCTGAAATGGCGCTTACTATGCCAGTCCTTATCCTCCTTCTTGCTGGCGTTTCGGAGATCGGCCGATACTTCAATTCCTATACGACGCTGGTGAAGTCGACACGCGCGGCCGCTCGTTATCTCTCGAATCATCAATACAACAGCATCGAGATTGCGAGAGCAAAGAACCTCGTAGTCTGCGGAAAGCTTACGACCTGTGCAGAGGCCGAGCGATTGGTGAAAGGAGCAAGCGTTGACAACGTTTGCATCGAAACAACCAAGGTTGCCGGCTCAGAGCAAATCGAATTTGTCACGGTCAGCATTCCGCGAGACGCCACAAAGACGTGCGATGCGGATGCGGTAGCAGTAAAGCTTCCGTATCAACCGATCTTCAATCTCGGCGCATTGCTTAACAACGACAATTTTGCTTTGACCTACCCGCTAGCGCCGAGCACAACCATGCGCTACATCCCTTAATTGGCGGAGGTGAAGCTTGATGAATAGAGAACACAAAAAGAGTGAAAGAGGCGCGGCGGTTGCTGAGTTCGCAGTAGCGTGCCTTTTCTTCTTCAGCGTGCTTATCGGGATCATCGAATTCGGTCGCCTGCTCTATACGCACAATGCGTTGACGGATGCGGCGCGTCGCGGTGCACGATACGCGACGCTGCACACCGAGAACGCCGCGTGCGTGCGAAACATCGTCATCTACGGAGAGAAACACGTTGACGGCGATTGTGAACCGACAGGCCCACCACTCGTTCATGGACTTACCGCCGCAACCATCAACGTGGCGTACGCCGGCGCCGATACCGATAACGATCCGGAAGATGACGTACCGATCGATACCAGCTTTGGATCGAATCTCGGTACAGCGACCGTGACGATCGAAAACTTCACCTTTAATCTCGGAATTCCCCTACTGAACATCGCTATCTCGATGCCGAACTACCAGACGACGATGTCGGCCGAAAGTGCCGGTCAGGAACCGGCAGATCTTTAGACGTCTTAATTGGAAGTGAACCAAGGGACATGAAACGTAATTTAACTTTTATTCTTCTCTCAAAGGACCCGACAGACTCCAAGGAGATCACTCGGGCCCTCAGCAATTATCCGGGTGCCAGTCTGCTAATGCAGACTGACGACCCGCAACAAGCTTTCACCGAGACTGCCCGGCTGCGTCCTACGGCTCTAATAATTAACTTTGCTCAGATCGGCGATCCCGGGCTGAAGCTGGTCCAAAGCGTGACCGCGGAATGTCCTAAATCAGCCGTGATCTGCGCCTCTCGAGATGCGTCGCCGGATCTGATTCTGCGTAGCCTACGCGTCGGTGCGCGAGACTTTATCCGGCTCCCCATCGTTGACGAAGATCTCGCGACGGTGCTGGAACGAACTAGCCAGTTTTCGGCCGAAACCGCTGATTCAGAACACCACAAGCGAGGACGCGCGATCGCTGTCTTTTCAAGCAAGGGTGGTTGCGGCTGTTCCCTGATCGCCACCAATCTCGCGATGCTGCAAAACTCACCGACCGCGCTTGTCGATCTGAACCTGCAATCAGGAGATCTGGAACTGCTGCTTGGCGTCAAGCCAAAGTTCTCGCTAGCCGATGTCGTTGAGAATCGCGACCGTCTGGACGATGCGCTGCTGACGAGTTATCTGACTCCTCGTTCCAAGAATGTCTCACTACTGGCTGCGCCACTAACGGCGGAGAGCGCTGATGACATCGAACCCCGGCACATCTACGAAATCATGGAACTGCTCCGGCAGCGATTTGACAACGTCATCATCGACACGCCGCACAGTTTCGACGCAGTGACGATCTCCGCATTGGACCATGCGGATCAAATCCTGATGGTCTTGACGCTGGAGATTCACGCCATTCGCAGCACGCGACGAGCGCTCGAGATTTTCGATCGTCTTGGCTATCCCCGAAAGAAGATCCGCCTCGTCGTTAATCGCTGGAGTAAGTCGATAGAGCTGGACCAGAAACAGGTCGAGGGTTTTCTCGGCGAGCGCGTAATCGGATTTGTCCAAAGCGACTATCGCGCAGCCGTCAATTCGATCAACCTGGGCCAGCCACTGGTGGAGTCAGCGCCCGCTTCTCCCGTTACCGCTGACCTGCGCGCCATTGCCGCAAAACTGTTCGAAGGCAACGCCGACCAGATAACACCCGTCGTCGAAGCTAAACGCGGTTTCAGTTCCCTGTTTCGTCGCCAGCAAGTCGATAACGAGGACTTTGGTTTAAGAGCCGCTCTGGACCGCGCAAATTTGAGTGAAGCTCAGTAGGAGAATTGCGAAATGCGGAAATGCGAAATTTGCGGAATTGCGGAATTGCGAAATTGCGGAATTGCGGAATTTGAAGAATTGCGAAATGCGGAAATGCGGAATTGCGAGATTTGAAGAATTGCGGAATTACTGATTTGGAATTGAAAGTTTGAAAATTTGAAATTGGAGTTTTCAAATTTCGCATTTCCGCATTTCCGCAATTCCGCAATTAAACGTACCAAAGCGGGGGAATCATATTCATGGCATTACGTGAACGACTGGTTAGAGAATCCGGATTAACCGGCGCGCTCAACGACGACGCGATCAGCAATCAGCAGGGCTTTCAGGATATGAAGGCCCGCCTCCACCGGATGCTAATCAACCGGATGGACCTCTCGAAGCTGGGAATGATGGAGCCGGACCAACTTCATGAGGAAGTAGCGCGTCTGGCGGCCAGTCTCCTGGCCCAGGAAGACACTCCGCTTTCCAGTGTTGAACGAGAGCGGCTGATTCACGAGGTCCGGCACGAATTGTTTGGCCTTGGACCACTCGAACAGTTGCTTGCCGATACATCCATCTCCGACATCCTCGTCAACTCGCCTTACAACATCTACATCGAACGACGTGGAAAGCTGGAACGCACCAACATCGAATTTAAAGACAACGAGCACCTCATGCGGGTTATCGAGCGAATCGTTTCCTCGGTCGGCCGCCGCATCGACGAATCGTCGCCGATGGTGGACGCGCGCTTGAAAGATGGCTCGCGCGTTAACGCGATCATTCCGCCACTGTCGCTTGATGGTCCGGTGCTGTCCATTCGCCGCTTCGGTGCGGAACCGCTGCGAATGAACCGCCTGTTGGAAAACCAGGCGTTAACTCCTGACATGGCTTCGATGTTCGAAATGTGCGTAAACGCCAAATTGAACATCCTGATTTCGGGTGGTACCGGCGCCGGTAAAACGACGCTACTGAATGCGCTATCAGCGTATATCCCTGCTGACGAACGCATCGTCACCATCGAAGACTCGGCTGAATTGCAGTTACAACAACCACACTGCGTGCGTCTGGAAACGCGCCCTCCCAATATTGAAGGTAAAGGCGAAGTCAGCCAGCGCGATCTGGTGAGAAACGCTCTGCGTATGCGACCCGATCGCATTGTCATTGGCGAGGTCCGTGGCGGCGAGGCCATCGACATGCTCCAGGCGATGAACACCGGTCACGATGGCTCGCTCACCACTATCCACGCCAACACTTCCCGCGACGCTCTCGCTCGCCTGGAAACAATGATTCAAATGACCGGCATGCGTTTGTCAGACCGCGCGATGAGGCAGCAGATCGCTTCAGCCATCAACATGGTGATTCAGGTAGCACGACTGAGCGATGGCACACGCCGCATCGTTTCGATCTCCGAGATCACGGGCATGGAAGGCGAAACGATCACCATGCAGGACGTCTTTATCTATGAGCGCAAGGGTGTCGATAAGGATGGGCGAGTGATCGGCAGGTTCCGTCCCACCGGCGTACGCCCGCGGTTCGCCGAACGACTCAAGGTTTATGGCATGCAGTTACCCCGATCGTTCTTCGAGGAGGTCGCGTAATGGTTTTCATTCCCTTCTTCGTTTTCATTACCTGTCTCTTTCTGACCTACGCGCTTTATCTGTTCACTTCGCGTTCGTCGGACAAGAAGAGGGCTTTGTTGAATGAGCGCCTCGCTGAGGCAATTCGCTCATCAGTCAACTCCTCGGACATGGATGTACAACTCGCACGCCAAGAGTTGCTGAGCGAAATTCCGTGGCTCAACCGCTCTTTGTTGAAACTGGCGCTTCCGAGCCGGATTAAACGCACGATCGACCAGGCTGATCTCAACATCACTGTTGTGCGCCTGGTGCTCTTCTCACTGACGGCCGGTGTGCTCGCATTTTTAGCTGTTTCAATGGTCAGCACCTCCTACCTGTTAATGGGATTGTGCGGTGTGATAGCGACTGTGTTGCCGTTCATGCACGTGCTGGCGAAAAGGAAGAAGCGGATGAATAAGTTTCTCCGGCTTCTGCCTGATGCGCTGGACCTGATAAGTCGAGGACTGAGCGCCGGACACGCGTTTACTGAATCGTTGCATATGGTATCCGTCGAGATGCCGGAACCAATCTCGAGCGAGTTTCGCAAAACCTATGAGGAGCAGAACCTCGGGTTGTCACTAAAACTCGCGCTCGAAAACATGGTCCAACGCATGCCAATGCTCGATCTGCGTATGTGCGTAACGGCGATCCTGATCCAACGTGAGACCGGCGGCAATCTGTCAGAGCTCCTCGAGAAAGTGGCCTACACGATTCGCGAGCGCTTTCGCATCCTGGAAGATCTCAAGACGTTGACGCTTAGTTCCCGCTGGTCGGCCTGGCTGCTTTGCGCATTGCCGATTTTGCTGGCGCTCTACATCTCCGCGATGAACCCGGGCTATATGGACGTGCTATGGCGCGATCCGCGCGGGCATAAACTGATTGCCGTTGCGGTGACAATGCAGATCCTGGGCATGTTGATGGTCCAGCGGATCATGAAGATCAAAATCTAATACGGTGCGAGTTATTGATACGAAACAGGTGGTGAAATTATGACACTGATCGCGGTTTCCACTTTTGTCTGTATTGCTTTCGGCGTGATGGCAGTTTACTGGCTGATGTTCCGTCCCGCTAGCGCGACCGCCGCGCGTTTGAAAGAACTGGGCGACGCAAATCCAAACGTTGCGCCCTCTATCGAGCCCAACACAGTGGCATCTCTCGCAGAGCGGCTTGCCGAACCGATCAATCGACTCGTACCTCCCTCCGCTGCAAACGCTGCGAAGCTGCAAAAGGATCTCATGCAGGCCGGCTTTCGTTCGCCCCACGCGACGTCAGTCTTTCGCGCTGCCCAGTTGGTATCGATGCTCGGTTTACCGCTCCTGTTAGTTTTGGTCTATACCTTTCTGGTCTGGCCGCTTTCTGACGCGCTGATACCGGGATTGTTTGCTATTGGCGCCGGTTTCATACTGCCGCGATTGGTGCTCAATCGACTTATCGCGTCCAGAAAACTGCGAATCTCGTGGGGTCTGGCCGATGCTCTCGACCTGATGGTCATCACCATGGAAGCCGGACTTGGTCTCAACGCCGCGATGGTTAAGATTTGCGAGGAGCTGAAGGACGTTCATCCCGACATTAGCAAAGAGTTCGAGATCGCTAACCTCGAAATTCGCGTCGGTCGCGAGCGCAGTGAAGCTTTGCGCAACCTGGCTGACCGCACTGGTGTGGAAGATCTTAACAGTCTGGTCGGCATGTTGATTCAGGCAGATCGCTTTGGTACTTCGATCGCCCGAGCGGTGCGCGTTTATTCAGACAGCCTTAGAACCAAGCGACGGCAGCGCGCCGAGCAGGCCGCACAAAAGGCTGCCTTCAAACTTCTGCTTCCTCTGGGAGCACTTCTGTTTCCGACCATGTTCATCGTGATTCTTGGTCCAGCGTTGTTGAATATTTCTGACATGCTGGGTGGCGGTCTCTCGTTCGGTAAATAAAGGAGTAATCCAATGCTCAAACGTCTTGCAGTTGTGCTTAGTATCGCAGCCCTCGTCTTGGTGATATCCGAACCGCGCAGTACGGTTCACAGCACGGTCATGACTGACGCCGAACTGGCGATGGTCAATGAAAACGCGAATGCCGACGATATTCAAACCGAAAAGAAAGGCGGCAATCGCTTCGTCAAAGTCGTCACGTACCCGTTCAAAGCCGTCGGCCGCCTCTTCGGCTTTGGCAAGAAAAATGAACCCAACAAGTTGGAGCGTCTTACCGAAAAAGATGTCAAGAAGTTCGAGTCCGCCGGAGTAGCAAAAGTCAAAGACGCTCGATCTACCACTGCAGCCCCGACAATAGACGGGGCAGCGCCTGCAACAACAGCAACCGACACAACGTCGACGCTCGATCCCGATCAGGCGCTGGCCCGCATCTACCTCGCAGATGGTCGCAAGGCGTTCAACAGCGGCGACGCAAATGGCGCCATCGCTGCTCTCACGCATGCATTATCGCTGGATAAGAAGTTGTACGAAGCACACAACCTGCTGGGAATCGCTTACGAGAGTAAGGGTCTGCGCAACAATGCTCTCGAATCACTGAAGGCGAGTCTCAAAGGTGATAACGATCAGCCGGAACACCTTAACGACTATGGCTATCTGTTGATGAAAGACCGTGACTACGAGCGTGCCGTTAAGTACTTGAAGCGCGCAGTCAAAGCGAAGCCCGACGAACGCTTTCTCAACAACCTCGCACTCGCGCAGGTCGAACTCGGCAAATTTGATGATGCTTACAAGAGCTTTGAGCGTGCCGTCGGCGAGTTTCAGGGTCGACTGAATATCGCCACGCGCCTCAAGCGCTTGGGCTGGGACAAGAAAGCCATCGAGCACCTGGAAAAAGCCAGGGCATTGCAACCGGCAAGCATGCATGTCCTGGCCGATCTCGTCGTGCTTTATCAACGCACAGGTAAAACTGAGGAAGCCGCGGAAGCTAACAAAGCGCTCATTACTTTGCGCACGCACGCGGAAGCGACGTCGCAACCTTAGCAGGGCGGCTGAAAATCGGCCTGGTGAGAGGTCATGAATATTTTTCTCTGTGGTTCTCTGCAACCTTTGCGTCTCTGCGGTGAAAATGCTTAACAACAAAGTCACCTCAGAGACGCAAAGTTTGCAGAGATAGCGCAGAGATTTAGTTACGGGGAGAGAACTTTAAGAGGGAGTGTCAACCCACATGGGACATCTCAGTATTCTAAGTCGTGCAGAAATTGAAACTCTTGGGCCACCCACTCCGGAAGAAGTTGCTGACACTGGAGTGCATGAAGCTTTCCTTTGTGACCTGGCCCTCAAACACGTCTCGATGCTTCCGGAGCCGACGACCGTCTCGGTAGCCGAGCGACTTCACCTGCCGCGCGCTCTTACCGAGGAGATCCTTTACCACCTCTATCGCGAGAAGTTGATCGAGATGCGACTTCAGAGCGCAGTCGGAGCAACGCGTTATGCCATGCTCGACCACGGCTGGGAACGAGTTACGCGGCTTCACTCCCAAAGCGGTTACGTTGGACCAGCTCCCGTGTCCCTCGAGGATTATGGTCACATGATGCGGCTGCAAGCCGTGCCCTCCAAATCAGCGTCAATAGACAACGTACGTTCTGCGTTTCAAGATCTCGTTCTACCCAACTCACTGCTGCAAACGCTGGGCTGCGTCATCAACTCCCGCTCGTCACTCTTTCTAACCGGACTCCCGGGAACCGGTAAGACCGCGGTTTCCGAACGCATGAACGCGGCGCT
>Ga0209387_1000478_pt1 | contig 10843 bp, 8 predicted proteins | sample NCControl_FD_187515 | JGI IMG/M metagenome (GOLD analysis project Ga0209387, IMG submission 187515) | Agricultural soil microbial communities from Utah to study Nitrogen management - NC Control (SPAdes) (version 2) | ecosystem: Environmental > Terrestrial > Soil > Agricultural land | place: USA...
TGCTGGGCCTTGCCGACCTGTCCAACCTCCCCCGCGCCGAAGAGCTCTCCATCGCGCTGGAGCCGCCTCGTCCCGAGACCACCGGTGAGGACGATGCGGCGGCCTACGTCGCGGCCGATCGATGACCCTCATGCGGGTGCAGCGGGCCCTGGCCCGCGCGGGAATCGCCTCGCGCCGCGCCGCCGAAACCCTGATCGAGGACGGCGTCGTACGGGTGGATGGTGAAGTCGCCACCCTGGGCTCCAAGGTGGATCCCGATTCCCAGGTCATCACGGTGCGGGGCAAGCGGGTCACCCAGAAGCCCAAGCGCTGGATCGTGTTCCACAAGCCGCTCGGCGTGGTCACTACCGCGAAGGACGAAGAGGGACGCCGCACCGTCTTCGATTTTCTCCCCCGCGCCGAAGGGCTGACCTACGTCGGCCGGCTCGACGTGATGACCACCGGATTGCTGCTGCTCACCACCGATGGCGACGCGGTGCAGCGGCTGACCCATCCGAAGTACCACGTGCCGCGCCGCTATACCGCGCTGGTGCACGGGCTCCCCACCGCGAAGATCGCCGAGGCGGTGGGCCGGCCGGTTTCGCTGGACGGACGCCCGGTGGTGCCGGTGGCGGTACGGGTGCGTCCCGGTGTGGAGGGGCGCAGCATCCTGGACGTCACCTTCGCGGAAGGTCGAAGGCACGTGGTGCGCCGCTGGGCCGAGGCGCTGGGCCTCAAGGTGGAGCGGCTGGCCCGGCTCGCCTACGGACCGATCCGGCTGGGGGAGCTGCCGGTCGGCAAGTGGCGCAACCTCACGCCCGCCGAGGAGAAGTCGATCTACCGCGCGATCAAGCTGAAATCCTGAATTCCACGCGAGGCGCCTGATGGCCACCGCCGCACCCCGTCCCGAGCAGGCCGTTCCCGAGTCCATCCCGCTTCGCCGGGTCACCGATGAGGTCGGGCGGCGGCTGGTGGGCCAGACCGCTATGGTGGAGCGGCTGCTGATCGGTCTCCTGACCGGGGGACACGTGCTGCTCGAAGGGGTGCCCGGCCTGGCGAAGACTCTCGCGGTGCGCACCCTCTCGGAAATTCTCCACGCGAGCTTCTCCCGGGTGCAGTTCACCCCCGACCTGCTCCCCGCCGACCTGGTGGGGACCATGATCTTCGATCCCAAGTCCCAGGAATTCCATCCCAAGAAGGGGCCGCTGTTCGCCCACATCGTGCTGGCCGACGAGATCAACCGCGCGCCCGCCAAGGTGCAATCGGCGCTGCTCGAGGCGATGCAGGAGCACCAGGTCACCATCGGCGGCACCACCTATCCGCTTCCCGAGCCGTTCCTGGTGCTGGCCACCCAGAACCCGATCGAGCAGGAAGGGACTTATCCGCTGCCCGAGGCCCAGCTCGACCGCTTCCTTTTCAAGGTCAAGGTGGAGTACCCGACCCGGCTGGAGGAACGCGAGGTGCTGATCCGGATGAGCGCCGGGGAGCCGATTCCGGTGGAGCGGGTGCTGGAGCCGTCGGCGATTCTCGCGGCCCGGAAGTCCATCGCCGGCATCCATCTCGACCAGCGGCTGGTGGACTACATCGTGGACCTGGTGCGAGCGACCCGGACGCCGTCCGCGGTCGGCCTCGATGCCCTGACCCCGCTCATCGCCTTCGGCGCCTCGCCCCGCGCCTCGATTTCGCTGGCCCAGGCCAGCCGCGCCTACGCCTTTCTCCAGGGCCGCGCGTTCGTGGTGCCGGAAGACATCCGCGCCCTCGCGCCCGACGTCCTGCGGCACCGCATGGTGCTGACCTTCGAAGCCGAGGCGGAGGACGTTACCTCGGACGGAGTGATCGCTCAGCTGCTCGGCGCGGTGAAGGCACCGTGAAATCGGTGCTATCGGCTATCCGCTATCGGCTATCAGTCGGGCTATCCGCTGGTGCGCAGACCGATAGCCTGACCGATAGCAGATAGCCGATAGCGGATAGCATGACGCCAGTTCCTGCGGAGCTCCTCAGACAAGTAAAGGGCCTCGCCCTCCGCACCCGCGGCGTGGTCGACTCGCTCTTCAGCGGCGAGTTCCGCAGCGTATTTCGAGGGCAGGGGATGGAGTTCGCCGAAGTGCGCGCCTACGAGCAGGGCGACGACTTCCGCTTCATCGACTGGAACGTCTCCGCCCGGCTCGGCGCGCCTTACGTCAAGACCTTCACCGAAGAGCGCGAGCTCACCCTCCTCCTGGTGGTGGACCAGTCGGCCTCCACCCGGGTCGGGGTGCCGGTCACCAAGGCGTCCCGCTCGGTGGAAGTGGCCGCGGTGCTGGCGCTGGCCGGGGCCCGGGAGCAGGACCGCGTAGGGGCGATCCTCTTCAGCGACCGGATCGAGCACGTGGTGCGCCCCGCCAAGGGCCGCCGCCACGCCCTCCGGCTGATCCGCGACCTCCTCGCCTTCAGCAGCATGCGGCGGGGCACCAATCTGGTCCAGGCGATTCACTACGCTTCCCGAGTGCTGGGTCATCGCAGCGTGGTGATCGTCCTCTCCGATTTCCTGGCCGAAGGGTGGGAGAAGGCGATCCGCGAGCTGGCGGTCCGCCACGAGGTGATCGCGCTCACCGTGGACGATCCCCGCGAGCTCGATCCGCCCAGTGCGGGCTGGATGGAGATGGAAGACGCCGAGAACGGCCGACGAGTCCTGGTGAATACCAGCAGCGCCCGCGCGGTGCGGCGCTGGAAGGTCGCGGCCGAGGCGCGGCGGGCCCAGCGAGCCGAGCGGCTGCTTGCCGCGGGCGTGGAGCACATCGGGCTCGACCTCAGCAGTGATTACGGCATGGTGCTCCGCCGGGCCTTTGCCCGCCGGCTCCGCCGCCGGGGAGCCCGCCGCCGATGAGCGTCACGGCCCTCCTGCTGCTGCTCCAGGCCGGCGCAGTCACCGTCGGCGACACGGTGTGGATCGAGCGCGCGGTCGCCTCGGTGGGGAGCAGCGTGTTGCGACCCCAGGTCTGGAACGTGGGCACCGTGGGCCAGCAGCTCGGCCCCGCCGAGGTGCGGGTAGGCGCCGGCGGAGCGGTCGTCCGCTACGCGCTGGTGCTCTGGTACCCGGGAGAGCATCTCCTCACCATGCCGGGCCCGGTGGTGGTGAAGCGCGACGGGAGCAGCGACACCCTGGCACCCTCGAGCGTGCGAGTCCGGGTAACCAGCGTGCTCCCGGCCGGCGCGCAGCGGGTTACGATCCCCCCCAAGCCCGCCCGCACCCCGGTCTCGCTCGCCGAGCGCTCGCTGCTTCCCTTGGCCGCGATCCTTTTGGGGATCGCGCTGCTCTTGGGTGTCGCTGCCTGGGTCTGGCGTCGCAGGGGACCCCTACCGTCCTACCGTCCCACAACCGTACCGTCCAAATCTGCCGTCCAGGTATTCCACGATCCCACCACCTTGAGCAGGTGGGCGGCGGCGGGTGAACACCGGGTGGCGCTGGACGGCTGGGGCTGGATTCTGGCGCGCCGGATGCACCAGAGCAGTGATCTCGAGGAGGTTGGCCGGATCCAGAAGGTGCTGGACGAGATTGCCGACAGCGTGTTTTCGCCCCGGGGGACCGCGTACTTCGCCGAGCTGTGCCGCCGCGCCGAGGAGGCGGCGACCGCGTGAGCCTGGCCCGCCCACTTCTTCTCATCCTGCTGCTGATTCCGATCTGGCTCCTGCTCCGGAATCGCAAGGGATCCGCCGTGCCGGTCGGCGACGCCGCGCTCCCCGCGGCCGCGGCGAGACGGGCCTGGCTCCCCTGGTTTCCTCCGGTGCTCCGCGCCCTCGCCCTCGCGGCCTGGATCGTCGCCGCGGCGGGACCCCGCCTCCCCGGTGGGCCCGCCACCATCCGGCGCGACGGGATCGCCATCGTGATCGCGGTGGACGTCTCCAGCAGCATGCTGGCCGAGGATTTTGCTCCGGTCAACCGGCTCGAAGTGGCCAAGCGGCAGGCCGCGTCGTTCATCCGGGGACGGGAGGCCGACCGGATCGGGCTGGTCGCCTTTGCCGGCGAGGCGCTCACCCAGGTGCCGGTGACCCTCGACTACGCCGTGCTGGAGCAGGCGGTCATGGCGCTCCGGGTCGGCACCCTGGAAGACGGGACCGCGATCGGGAGCGGGCTCGCCACCGCGGTCAACCGGCTCCGCCGGGTGCCCTCCAAATCGAAGGTGGTGCTCCTGCTCACCGACGGGGTGAACAACCGGGGCGCCATCGATCCCCGCACCGCGGCCGACGCGGCGGCGGCCTTCGGCATCAAGGTGTACACCGTGGGCGTGGGCACCCAGGGTGAGGCCCGGATTCCCACCGGGCGGGGTCTCTCCGGGTTCCGCTACGAGATGCTGCCGGTGGAGATCGACGAGGAGCTGCTCCGCGAGATCGCGGGGAAGACCGGGGGGCGCTACTTCCGGGCCACCGATACCGAGTCGCTGTCCCGCATTCTCCAGCAGATCGATCAGCTGGAGCGCACCCGGGTCGAGGCCCGGCAGTATCGCGCCGCCGACGAATCGCCCACCCCGTTCCTGCTCGGCGGGTTAGGATGCCTGGCCGTCGCCCTGCTGCTCGGCGCCACCATCGTGCGGCGGGCCCCATGAGCTTCGACTTTCCCGTCATGCTCTTCCTCGCCCCGGTCGTCGCCCTGCTGGCCGGGCTCCTGGCCTGGAAGGTTCGCCGGGCCCGCACCCGCGCCACCCTGCTCTGGGCGCCGGCCCTGGCCGCGGTGCACCCGGGGCGGATCGGGCCCTGGCTGATCTTTCTCGCCACTCTGGTCGCCGGGATCGGTGCCGCGGGACCGAGATGGGGCCGAACCGAATCCGAGATGCAGGGCCGCGCCCTCAACCTCGCCATCGGAGTGGACATCAGCCGTTCGATGCTCGCCGAGGACGTGCAGCCCAACCGGCTTCAGCGCGCCCTGGGCGGGGCGCGGCGGCTGATCCAGGATGCCCGGGGCGATCGGCTCGCCCTGATCGCCTTCGCGGGCCGGAGCTATATCCTCACCCCGCTCACTCTGGACGACGCCGCGGTCGCGCTCCAGCTCGATGCCCTCGATCCCGACGTCGCCAGCGAAGGCGGTACCGACCTCGCCGCGGTGCTGGGGCAGGGGCGGGAGCTGCTCAGCGCCGCGGCGGAGGGCGGAGCGAAGGTGCTGGTCATCTTCACCGACGGCGAGACCCACGGGCCGCCGGAGGAGGGCTTCGCGGCCGCGCGGACCCTGCGGGCCGCCAACGTGACCCTGGTAATGGTGGCGCAAGGTGACACCCTTCCGGCCCGGATTCCGATTCGCGACGAGCGGGGCACCCTTACCGGCTACAAGACCGACGCCCAGGGCTCCACCGTCCGCACCTGGCGGCGGGACGACGTGCTGCGCGGCGTGGCTGATGCCGCCGGCGGCATCCTGGTGGGATCCGACACTCCCGACCAGGAGGGCGCGGTGCGCCGAGTTCTGGCCGGCCTGGAGCGGAGCGCCACCCGGGAGCGGCGCCGGGAGGACCTGACCCCGCGGGGATGGCTGCTGGCGCTCGCCGCCACCCTGCTGCTGGGCACCCAGGGGATTCTCCGGCGCGGTCCCGCGCTCGCCGGCATCCTGCTCGCGGCCGGGCTGTTCAAGTCCGCGGGAGCCCAGCGCCCTTCCGAGGGGAATCGGTTGCTCCGGCAGGGAGACACCGCGGCCGCCGCGGTCGCCTTTGCGCGTGAGGCCGCGCTCCGCCCCGCGGCCGACTCCGGGCTCTTCAACGCCGGCACCGCCGCCATCGTCCGGGGCGATCTTGCCTCGGCCAAAAAATGGCTGACCGACGCGTCCCGCTCGCTCGACCCCGGGCTCCGCTTCCGCGCCCTCTACAACCTGGGCCTGGTGTCGCTGCTGGAGTCGCGCCGGGACACCGCCAATCGCCGCGCGCTGGAGGAAGAAGCCGCCGCCAGCTTCCGCGACGCGCTGCTGCTCGAGCCCGGCTCCCGGGAAACCAAGTGGAACCTCGAGCTGGTCCAGGAGCGCCAGCCGCCCCAGAGCGGCGGCGGCGGCGGGGCCACCCCACCCACCCCGCCGCGGCAGGCAGAGCCTAACCCGCGGCCCAGCGGCAGCAGCGCGATCTCCCAGTCGGAGGCCGAGCAGATCCTCAACTCGGTCGAGCGGACCGAGCGCGACGTGCGCGCCGAGCAGGCCCGCCGCCGCCGGGTGGCCCAGAGCTCCGCCGGCAGGGACTGGTGATGGGGACGCTGCTGCTGGTTCCGCTGCTGCTGCTCCAGGCCGCCCAGCTCGAGGTGCGCACCACGGTGGACCGGTCCCGGGTCGCCGTCGGGGAAGAGGTGCTCATCATCCTCTCCGCCAGCGGGCGCTCCACCGCGGCGTTTCGCGCCAGCGTTCCCGGGATCGACGGGTTTGCCCTGGTCGAGCGTCGGGAGCGGACCGATGTGATTCCCGCGGGGGGGCAGGTCACCCGGGTGTACACCCTCGAGCTCCAGCTCCGCGCCGAGCAGGTCGGCACCTGGACCATCGGGCCGGTCCAGGTTGATCACGGCGTGGCCTCGGCTGTCTCCAACGTGGTCACCGTGGTGGTCACCAATGCCGGGAGCGGAATCCAGGCCGGACTCGACTCCGACCTGCTGGCCCTGATCGGACGGGTGCCGTCGCCCCGCTATGGCGGGCCCTCGGTGTTCGTGGTGCCCTCGGCCCAGGTGGTCTACGCCGGCGACCAGCTCAACGTGCTCACCGCCGCCTGGCTTCCCCGCGGACTCCGGCTCCGGCTCCGCCAGCCGCCAACGCTCAGCCCGCCCGCGCTCCCGGGAGTGTGGTCGACCCCGCGCACCTCGGTGCCCGGCGCGGTGGCCAGCCGCACCGTGGACGGCGAGCTCTACGATCTCTTCGTGGGATTCCAGACCGTGTATCCCCTGAATCCGGGAGTGCTCCGGATTCCCTCGGCGCGGCTGTCCTGGACCGAGCCGGCCGGCCGCCAGTTTGCCTCGGAAGATCGCCGCCGCGCCGAGGAGAGCGGACCGGTGTCCATGGTGGTGCGGGCGCTGCCCGACGCGGGACGGCCACCCGGATTCGGCGGACCGGTCGCCCGGGGGCTCCGGCTCGAGTACAGATTGGGTCAGGGAGCGGGTCGCGCCGGCGCGGTGATGCCGGTGGAGATCGTGCTCAACGGAGCCGGGAACTTGCCGCTCTGGCCGGCGCCCCGAGTGGAGTGGCCGCCCGCCGCGCGGGTGTACGAAGAGGGGAGCGAGAGCTCACCCCGGCTGATCGGCCAGCGCATCGGGGGCAACCGCCGCTTCAAGTACGCGGTGGTCCCCGACTCGGCCGGGAGCCTGCCGCTGCCGCCGCTGGAGTATGCCTACTTCGATCCCGGCGATGCCCAGTACAAGGTGGCCCGCGCCACCGGCATCATCGTGCCGGTGCTCGACGCGGCGCCGGTCACCGGCAGGCGAACGGCGCTGCCGATCTGGGTTCCCGGGCCGCCGTCGCTCGTTGAGCGAGTCTTCAGGCTTCAGCCATCAGCCCTCAGCCTGTTGTTCGGCATTCCGATCCTCGTGATTCTGGCTGTGGGTCTGTGGCGGCGGCGCCCGGCGAAGGTGCAGCCCGCCGCCACCGTGCAAGACCCGGCTGCCCAGCTCGAAGAGCTTTTCTTGCGGCTGGTCCCGCTCACCGCTCACCGGTCACCGCTCACCCTGGCGGGCGCGCTACGGCGCGGGGGCTTCGACAAGGAGCGTGCCGCTCGGCTGGTGCAATTGCATTTGGCCCTCGAGGCCGAACAATTCGCCCGGGACGGGAAGGGAAGCCCCGGGCCGGCGCTGCTTCGCGACATCGAGTCCGCGCTGCGCGACATCCCGGTTCGGATCCGGCGCCGGTCGGGGCTCGCCGCGGTGCTGGCCCTGGTGCTGCTCGGAGGGGCTGCACCGGTCCGGGCCCAGGACGGACTCACGCTCTACGCCCGGCGGGAATACGCCGCCGCGGCGCAGGCGTTCCGCAAGGAGCCGCCCTCGCCGGCCCGCTGGTACGACATCGCTGCGGCGGAATACATGGCTCGGCGCGATGCCTATGCGGTCGCCGCCTTGCTGAGCGCCCGGGCCGCGGCGCCCCGCAATCCGAGGGTCAAGGCGCTGTGGACCGCGCTTTCCCGCGAGCACGAGCAGCTTCGCCGGGCCGGCCGGCGCTGGCCGGTCAGCGCGCTCGAGCTGTTCGGCGCGGGGCTGGTGCTGCTCTGGATCGGCGCGCTGTTCTTCGTGGTGTTCCGGCGCCACCGCACTCCCGCCGCGGTTGCGTTGCTGCTCGCGCTGGCGGCACTGGGTACCGGAGCGTGGCTCAAGAGCCGGCAGTCGGTTCCCCGCGCGGTGCTGGCCGGCGGTGCCAGCCTGCGGCTTTCGCCCCATGGACTCGCGCCCGAGCGGGGGACGGTGCCGCCCTTCGCCATCGTCCGGCTGGAGCGCCCGGTCGGCAGCTGGTGGCTGATCGAGACCGCCGAAGGCGCTCGCGGGTGGGTACCGGAGGAGATTCTGGCCGCGAGCCCGCGTTAGATTTCTTCGATGCCCGAAGCCACCCTGCGTCGAGTCGCCATCCTCAGCGATGCGGTCGCCAATCAGATCGCGGCCGGCGAGGTCGTGGAGCGCCCGGCCTCGGTGGTGAAGGAGCTGGTGGAGAACGCCATCGATGCCGGGGCACGGCAGGTCCGGATCGAGCTGGAACAGGGCGGCAAGACCCTGATCGTGGTGAGCGACGACGGGTCCGGGATGAACCGCCAGGACGCGGTGCTGGCGCTGGACCGCCATGCCACCAGCAAGATCGTCGCGGCGTCCGATCTGGTCGGGGTGCAGACCTTCGGATTCCGCGGAGAAGCGCTTCCCGCGATCGCATCGGTGTCCCGGTTCACCCTGCTCACCGCAGACGGCGGGGAGGGCTCCGAGCTCAGCGTCACCGGCGGTCGGCTCGATGACGTGGCCGACGCGGTGCGGCAGCGCGGCACCACCGTGACGGTGCGCGGGCTCTTCTTCAATACCCCGGCGCGCCGCAAGTTTCTTCGCTCGGTCGGGAGCGAGACCCGCGCCGCCAGCGAGGCGGTCGCCACCCTCGCCCTGGCCCATCCCGCCGTGGGATTCGAGCTGGTGGTGGACGGCGACACCCGGCTCCGGGTTCCTCCGGGCCAGGACGAAGCGGCGCGGCTTGCCGGCGTGTGGGGGCCGCATCTCACCGGCACCCTGGTGCCGGTGCAGTATGCCTCCGGCCCCCTCGCCGTCAGCGGGTTTGCCCAGCGCCCCGGGGACGCCGCGCCCACCGGGCGGCGCACCCAGCTGTTCGTCAATGGCCGGCCCTTCCGCGATCCCTTTCTCATCCGCGCGGCGGAAGCGGGCTACCGCTCCGCCATTCATCCCGGCGACCGGCCCAGTCTGTTGCTGCATCTGGCGGTGGATCCCGCCGACGTGGATGTCAACGTCCACCCCGCCAAGCTTGAGGTGCGCTTCCGCGACCGGATCGCCATCGAGCGGGTGGCCGAGGAGGCCATTCGTCACGCGCTCGGTGGGCTCGAGGCCGCGGCGCCCGTAGGTGAATGGAGGCCGATGCCCGCGGGGCAGCCTTCAGCCCTCAGCCCTCAGCCTTCAGCCACACAGGACTCGCTCTTTGCACCCTCCGCGTCTTCCGCGCCCTTCGCGTCTTCCGCGTCCTCCGCGCCCTTCGCGTCCTCGTCTCCCGCGTCCTTTTCCGCCCCGATCTGGCAGCTCTTCCAGAGCTACATCGTCTTCGAGGGCGCCGACAGCTTTGTGATCGTGGACCAGCACTCGGCCCACGAGCGGGTGCTGTTCGAGGAGGTGATGGCCCAGCTCCGGACCGGAGGCGCCGCCAGCCAGCGGCTTCTCCTGCCCGAGACCACCGAGCTGACCGACGAGGAGCTGGAGGCGCTGGAAGCCCATCGCGAGACCATCGAGCTTATCGGGTTCCAGGTCGAGCCGTTCGGCGGGCGATCGGTGGTGCTGCATGCGGTCCCGGCGCCCCATCCGCGGTTCGACGGGCTGGGCTGTTTTCGCGAGCTGGTGGCCGATCTGGCCCGGGGCCGCTTCGGCGGCTGGGCCAACCGGCTGGAGCGCTTCGGTGCGACCTACGCCTGCCGGGCGGCGGTGAAGGCGGGGATGCCCCTGGGGGAAGAGGAGATGCGGCGGCTGCTCTTCCGGCTCTTCGAGACCAAATTGGCGCCCCACGACGTGCATGGGCGGAGCACCATCGTGCAGCTGCCCCGGGAGGAGCTGGAGCGCCGGTTTGGGCGACGCTAGCCTTCCGGTGCTGGTCGGCCCGACCGCGATCGGAAAAACCGCGGTAGCTCTGGCGCTCGCGGCCTACCTCCCCATCGAGGTGGTCTCGGCAGACTCCCGGCAGATCTATCGTCGGCTCGATATCGGCACCGCTAAGCCCTCCCGGCGGGAGCGGCAGCGGGTTCCCCACCACGGCGTGGATGTGGTGGATCCGGGGGAGCGGTACAGTGCCGGCCGGTTTGCGCGGGAGGCCGCGGGGTGGATCGAGGATATCCGGGCGCGGGAACGGCTCCCCCTCCTGGTGGGCGGCACCGGCTTCTATGTGCGTGCACTGGCCGAAGGGCTTTTCGTGGAGCCGGCGCTCGACCGGGAGAAGCGCCGAGCGCTGGAGCACTGGGTCCTCGGACTCGAGCCGGGCGAGCTGATCCGCTGGGCTTCAAGGCTCGATCCGGGATTCGCCGGCGGAGGACGGCAGCGAGCGTCGCGGGCCATCGAGATCGCGCTGCTCACCGGCCATCCGCTCACCGAGTGGCACCGAAGGGCCAGCGGCGCGGGGACCGTGGCGCCCTGGTACGTGGTGCTCAGCGCGCCCCGGCCGGTGCTGCATCAGCGGATCCGGGTGCGGGCCGAGGAGATGGTGCGG
>Ga0209387_1000479_pt1 | contig 10801 bp, 7 predicted proteins | sample NCControl_FD_187515 | JGI IMG/M metagenome (GOLD analysis project Ga0209387, IMG submission 187515) | Agricultural soil microbial communities from Utah to study Nitrogen management - NC Control (SPAdes) (version 2) | ecosystem: Environmental > Terrestrial > Soil > Agricultural land | place: USA...
CCGCGCGCCGACCAACGTCCACACCTGGCCCTTCTCCGCGGGGTCGCTCTGCTCGACCGCGGGCGACCTGGTTATCTGGCTCAAGGCTCTGCACGGCGGCAAGGTGCTTTCGCCCAAGTCCTATGCCGAGATGACCACGGGGTCCAAGCTGAATGACGGCACCCCGCTCGGGTACGGAATGGGGATCGCGGTCGGCAAGGATTCGCGGGGTCTCAACTACATCGGCCATGGCGGCGGGATCGCCGGTTTCACCTCCGAGGCCACCTGGTATCCCGACGCGCAGGCGGCGGTCGTCGTGCTGATGAACAGCAACGGAAACATCGATCCCGGTGCGGTGGGGGGAGAGCTTGCCGCCGAGCTGATGCCGTGGACCCGTCCGGAGGTGAAGCAGTTCTCCGGCGACGTGGCCCCGCTGCTCGGGACCTACAAGGGCCCCTCGCGCGGGCGGGAGATGGTCATGCAGGTGACCCAGGGCGCGCAAGGCATCGAGTTTTCGGCGAATGGCTCGCCCAAGCGTTCACTCCCGTGGGTGGACGGGCTCAGGTTCCGCCAGGGGACTGCGATCCTGACCTTCCGGCAGGCTGGAAACAGCGGTCCGGCAACCGAGCTGCACTTCCAGTCGGGCGCCGCGTATTACATCCTCAAGCGGCAGTAGATCGACGCGGTTTCGGAATTTGAGCGGCCGGGCCGGCATGGTCCGGCCGCTCTGTCGTTGACATCCGCCGGTAATGGCTGATCCAGAGACCGATGAGCGGCACGCAGTCACGTCGCGGCGTTCCGCGAGCACCACGCCGCGAAGCTCGCCCGGTTCGACGCTGTGGAGGCGCGCATCCGGCAGGAGCACGCCAGCCGCTCCGAGCTTCCCTATCGGCTGCTGACGCTGAGCTACGGCCAGCATGTGAGCCGGGCGCTCCTCGCCTGGTGCGACGAGGCCGAGCGCACCGTGCGCGCCGTCGCCCGCCCGGTGCGGGCCAAACGAGCGCGCACGGGTTAGGTAGTCACACCAGCAGTGAAATACCTACCGTTTCACCGAGGGATTCACCGGCGCTCGGCGCTCTCCAGGGTCCGCTTGATAGCCGCAAGCCCTTGATCGATCATCTGGGCGATGCTGGGTGCAAGCTGGTGCGGCAGCAGGTCGGCGATCCAGACGAACCGACTGCGACCGGTCTCGTCCCCGAATACCTGGGCCGAGGCGTTGTGGTGGGTCATCGGGCCGCCGACCACCGACCAGACCAGCCGGCGGGCCTGGTCGTCAACATCGACAATCAGCTCACGCGCGGTCATCCCGTTCCCAAAGGTCACCACCCGGGCCCCGTCCTCCAGGCGCACGTCGGTGACGAACCCCGGCGCGAGCCGGCGGTGGATCGCCCCGACATCCCGAAGCGCGTCCCACACCGCCTCCGGGGCCGCCTCGATGGTTATCTCTCGATGAATGGAAGCCACAGGCCTCGATCCGGTTGAAGGGGTTGGAGAAGGGCCGGCTTTCGCCGGCCCTTGCTCCATCAGGAGATTGCTTCGGCCGCTTCGCGGCCTCGCAATGACTGTGGCGGCTGCGCCGCCTCGCAATGACTACCTCATCCGCGGGTCCGAACAGGCTACCATCCCCGCGGCCTTCTCACCCGAGGTGATCACCACCCGGCGGTCCCACCACTTGCCCGGGTCGCGCTTCTCGGTGTTGATCCGCTTCCACTCCTCCGGCACCTGGTCGTCTGGAATCGGATAGGCTTCGCCGAAGCCTTCCACCAGGTTGACCCGGTCGTCGCCGATGCCGAAGCGGCGCAGCGCCGCCTGCACCGTGCGCACCCGGCGCCAGGACAGGTTGCAGTTGTAGGCATCGCTGCCCACGAAGTCGGCGTGCCCGCCAAGTCTCAGCATGACGCCGGGATACTTCTTGAGCGAGTCGGCCGCCGCCCGGAGGGTGTCCAGCCCCGACGCGGTCAGCTGGTCGCGATCGAAGGCGAAATTGGCCCCGAAGATCACGATCTCCAACCGTACCTCGACGTTCGAGGTATCGGTCATCCCGTCACAGGTGACCGTCACCGTATAATTGCCCGGCTGGCTCCAGGTGAAGGTCCCCCCGGACTGGGTGGGGTTCCCGGTCGCGGTGTAGGTGCAGTTGGTCATGCTCCGGTTGGTCCCGTCGCTGTTGATGCCGGTCACCTGGAAGGTCACCGATTCACCGATCTTGACGCTGGCACGCTCCGGCACCAGCTCGATCCGGGTGAGGGTCACCGGGGGCGGCGGCGGCGGGGGTGGCGGCGGGGGCTCCCGGATCACCACGGTCGCGTTGCTGCTGAGCCCGCTCTTGGGCTCGGTAGCGGTGACCTGGAAGGATCCCGGGCTCGCCCCCGCGGTGTATTCACCGGCTTCCGTAATGGTGCCGCCGGTCGCGCTGAAGGTCACCGGGCTGTCCTTCCCGCACCGCATCGCGGTGGCGGTGAAGGTGGTCCTCTCCCCCGGATTGAGGGTCACCGAGGTCGGCGCCAGAGTCACCCCATCGGCGGACTTGTTGCAGTTGTTCAGGATCAGGCTCAGTCCGGCATTGGCTCCGAGGTTCCGGTAGCTCCCGTGCTCCGGGTCGTCCTTGGGCATGTAGTCGATGGTGCCCTCGATCCGGAGCGGGCCGAAGCGGAACCCCGCCACCCCGCCGATCCCGTTGTCGCTGAAGTCGGCATCCTCTCCGTACTTGTTGCGCACATAGCGGGCGCCCAGCAGAAAGGCGCTCCTGCCGCCGATGGGAAAGTTGTAGGTCAGGCCGGCGTGGATCGGGAAGTGATTCACCCGGCCGCCGCCCGCGGCATCCACCTCGCCGTAACTGACGTCTCCCTCGAGGGCGAGGTTGCGCAGCAGGAAGATCCCGAGCCGAAACCCTCCCCCCCAGCCGTTCTCAGCCGGCAGTTTCCGGAGGATGTCCGTCCCGAGGCTATCGCTGTACTTGGTAAACCGACCGAATACGCCGATCTCGACGGCTCCCCCCGACTGGGCCGCAACCGGCGCGGCCACCAGCATCCCGGAGAGCGCCAGCAGAAGCTTCCCGCTGCATCGCATAGGGCCTTCTCTCCCTTTGTATGGTCACTCGGCCGCCATCCCGCGGCCGCCCGATTTTCCGCCAAGGCCCCCGGCGAATGCCCGGGGACTCAAAGAGTGACGTTTCAAAGGGAGAAACCACTACACTAGGCTAATCCAGGGCCTCCAGATTCTCGGCTGCCACTTCCTGGTCCAGGTAACCGGATTGGGACAGCAGGGTTCGATCCGGGTACCACACGAATACCACGGTGCCGGTGCCGATCAGCTTGATGAGCCGCTTGGCCGACCGGGCCGGCACCCCGGCGCATCCCTCGGTCAGGCCCATCGTGCCCCGGAGCGCGCGGGCTTCACTGACTGCGGGGGTGCCATGGATCAGGAGACCCCGGGTGTAGGCATTGTCGTTGATGCCCTTCTCGAGTCCGATGAGCGGCAGGGAGCGGCCCCGGACTCCGTAGAAGGAATCCCCGGTGATGAAAGTTCCCAGGCTCGACTGGTGGCTGCCGTCCACGTTGGAAAACCGCTCGGCGGCGACCCGGGATCCCGAGCCCTCCCCGTGCGCCACATACTCGGTGGCCAGCACGCTGTCGGTGGCCAGGTCCACCACCCAGAGCCGTTTTTCAGTTGCCGGGCGGCTGTAATCGATGACGGTTACCAGGGAGCGGCTGGTCTTTCCCTCCGCCTTGACGTCCTGCCAGGCCGCCAGAGCGTGCCGCCAGACGTGGGGCGTGATGCCCCCGAGAACTGCCCGGGGCGGGGGCGGCGGGGCCACCACTGCCGACATGGCGACCTGAACCGGCGCCACCGGAGCCGAGGGAGGACTCTGGGCCAGAGCGAGCACCGGAATCGCGGAGCCCAAAAAGAGGACGATTCCCGCCGGGATATTCAATCGAGTGATCATACCGACTAGTAAGGCAAGGGGTGTACCCTCGGGAGACCGGAAATCCACTCCTTTAAGTATCAGTGTGCCAATGACTTACGGCGGTGATGCGCTCTGGCCATGGCGGTGTCCGGTCCCCTGCCACGATGTCAGGCGGGGTTGCGCCGATTTGGAATTCAGCGCGTATTGACGGCAGCCTTTCGAGCCCGGAGTCATCCGATGAAGACCATTCTCGGCGTCACCCTTGGCGTCCTGCTCCTCTCGGCGGGCTCGACGCTCCCGTCCGGTTCGACCTTTGCCCGGCAACAGACCATTCCCATCGACCCCGACGACATTGCCGGCGTGGTCACCGGTCCCAACGGACCTGAAGCCGGAGTATGGGTGATCGCGGAGACCAGCGATCTGCCCACCCGCTATGTGAAGATCGTGGTGACCGATGACCGGGGACGCTATCTGCTGCCCGATCTGCCCAGGGCCACCTACTCGGTCTGGGTCCGGGGTTATGGGCTGGTGGACTCGCCCAAAGTGCCCTCCGCCCCGGGCCGGGTTCAGAATCTCCGGGCGGTGCCGGCGCCTAACCCGCGGGCCGCCGCGGAATACTACCCCGCGGCCTGGTGGTTCTCCCTGCTCCGGGTCCCGGAGGCGAGCGAGTTCCCCGGGACCGGCCCCGAAGGCAACGGCATCCCCACCGCGATGCGGACTCAGGCCCAGTGGGTCAGAAGCCTCAAGTCGGGCGGATGCCTCGCCTGTCATCAGCTCGGCAACAAGGCCACCCGGGAAATCCCCGCGGCCCTGGGCAGCTTCCCGACCACGGCGGCGGCGTGGGAGCGGCGAATCCAGTCGGGCCAGGCCGGGGGCGGGATGAGCAACGCAATGAATCAATTCGGCCGCCAGCGGGTGCTGGCGATGTTCGCCGAATGGACCGACCGGATCGCCGCCGGCGAAGTGCCTCCTGCTCCTCCCCGGCCCCAGGGCCAGGAGAGGAACGTGGTCATCACTCAGTGGGACTGGGCCGACCCCAAGGCGTATCTCCACGACCTGGTGTCGACCGACCGGCGGAATCCGACCGTCAATCCCAACGGCTCGCTCTACGGGGCGCTGGAAGCCAGCGCGGATTATCTCCCGGTGCTCGACCCGGTGCGGCACACGGCCGGCAAGGTGCCGCTGACGGTGCGGGATCCCGCCACCGAGCCCGCCAGCCCACCGGAGATGCCGCAACCCTCGCCCTACTGGGGCAGCGAGCCGATCTGGACCAGCAAGAACAACGTGCACAATCCGATGCTCGACGATCGGGGCAGGGTCTGGATCACCTCGGCGGTGCGTCCGCCCGATAACCCCGCGGTCTGCAAGGCGGGCTCGAGCCATCCGTCTGCGAAGCTCTTTCCGGTGGCCCGGGCCGGCCGGCACCTCGCGGTGTACGATCCCAAGACCCAGAAGCTCACCCACATCGGCACCTGCTTCAGCACCCATCACCTGATGTTCGCCGAGGACGCCAATCACACCCTGTGGACCAGCGGCGGCGGCGCGGTGGTGGGCTGGCTCAATACCAAGCTGTTCGACCAGACCGGCGACGAGGAGCAATCCCAGGGGTGGACCGCGCTGATCCTCGACGCCAACGGGAACGGGAAACGGGACGAGTACGTGGAGCCCAACCAGCCGGTGGACCCGGCGAAGGACAAGCGGATCATGGCGGGCTTCTACTCGGTGGCGCCGGCGCCGGACGGCTCGGTGTGGGGATCTTCGCTGGGCTATCCCGGCGCGGTAGTGCGGCTGGTGCCCGGGCCTAACCCGCCGGAGACCGCGCTGGCCGAGCTCTACGAGCTGCCGGTCAACGACGACCGGGTTCCCCTGGAAGGATTCTCTCCCCGGGGGATGGACATCGACCGGAACGGGGTGGCCTGGGCCGCGCTCGCCAGCGGGCATCTGGCCAGCTTCGACCGGCGCAAGTGCAAGGGCCCGCTCAACGGACCCACCGCCACCGGACAGCATTGTCCGGAGGGCTGGACCTTCTACACCGAGCCGGTCCCCCAGATGAAGGGCGTGTCGGGCAGCGGGAGCGCGGAGGCCAGCTATTACACCTGGGTGGACCAGTTTGACACGTTCGGGCTGGGTCGGAACGTCCCCATCAATACCGGAAACGGCGCCGAGGGGTTGCTGGTGCTCAAGGACGGGCGGTGGGTGGTGCTCCGGGTTCCCTATCCGCTCGGCTTCTTCACCAAGTGGCTCGACGGCCGGATCGACGATCCCGCCGGCGGTTGGAAGGGGCGGGGACTCTGGGCCACGGTGAGCACCCGGGCGCCGTTCCACATGGAAGGCGGAAAGGGCACGACCAGCAAGGTGGTGAAGTTTCAGCTCCGGCCGGATCCGCTGGCCCGTTGAGCTCTTCGACCCTCGCTTGAGGCGGATAAACCATGCTCCCCATCGGTGACGACAATACCGGCCGCCGGATCACGCCGGTCGTGACATATATCCTGATCGCGCTCAACGTGGTGTTCTTCCTGGTGGAGATGAACGGCGGGGAAGCGTTCATCCAGCGCTGGGCCTTCGTGCCCCGGCGCTTCCTGGCGGATCCGGCGGGCGATTTTGCCACCCTGTTCACCGCGATGTTCATGCATGCCGGCTGGCTGCACCTGGTCGGCAACATGCTCTACCTCTGGATTTTCGGCGACAATGTCGAAGACCGCTTTGGCCACGCCAAGTTCGTGATCTTCTACCTGGTCTGCGGGATTGCGGCCACTTTCGCTCAGCTGGCGTTCAGCGCCGATTCCGCGGTGCCCAACCTGGGCGCTTCCGGTGCGGTGGCCGGGGTGCTGGGTGCCTACCTGCTGCTGTACCCGCGGGGCCGGGTGCATGTGATGATGGGAAGAGGAGTCGTGCCGGCGCCGGCCCTGATGGTCATCGGCCTCTGGTTCGTGCTGCAATTGTTCAGCGGAATCGGCTCGGTGGCCAGCAACGTGGATGAGGGCGGCGGGGTGGCCTATATGGCCCACGTGGGCGGGTTCGTGATGGGGTTCCTGCTGACGTTCGTATTACGGGGGCGCGGGGTCGCGATGGCGCGATGACGCGGGGGCGGGAAAGACGCGGAGGACGCGAAGGCGCGGGGGAGAAGACGCGAAAGACGCGGGGGCGCGGAGGACGCGAACTACCAGTTCATTGAGCCGAGCCGTTCGGCCGCCGCCTCGCGATCGAGGAATGCCGAAGTCTGGAGGAAGCTGGACTCGGGGTACCACGCGAACACCACCGTCCCGTGGGCAATCAGCGCGATCAGCCGCGCGGCCGCCTCGCTCGACACCGCGGGACACCCTTCGGTCCGCCCCATCTTGCCCTGACGCGCCTTTGCCTCGCTCACCCCGGGCGTGCCGTGGATGACGATGCCCCGGGCATAGGCATTGTCGTTGATGCCGGGCTCCAGCCCATGGAGCCGGAGCGAGTGCCCCCGGATTCCCGTGAAGGTAGTTCCGGTGATGAAGGTGCCCAGACTCGACTGGTGGGTGCCGTCCCGATTGGAAAACCGGGTCGGCAGCAGATCTCCGGAGCCCTCGCCATGGGCCACGTATTCGGCCTGAAGGACCGCGCGGGAAATCACATCCACCACCCAGAGCCGCTTCTCGGTGGCGGGCCGGCTGTAGTCGATGATGGTGAGCTTGAGACCGGTGGTCTTGCCGGCCGTGGTGGCCGCTTTGTGTGCCGCGAGCGCGTGGTCCCAGACCTCGGCCGAGATGCCCGCCGGCACTGTTTCGGAGGCCAACCCACCTTCGCCCCCGGGCGGCTGAGCCGAGACCCTCCCCGCCGCGGAGGCGGGGAGGGCCAGAATCAGGGCCAGGCGCAGGAATATGGGTGGCGTCATCGCTCCCTAGGACGGGTCAGAGGCCGCCAGGTGCACACCTGTTCCCGGCTCAATTCCGGGCCACTACCCGGGGGCCGAGATCCCGGAATTCCACCGCCGTGCCGGCCTTGACCAAGCCGGCCAGAAACCCCGCATCCCAGTTGGTCAGCCGCACGCAGCCGGACGAGGTGGCGTAGCCGATTGTTGCCGGCTCGTTGGTGCCGTGGATCCCGAAATGCTCCTTGGAGAGGGCAATCCAGACCACCCCGACCGGGCTGTTGGGACCGGGCGGAAGCCGGGCCGGCTTCTTGGTGTCGGGTACTCCCTCGAGCAGCTTGGGCTGCCAGTGAAACCAGGGATTGCGGGTTATGCGGGTCACTTCGAGCCGCCCTTCCGGGGAAGGATAGAACGACGACCCAAGGGTGGTCGGAAAGTGGTAGAGGATCGTGCCGGCCGAGTCGAGGGCGTGGAGATAGCGACCCTGATCCGAGATCACCACCCGTGCGATTGCCGAGCCGGCCGCGCTGTCGGCTCCCGCCGGGTCCAGGTTGGGCACGCTTAGCGAATCACCGGCGGCCAGACTGTCCAGGCTCACCCCCTGATTCAGCTGGGTCAGTACTTCCGTGGTGACGTGGAACCGTTCGGAGAGCTTCTCGGAGAGCGATTCGTAACAGAGGCACTCCTGCTTCGCCTTCTCGTACACATCCTCGGGGAGCGGCTGGAAAGGGCCCGCCACGTCCTCGGCGCTCAGCGCGACCCTGCGGACGTACTGGTCCGGCGCGCCGGCCAGCTCTACCAGCTTCCGGTAGGTGGCCGAGTCGATCTGTCCGGTGGCCGGAAGCCCGGCCTGGTGCTGAAGCCAGAACACCGCTTTCTCGGTGTTTTTTCCCCATTTGCCGTCGATCACCCCGGGCCCGAAGGGGGAGCGGTCCAGCAGAATCTGGGCGTAAAGCACCGAGGGGCCGGAGACCTGACCGCCCAGGGGGAGCTGGATGGCCGGCCCGGGAGTGGCCCCGCCGGGCGGGGTCCCGATGTCCTCCCACTTTTCGGCGAGGACGATCGAGTCCATTGCCCGGGCGAGGCTGTCGGCAGAGATGAGCGAATCGACCGAGGGGGCTATCCGCCAGGTCGCTTCGTACCGGGCCGAATCGATTTCGGTAGAGGAGAGCCGGGCTTCAGTCCATTCGGCCACCACCGCGGTGGTGTCGCTGGCTGCTGCTGCCGGAGGAGAGGTGTCGTCGGGGCTACAGGACCAGAGCGCGAGTCCGAGCAGGACGACCGAGGGTCCGATTTTGGTCATGGCTGCCATCCGTCACAGGTTCAGTCTGTCCTCACAGACGTCTCCGGTGGTCCGGACTGGCACTTCGGAACTCTCAGGCCGCGCGCTGCACCTCGGGAAGCCCGGCGCGGCGCATGATGTCGATGGCTTCCGCGCCGGAGACCGTCTCCCCCTCGAGCAGGGCTTCCGCCAGCGCCTCGAGCGGCTGCCGGTGGGTGCGCATGCAGTCGAGCACGGTGCGGTAGGACGATTCCAGAATGTCCCGCACGTCCTGATCCATGCGGATGTGGGTCTCGCTGCTCACCGGGCCGGAATCGGGATCGAACACGATGAGGCCGGTTGTCGCGCCCATGCCGAGCCGGTAGACCATCTGCTTGGCGATCCGGGTGGTGTGCTGCAGGTCGCTGGACGCCCCGCTGGTGATCCGGTCCACCCCGTACACCACTTCCTCCGCGGCCCGCCCGCCCAGGCCCTTCCGGATCTGGCCCTCCAGATACTCCCGGGACGAGAGATGGCTCTCGTGATCGGGCTGGAAGAAGGCGACGCCCATCGCGCGGCCCCGGGGCTGAATGGTGACCTTGTGCAGGGGATCGGCGGGGCAGTAGAGCACACCGGCCAGCGCATGACCGGCTTCATGGAGCGCCACCAGCCTGCGCTCGGTGTCGGAGACCGCGAATCCCTCGCGGGCCCGGCCCAGCAGCACCCGGTCGCGTGCCTCCTCGATGTGGTTCCAGGTCACCGAGTCGCTCCGGGTTTTCACGGCCAGGATTGCGGCTTCATTGAGGAGCGCCGCCAGCTCGGCGCCGCTGGTGCCGACCATCAACCGGGCCAGCCGGGTCAGGTCGACGCCGGGGTCGAGCGGCACTCCGCGCTCCCGCACGTGCAGGGCGAGGATCTCCTCCCGCTCCAAAACGGTGGGGAGGGCCACGGTGACGCTGCGGTCGAATCGGCCCTTGCGGAGCAGCGCCGGATCCAGGTCTTCGGACCGGTTGGTGGCGCCCACCACCACCACGCCGACACTCGGATCGAAACCGTCCAGCTCGACCAGAAACTGGTTCAGCGTCCGGTCGTCCTCATTGTGACCATTCTCCCGGCCTCGCCGTCCTCCCAAAGTGTCGATCTCGTCGATGAAGATGACGGCGCCCCCGGCCTTCCGGGCCTTCCGGAACAGGCCCTTGATCCGCTGGACCCCCTGCCCGACATAGGTGCCGGTGAAGTCGCTGCCGCTGGCCACGTAGCAGGGCACCCCCGCTTCTCCCGCCAGGGCGCGGGCCATCAGGGTCTTCCCGGTTCCGGGAGGGCCCTCCATGAGCAGCCCCTTGGGGATCCGGGCGCCCATGGCGGCGAATCGTTTGGGCTCCTTCAGAAAGCCCACGATCTCCTGGAGATCTGCGATGGCCCCGGTATTTCCCGCGACGTCCTGGAAGGTGACCGCGGTCCCGGCCATGGAGCCGGCTTCGGTGTCCACCTTGCCTCCCCCGAGCTGCCGGCGAAGCGCACCGGCCAGGATCAGCACGATGCCCAGGGTGGCCACCAGGCCGATGATCAGGCCCATGTCGGCCGGCTTGGGCAGGAAGCTCACTCCCACTCTGGACGCGGTAGCGGCGGTGATCAGCGGAGCAGCGTCCGCGGCGGGATAGATAATCCGGACCAGTTTTCCTTCACCGGCTCTACCGCGAAGCCAGCCGCGAACTTCCGATCCGGGACGGATCTGGATCGAATCCACGCCGCCCCGCTGCATCGAGGTGATCAGGGCGCCATAGGAGATCGTAAGGGGAGCGGCGGGGCGGGG
>Ga0209387_1000485_pt1 | contig 10733 bp, 9 predicted proteins | sample NCControl_FD_187515 | JGI IMG/M metagenome (GOLD analysis project Ga0209387, IMG submission 187515) | Agricultural soil microbial communities from Utah to study Nitrogen management - NC Control (SPAdes) (version 2) | ecosystem: Environmental > Terrestrial > Soil > Agricultural land | place: USA...
CCGCTCCAGCAGCTGGGGAATGATCAGGCCGCCCGCCCCGCGGACGCAGTCGATGGCGACCTTGAATTTCCGCTTCCGGATGGCCCGCACATCCACCTCGGGCAGCGACAGCACCGCTTCGAGATGGCGGGTGATCGCGCCGCGATCTTCCTTGACGGTGCCCAGGCCGTCCCATCCCGCGCGGGGCGGGCCTTCGTCCGCCAGCGCGCGCACCGCCGCGCCGGCTTCGGGACCCAGAAAGATCCCGTCGGGCCCGACCAGCTTGAGCGCGTTCCACTCCACCGGGTTGTGGCTCGCGGTGAGAATGAGGCCCGCGCCGGCCTGATGGTGGGTCACTGCCAGCTGCACGGTAGGAGTGGGCACCACCCCGAGATCGATGACGGTGCATCCCACCGACATGAGGCCGGCGCTGGCGGCGGCGGCGAACATCGGACCGCTGGTTCGGGAATCGCGCCCCAGGACCACCGCCGGCCGTCCGGCGGCTTTGGCCCAGGCGCCCAGCGCCGCGGCATGACGGGCCACCAGCTCGGGAGTCAGGTCGGCGCCGACGAGGCCGCGCATCCCGGAAACGGAGATCATGAGCGACTGGGACATGTCCGGAAAACTACTCGGGGGGAGGGCTACACGCTGATGGGGAGACGATCCACTTCGGGAAAGGCGCGGGTGAACGCGTTCACGACATCGGGATCGAACTGCACGCCGGCGAAGCGGATCAGCTCGTGCAGCGCGTCGCCCGCGGATCGCGGGGTCCGGTAGGAGCGGTTGGTGGTCATGGCGTCGAACGCGTCCACCACCGCGACCAGGCGGGCGACCATCGGAATGGCCTGACCCCGGAGCCCGTCGGGAAACCCGGACCCGTCCACCCGCTCGTGATGATTGCGCACGATCTGGAGGACCAGCGGATGCTGACGCCGCAGCGGCTCCAGGATCTCCTCCCCTTCGGTGACGTGCTTCTTGATCTCCTCGAATTCCTCGGGCGTGAGCGGCCCCGGCTTCTGGAGCACGTTGTCCCGGGTGCCGATCTTCCCGATGTCGTGCAGCTCGCCGCCCAGCCGGATCTGGTCCAGGGTCTCCCCGGTGAAGCCGAGCAGCACCGCCGTTTTCACGGCGTAGCGGCTCACCCGCTGGGAATGGCCCCGGGTGTAGACGTCCTTCTTTTCCAGCATCCGGACCGCCATCTGAATTTGGCCCACGAACTGCTCCTTGTTACGAAGGTCGAGCTCGCGGATGGAGCGCTCGAGCCGCTCCTGGTAGCTCTGCTGGAGAAACCGGTTTTCCAGAACGAGGCGGCGCTTGTCCAGCGCGTTGTCCACTCGGGCCCGGACCTCGTCCACCAGCACCGGCTTGGCCAGGTAGTCAAAGGCCCCGTGCTGAAGACACTCGACCGCGGTGGTCACCTCCGCGACGCCGGTGAGCATGATGAAGGCCACATCGGGCCACCGGCGATGCACCTCCCGGAGGAAGGTGATGCCGTCCATCTCGGGCATGTAGAGATCGCTGATGACGAGAGGCACTTCGCCCTGGTCCTCCAGCAGGACCAGCGCCTCGCGCCCGTTGGAAGCTTCGAGCGTCGCGAGACCCTGGGCCTGGAGAACCTTGGCGAGAGTCCGCCGCACCTGGGGATCGTCGTCGACCAGGAGCGCACGGGCGGAAGCTCCCGACCGTCCCGTGGGGTCGCCGGGCGCGGAGGACACGGGGAGCAAACTATGCAAGCTCATGGTAATCTTCAATGTGTAACCACTTGCTACAGGCTATCTGCTATCGGCTATCGGTCAGGCTACCCGTAGCCCGGACCGATAGCTTGACTGATAGCGCATAGCCGATAGCGCATAGCGGAGCGCTCATGACCCGGATCTTGCCTGACGACCTCTCCCACGCCCTCGCTACCCGCGCCGTGCATGCCGGCCAGGTGGAAGACCCGCTGGCCGGGGCGGTGATGACGCCGATTTATCAAACCTCCACCTACCGGCAGGAAGGTCTCGGCAGGCACAAGGGCTACGAGTACGCCCGGACCCAGAACCCCACCCGGGAAGCGCTGGAGCGCAACGTGGCGGCGCTCGAGGGCGGCAGCCACGGGTTCGCGTTCGGCTCGGGACTGGCCGCGCTCGACGCGATCCTCAAGCTGTTCAAGGCCGGTGATCACATCGTGTCGGGCGAGAGCGTCTACGGCGGGTCGATGCGGCTGATGCGGCAGATCTTCGAGCCCTACGGCCTGAAGGTGACCTTCGTGGACAGCCGGGAGGCCGCCAACTTCGAGCGGGCCCTCACCCCGGCCACCCGGATGATCTACTGCGAAACCCCGACCAATCCGATGATGTTCCTCACCGACCTCCGGGCGGTGGGCGACCTCGCGGCGTCGCGGGGGATTCTGCTGGCGGTGGACAACACCTTCGCCACGCCGATATTCCAGCGGCCGCTCGAGACCGGCACCCACATCGTGCTCCATTCCACCACCAAGTACCTGAATGGGCACAGCGACATGGTGGGCGGTCTGCTGGTGACCGATCGCGACGACGTCGCCGAGCGGCTGGGGTTCATTCAGAACGCCAGCGGGGCGGTGCCCGGGCCGATGGACTGCTGGCTTGCGTTGCGGGGCACCAAGACCCTGCCCCTGCGGATGCGGCAGCACGACGCCAGCGGTCGCCTGATCGCCGACTGGCTGGCCGGACACAAGGCGGTGCGCCATCTCTACTACCCCGGCCTCACCAGCCATCCCCAGCACGAGCTGGCCTGCCGCCAGATGAGCGGCTTCGGGGGGATGGTGTCGTTCGACACCGGCGACGTGGAGCACGCCCGTCGCATCGTCGAACGGGTCCGGCTCTTTCAGCTGGCGGAGTCCCTCGGCGGGGTGGAGAGCCTGATCGGCCATCCCGCCTCGATGACCCACGCCTCGGTGCCCGCCGACATCCGGCGGGAAATGGGCCTCACCGACAGCCTGGTGCGGCTCAGCGTGGGAATCGAGGAGGTGGAGGATTTGATCGAAGATCTCGAACAAGCAATGAGCTAGACGCGAAGTCGCGTCCAGGCTTGAAACATTAACAGCCATGAGTCGTAGGTTCTCCACCCCTTCACCCTGAGCTCTGACATGTCCGTCCCCGCTCCGCGCCCTCGAGTCGCTTTCCCCCAGATCGCCGGGGTTTCCTGGGAGCACCCCGCCGACCGCGCCGCGCTTCAGGCCATGCGGGCGGTGCCCGGCTTCGACGACGTGGTGCGCAAGATCATCGCGATCCTGGGCGGTGAGCGCGGCATCCGCCTGCTGTTCCAGGGCAACGCGGTCCGGTGCGGGCCCCGCCAGTTCCCCACCGCCCACGCGCTGCTGGTGGAAGTGTCGGCGACCTTCGACTGGCACAAGGTGCCGGAGCTCTACGTCACCCAGACCCCGGTCTTCAACGCCGGCGCCTACGGGGTGGACGATCCCTTCATCGTGCTGCATTCGGCGGCGCTCGAGCTGCTCGACGAGGAGGAGCTCCGGGTGCTCATCGCCCATGAGTTCGGCCACGTGGCGAGCGGCCACGCGCTCTACCGCACCATCGCCGAAATCTTTCTGAATGTGAGCCTGGGCGCCCTGCCTTTCCTGGCCGGCATCGCCCTGCTGCCGGTGCGGCTTGCCGTGCTGGAATGGTCGCGCAAGTCGGAGCTCTCCTCCGACCGGGCCGGGCTGCTGGGCAGTCAGAACGTCATCGCCTCGCAGCAGCTGTTCATGAAAATGGCCGGCGCGTACCGGGGCGCGCTGGAGTCGGGCCAGATGGCGCTCGATCCGTTCGTCACCCAGGCCAGCGAGTACATCGCCAGCAACGACGGCCTCGACATCGTCTACAAGATCCTCAACACCCTCGCGCTCACCCATCCCATGCACACCGTGCGGGCGGCCGAGCTGCAGCGCTGGATTCAGGGCGGCGACTACGAGAGGATCCTCCGGGGCGAATACACCCGCCGGGGCGCCGAGGCGAAGGAGCGACCGCTCAAGGACGACTTCCGCGCCGCCAAGGATCACTACGCCGAGGAAGCCCGGGAGACGATGGGCAAGGTGGCCGACGCGGCCAAGCGGGCGGCGGCGCAGGCGCGAGAGGCGTTCCGCAAGGCTCAGCAATCGTGAAGGTGCTGGTCGTCGGAGGGGGAGGCCGGGAGCACGCACTCTGCTGGGCGCTGCACCAGGACCTCCCCTCCGCGACCCTGTATTGCGCTCCCGGCAACCCCGGCACCACCGAATTCGCCGAAAACCTCCCCATCGGATCCGACCGGGTCGATCAGCTCACCGCCGCGGCGGAGGACCTCGCGGTGGATCTGGTGGTGGTCGGGCCCGAGGTGCCGCTGGCCCTGGGACTGGCCGACCGGCTGCGGGCCGCGCACCGCCCGGTGTTCGGTCCCTCTGCCGCCGCGGCGCGGATCGAGGCCTCCAAGGCGTTCGCCAAGGAGGTGATGCTCTCGGCCGGGGTCCCCACCGCTCCCAGCCGCATCTTCACCGAGCTGGCTCCCGCCCTCGCCTATGTCGCCCGCCACGCCGAACCGCTGGTCGTAAAGGCCAGCGGGCTTGCGGCCGGCAAGGGCGCGATCGTCTGCGCCACCCGCGATGAAGCCGCGCGTGCGCTCACTCATATGCTCCGCGATGGCAGCTTCGGCGAAGCCGGCAAGACCGTGGTGGTGGAAGGCTTTCTCGAGGGCGAGGAGCTCTCCGTGCTGGCGGTGACCAACGGGCGCGACCTGGTCATTCTGCCGCCGGCCCAGGATCACAAGCGGCTGGGCGATCGGGACCTCGGCCCCAACACCGGGGGAATGGGCGCCTACAGCCCGGTGAGCCTCGCCACCCCCGAGCTGCTCGCCCGGGTGGAACGCCTGGTGCTGATTCCGACCCTGACGGAGCTGGAGCGCCGGGGGTCTCCCTTTGCGGGCGTGCTGTACGCCGGCCTCATGCTCGATCCGGCGGGCATTCCCAACGTGATCGAGTTCAACTGCCGGTTCGGCGATCCCGAAGCCCAGGTCATCCTCCCGCTGATCCCCTCGGGACTCCTCGATTTGCTCCGCGCCGTCGCTACCCGCGCGAGTCTCCCCCGCCTGGTTGTCGCTCCGGGGGCCGCGGTGACCACGGTGCTCGCCGCATCGGGCTATCCCGACACCCCGCGCCGAGGCGACCCCATCTCCATCCCTCCGATGCCCCCGGGCACGCTGGTATTCCACGCCGGTACCCAGCTCGATGACCGCGGCGTACTCCAGACCAACGGCGGGCGGGTCCTCTCGGTCACCGGCGTCGCCCCCACCTTTGCCGAAGCGCAGGCCAAGAGCCGCGCCGGTGCCGAAGCGATTCGGTTCGAGGGGAAGCAGTTTCGGAGCGACATCGGATGGAGGGAAGCGCGTCGAGTAGGGCCTAGGGAGCTGGGGAGCTAGGGAGCTAGGTTTCACTATCCTAGCTCGCTAACTCCCTAGCTCCCTAGCTCCTTGCCTGAACTCCCCGAAGTCGAAACCATGGTGAGCGATATCCGCTCCGGCCTCGAAGGCCGGCGGATTCTACAGGCCCGGCTCTCTCACGACGACGTGCTGCGCGGGGTGTCGCGCCGTGCGCTGCTCGCCGGGCTCAAGGGTGCGCGGATCCGCTCGGTGACCCGGCGCGCCAAGCACGCGGTGATCGAGACCGATCGCAACCGGCTGGTGGTGCAGCCGGGAATGACCGGTAACCTGGAGGTCCGCCGCACCGAGCTCCCCGCCGCCGAGCGGCGTTACGCGGTGCTTCGACTGGAGCTCGACAATGGCCGGACTTTGGTTTATCAGGACGTGCGGCGGCTGGGAACCCTGCTCTGGCTCGATCAGGCGGGCTGGGATCGGTACGACCAGGCCATCGGGCCCGAACCGCTCGACCGGAGCTTCACGGCCCGGGCGCTCCAGCGGATCCTCGAGGGCTCCCGCGCCGCGGTGAAGAAGGTCCTGATGGATCAGCGATCCCTCGCCGGAGTGGGAAACATCTATGCCCAGGAGGCGCTCTTCGCCGCCCGGATCGATCCCTCCAAGCCGGCCCGCGAGGTACCGCAGTCCCGGGTAGCGCCGCTGCGCCGTGAGCTGGTGCGCATTCTCCGGGCCGCCATCCGCGCCAAGGGCAGCACCGTGCGGGACTACCGCACCGGCACCGGGGAATCGGGGCAGTTCCAGCTCGAGCTGCTGGTCTATGACCGGGCCGGAGAGCCCTGCCTCCGCTGCGGAACCACCCTCTCCGGCACTCACGCCATCGATGCCCGGATCACCGTCTTCTGCCACCGGTGCCAGTCGTAACCCCCCGCGCCATGTCCCTTCCGCTTCCCGCGGCGGACCTGGAGGGGTTACGCCGCCGGGTGACCGCGGTCGCCGAAAAGCGGCCCGGCATCTACCGGATGCTCGACGCCGGAGGGCGGGTGCTGTACGTGGGCAAGGCGCGGCAGCTCCGCACCAGGCTGCTGTCCTACTTTCACGCCCGCTATCCCGACGACAAGGGCGCCCGCATCCTTCACGCGGCGAGCGATCTGACCTGGGAGTACGCCACCAGCGAATTCGCCGCCCATCTGGCCGAGCTTCGGGAGATTCGGAAGTGCCGCCCTCCCTACAACGTCCAGATGAACCGGAGCCGGACCGCGATGTTCGTGGCGGTGGCGGAGGGTCCCGCGCCCAAACTCGCCAGCACCGCCTCTCCTTCGCGGGACCAGGTCCGCTACTACGGTCCCCTCCCCTCGCGGGGGCGCACCAGCGAGGCGATCCGGGTGCTCAATGACCTGCTCGGGCTCCGGGATTGCGCCGACCGGATGCCGATCGTCTTCGCGGAGCAATGCGACCTCTTCGAGCTGCCGAGGCAGGCCGCCTGCCCCCGCTACGAATTCGGAACCTGCAGCGGGCCCTGTGCCGGGCTGGTTACCGAGCGGAGCTACCGGGAACGCCTCGCGGTTGCGGTTGCCTTCCTGGAAGGAAGGGCGATCGCGCCGGTGGACCGGGTGGTGGACGGAATGATGGCGGCGGCAGAGCGGGGGGAATTCGAGGCGGCGGCCCGGTGGCGGGAACGCTTCGAGGCGCTGGAGTGGCTGCTCGGCGCCACCACCCGGGCTCGTTCGGCGGTCGAGCTGCTGACCTTCGTGTATCGCGACCCCGGCACCCATGGTGACGACCGCGCCTATCTCATCCGGCGCGGGGTGGTCCGGGCGTGTTATCCCTGGCCCGCGACACCGATCGAGATCGAGGCCTTCCGGGGCGTCGTCGCGGCGGAGCTGGGCCGCGACGATGTGTCCGCCGGGCCGCTCCCGGCGTCAGTCATCGAAGAGATGCTGCTCCTCATGAGCTGGTTCCGGCGTCACCCCGACGCGCTGCGCCGGACCACGGCCATGCAGGACTGGATGTGACACCCGACCGGGAGCCCCACCGCGTGAACGGATCGCCCCCTGCCGCACTCGTGCCCGCCTGATGGAAACCCTTCCCGACGACGAGGAACGCCGCCGTCCGGCCGGGGAGGGATCGCGGGAGTTCGCCCTGTTCGTGCTGGACCCGGAGGGCCGCATCCAGAGCGAGAACCTGGGCGCCGAGCGCGCCACCGGGCTCGGCGCGGCCGAAGTGGTCGGCCGGCCCCTCGCGGTGCTCTACGCCGATGAGGCCGTCGCCGCGGGGGAGCCGGCCAGGAACCTGGAGACCGCGCTCCAGTGGGGTTACTTCGAGGGCGAGAGCTGGCGGGTGGGCCGCGACGGGGAGCGTGCCCGGGTCAACCTGATCATCACCGCGCTCAGGGACCGCCACCAGCGGCACACCGGCTACGCCGTCGCGATGCGCGACATGACCGACCGGCCTCTCCTGGCCGCCACCATCCGGCGACGCAACGAGGTGTTGCTTCAGGAGAGCGAAGAGCGTTTTGCCCGCTTCGCCGAAAACCTCCCCGGGCTCGCCTGGATCAAGGACCTCCACGGCTCCTACGTCTACGTCAACGAGGCCGCGGCGCGGGCCTTCGGCGGGCCCCAGGAGGCGATCACCGGGCGCACCGATGCGGATCTGTTTCCTCCCGAGCTTGCCGGCCCCTTCATCGAGAACGACCGGCGGGCTCTGGCCGGCGGCACCGGGATCCAGGTGATCGAATTCCTGCGCGATTCGGAGGGCGTGCTGCGGCACTCGATCGTGAGCAAATTCCCCATCCGGGATGCTGAAGGCCGCCCCCGGCTGCTGGGTGGAATCGCCATCGACATCACCGACCGGGTGCAGGCGGAGGAGGCGCTCCGCCGGGCCGACCGCCGCAAGGACGAATTCCTTGCGACCCTGTCTCACGAGCTGCGCAATCCGCTCGCGCCGATACGCAATGCCTTGCATATTCTCCGCCAGACCGGCCCCGGCGAGGCAGCCGATCGCGTCCACGAGATGCTGGACCATCAGCTCGCCCGCCTGATCCGCCTGGTGGACGATCTGCTGGAGGTCTCCCGCATCAGCGGAGGGCGGCTGGACCTGCGGAAGGAGCCGGTGGATCTGGCTTCCGTGGTGCAAAGCGCCATCGAGACCAGCGCGCCGCTGATCGAGGCCGCTTCGCACCAGCTCGCCGTGTCGCTGCCCGACCGGCCGCTGGTGGTGGACGCGGATCCGATCCGGCTGGGCCAGGTGCTCTCGAACCTGCTCAGCAACGCCGCCAAGTACACCGCCGACGGCGGCCACATTCAGGTCACGGTGCGGCGGGATGGCGCGAGCGCCGTGATCACGGTCCGGGACGACGGCATCGGCATTCCGGTCGAGATGCATTCCCGGGTGTTCGACATGTTCGCCCAGGTGGATCGCACCCTGAAGCGGGCCCAAGGAGGTCTGGGCATCGGGCTGGCCCTGGCCCGGACGCTGGTGGAGCTGCATGGCGGGCGAATCGAGGTGAAGAGCGCCGGGCTGAATCAGGGCAGCGAGTTCACCATCCGGATCCCCGCGCCCGAGGGCCGCCAGGGGTCACGCGGGCCGGACCCTCATACGGAAATCGGAGCGATGTCCATGCCTCCGCACAATATTCTGGTGGTCGATGACAGCAGGGACGGGGCGGACAGCCTCGGCATGGTCCTCAAGATGATGGGGGCCGAGCCGCGGGTGGTCTATGACGGTCCCTCCGCGCTCGCGGCTATCCGCGATCACCCGCCCACCACGGTGCTCCTCGACATCGGCATGCCGGGCATGGACGGATACGAGGTGGCCGCGGAGATTCGAAAGAATCCCGCCTGCTCCAAAGTGCGGATGATCGCACTCACCGGCTGGGGCTCCGAGGAAGAGCGCCGCCGCTCCCAAGCGGCCGGCTTCGACGACCATTGGGTCAAGCCGGTCGATCCCGCCAAGCTCCGCGAGCTGCTCGGTACCCGGACCGAATAGACACCGCGTGAGGTGTGGGCCCCCCACCCCGCTGGGGCGTCACAACAGGGGAACGGGGAAACTGGGAGAAGACTGGAGAAAACGGAAAACACTGGGGGAAAACATGGGGAACGGGAATTGGTGGGAGAGGAAGCGGAGGCTGATTGGGCGAGGGGCACCCCTTCCCCGTTCCCCCGGTTTTCCCCGTTCCCCCGTGTGCGCTCTCGGGCTGGTCCTGGTGCTTCGTGCCTGTGGCGGCACGGTGCCGATTCAGACGCTGCTCGACGATCCGCCCCGCTACGACGGGAAGACCGTGCGGATCGCGGGTGAGGTCAAGGGATCCATGGGCGCGCTGGGCTATGGCGCTTACCGGGTGAGCGACGGCACCGGCACCCTGCCGGTGGTGAGTGAAGGCGGTGGAGCGCCGCGGGACGGCACCCGGATCGGAGTCGAGGGAACCTTCCGCTCCGCGTTCACCCTGGGAACCGAGACCGCCGCCGTGCTGGTGGAGAAGCGCCGCTATATTCCGTAATGGTCCGGATCGGCACCATCCTCTGCATCTTCGCCGTATCCACAGCCTGCCGCCGTCCCGAGCCCGCGCCCGCGGTTGTCGACAGCGTCAGCACGGGACGGTTCCTGGCGGAGTACGAGCCGGCCGATCCCGACTTCCGGGAGTTTCGCTCCCGCCTGATCGCCAACCGCTTCCTCGATACCATCGCCACCCGCCTCAACGACTCGATCAGAATCCCCCAGGACATCATACTCCGCACCGCGCACTGCGGCGAGCCCAACGCGTCCTACAATCCCGACAGCCGACGGGTCACCCTCTGCTACGAGCTGTTTCGCACCCTGTCGGAACGGTTCGCCTCCGAGCCGGCGGGCGAATACCTGGTGAGCGGCACCTTGGTGTTTGCCCTGATGCACGAGCTGGGACACGGGCTCATCGACGTGCTCAACCTGCCGATCACCGGCCGGGAAGAGGATGCGGTGGACCAGCTGGCCACCGTCCTCCTGTTGCAGCAGGGCGCCACCGGTGACTCGCTGGCTTTTGGAGCGGTGGGATGGTTCGCCAGCGATGCGCACCGGAGCCAGCTCGATGCCCTCGCCTTTGCCGACGACCACGGGTTCGATCTCCAGCGGGTCTACAACATCATCTGCTGGATCCACGGGCGGAATCCGGACAAGTATCCCGAGCTGATCGAGGATGGCTGGCTCCCGGAGCACCGGCGGGATCGCTGCCCCACCGAATACCGCCGCCTGACCGAGAGCTGGCGGCGGCTGCTCTCCCCCTACCGGCGGGGCTCCTGAGCCGGCACCAGGACCTGGAGCGCGCCGGGGAGCGAGCGGAATTCCAGCGGCACCTGGTAGACATCCACTTCGCCGTCGAGCGCGATGTACAGCCGCGACCGCTTGGACTCGACCGTCACAGCAGG
>Ga0209387_1000489_pt1 | contig 10670 bp, 10 predicted proteins | sample NCControl_FD_187515 | JGI IMG/M metagenome (GOLD analysis project Ga0209387, IMG submission 187515) | Agricultural soil microbial communities from Utah to study Nitrogen management - NC Control (SPAdes) (version 2) | ecosystem: Environmental > Terrestrial > Soil > Agricultural land | place: USA...
GCTACATGATGATGGCGATGGCCAATGTGGACGGCTCCTTCACCGTCACGCTGTACCTCGCGTTCGAAGGTCCCGAGAGCTTCCACTGGCTCCGCACGCCCGAGGACGTCTCCCGGTTCTTTGAGCGCACCTTTCCCGACGCGGTGTCTCTGCTTCCCGCGCTCCACCGGGATTTCTTCGCCAATCCGACCGGGTCCCTGGTCACCATCCGGACCCGCCCCTGGCATCACGAGGGGGCGGTCGCGCTGCTGGGCGACGCTGCCCATGCGATCGTACCGTTCTTCGGGCAGGGGGCCAACGCCGCGTTCGAGGACTGCCTGGCGCTTTCCGGCGCGCTGACCAGGTATTCGGGCGATTGCGCCCGGGCCTTCCCGGCCTACGAGGCGGACCGGCGGCCCAACGCCGACGCGATCGCCGACCTGGCGATCGCCAATTTCCACGAGATGCGCGACAAGGTCGCCTCGCCGTTCTTTCGGATGGAAAAGCGGGCCGAAGCGCTGCTGCACCGGCTGTTTCCCGACTGGTTCGTGCCGCTCTACACCATGATCTCGTTCAGCCGGGTTCCCTACGCCGAGGCCCGGGACCGCGCTGCCCGGCAGAGCCGCGCGGTCAGGGCAATCGGGCTGGGGCTCCTGCTGCTGCTGCTGTTCGTCTCCTGGCTGCTGATCCGCTAAGATGCCGTTGACGGGACCCCTCCCGTTGACCGTTGACCGTTGACCGTTGACGCTGTCCGGACTCCATGACGCTGACCTACAGCAGCTACCTCAGCCTTCCCGCCCTGCTCGAGCTGCAGCGGCCGCGCTCCGAGCCGCCGGAGCACGACGAGATGCTGTTCATCGTGATCCACCAGGTCTTCGAGCTCTGGTTCAAGCTGCTGCTCCACGAGACCGAAAAGGTGGGCCGGGACTTTGCCGGCAACGACCTCTACGGCGCGGTGGCCACCTGGAAGCGGATGCGGACCATCCTCAAAACGCTGGTCGGACAGATCGACATTCTGGAAACCATGACCCCGATGTCGTTCTCCTCGTTCCGGGACCGGCTGGATACGGCGTCGGGATTCCAGTCATTCCAGTTCCGCGAAGTCGAGTTCGCCCTGGGATACAAGCGGTCCCAGGTGACCGGCGCCGTGCCGGACCGCGAGGGGCAGCGGGCGGCGGTGGAGCGGCGGCTCCGGGAGCCCTCGGTGGTGGATCACTTCTATCGCTTCCTGTCCCAGCGGGGACTCCGGGTTCCGGCCGAGCTACTCACCAAGGACGTGACCCTGCCGACCCAGGCGAGCGAGCCGCTCCAGGAAGAGCTCCTCCGGGCCTACCAGGAACAGCCCGAGCTGGTCATTCTGTTCGAGCTGATGACCGATTTCGACGAGGGCCTGCAGGAATGGCGCTACCGGCACATCAAGCTGGTCGAGCGAACCATCGGGGCCAAGAAGGGCACCGGCGGATCGCTGGGTGTGGAGTTTCTGAAGCAGTCGCTGTGGAAGCCGCTCTTCCCCGATCTTTGGGCAATCAGGCATCGCATGTGAAGCGCTATCCGCTATCGGCTATCAGCTATCGGTCGAGCTATCGGCCGACTGATAGCCTGACGGATAGCTGATAGCCAATAGCGAGGTCTCATGTTCCTGGACATTTCACCACCACTCAACCCGTCCATCGCAGTTTGGCCCGGCGATACCCCTCTGGCGCGCGAGGTGCTGCTCGAGATCGCGCGCGGAGCCAGTGTCACCCTGTCCACCCTGCGGGCCACGGTTCACCTCGGCGCCCACGCCGACGCCCCGAGCCATTACGAAAACGGAGCGCCGGACATCGCCGGCCGTTCGCTGACCTACTACGTCGGCGAGTGCGAGGTGATGCGAGTGCCGGTGGAGCGAGGCGAGGTGATCACCCCGGCCATGCTTCCCCGGGAGCCTTCCGCCCCCCGGGTTCTGTTTGCGACCGGAACCTTCCCCGATTCCGGCGTCTTCAACCAAGATTTCGCGGCGCTCTCGCCGGCGCTGGTGGATCATCTCCATGCCGCCGGCGCGATCCTGGCCGGGATCGACACCCCGAGCGTGGACCCCTTCGCCTCCAAGCAGCTGGCCGCGCATCAGCGGTTTCTGGCCCACGATATGGCGATCCTGGAAGGGCTGGTGCTGGAGGGGGTTCCCGATGGGCATTACGAGCTCATTGCCCTGCCGCTTCGCCTCGAGGGGTTCGATGCCAGTCCGGTGCGGGCGGTGCTCAGGCGGATGCGATGACCTTGAGCTCGATCGCGATGGGGGTGGGCAGCCGGCTTACCTCTACGGTAGTGCGGGTGGGTTTGTTGGTCGCGAACGCCTCGGCGTAGAGCCGGTTCATCGCTGCAAAATCGTCCATGCTGGTGAGAAACACCGTCACATCCACGATCCGGTCCCAGGACGATCCGGCATCCTCCAGAATGACCCGCACGTTCTCGAAGACCTGGCGGCACTGCAGATCGAAATCATAGCTCATCACGCTGCCATCGAGTGCCAGGGTGACACCGGGAACGTCCTTTTGCCCCCGCACCCGGGGTCCGATCCCCGAGAGAAAAAGCAGGCCGCCGGCCCGCCGGAAATGGGGATAGGGGCCGACCGGTTCGGGTGCCCGGGAGCTCATGTCGGTTGGGTTCATGTCTTGGTCAGCCGATCTCCGCCCAGGGCCTGCCCGGGTGGGGCCAGGGGAATTTCGCCGGATGAACGAGGTGTGCGAGCAGCTCTATTCCCTCGGCGACTCGCGGTCCCGGACGGGCAAAGTAGGCATTGGCGTCCACGGCATATACCGTGGCATTGCTGACGCTCGGCAAGTCACCCCCGAGCTCCGTCGCGCGGGCGAGTCCATACCCGCAGGGCGCCACCACAATGACCTCCGGCGCCGTCTCCAGCACGTCTTCCCAGTTGATGCGCTCCGAGTCGGCTTCGGGCTTGCCCAGGCAATCCTCTCCGCCGGCTCTGGCGATCATTTCCGGAACCCAATGCCCGGCACAGAACAGTGGATCGATCCATTCCAGAAACACCACCCGCCGAACCGGCTGGCCGGCCAGCAGCTTCGCCACCCGGGCGATCCGCTGGGTGTTCTCCGCGACCAGCGCCTCCGCGGCCGGACGCCGCCCGATGGCATCTCCCACTTCCAGAATGTTCTCGTGGATCTGGGCGATGGTCCGAGGAGTCAGCCGGAGCACGCGCGGAGTGCCGGGCAGCTCGCGGAGCGCGCGGCTCAGCTCGTTTCCCGACGGCGCGCAGACCTGGCAGAGATCCTGGGTCAGGATGACGTCGGGAGAGAGCTCCCGTAGCAGCACCTCGTCTATCTCGTACAGACTCGCTCCGCTCTTCAGGCGCTCGGTGACCGCTCCATCGATTTCCTCCGGCCCGAGGCCTTCGAACTGCAGCGCGGGCCGGCTCACCACCGGGAGCCGGGTGACTTCAGCCGGATAGTCGCACTCGTGCGAACGGCCGAGCAGGTTCGAGCCGGCGCCGAGGGCGTGGACGATCTCGGTGCCCGCCGGGAGAAACGAAACGATCCTCACAGCTTCACACACACGTTCTTCGCCTCGGTGAAGAAGCGGATTGCCTCTTCACCGCCTTCCCGTCCCACGCCGCTCTGCTTCATGCCGCCGAAGGGCACCCTCAGGTCTCTGAGCAGCCAGGTGTTGACCCACACCGTGCCGCAGGCAATCCGGGCCGCCACCCGGTGGGCCCGGGTCAGGTCACGGGTCCAGAGCGAGGCGGCGAGGCCATAGGGGCTGTCGTTGGCCAGCGCGATCGCCTCGTCTTCGGTGCGAAAGGGCGTCACCGTCACGACCGGGCCGAAGATTTCCTCCTGGTTGACCCTGCACTCCATCGGAAGCCCGGTGATCACCGTCGGCTCCAGGAAAAACCCGCCCCGGCAGCGCTCCGGGAGCGCACCGGGCCGCCCCCCGCCGGTCAGGATGGAACCGCCTTCGCTCTGCGCCAGCGCGATGTACGATTCAATCTTTTCGCGATGCCCGGCCGACACCACGGCACCGATCTCGGTCTGCTCGTCGAGCGGATCCCCGACCCGGAGGGCCCGGGCCCCGGCCACCACACCCGCCAGTACCTGCCGATAGATCGGCTCCTCGACCAGGATACGGGAGCCGCAGAGACAGATCTGCCCCTGGTTGGTGAAGGCCGAGCGGAGCACTCCGGCGATCGCCTCGGCGGGGTCAGCGTCTGCGAAGACCACCGCGGGATTCTTGCCGCCCATTTCCAGGGTCAGCTTCTTGAACGCGGGCGCCGCACGCTGCGCGATGGAGGCGCCGGTCGCCGTGCCCCCGGTAAACGAAATCGTGCCGACGCCGGGATGGGCCACCAACGCGGCGCCCGCCTCGGAGCCCAGTCCATGAACGATGTTGAGCACCCCGGGGGGAAGGCCCGCCTCGATGCACAGCTCGGCCAGCAGCGCTGCGGTGATCGGGGTGAGCTCAGACGGCTTGGCCACCGCGGTGTTCCCGGTGGCCAGCGCCGGCGCCACCTTCCAGGAGAGCAGGTAGAGCGGAAGGTTCCAGGGCGAAATCAGTGCCGCCACACCCCGGGGCTGGCGGAGGGTGTAATTCAGCGCCAGGGAATCAGTGACGTGCGCCTCGGTGCTGGTGTGGAGTACCGCGGTCGCGAAGAAACGGAAATTGGCCGAGGCGCGGGGAATGTCCAGGGTGCTCGCCAGCGCGACCGGCTTCCCGGTGTCGGAGGACTCCGCGCGGGCCAGCTCCGGCAGCCGGGCGTCAATGAGATCGGCGATCCGGAGCAGGATGCGGGAGCGCTCTCCGGCGCGAAGCGCGGCCCAGGCCGGGAAGGCTCGGCTCGCCGCGGCCACGGCCTGATCCACGTCCTCGGCGCCGCTCGCCGGCGCGCGAGCCAGCGGCCGGCCGGTGGCCGGCTCCAGCACGTCGAGGTAGCGGCCGGCGGAGGGTGCCGTGAGGGCACCGTCGATGTAATTAGGGAGGGTGGTCACGAGTCAGATGGACGCGAGGCGCCCTCCGTCGACCGGGAGGCTCACCCCGGTGATGTATCCCGCGGCGGGAGAGGCCAGGAAGGCGACCGCCGCGGCGATCTCCCGGGGCTCGGCAAAGCGTCCCATGGGGATCTCCGCCTGCATGGCGCGCTCGACCGAGTCGATCGTCGCGCCGGTCGCCGCGGCGCGGCTCGCGATCAGGGACTCGAGCCGGCCGGTGCGGGTGGATCCGGGGAGGATGTTGTTCACGGTAATGCCCGCCGGCGCCAGCTCCCGGGAGAGGGTCTTGGCCCATCCCGCCACGGCGGCACGGATGCTGTTCGACACACCTAACCCGCGAATCGGCTCCCGGACCGAGGTGGATACGATATTGACGATCCGGCCGAAGCCGGCCTCCCGCATGCCGGGGACCAGGCATTGTACCAGCGCGTGACCCGCCAGGAGATGGCCGGTGAACGCAGCAAGGAAGGCGGCTTCGGTGGCGTCGAGCGCGGCTCCCGGGGGCGGTCCGCCGGTATTGTTGACCAGAATGTGAAGGGCGGGATGACTCGCGAGGTAGCCCTCCAGGGCGGAACGCAGCGCCGCCGGATCGGACAGGTCCGCCACCAGGGTCTCGTGTACGGCTGCACCCGGGGCGGGCAGGGTCGCGCGGGCTGCGGCGAGGCGCTCCGCATTCCTGGCCAGCAACACCACGGACGCGCCGGCCTCCGCCAGGGCTTCGGCGCTGGCGAGCCCGATGCCCTGAGTGCTTCCGCACACCAGGGCCCGCTTGCCGTTCAGTGATTGCATGGCGACCAAGCTACTCCCGCCCTCTGGCGGATGGGAGTGCCGGTCAGAGGTCAGGCGGCGAGTCGTGCGCTCCGCAGGTGAAGCTGGGCGCTCACGTCATTGAGGGCGAGACGCACTTCCCGAACCCGCTCCGACGCGGTGCGGAGCACGTCCTCGAGGCCGCGCCGCTCGGCCAGCCGGTGCTCGGCGGCTTCGGCGTAACCCCGTCCTCCCAGCGTCTCATAGTAGGAAAGATCGGGGCCGCCCCGGCGAAGCTGCTGGGCCGCGATCCGCTCCGGGAAGATGCCGGAGAGCCAGAGGGCGTAGTTCCCCAGGTGCACCGAGACCTTGAATTGCCGGTCGCCGGTGGAGGCCGAGAGATCGGCCAGAATGTCCACCAGGTAGCGATGGTCCTGGTCGTCCACGTCGTCGACCCGGGTGGCGCGCTGCCGGACCCCGAATTCGCGGAGCAGGGAGGCGAAGTAATCCGCCACCACCGGATCGTCCACCCCGACATCGAGCAGGGCGTGCCGGACCAGCACATAGAAGAGGAGGGAAGGGGACGGTCCGGGGAGCGATGCGCCCATCAGGTAGGAGACGACCTCGCGCCGGTCGAGCACCCGGTCGAGGCTCTCGGACACGGCACCGCCCTGCTCCACCGTGATGCCGAGGAGATCGAGGTCCTTCGGGGTGATGCGACTGCGGGCGTCGGCGCTGATCACGTCGTCGTGTCCTTCCTGCTCCGGGTCTGGTGCGACCGGGGTCCTTCGGGAGGGTGATGCAAACCGCGTACCTGCGGCGACCTTGTGCCTCCGGAGTACAAGCCGTATTCCTACCTATCTATATACATACGACGCCGGGCCGGGCCCGACTGGCACGAAACGCGGGAGTGAGGACCTCGATGCAGGTGGATCGCAGTGACCTGATTCGCACGCTTTCCGACCTGGTGCGGATCAACTCCATCAATCCGGTGCTGGTGTCCGGCGCCCCGGGCGAGGGGGAAATCGCGCGGTACGTTGCGACCTGGCTGGGCGACGCGGGGCTCGAAATCCTGGTGGACGAACCGGAGGCCGGACGCCCGAGTGTCGCGGCGCGACTGCCCGGCACCGGGGGCGGCCGGAGCCTGATGCTGAACGCCCACATGGACACCGTCGGGGTCGAGGGGATGGCGGAGCCGTGGAGCGGCGCAGTGCGGGAGGGGAAGCTCTACGGCCGCGGGGCGTACGACATGAAGGGAAGCCTGGCGGCCTGCATGGCCGCCGCGAAGGTCCTGGCCCGGCAGACGCCGCGACTCCGGGGGGATCTGGTCGTGGCCGCGGTGGCCGACGAGGAGTACGGGAGCATCGGCACTGCCGGGCTGCTCGAGCGGGTTCGCACTGATGCCGCCATCGTCACCGAGCCCACCTCGCTCCGGATCTGCCGGGCCCACAAGGGCTACCTGTGGATCGAGGTGGAAGTGGAAGGCCGGGCTGCCCATGGGAGCCGGTTCGATCTTGGCATCGACGCCAACCTGCGCATGGGGCGATTCCTGGTCGCCCTCGAAGAGCTGGAGCGCGAGCTCCGGGCCCGGCCGCCCCATCCGCTGGTGGGACCGCCGTCGCTCCACGCCGCGCTGCTCGAAGGTGGCACCGGACTCAGCACCTATGCGGCGTCGAGCCGGGTGCGGATCGAGCGGCGCACCATCCCCGGCGAAACCGAAGCCTCGGCCGTCCGGGAGATCGACGCGCTGCTCGACCGGCTCCGGCAGGCGGATCCCTCGCTCCGGATCTCACGAAGAACTTTCTTCAGCCGGGACTCCTTCGAGATCGGAGCGGAGGCCGGTATCGTTCAGACGCTCGATACCGCGGCCCGGAGCGTGCTTCCCGAGCCGCCCCTCCACGTGGGCGACACTCCCTGGATGGATTCCGCGCTGACCGCGGCGGCGGGCATCGAAACCGTGGTGTTCGGTCCCCACGGCACCGGCGCGCACGCGGCCGAGGAATGGGTGGACGTGGAGAGCGTGGTGACAACCGCGAATGTGCTGGTGGAGACGGCGCGGGCCTGGTGCCGATGACCCTTGACGAAAACCCGAGGCGACCGATGCACGGATTGATGATGGACTGGCAGCTCACCCTCAGCCATGTGCTCGAGCGCGCCCGGCGGGTGTTTCACGACCAGCGCATCTCCAGTCGGCACCCGTCCGGGGTCCACCGCTACCGCTTCGCCGACATGACCCGGCGGGTGGACCGGCTGGCCGGCGCGCTCGCGGGCCTCGGCGTGGTGCGCGGGGACCGCATCGGCACGCTGGGCTGGAACAGCCACCGGCACCTGGAGGCCTATTACGGCGTGCCCTGTATGGGCGCGGTGCTGCACACCCTGAATATCCGGCTGCATCCCGATCAGCTCGCCTACGTCATCAACCACGCCCGGGACCGGGTGCTGCTGGTGGATGCCTCGCTGCTGCCGTTGCTGGAGAAGGTGCGGGACCGGATTCCCACGGTGGAGCAGGTGGTGGTGATGTCGGACGGGCCGACGGGAGCGGCGCTTCCCCCGGGGGCGCACGACTACGAGGCGCTGCTGGCGGCCGCGCCCGATACCTTCGACTGGCCCGACCTCGACGAGCAGGACGCCGCCGCCCTCTGCTATACCTCGGGCACCACCGGTCATCCCAAGGGGGTGCTGTACTCCCACCGTTCGCTGGTGCTGCACACCCTCGGCTTCTCGATCGCCGACGCGTTCGCGATCCGGGAGCGCGACGTGGTGCTGGCCATCGTCCCGATGTTTCACGCCAACGCCTGGGGACTTCCCTTTGCCGCCGGCATGCTCGGCTGCAGCCTGGTTCTGCCGGGACCCCACCTGACGCCCAAGGATCTGGTGGATCTGATCGAGAGTGAAGGCGTCACCTTCGTCGGCGGGGTGCCGACGATCGTCGGAGGGCTGTACCAGTATCTCAGGGAGTCGGGCCGCAAGGTGCCGACGCTGCGGCAGATCCTGGTCGGAGGATCGGCGCTGCCCCGGGTGCTGCTGGAAGGCTTCGACGCGATGGGCATCGAAGTGGTGCACGCCTGGGGCATGACCGAGCTCTCTCCCGCCGGCACGGTCTCCCGGTTGCGCCGGGACATGGAGGAGTGGCCTCAGGAGGAAAAGACCCGGGTCCGGCTGCTCCAGGGCTCGCCGTTTCCGCTGGTCGAGCTCCGCATCGTCCTGGACGACGGGACCGTGGCGCCGTGGGACGGCGAGACCGCCGGCGAGCTCGAAGCCCGGGGTCCCTGGGTGGCCCGGGCCTATTACGAGGATCCGTCCTCGGCCGACCGCTTCCACGACGGCTGGTTCCGGACCGGCGACGTCGCGTGCATCGACTCCCGCGGCTACGTGCGGCTGGTGGACCGGACCAAGGACATGGTGAAGAGCGGCGGAGAGTGGATCTCGAGCGTCGATCTGGAGAACGTCATCATGGGGCATCCCCAGGTGGCGGAGGCCGCGGTGATCGCGGTCGCCCACCCTAAATGGACCGAGCGCCCGCTGGCGTGCGTCGTGCCCAAGCCGGATTCCGGCGGCGCGCTCAGCCGGAGCGCCATCCGGGAGTGGCTCCGGGGCCGGGTGGCCGACTGGTGGCTTCCCGACGACGTGGTGGTGATCGAGGTGGTGCCCAAGACCAGTGTGGGCAAGTTCGACAAGAAGGTTCTGCGGGAACGATTCAAGGACCACGTCTGGCCGGAGGCTTCGTGAAGCACTTCATGCCGATCGCCCTGCTGGTTGTCTCTGCGGCGCCGCTGGCGTCCCAGCAGCCCTCGCCCGCCCACATCGCGCTGGCGCGCCGGGTGCTCCGCACCACGCCGCTGGTGGACGGCCACAACGACCTCCCCTGGCGGATCCGCGAGGATACGGTGGCCCGGGGTGACGTGGAGCGGTACGACCTTCGCAAGCCCACGCCGGGACATACCGATATCGCCCGGTTGCGGCGCGGCATGGTGGGAGCCCAGTTCTGGTCGATTTACATCCCCGGGGAAATCCGCGACTCCGGCTTTGCCCGGGTCCAGCTGGAGCAGTTCGACATCGCCCGGCGGGTGATCGCGAAGTACCCGGACGTGCTCCAGGCCACGCCGACGGTCGCGGCGGTGCGGCGGGCCTTCGCCGCGGGGAAGATCGGCTCCCTGCTCGGGTTGGAGGGGGGACACGCCATCGAAAACTCGCTCGGCGCGCTCCGGGTGTATTACGACCTGGGCGCACGCTATATGACCCTGACCCACAACGTGACGCTCGACTGGGCCGACGCCGCCCTCGACAGCGTGCGGCACAGCGGGCTGACCCGGTTCGGAGAAGAGGTGGTGCGGGAGATGAACCGGCTGGGGATGCTGGTGGACTTGAGCCACGTCTCCCCCGGCACCATGAGCGATGCGCTCAACGTGACCGAGGCGCCGGTGATTTTCTCCCACTCCAACGCCCGGGCCCTGTCGGACCACCGGCGCAACGTCCCGGATTCGATCCTGGCCCGGCTGCCCCGGAACGGGGGGGTGGTGATGGTGACCTTCGTGCCGACGTTCCTCTCCAGCGCGCTGCGCGCCTGGGAGGATTCCGGCGCCACGAACCGGAAAGGCCCGCGGCCGCGGGTGACGGTGAAGGACGTGGCCGATCACATCGATCACGTCAGGAAAGTGGCCGGGGTCAATCATGTCGGCATCGGATCGGACTTCGACGGCATCACCGACACGCCCGAGGGGCTCACCGACGTGTCCACCTTTCCGCTGCTCTTTGCCGAGCTGGCCCGGCGGGGATGGACCGAGGCCGACCTGCGGAAGGTCGCGGGCGAGAACGTGCTCCGGGCGCTGGTGCAGACGGAGCGGGTCGCGGCCCGGCTCAAGCGTGAGCGGGGTCCCAGCGCCAGGACGATTCGCGAGCTGGATGGCCCGGGTCGGGTGAACTAACAGCGGGTGGACGCGCTGTTCGAAGGATCCGGGTTGC
>Ga0209387_1000494_pt1 | contig 10606 bp, 7 predicted proteins | sample NCControl_FD_187515 | JGI IMG/M metagenome (GOLD analysis project Ga0209387, IMG submission 187515) | Agricultural soil microbial communities from Utah to study Nitrogen management - NC Control (SPAdes) (version 2) | ecosystem: Environmental > Terrestrial > Soil > Agricultural land | place: USA...
TCTCTTTGTAAACGAGTCCGACGCCAACGAAGATTGAGATAAACATGCCAAAGAGCAGCATTGCGCTCAGACCCAGGTCGACGATGATCTTGCGTTCCTGACCTCCGGACAATTCGCCGATAAAGATCGAGGCTGCGGTGAGCAGCAGCACAAACAACACGAGGTTGTACAAAACGCGATCGCGCACTGCCTCGCGAAAGGCATTGCGCGCGATTGCCGAAATGCGCCCCAGGGTGCCGTTTCGGCGGAGCTTAGATTTTTCGAGGTGTGTTGTTTGAGCCGCGTCCAACGTTCTCAGTTGTTGTTCCATTGAGCTATTGCGGGCAAAACAAATCTACCTTAAATGCGTGGGGTGCGGAAGAGGATTTTTTTCACCGGTTAGACAGTCGATCTAGTTGTTGTTAAGAACAGTACCGCCGGCCACAACACGTAAAGCATTAGCTGAGCAGGTTGGAGCGGTATCGGTTGTGTTGAAGTACATGACGCCCAATTCGTTGACGTAAAAACTTCGTGATCCGGTGGCGAAGAGAATGTCAACAGATGTGTGTAGGAAAGCCTGCGCTTTCGCGTCGAACGCAGGAACTCCGACGCCTGCGACACTTGCTGCTGAAAACAGGAAACCACTCCTTGGCGAGCCCGGTCCGGCAATAGTTGCTCCACCAACTTTGGCATCAACAAAATGCAGAGTGGCCAGCGCTGCGAGGTCCCCGTAGTTGCCGCCGCCTGCAGTCGCTCGGTAGGTGGCTTCGCCACTGGAGATGACCCGTAACGCACTTAATGCAGAAGCTTCATTTGCTGCGCGTTTCGAGGATAGCAGGTTTGGAACCGCGATCGCTGCGAGCACTCCAATGATGGCAACGACGAGGATAAGTTCTATCAGCGAAAAGCCTTCATTGAATTTGGGGGATTTCATAGTCGCGGTACTCCGCGTAAGTGTCTTAAGGTTGAGCGTATTTGACTCGTAAAAAGTTGCGGAGGCGAGCCATCCCGCCTCCGCAAGTGGTGAGATTGAGGAGGACGCGTTAGTTGAGAAGAATGGCGCCAGCCGCCATCGCGCGGGCCGTGGTAGCTCCACAGGTGGGCGCGGCAGCAGTAGCGTTGAAATACATCGGTCCAACCTCATTCACGTAGAAACTGCGTGATCCGGTTCCGGTTATAGGGTTAAGCGTGGTGTGAGCCGATGGGATTGCGGTCGCATCGAAAGCATTCCAGTTAGCAATGACCGGAACCGCCGCAGCGAAGGCATAACCGCTCTTGGCGGTGACGCCGCTGTTAGCGACGACTGAATCGACCAGGCCTACCGCAGCGAGGGCAGCCAAATCACCGTAGGCGCCGCCACCAGCTGTTGCTTGATAAGTGGCCTCGGAACTGAAGATAACGCGCAGGGTCGCGATAGCCGAACCTTCGTTAGCGGCGCGACGTGAAGCGAGCAGGTTGGGGATAGCGATCGCGGCGATGATGCCGATGATCGCGACGACGATGAGAAGTTCGATTAGCGAAAAGCCTTCTTGGCGTTTGGTAGTCATTCGAGTTAGGTGCTCCTTAAAAGTTAGGGGGTTTTCCATAAAATTTCTCGCGCCACCGGCTTTCCGTTCCCTTGTGAGCCGCGCAAAGCGCGAAGTGTCGATAGGGGCTTTAACAACCGGTGTGCCACTGGAGGTTTTCCCGCCAAAGGCAAAAAAGAGATCTTTTTGGATCGAAATTTTGCTCGTGAGGGGGTTGGACCAAGGGCGTCTCAGAAAGGCTGACAAAATTCGGCAGAGCCGGAATGACGGTTTATGGCAGGGTCAGTTGTCCGTGGTCCGTAGTCAGTAGTCTTTAGTCAATTATCAGGGGTCAATTGTCAGTAGGCAGTGGCCCAGTCGCGATGGAACTGACCACGGGACTACTGACCACTGACAATGGGTTAGTTTTCCCCAACACCGGCAGCGAACTCGCCGGTGTCGTCCTCGCGGCGGCGGCCCGGGGCATCGGTGGACCGGCGGCGGGGATGGGAATCCGGACCACGTCGCTCATCACGCATCTGTGCTGTCAGACCGCGAACGCCGTGCTTGTCCAGTAGGTGCCTAAGCGAGCGCACCGACAATCGCAAGAGCTCCGCAGCGTTGGTCTGATTGCCCGATGTGCGCTGAAGTGCCTCCAGTACGTAGGTCTTTTCGAGTTGGTCCAAGTGGGCCGTGAGATTGATGCCTTCGTCTGGAAACTCCATCGCTTCCGCGACGCGATACGGATTGTAGTTGGTGATCTTTTCAGGCAGACGTTCCGGCTCGATGGTGTTCGTTCGTTCGAGGGCGACAGCGCGTTCGATCGTATGTTCCAGCTCACGCACGTTTCCGGGCCACGAGTAGCGCTCCAGCAACCGCATCGCGGTTTCGCTGATGCCTAACGAGCGTCCGGCGGGCGCGCAAAATTTCTGCACAAAGTGTGTGGCCAGATCGGATATATCTTCGGCCCGCTCACGCAGGGGCGGAAGCTCGATCGGGATCACGGAGATGCGATAGTAAAGGTCCTCGCGAAACGTTCCGGAAGTAACCATACTCGCAAGATCACGATTGGTGGCGGCGATGACCCGGGTATCGACTGTGCCTTCTTCAGTTGCGCCAACCGGGCGCACTTTTCGCTCCTGCAACACTCGCAAAAGTTTGACCTGCATCGCCGGCGACATCTCCCCGATCTCGTCGAGAAAGATCGTGCCGCTGTTGGCTGCCTCGAAGAGGCCTTTGCGGTTAGCGTTCGCACCCGTGAACGATCCCTTGACGTAACCAAACAGCTCAGACTCGAGCAACGTCTCCGTGAAGGCGCCGCAGTTGACCGACACAAACGGCTTCTCGGCGCGCGGACTCAGATCGTGAATCGCGCGGGCCACCAGTTCCTTACCTGTGCCGGATTCGCCGGTAACGAGCACCGTCGACTGCACCTGCGCGACGGTTTCGACCATCTGGTAAAGGGAAAGCATGCGCTGGCTGCGACCGATGATATTGCCGAGTTTCCCGCGCGTGCGTTGTCCCTGGATTAGCGCCTTGTTCTCTTCGAGTAAAGCTTCTTTCTCTTTAACGAGCGTGATCTTGTCGAGCGCGCGGGTGACAGTCTCTTTGAGCAGATCGTTGTCGAATGGTTTCTGAACGAAGTCGTAGGCACCAAGGAGAAATGCCTCACGTGCGGTGTCGACGTTCGCGAAGGCCGTCATCATGATCACTTCTACTTCGGGCAGTAATTCCTTCGCGGCCCGCAAAAGATCGACGCCGTTCATGTCAGGCATGCGAATGTCGGAGATGATCAGATCCGGGGCCTGCTCGCGGAGCTGGGCCATGGCTTCATTGCCATTCTCGGCGACCCGTACCGTGTGTCCCTCGCGTTGGAGCAGATGCGTCAGAAACTGCCGCATCCCGAGCTCATCGTCAACAATTAGAAGATTGGCCATGACGTCTTGAATCGACTAATCAACAATGGGGGATCATGCGTTGTCGCCGTTCGACGTTGTCATTGGGAGTTCGACCGTGATCGTCGTTCCCTGTCCCTCACGACTGCGGACATTGATTGTACCACCATGATCGCGAATGATTTGATAAACAATTGACAGACCCAGGCCCGTGCCGCCCGTCGTCGACGAAAAGGGTTCGAATAGGCGTTCGACCTGGTCGGGCGTCATGCCGCGTCCCGAGTCGGAGAACGCAATACGCAGGCGGTCGTTCGAATTCTTGTCCAGTGTCGCGCGGAGCGTTCCACCCTGTGGCATCGCTTGAAGCGCGTTGCGCGCGAGGTTCCAAAACACCTGTTTCAACTGTCCTTCGTCCGCGTTCGCGAAGATACGCTCGTCGGGGACTTCCTCTTCGACCACCTGGTTCCCACTGAGTTCCGGACTATGCCGCAGCAAGGAAAAAGTTTGATGCAAGAGATCGCCGACGTCCACGCGCGCCTGCACCAGTGATCGTGGCCGCGCATAACTCAGAAAGTCAGTGATGATTTGATTCAGGCGATCCGACTCCCGCAGTATGATCTCCATCAACTCCGCCTGCGGTGAATCATTGTCAACTTCCGAACGCAGCATCTGGATCGATCCACGCATCGCGGCGAGTGGGTTGCGGATCTCGTGCGCGATCGACGCCGCCATCCGTCCGATTGCGGCCAGACGATCCTGCCGGCGTGACGTCTCTTCCAGAGAACGCACCTGAGTAAGATCCTGAAAAGTGACCACCATGCCCGTCGTCTCGCCCACCTCAGAGCTCAACGGGGAGATGCTGTAACCAAGACGCAGTCGCATGCCTTCTGAAGTGAGGCAACTCGTTTCGAATCGGGGACTCGTCGCGCCCGCTTCAACCGCGGCTAGTGCGTCTGCGACGTGGTCTTTCATCTCGCCAAAAAGAATCGAAGCGTCCTGTCCGCGGATTGCTTCTTCGCTGTAGCCGGTGATCTCCTGCGCCGCAGCGTTGAAGGTGTAGATGCGACCTTCGAGGTCAGTCGTCACGACGCCCGAGCGAATCGATGCGACGATACGTTCGTGCAGCGCGCGCAGATTTGCGAGTGACTTTCGTGCTGCCTGCAAGCGCACGTCAGAGCGCGTTTGTCGTTCAGCTAGCCGGCCGGAGAGCAAGCCGACTACGAAAAACGCGATGACAAACAGTCCGATCCACTGGACCGTTTGCGACAACGAGCCACCAATCAGCCGCGAATCGGCGGTCGGGCCGAGCGCCCCCGTCAACACGAGCGAACAAGCCGTGAACATGACCGCGCAGCCGACAGACGTAGCCACCACTTCGCGCTGGCTCAGAAAAAGACTCGAGATAGCGATGATCAGGATGTAGAGCGCAATGTACGGCGACTGGATGGCGTTGGAGTCCCAAACCAGTGCGGTGACGAGGACGACGTCGAGGGCGAGTTGGAACCTCGCCTGCATGCGGATGTTTTTATAGAAGCGAAAGAGGATTGCGTAAGCGATCGTGAGGCACGCGACCGTCGTCAACAGCAGCATGCTTTTCTGAAATGACTGCTGCGGTTCTCCAGCGCGAATCCAAAGCGTTGCGACGATGCTGAGGAGCACGGCCGTCACCAGCCGACCCGCGATTAACCAGCCCAGCTTCGAACTCGCCGACCGACTCGACTCGCTGGTGTGTGCAGCGACCATCATCGGATCGACAGCGTATCACAGTTCACAGAATTCGAATTTCGAAATTCGAATTTCGAAATTGCCGTTTGTGGTTCTTACTCGTATCGCAACGCCGTCATCGGATCGATACGCATCGCGCGCCGTGCCGGTAAGTAACACGCGAGCAGCGAGACGAACACGAGCAGCAGCGAGATCGTCGTAAACGTGGTCGCATCGACTGCTTCGACCCCAAACAGCAGCCCCGTCAACAGTCGCGTTAAAGCGAACGCTGCGAGCAAACCAAGTCCGACGCCCACCACGGTCAACGTCAGTCCCTGCTTCAGAATCAACAGCAGCACCTGCCGCGGTTGTGCGCCGACAGCCAGTCGCAAGCCGATCTCGCGCGTGCGCAGAGCGACTGAGTAGTTCATTACGCCAAAAATTCCTACAGCGGACAATAACGTCGCCAGGCCCGCAAACAATGCCAGCAGCAACGTGTTGAAGCGTGACCGGCTTACGGCCTCCGACATCACCTGGTCCATCGTGCGTACGTCTGACACCGGTTGATTCGGATCGAGCGCGCGAATCTCTCGTTGCACTGCCGTCGCGATCGCTGTGGGATCGCCGTCGGTGCGCAGCACGAGGGTCATAAACGGGTAAGCCAGATCCGGATGCGGAAAGTAAACTGCTTCGGGCGCTTCGTCGATCAAGCTGTCGTAACGGACGTTGCCGACGATGCCTACGATCTCCGCGGGCATGGGCGTTTCAAACATCGCGACGTCCAGACGTTGCCCGATCGGATCTTCATTCGGGAAGTGTTTGCGAGCGAGGGCATCGTTGATAAGGATCACGCGTTTCGATTCGCGCAGTTCGGCGTCAGAGAAGTTACGGCCGCGCAGGAGTGGAATGCCCAGCGTTGGAAAATAGCCCGCGTCTACAACGCGCACGTCGCAGCTTGGTCCCTGCCCCGGTGGCGGCTCTGGTCTTCCGATAATCTTGAATCCCGTCGAGGAACCCAATCCGCCATACAGCGGGAGGAAGTTCACCATACCAGCGGAGCGCACGCCCGGCAGGTTTCGCATTCGTTCCATCGACTGGTTGAAAAACTGTACTAGCTGCGCGTCCTCCGGATATCGCGCGAAGGGTAATCGCACCACCATCGACAAAACGTTGTCAGAATTGAACCCGCGGTCCACTTGCTGAAGACGGATGAAACTCCTTATTAACAGCCCCGCACTCGCCAGTAGCACAACTGCGAGCGCGATTTCAGAAACTACGAGCACGCTGCGCAAACGCCGGCTGCCCGTCGCCTGGCCCGAGTCTGCTTTGCCGCCTTCTTTCAGTGAGTCGTTGAGATTGAGTCGCGAGATGTGCAACGCCGGCGCGAGTCCGAAAATGATTCCGGTCAATATCGACACGCCGAGCGTCCATAGCAAAACCGAGGAGTTCAAGCTGACGCCCTGAAGGCTGACGACGTCGCGTGGACTTATCAACGGCAGTGCTTTGATTCCCAGCCAGGCAACACCGAGGCCTAGGGCACTGCCGAGTAATGCGAGCAGAAGACTCTCGGTCAGCAACTGTCTCACGATGCGCGAACGACGCGCGCCAAGCGCGGCGCGTAAGGCAATTTCTTTCTCACGTGAGGTGGCGAGTGATAACAAGAGATTCGCGACATTCGCGCACGCGATCAACAGAACGAATCCGACTGCGCCCAACATCAACCAGAGCGGACGTCGCACGTTGCCGAAGAATTGCTCCCGCAACGGCAGGACTTCGGCGCTGTAATTCTTGTTGAATTCAGGTACTTCGTCTGAAAGTCGCGCTTCGATGGTCCGTAGTTCAGCGCCAGCCTGCTCGGCGGTGACACCGGGTTTCAACTTCGCCACGGTTGAAAGAAAGCGACCACGTTCGTTCTCGGTGTTTCCGGTCGCCATCGGCAGATTGAGCCATACTTCCGCGGGCCGGCCGGTTCCCGATCGCTGTTTGATGTGAAATTGAAAATTTGGCGGCATTACGCCGACGACCTCACGGTTAATGCCGTTAAGCATGATCGGCTGTCCGACCACGCTGGCCTGTCCGCCAAAGCGTCGTTGCCACAGGCCATGACTTAGCACGACGACGAGCGCGCTGTTGGGTTGAGCATCTTCCGGCAACAGTGTGCGGCCAAGAATGGGCTGCACTCCGAGGACTTTGAAGATCTCGGGCATTGCCATCTGACCGGAAACTTCTTCGGGTTCGAAGTTGCCGGTAAGCGTGAGTCGTTGATCGCTGAACGCCGCCATGTGCTCGTAGCTTGTGCTCTGCGCATGCCAGGCGCGGAAGTTTGCGCGCGAGGTCGTATTCTGACGACGGCCTTCGGGTGAAACTTCCCACAGCATGACGATACGATCCGGATCCTGATAGGGAAGTGGTCGCAGTAGCAGTTCGTTAACTACGGAAAAGATCGCACTGTTGGCGCCGATACCCAGCGCGAGTGTGATCACGGCGATTGAAGTGAAGCCCTTGTGTTTAAGCAGCACGCGCGTGCCGTAGCGAATGTCCTGCACGAGTGTTTCGAACAGGCCACCGCCTTTCACGTCGTAGGCAGCGTCGACGGCGCGATTAAGGTTGCCGAAGCTACGCCTGGCTTTCTCTCTCGCTTCGTCCGGCGACATACCCGCTTTGATGTTTTCTTCGATCTGGAGGTGGAGATGGCTGCGCATCTCGCGGTCGATATCGTGAATGACGGAATCGCGCTTGCGCAGCGCCCGCAGGCGATCGCGAAGAATATTGAACCACTTCATTACTGAAAACCTTCTGTGTTGCTTGTGCGTTTGTGTCTTCTTGTAGCTACGTCGTCGCCTGTCGAACTTTGGTGATCGCGAGCACGAGCCGATCCCAACTCGCTTCCTGTGTCTCGAGTTGCTTCCGTCCGCTGCGCGTTAGTTTGTAAAACTTCGCCTCGCGTCCAGTATCGTGAACGTCCCAGCGCGCCGACACCCAGCCCTTTTGCTCAATGCGATAGAGCGCCGGATACAACGACCCCTGTTCGACATTGAGCATTTCATCCGAAAGCTGTCGAATGCGCTGAATAATGCCGTACCCATGCAATTCTCCCAGCGACAACGACTTGAGAATCAGCATATCGAGCGTCCCCTGCAACAGATCCGCCTTAGCTTTTGCCACAAGATCTCCTCAGTTTGAGCAACACAGAAGTAGTGATACCTAGAAACGGTAGGCATCATAGGCGGGGCATACCTAGATTGTCAAAGTGTGGGCGAAAAAGGTGGTAGGAAGACAGACTTGGAACGTGCTTCAGGGCTTTACGCTAACCACCGCATTGCTCGTTCGGCCGCGAGCGGTGATCCGCACCGATAAATCCCCGGCGTTCGTGATGCTTTCGGGAATTCGTACGATGGTCTGCGTCATTGTCGGCGCTTCAGGAACCACCGGGACGAAAGTTTTTACACTTCCCACGAACTCAACCGGAAGCTGGTGGACCAGTTGTTGAATATCGGTAGCTTCGGCGGTTACCACGAGGCCGGGCGTCAGGATGAGATTGGTGGTGAAGAATGCTATTCGGGTTCGTTTATCGGGCGGCAGAACTATTTAGAAAATGCATTAAAACGACTTGTCGGAGCGCGTGCCTAATCGATTTCAGTTGCACGGATGGATTCAAAATGTACCTAGGCTGTTCAACAGTGAAAATGACCCACTACCATGTGGGGTTTCTGATCGAATTCTAAGTCTTCCGGCGCGTGAGGCTGGCGGAGACGGCACAAAGCTCGGTGAGCTCTACAGGTTTCGGAACGTGCATGTCGTAGCCCGCGCGCAGGGCGTGAAGGCGGTCTTCGACGCGGGTGTAGGCCGTTAAGGCGATGGCTGCGACGCGCCGTCCCTCTTCGGTTTGAAGAGTGCGCACCTGCCGAATCAGATCGTACCCGTCTACGTTAGGCATTCCGATATCGCTAATCAAAATGTCCGGCACTTCGTTGGCCAGCGCTTTGAGAGCTTCGGCGGCCGATTCGGCAACGCGCACAGTGGCGCCACAGTATTCGAGCCCCTGGCGCAACAACTCCCGTGTGTCAGGTTCGTCGTCGACAATCAGGATGATTAGACCATCAAGTCGATCGGTACTCTCGTGCGCTGGCAACAAGTCTCTCGCACCCGGATGCACTCGACCGCCTGTGGCGTCGACCTGGTAAATCGGACTGATCGGCAATTGCACCGTAAACGTCGCCCCTTGTCCCGGGCCCCCGCTCGCTGCCTGGACAGTTCCGCCATGGAGCTCGACCAGATGACGCACGATAGCCAGTCCGAGTCCCATGCCGCCATACTGGCGACTCGTTTTCTGGTCTGCCTGGCGAAAGCGATCGAAAACATGCGGCAGAAAATCAGGCGAAATTCCCTGGCCGGTGTCACTCACTACGATCTCGAGATGCGAATTGACGCGCTCCGAGCGGATCTGAACTCGACCGCCGCGCGGCGTGAACTTGATCGCGTTTGACAGCAGGTTCCAGACTACTTGCTGAAGCCGCACGGGATCGCCTGGGATCGAAACCGCGCCAGTGTCCATCACCTTTTGCACGCGAACGCCTTTAGCCTCGGCTGCTGGTCTAACTGCTTCAACCGCCGCGTCGATGAACCCATTGGGATCGGAGGGACGCACGTCCATTCGCAACTTGCCCGTGATGATGCGCGAGACGTCGAGCAGGTCGTCGATCAGTTGAGCCTGGGCGCGAGCGTTACGTTCGATCGTGTCGAGCGCTTTTGCATGGTCCTCAGCCGACAACTGGCCCAATCGCAGCATGCGCGTCCAACCGAGAATGGCGCTTAACGGCGTGCGCAGTTCGTGCGAGATGGTGGCGAGAAACTCTTCCTTCAACCGGCTCGACTCTTCCGCCTGATGATAGAGCTGCTCCTTTTCGAAGGCAGCCTGTTCAGCTTCAGCACGCGCCTGTTTCGCTGCTTCATACGCCGCTGTGAGAGCTTGACGCGCCTGCCGTTGTTCGGTGATGTCGCGTGCGATCTTGGAAGCGCCGACGATTTGACCATGCGGTCCTTTGATCGGTGAAACCGTCAACGAGATATCAATTAGTCTCCCATTTTTTGTGACCCGGATTGTTTCGTAGTGTTCAATGCGATGACCGGCGCGGAGTCGCGCGAGGATTGCAGGCTCTTCGTCGAGGTGGTCGGGCGGGATCAGCATCGTCACCGATTTGCCGATCGTCTCCTCCGCGGTGTAGCCGAAGATACGCTGGGCGCCGTGGTTCCAGCTGGTAATGATGCCGTCGAGCGTTTTACTGATAATCGCGTCGTCAGCCGATTCGATTAGCGCAGCTAGCCAGTAAGGCGCCAGCTCAGGGCTCTTTAAATCTGCAACTTGATCCGTCTTTAATGCGTCGTGCGGAGCCGCATCGTCTGGAGCTTTACCTGGCATACCCAATTGATCTCTGCGCTGACTTCTCGGAGGAAAGTTTTACCGGGGGGGGACAAACAGGGGTAGGCGGATTATAGCAGTTCAAACGTGAGGCACCTACAACG
>Ga0209387_1000497_pt1 | contig 10594 bp, 7 predicted proteins | sample NCControl_FD_187515 | JGI IMG/M metagenome (GOLD analysis project Ga0209387, IMG submission 187515) | Agricultural soil microbial communities from Utah to study Nitrogen management - NC Control (SPAdes) (version 2) | ecosystem: Environmental > Terrestrial > Soil > Agricultural land | place: USA...
CTCGAGCAGGCCCAGACCGATTTGGTCACCCTGGCCGCCCGGCTGGAGCGCGACTTCCCCAGGAGCAATACCGGCTGGACGGCGCTGCTGCGGCCGCTGCACGAGGAAGTTGTCCGCGAGGCCCGGCCCACCCTGGTTCTGCTGATGAACGGGGTCTGGCTGCTGCTGCTGCTGGCCTGCGCCAACGTCGCCAGCCTGGTCCTGGTGCGGGCCGCGGGCCGGAGCGGTGAAGTCGCAGTGCGCTCCGCCCTGGGAGCCGGGCGGGGTCGTCTGGTCCGGCATGCCCTGAGCGAGGTGATGGTCCTGGTGGCAGCCGGTGCCGCCCTCGCGCTGCCGGTGGCGCTGCTGGGCACCGACTTGATCCGCCGGCTGGCGCCGCCGGGGGTGCCGCGCATTGACGAAGTCCGGCTCGACTCGGTGGCGCTGCTGTTCACGCTCGGGGTCACCGCGCTCTCCGCGGTGCTGGTCGGCATTGCACCGGCGCGTCGGATTCTGCGGGCCGACCTGCGCCGAGCGCTGGCGGGATCCGGTGGGCGCAGCGTCGGGCAGCATCGCGCTCTGCATCGCTGGCTGGTGGCGGCGGAGACCGCCTTGGCGCTCGCGCTGCTGGCGGTGGCCGGCGTGCTGCTCAAGAGCAAAGCGCGACTCGAAGCGGTGGACCCCGGTCTCGATCCCTCTTCGACCCTGGTGGCTTCGGTGTCCCTGCCGGGGAAGCGCTATCCGGACAGCGAGAGCATCGTGCGGTTCCAGACCGAGCTGCTGGCCCACGCCGGGGCGCTGCCAGGGGTGGAATCGGCGTCCCTGATCTTTGGACTCCCCCTGACCGGCTTCGGATGGAGCGGAAGTTTCATCATCGACAGCATGCCGGTGCCGGACGGAGTCAGACAATCCGCCCAGGTACGGGTCGTGAGCCCGGAGTATTTCACCACCCAGCGTATTCCGGTGCTCGAGGGTCGCGGTTTCACCAGTGAGGACCGCCGGGGCAGCCGTCGGGTGCTGCTGGTGAGCGCCGCGGCGGCGCGACACTTCTGGCCCGGCATCAAGCCATTCGGCCGGTACCTGCGATTCGGGGTGCGGCCCGGCGACGACCGCCCCGAAGGGGAGATCATCGGGATCGTGGGCGACGTGAGGGAGCGCGGCCTCGACCAGGAGCCACGACCGATCGTCTACGTCCTGGCCGACCAGGTGGCGGTGGATGAAGTCGCCCTGCTGCTGCGCAGCAGCGTCGCTCCGGCCTCGGTCGCGCCGGGGCTCCGCCGCATCGTCTCGGCGCTGGACCCGGAGATGCCGCTGAGTGGCGTCCGCACCATGGAGGATGTGCTCCGGGATGCCACCGCACCGCAGCGGTTCCGGGTCTGGCTCATGGGGTTCTTCGCCCTGCTCGCCGTGGCGCTCGCCGGCCTCGGGATGTACGCCGTGCTCTCGCATGTCGTGTCCCAGCGGACCCGCGAGATGGGGCTGCGCCGTGCCCTGGGAGCCAGCGACCGTCAAGTGCGAGGAGAAGTGGTGCGGTCCGGGATGCGCGATGCCGCCGTGGGTGCCACGGTGGGGCTGGGCATCGGCTGGCTCATCACCCGGAAGCTGTCCGGCCTGCTCTTCCAGGTCACCCCGGGCGACCCGGTGGTGCTGGCCGGCTCCGCGGCGCTCTTCCTCGGCGTCGCGCTGCTGGCCTGCTGGGTGCCGGCGCGCCGGGCCACCCGGGTCGATCCCGGGCTGGTTTTGCGCGGAGAGTAGCTCAAGGCGCTTTGGAATCCGGTAATCCGCGGTCGCAACGGCAGCACGGTGCTGTCCGCGTCGGGCCTCCGGAATCTGGTGGCCGCCATACTTCCGGCACCAGCGATAAAGCGTAGTCTCCGTGATAGCATGGCGGCGGCAGAGCTCGCTGATTTCTTCGCCCGCCTCCGCCTCACACCTCCCGAGGCTCGCGCAGCTCCTTTGCCCATTAAGGGGCGGCGTCTACGAAACGCGATCAACTCCATTTTGCAAGTCTTGGTAGCCCTCGGCCTGTAATGAGTCGCATGCGCATCCGATTCGGTGACCTCGCCACCCACAACGGCTCCGCCAGTGACCGCCAAAGCGGTCAGATCGCCGGCGCGATAACAGCGGGCAAGCTTGGCCGCATCGCGCCGATCGGTCTTGACGCGGTCGCGGGCTTTCACGGGGATCAAGGTGGGGGCGACCACGTCGCAGTGGACGCCCAGCTGGGTGAGCTGCCAGTAGAGGACGTAGCCATAGGGGCTCCCCTCATAGCAGACCCGCAGTCGAGCCGCAGGGCCCAGTTTGCGAACCAGCCGGGCCACCACGTCCGGCCGATTGGGGATCACGCCCGGCGTCCGGAGCTCCCCGGTGGGCTCGGCCACCGCCACGGCAATCGTCTCCGCATGGACATCGAGCCCGACATGGCGCAATTTGGTAATCATAAGACCGGCTCCTTCGCATGTAGCTCTGCGTGGTCACACTCCGATCGCGTAACCTACGTCCTGCGATCGGAGCCGGTCATTCCATATTGACTAGACTTGAATCATTCGAGACGCCATCCCTTAGCTATGGCTCGCTCCCAGAAATGACGAAAGGAGGACCGCTGAACTCCGCAATCCTCCCTTCTGGTCAGTTACCAACCATTCCCATGCCCCAATCGGGCGAACTGCCCGCTCTCTTCTCTAAGGCAGATAAGCTAGGTGCCTCCAGACTTCGGCTTTTTCCAATGAGGGAGATGCGCCATCATCTCCATAGCTCTCACCGAGCCAAACCCTTGAATCTCTCGTGGAACCATCAGATTCATCAATTCCAATGGAGACTTGGAGCCTTGCCGACGAGGGCTCAATACCGGCTCATTTCGGCCACGCGGTCTCACATTAAGACGAAGTCGGCGCGGGACTGAATCGCCAAAGCGCTCTACCGTCTCGCCAGCCGCGCGTAGACCACGACGTAAATCCTCGTCTGTCGCGTCCCCCTCCCTCAACAGTAAGATTGGTCGGCCCTCGTCACCGGGCGCTCGAAGCACAGAGGCGCGGGCGTTTGATGGCCTAAGATTAGGAACGATGGCGACAGTTACTGGAATTAGCCCACGCTTGTCCTTGGCCTCCTTTTCCCAGGCCTTGCGTCTAACTCTCTCCTCCTCTGCTGAAAGAGCTGCAGGTGGATTGGCGCGAATCTCGGCAAGATAGTCAGCCAACATTCGTCGCGCCTGATCCCGGTGCTCCAAGGGCACGTCTGAGGTGATCGAATCAACAAATTTCGAATCGATACCTATCAGAATATCCGCCTGTCGCGCTTGCTCCTCATTAGGCTGTGGTCCCACGGTTTTCACCTCACTTGTACATGCCAGTAGTATCAGGCAAAAGACAGCGCAGAAGCGGTCGACAACCCGCTGACGATGATTTACCGGCGAGGAAATCATATTTCCCACTCCTCTCCATCGCAATATTGCCCGCGGTATTGCTCATGATATCCCGAGCTGTCGACCCACCAATCCCAGACGTCCCAGCAATCCGGAGGGGGCGTGCCTCCACAGTAGTCCTCGGGTTCGCTTCCAATAATGATGCTGGCGAGACTATCCTTTGAATCCGCTCGTAGTGTCTCGCCTTCACCACCTCCTTCCCCTCCTCCTCCGCATGTCTCGCCTTCTCCGCCTATCATTACAGCGAATCCTCGCACGGCAATACCTGGAGTTGGGAATATTTTCATGAAAAGCGGCGAAACAATCATACAAGTGTGATGAATGCCGCTAAGCGCCCACTGCCAACTGTGGGCGTCGTAAGACACTTCGTCCGGTTGCATCATCATATACCACGCCGTCCACGGATGCCCGCCCAATTCTGTAATAGCTAATTCAGTGGGCGTGAATGGAATCTTTGTCTGAGGATGTTCCTCCCACGGTACGTTGAAGGTGTATGACGTATATGTTGGCACATAACCAGGGAAATACGATGCCAAGAACTGAGCGGAAACAGGAATTTCGCCAGGACATCCAAGAATTGTTTGAGCATACAAGCCATTCGACACGCCGGTTACTAGGAGGCAAGGTAAGAGGATGACCTTTCCAACGATTCTGAGAACACGCTGAATGCCTCGTGGCGTCATGTCGATACTCCTTTTTCGTTGGGGTGAGTCCCAGATCTAGTTGAAATGTGGGTGGTGCCTCGATACCTAACGAGGCGGCGCCTCAGACCGACGAGGTGTAGGGGAGCGGGTGAGGGATGGCGGACTCCAAGCTGAGCGTCGAACATTGGGGTGCCGTCCTGCGCACCGGATATCACCGCTGGGCGGTGAGGTGGTGCCTCGCGGAGTCAGGCCGAGGTGTTAGCGCCAAAGTTGGATCGTTGCAAGGAGGTTCGCCTTAGATCACAGGGAACACGGACCCAAGCATTGGAGCGGCGCCCAAAGCGCGCAAGAGTGCCTGATTATGGTGCTATAAGATGTTAGAGATAGACCGTCTATGGGGATGCTGACTTAGGTATGTGACAAGCTGCGTCGATCCACGCCCGATACTGAATCGGTTCCCGCGCGTGCGCCGGATCGATCTCCTCACTGTGGTGAGACCCGCGATGGTCCGCTCTAAGCTTGAGCACCCGGCAGCACCTCCGCGCCGAGATGCGGAGACACTCCACCGCGGTGCGGAGAGTCCCCGCTACTTCCGACGTCCGACGGCAGTGCTTCCGCACCTCGCCCGAAGCTGCAGGCACGCATCGGGCTCCCAAGTGGCCCCAAGAGCACTCCTGCGTTGCCATTGCCATCGTCGTGTCAGGGAACGGCTGTCAAAGCCCGGTGACCAAGAGCGGCTTCAATCCTTAGGCGATCGATTGCCGAATGGATCTCGACCTCGATCAAAAGTCGGCGGACCGGCCATCAGCTCTCGCCTCTTCTCATGGCTGAGGATGACCAGTTTCGGAAGCGTCGCTGCGATACGCTTTCGCGCTGTACCAGCCGTCCCAGCGCCAGTGGGAATGGACCAGGTCCTTGGCCGGTTGACTGGTGAGCGCGCGAATCCGGTCCAGCACATCCACCGCCGCCACCCCGTTGCCGGTTCGCTGCCGTTCGCTGAGGGGTGAAGAGCGGAGGGGGCGCCTCGATGGCGGGTTTCACCCTCAGGCGCTTGCCCCCGGACGCCGCGGACCGTTTCTTGGGGCATGGATTCCCTTCCGCTGGTGGCGCGAGCTCGTGAGCACGGGAGCCGGGTGGCGATCGTGGATCCGGACCGCAGCTACAGTTACCCGGAGCTGCTGGAGGCTTCAGCCCGGGTGGCCGGGGCACTGCTCGAAGGCGGCAGTGACCTGCGCGAGGCGCGGGTGGCCTACTTCATTCCGCCGGGTTTCGCGCACCTGGCGGTGCAGTGGGGCATCTGGCGCGCCGGCGGCATCGCGGTGCCGCTGGCGCTCTCCCATCCTCCGCCGGAGCTCGGATACGTCCTCCGCGACGCGGATGCGACCATCGTCGTGTCCGATGCTCCGTCGGCCCCGATGCTCGCGCCGCTGGCTGCCGATACCGGAGCCCGCTTCCTGGGCAGCAACGACGCCCTCGCGGGAGCGGCCACCGCGCTGCCCGCCATCGCCTCGAGCCGGCGGGCGATGATGGTGTACACCAGCGGAACCACGGGAAAGCCCAAGGGCGTGGTGACCACCCACGCGAACCTTGCGGCCCAGATCACCTCGCTGATCGAGGCGTGGGAGTGGAGCGGTGACGATCGCATCCTCCTGGTGCTGCCGCTCCATCATGTCCACGGCATCGTCAACGTGGTGTGCTGCTCGCTCTGGGCCGGCGCGGTGTGCGAAATCCTGCCGAAGTTCGACCCGACGGAGACCTGGAAACGCATCGCCGCCGCGCGGCTGACGGTGTTCATGGCGGTGCCCACCATCTATGCGCGGCTGATCGCCGCCTGGGATACGGCCTCGCCCGAGGCACGCGAAGCCATGTTCGCCGGGTGCCGGGCGATGCGGCTCATGGTCTCCGGATCCGCCGCGCTCCCGGTGGTGACCCTGGAGCGGTGGCGGGAGATCAGTGGCCACACCCTGCTGGAGCGCTACGGGATGACCGAGATCGGCATGGCGCTCTCCAACCCACTCCACGGCGAGCGCCGTCCCGGCTCGGTCGGTTCCCCTCTTCCCGGGGTCCTTGTTCGGCTGGTGGACGAGGCGGGCCTGGCGGTGGGGCCGGGCGTCCCGGGAGAAATCGAGGTGCGGGGGCCCGGCGTGTTCCAGGAGTACTGGCGCCGTCCCGACGCGACCCGGGACGCCTTTCGGGAGGGCTGGTTCCGCACCGGGGACACCGCGGTCGTGGAGGAGGGTCGCTACCGCATCCTGGGCCGCAGCAGCGTGGACATCCTCAAGACCGGCGGATTCAAGGTGTCGGCGCTGGAAATCGAGGAGGAGCTGCGCGGCCATCCCGCGGTGGCGGAGTGCGCGGTGGTGGGGATCCCGGATGCCGAGTGGGGCGACAAGGTCTCGGTGGCCATCGAGCTTCGCCCCGGGACCGCGCTTTCACTCGAGGAGCTGCAGCGCTGGGCCCGGGAGCGGCTGGCGCCCTACAAGGTTCCCCGTCTGCTGTGCACCGTGTCCGCCCTGCCTCGCAACGCGATGGGCAAGGTGATGAAGCCGGAGGTGGTGAAACTCTTCTAGCTTCGCGCGTCACCCGGGAGGATCCCGACCCGGAGCTCGCACGATGCCATTCCTCTCGAAATCGTTTCGCTCGGTGCTGGTGTTCGGCTCACTCTCGATTCCGGCCGGTTGTGCCAATGACCCGGATCCGGATGTTCCGGACTCTGCGCCGGGGCCGGTCAGCCGAATCCAGGGTCCCGCCGGGCCGCTCTTCGTCGATGATGGAGGCAGCGGAGGAGTCCCGGTGGTATTCGTGCACTCCTACGCGGGCAGCACGACCCACTGGGCGGCCCAGCTCGCCCACCTGCGATCCGGGCGCCGTGCGATCGCGCTCGATCTCCGGGGCCATGGGCAGTCGGCCGCGCCGGCCGACGGCAGCTACGGGGTCGCGGCGCTGGCCCGGGACATCGGCGCAGTCGTCGATTCGCTCGGCCTCGACCGGTTCGTTCTGGTCGGACACAGCCTGGGGGGCTCGGCGGCCGGTGAGTATGCCGGGGCCAATCCGGGACGGGTGGCGGGCCTGGTGCTAGTGGGCGCACCGGGACAGAGCTCGCCGGAGGAAGCCCGGCCAATCATGGCGTCGCTGGAAGCCAACTACGACACCGTCATGGCGGGCTACTGGAACACGCTGCTGACCGATGCGCGGCCCGAGGTCCGGGCCCGGCTGACCGGCGAGATGCGGAGCGTGCCGAAAGACGCGTCGCTCCGGCTCATCGGCGGGATCTTCGCCTACGATCCGCTCCCGGCGATCCGGCGGTATCCGGGACCCAAGCTGTTCATCGTGACGCCGCACGGCAACACCCCGAAGGACCTCCAGAATCTGATGCCCGAGGTGCCCAACAGACTGATGACCGGTACCAGCCACTGGCCCCACATGGACAAGCCGGAGGAATTCAACCGGCTGCTTGACGAGTTTCTGGCCGGCATTTCCTAGGGCGGAGTGCCGATCGGGAACAGCTCCTGGATCCTGGCCGCGAGGGCGAGGACCGCTTCCTCTCCCTCGGGCCGGCCCACGATCTGAAGACCGACCGGCATCCCGCCGGTATCGAGGCCGCAGGGTACCGAGGCCACCGGCAAACCGGTGAGACTTAGCACGAACGTGGGCGCGAGCCAGTCGACGTAGGTCCGCATCGCCTTGCCGGCCACAGTCTCGGGATAGTTCTGCTCGACCGGGAAGGGCGGAACGGCCATGGTGGGGGTGAGGAGGTGGTCGTACCGCTCGAACAAGGCGTTGAACCGGTGCCAGATCGCTCCCCGGACCGTCTCTGCGGCTCCCAGCTCGCGGCCGGTCGCTGCGATGCCCGCCCTGGTGTTGTTACGCACGTTGATCCCGAAGCCCTCAAGCTGATCGAGCCGTTCCGACATCCACGCCGAAAACCAGTGGCCCCGCAAGGCGAGAAAGGCATCTCGGCCCGCCGACAGGTCGAGCTCGATCGGCTCGACGGCAATCCCCGCAGCCTCCAGTCCGAGCGCGGCTCTCCGGCACACCGATTCCACCCCGCCATCAATTCCGATGCCCGCGATATCCGGACAGTAGGCGACTCGGAGTCCGGCGCCAGGACCCCGTCGCGCCGCCGCGACGAAGTCCCGCCCGGCCACCGGCTGGCGCAGCGGGGCCAGCGGGCTCGGCCCCGCGATGGCCTGGAGCATGAGGGCGACGTCTTCCGCGCTCCGCGCCATCGGTCCGCTGACCTGGAGCGTGTCCCACACCAGGTCGCTGGGATGGGTGGGGACCAGTCCCGGCGAGGGCCGCAACCCCACCACGCCGCAGAACGACGCCGGAATCCGGAGCGATCCACCCAGGTCGGTCCCTTCGGCGAGCGCGATCATCCCGGTGGCGAGACCCACCGCGCCGCCGCCGGTCGACCCTCCAGCGCTGCGCGACGGATCCCAGGGATTGCGGGTTCGGCCGAACACGTCGTTCCAGGTGTTCCCGCCTGCCGCGAATTCGGGGGTGTTGGTCTTGCCGAGGATGATCGCGCCCGCCGCACGGAGCCGCTGCACCACCAGCGCGTCTTCTTCAGGGATGTGGTCGGCGTAGAGCGGGGAGCCGAAGGTGGTGCGCAACCCGGCGACCTGGGTCACATCCTTGATCCCGACCGGCACGCCGGCGAGCGGCCCCACCTCCTCCCCCTTCGAGAGGCGCCGCTCGAGCTCGCGGGCGTCGTCGAGGGCGCGCGGATTCAGGGTGACGATGGCGTTGAGCGCCGGGTTGACCTCGGCCACCCTCGCCAGCGCCGCCTCAATCACCTCGACCGGGCTCACCTCTCCCGCGGCAACGCGCCGAGCTGTCTCGCTCGCGCTCCAGTATCTGGTCACGATGTCGGACTGGTGGAATCCACAGATTGCACAGATTGCACAGATGCAAACTCGCTTGAAGCCGGCCCCACGAACCTTCTGTACTGAAGGCTGGTGGATCCGAAGTTCAACAGAAGCCCCCTCGCCAATCGCGAGGCCTTCAGGTAATTGATGATTTGGGAATCATCGCCCTCGGTCAGTCGGGTGAGTGCTTTCAATTCCACCAGCACTCCGTCGAAACAGACCAGGTCAGCCTTGTAGCGCGTGTCCAGGCGGAGGCCCCGATAGTAGACCGGAATCTCGACTTCCCTGCGGAAGGGAATTCCTCGGAATTCCAGTTCAGCCCCTAGTGCCTCTCGATACACTGCCTCCAAAAAACCTTTGCCAAGAAGTCGGTGAACCATCATGGCCGCCCCGATAATGGCATAGGTTTCCGGGTCGCGTTGCGGCAACGTGGGCTTCTGTGGTCTTGCCTCGAAATCATGGACACCTAGATCAGGCTGCAGACATGAGCGTTTGCTCGTACTGCAGCGGGCTCACATAGCCGAGCGACGAATGCCGGCGCAGCCGATTGTACCACCCCTCGATGTAGTTCGTCAGCGCCTGGGTCGCCGCGACGCGCGTCGGCCAGGTCGTGCGCTGCAGCAGCTCGCGCTTCAAGGTCGCAAAGAAGCTCTCGGCGACGGCATTGTCCCAGCAATCTCCCGGACGGCTCATGCTGCAGCGGATCCCGCGAGCTGCCAGGAGAGCGCCATATTCCAAACTGGTGTACTGCGTCCCGCGATCCGAGTGATGCACCAACTCAGCCCCGGGCTGCCGCAGAGCCAGCGCGCGGCGCAGCGCCGTCAGCACGAGCGCCCGGTCCAATCGGGGGCTGGTGGCCCAGCCCACCACGCGCCGGGAGCCGACATCGAGCAGCACGGCCAGATACAGCCAGCCCTCGCCGGTCCAGCAATAGGTAATATCGGCGACCCAGGCCCGATTCAGAGGGCCGACCGCAAACTGGCGGTCCAGCACATTCGCGGCGGCCGCCCGGCGGGCGTCGCTCGCCGTCGTCACCCGGAACTTCCGACGGGGCGTCCCCACGAGGCCCGCAGCGCGCATCAGCCGGCGCACCCGCTCATGGCCGATCCGATAGCCGGCGTCCCGCAAGTCGCGCAGCAACCGCGGCCGGCCATACGTGCGTCCGCTCCGGCGATGAAAGGCGGTCAGCGCCACCTGCAAGCGCGTGTCTTGGCCCACGCGCGGACTCGGAGCCCGGTGGACCCAGGCATAGAACGTCGACCGGGCCACGGTCAGCACTCGGCACATCAGGGCCAGCGGAAATTCGCCCCGATAGCGGGCGATCACGGCGCACTTCACGCTGACCCTTTCGCGAAGAACGCCGCCGCTTTTTTTAGGAAGTCCCGCTCCTGGCGGACCACCTCGAGCTCCCGTTTGACGCGCCGCAACTCCTCCTCGGGACTGCCTCCCGCCGGAGCGACGTCGAGGGCGCCCTGGGCCTCCAACTGCCGTTTCCAGGCCCGCAGCTGGTCAGGCCGGATAGCGAGATCGCGGGCGACCTCGGCTATTCGCCGACCTTCAGCCACCAACCGCACCGCCTCCAGCTTGAACTCTGGGTCGAACGTGCGACGTTTCATCAGACACCTCCTCCCCCGAATATCGGGGATCAGGTAGGTGTCCATCAAATCGAGGCAGGGTCA
>Ga0209387_1000503_pt1 | contig 10469 bp, 10 predicted proteins | sample NCControl_FD_187515 | JGI IMG/M metagenome (GOLD analysis project Ga0209387, IMG submission 187515) | Agricultural soil microbial communities from Utah to study Nitrogen management - NC Control (SPAdes) (version 2) | ecosystem: Environmental > Terrestrial > Soil > Agricultural land | place: USA...
CCTCCATCGCGAACCAGAGCCCCTCGGGGTTGCCGCGGCGGCTCCGGGGCAGGGCCCGGGTGTTCTGCTCGAAGGCGAGGTTGGGTCTGGCGCCATCCACGTCGAGATCGAGGCGGTAGGAGAAGAAGTGCTGGTGACTGGGTGCGACGATCCCGGGGGCGACCAGGTGGCGCGATGCCGAGTGGCCGGCGTCGGAGGTGCCGTCGCGCCGGGCCGCATACACCAGCATCATGCCGGTGAGGTTGACCTCGGCGTCGATCGCTCCGTCCTCTCCGAAAATCCAGTTGAAGGTGAAATCGTAGTTGTCGATGGTGGCGTGGCTGGTGAGGACGAGCTGGCGGGCCCGGCGTCCGCTCCGGGAATGGCGCCAGAGCACTCCACCATCCCGCTGATAGATCGCGACGGCGCGGGGGACCGGCACCGGCCGCCCGAAGTCATCGGCCATCACCGCGTCGGTATAGCTCGCGCCGGCCGGCGCGTCGGCCAGGGGGATGGCGGAGTTCAGCTGCGCGTTTCCCAGTCCATCGTTGCCGGCATCCCTCGGATACCAGACCGGGTGCGCGGGGTCGCCATACGCGGCCATCACCTCGGATACCGAGGCCCGGTAGAGCACCGGCCGGGCCCGGTCACCATCCATCCAGCGGACATCCCAGAGCTCGAGTCCCCTCCGGGGATGAACGCCATACCGCAGCCGCCAGTTCTGCCAGCGAATCTCGCTTCCCGTGACGGTGAAGCTCGGCGTGGCGGCAGGAGCCGGAGCCGGGCCGGCGGCGGGGCTGCTTCGCTCTGTGCTGTCGATCCGGCTGATGGAGCCGGATTCGCTCAGCTCCAGGATGACTCCGGCCGTCAGGTCCACCCGAAGCCGAATTCCCCGGATCGTGCTCGCGGACGGCAACGCTTCCTGGTGGAAGCCCTGGGCCTGGACCACCCGATGGCCGTTTTCGGTGGGCAGCGGCGCGGACTCCCGGAGCGCGGGGATGAGGCTCACCAGCGAAGGATCGCTGATACCCCGGCGGCGCAGTGCTTCGGTCCAGCGGGAGTCAGCGCGCACGATCTCCTCGAGACGCCGGCGAATCATGATTCGCATCGGGGGCTCGCGGGAGGGAAGGGTATCCCACCGAATCAGCCTGGCGCGCCGCAGGTCCACGTGGGCCCGGATTGGAGTGCTAGTGGCCCAGTCGAAGAGGATCGCCTCAGCGGTCCGGCCGAATGAGGAGGAACCGCGCTGGCTCAGCACCGCGTCCTTGGGGGGCTCGCGGAGAGAGAGGGTGACGAAGCGCATGGCGTCGGTGAGCTGCCCCGAGCGCTCGAGCACCTGGCGCGCCGCGGTGATTTCCGCTGCCGACAGAGGGTCGAGGGGATCCTGCTGCGGAGTAGCGAGCAGCGCCAGAACGCAGAGTGCCGGAAACAAGTCCCCAGACGTCTCCTTTCATGGCTCGGGCGACTCGTGGCGCGACCGAGCGCGGGAGAAACTCAACAGCTCCTTGCCATGGTTGTCTAAGTTCAGAAGAGAAAGGACTTTACGATCGGGCTGTCAAGGTACGAGCCTACCTGGGGATCATCCAGGTAACCGCCAGCCCAACAACCCAGGAGTGCACGTGAAGAAGACCTACGTAGTGCCCACGCTACGCGTGGAATCGGATCTTGCCTCCCTCACCCTGGGAGCGCCGCTCTGCAGCGGCTGCGGCATCTGAACCGGCTGATCCGGCGTATCCCGCGGCCCCGATCCCCAATCAGGTGATCGGGGCCGCGGTGTTTCAGGGAGCGGGCTCGAGTCCCAGTCGCCTGCTGGCCTCCTCGATCTCGATTCCCTGGACCATGACGGTCTTCCGGCGGCCACTTTCGCCCTTGACCAGCTCGATCCGGGCGCGGGCTACGCCCAGCAATTCGGCCAGGTAAGCGAGCAACTCACGATTGGCCCGCCCCTCGGCAGGAGGAGCGGCCACCCGGACCTTGAGCGCGTCTCCATGAAGCCCGGCAAGGCCGGTGCGCGAGGCGCCTGGCTGCACATGAAGCTGCAGTTGAACGCCGCCCGGCACCGCGCGGAGCGGTGTCAGCCGAGGGCGCTCAGCACTGCCTCGCGAAGCAGCCACAGTAGCAGATAGGCGGCAACCGGGCTCAAGTCGATCGCTCCGAAGGGAGGGAGTCTCCGGCGGATCGGCTCGACGAGCCAGTCGGTGACGCTGTAGAACGGTCGCATCCAGCGGTTGTAGCGACCCGCGCCCAGCCACGACCCTATCACCCGGATCAGGATCGCCGTCATGAGGAGCGAGAAGGCCCCCGAGATCGCGAAGCGCAGCCAGGCTCCGCTCCCGGCCCCACGCATCGCGCTGAGCGTGACCACGGTGCCCATCAGCCATCGCGTCACCAGGATCAGCGCCAACCCGGCAAGCAGGACGGTGCCGGCCAGCCAGAGCGGTGCATCCTGGGGATTGCCGCCCCAGGAGATCACCCGCCGCTCGAAGGGTTTGAGGAGGGGATCGCTCCAGCGGCGAACCCACCTGGCCCAGGGGGACGAAACCCGAAGCCGGCGAGCTCGAACCGCCCAGTGGGTTGCGACAACGACGAGCGCCCCGCCGAAGGCGGCGAGCGCTACGATCCGGATTCCGAGATCAATCCAGGCGGTCAGGAGTCGAGGCGCTTCTCGAGGAGGTACCAGGTACGGCCACCGATGTAGCCTTCCCGGCGGGTGACACGGCGCCAGCCCAGCGCGCCCAGCAGATCTTCTTCGCCGATGTGGTCGGTCCAGAACTCGAGCAGATGGGCTTCCTGCTCGACGGCGCGCTCTTCGAAGGCAGCGAGGAGGCGGTGGGCGTGTCCCTGGCGACGCTCCCGGGGGAGTACCCCGATGTCGATGATCTGAGCCACGCCGCCCCGAAGGGACCACCGAAGGCCGCCGATCCACTCCCCGATTTCGTCGGAGAGAACCAGGTGGCGCTCTTCGACCGCCTCGTCGGCGGCCCCTTCTTCGTACCGCTCGGTCAAGTCGTTCAGCCAGGCGCTGAACTCCTCACCTTCGTCCATCTCGCGGATTGTCAGCTGCCGTTCGGCCTTCACCTTATCCCCTTCCTGCGGGAGTCGGAGTACCTCTGATGCATACGTCATGCCGTCACCGGGGTCGGCACTGGCGGCTTACCGGAGGAGCGTTTCCACACGCGATCGAGGCGGTCATTCCACCCGCAAGCGGGCCGCAGGCCGTGGTTTGCGCACTCTGAGCCGCCTCTTCCTCCGACGCGGCTGTAGCGCTGGCGCAATTCCGACCATTCGCGAATTCGACACATACGTCACACTCCACTTTCTGAGCAGACAGCGTGTTCCACGCCAGAAAGGCAACGAAGGCGAGAATCGCGACGATCACCAGAATTTTGCGTGGGCGGTTCATCTCAACCGCCGCGCATCGCCTGGATCAGCATCGGGATCGCTCCGATCAGCCACACCACGACCGCGCCCAGCACCGCCTGACCGGTGGTGGCCCGGCCCACCACTTTGATGCCGATCGCGATCAGCAGGGTGACCCAGATGGTAAACAGGTCAATCCGTCCCAGCAGGGCCAGCACGACGGGATTGGCCGTTTCGTGATCGAAGAACCGGCCCAGTCCGAGGCTGACCTTGTAGCGCGAGTTCAAATTCTGTTCATCCATCAGCAGGGCCTGCACCGCGCTGACCACCGATTCCACCAGGCGGGGGAACATCGCGAAGGTGGCGATGGTGGCGCCCTGCGAGTAACTGAGGGCTTTTCCCAGAGCCCGGGAGACGACCCAGATGATGGCACCCAGGAGGAGCATCATGATCGGGGTACCGACCAGGACGAAGATGCCGCCGGCGATCCCGGCGAACTTTCTCCCCGCCTCCATCTGCTCCGGGGTGAGGTTCGGGTTGGCCGCCATGCCGCGCTCGAACTCCGCGTTCATGATCGGCTCCATTGCGGTGCGAGTCGCGAAATACAGCACCGCCGCGGCGATGATGAACACCAGCATGGCGTGGCCGAACTTGCCATCGCTGCGCCGCTCGAAGAGCCGGGTGGGGGCGACGTACACGTCGAGGTAGTCGTCCCAGCGGGAAGGCGTGGCGTCGCTCATCGAGTCTCCGGGGGCATGGGGGTGGTCTCGTCCCGAATCCAGCGCAGATATTCCGGGTTACCCGCCGCAATGGCGAGGGTGACGATCTCGGGCACGTCGTAGCTGTGGAGTGCCTGGATGCGTGAGGTCAGCTGGGCCAGCCGGGCATCGGTGGTCTTGGCGACCACCAGCCACTCCAGGGCAACCCGGACCTCGCCTTCCCAATGGTAGGAGCTGCGCACCGGTCCGACCACCTGGGCACAGGCGGCCAACCGCTCGGCGACGATGCGGTCGGCTATTTCGGCCGCGGCCGCCTCTTCGGCGACCGCCGTCGTCACCTGGCAGCAGCCGGTCACGTGCAGGGGCTGGGTCCCGGCGGGTTGATCCCAGGGGTCGCGTCCGGCGCGGTGCTCCCCGGAATCGGCACAATCCCCACTCGCCACCCTCCCGCAAATTTCACGGTGAGCCGGTGTCCCAGCGGATCAGGATCCACCGTGGCCACGTCGGGAAAGCGGCGGGCGAAGCACGTCGTCCGGGCGGCCTGCTCGGTCATCCCCGCCTCGTCGCCGGTCATTCTCCACTCCGAAAGCGCCCGGCCGATCGCCACCATCTCCGCCTGCTGGCGGCCATAGCGGGCAAACTGCTCGGCCGGAATCAGTCCGTCCTGGTCGGCGAGGGGCGTGTAGCTGTCATAGGGACGACAGGCTCCGGCGGACAGTGCGACCACAACGGCCAGGGCCACGCGACGCATGGTGTGCCTCATGGGATGGATAGCGTTTCCGGGAACCGGGAATATATCAGCCGACGCTATCTTCGGGGATGCGCTCATGGCGATTGATCCTTCTGCTGGCCGGTGCGGGCTGTGGGCCCGCGAGCGAGGGGATAACCGGCGAGCTCACGGTCTTCAATGCAGGCAGCCTGGCCTATCCGGTCAGAGAGCTGCTCTCCGCGTTCGCCAGGGAGCATCCCGGGGTAGCGCCGCGGCAGGAAAGCTCGGGAAGTCTCGAGGCCGCCCGCAAGCTCACCGAGCTCGACAAGATCCCCGACGTGCTGGCGGTCGCAGACTACAACGTGATTACCAAGCTGCTGGTGCCCCGCTTCGCCACCTGGCATGTGACCTTCGCATCCAACGCGATGGTGCTGGTCTACTCCGATCGCTCAGCCGGCGCGGCGGAGATCAGCGGGGAAAACTGGTGGCGGATCCTCCTGCGGCCGGGGATTCGCTGGGGCAGCTCCGATCCCGCGCTGGATCCCAACGGCTATCGTGCCCTCATGGTGATGCAGCTGGCCGAGCGGCACTACGGTGAGCCGGGGCTGGGCCGCCGGCTGACCGATGCGCTGGACCCCCGCTTCGTGCGGCCCAACGAAGCGCAGCTCCTCGGCCTGGTCCAGGCGGGCGAGCTCGACTACGCCTGGTCCTACCGCTCGCTGGCGCTCACCACGGGGCTTCGCTGGGTGGAGCTTCCTCCGGAAATCGACCTGAGCGACGCGTCCCGCGCTCCGGCCTATGCAGAGGCGACGGTGCGGCTGCCCGGGGCACGGCGCGAATCGGCCGATTCGGTAGAGTTCCGCGGAGAGCCGATCGTCTACGCCCTGACCATTCCACTCGGTGCGCCCAATCCCGAGAACGCCCTGGCCTTCACGCGCTTCGTGCTCTCGCCGGCCGGCCGGGAAATCCTCGGGAAGGCCGGCTTCCGGGTGCTGGAGCGGCCGATGGTGGCGGGAAGCGGAGAGCCGCGCATGTTATTACCATAACGAAGAGGCAGCAGGCAGCAGGCAACAGGCAACAGCAACCCTCGTTCACCGTTCACTGTTCACCGTTCACGCCCTTCCGAGAGTCTCTTCATGAACGGAGCACCCAACATTCCGTCGCCCCGCAACGAGCCGGTCCTCAACTATGCGCCGGGGAGTCCGGAGCGCGCGGCGCTCAAGGCCGAGCTCAAGACCATGGGCACCTCGGTCACCGACATTCCCGCGGTGATCAACGGCCAGGATGTCCGGGGCGGCAAGACGGTGAAGGTGGTCGCGCCCCACCGGCACAGCCAGCACCTGGCGACCACCCATCAAGCCGACGGCCGGGCGATCGGAAACGCGATCGCGGCCGCCCGCCGGGCGCAGCGGGACTGGAGCCGGTGGCGGTTCGAGGATCGCGCGGCGGTGTTCCTGCGGGCCGCGGATCTGCTGGCGGGACCGTGGCGGCAGCGGCTCAACGCGGCGACCATGCTGGGACAGAGCAAGACGGTCTTTCAGGCCGAAATCGACGCGGCCTGCGAGATTGTCGACTTCCTGCGCTTCAACGTGCATTTCGCCGAGCGGCTCTACGCCGAGCAGCCGGTCTCGCCTCCCGGGTTCTGGAACCGGCTCGACCACCGGCCGCTGGAAGGATTCGTGTACGCGGTGACGCCGTTCAACTTCACCGCGATCGGCGCCAACCTTCCCTCGGCGCCCGCGCTGATGGGGAATACCGTGGTGTGGAAGCCGGCGGCGACGGCTGCCCTGAGCAACTACTTCGTGATGCGGCTGTTCGAGGCGGCGGGATTGCCGCCCGGCGTAATCAACTTCGTGCCTGGAGAGTCGCAGCAGGTGACCGCGCGGGTGCTGGCCGACCGCAACCTCGCCGGCATTCATTTCACCGGCTCCACCGCGGTGTTCCAGTCGCTCTGGAAGGGGGTGGCGGCGGGACTCGAAAACTACGCCTCCTATCCGCGCATCGTGGGGGAAACTGGGGGCAAGGACTTCATCATGGCGCACCCGAGCGCCGATCCTGAGGCGGTGGCGGTGGCCATGGTGCGGGGCGGCTTCGAATACCAGGGGCAGAAGTGCAGCGCGGCCAGCCGGGTCTATGTCGCGCAGAGCCTGTGGCCTGCGGTGAAGTCGCGGGTGCTGGAGATGATCGCCGGGATCAAAATGGGAGACGTCACCGACTTCCGGAATTTCATGGGCGCAGTCATCGACGCCCGGGCTTTCGCCAAGCTCTCCGGATATCTGGAGCGGGCCCGCAAGGATCGCGGGGTCACTATCCTGGCCGGCGGCGGCGCCGATGACCGGCGCGGCTGGTTCATCGAGCCCACCCTGCTCCAGGTGAAGGATCCCTCCTACCGGACGATGTGCGAGGAGCTCTTCGGCCCGGTGCTTTCCACTTATGTGTATCCCGACAAGAGCTGGAAGGCGACTCTCGGACTGGTCAACACCACCAGTCCCTATGCGCTGACCGGCGCGGTGTTCGCCCAGGAGCGGGCGGCGCTGGTGGAGGCTGGCGAGACGCTGCGGCAGGCCGCGGGGAATTTCTACCTGAACGACAAGCCCACCGGGGCGGTGGTGGGACAGCAGCCGTTCGGCGGGGCCCGCGCCAGCGGTACCAATGACAAGGCCGGCTCGATTCTCAATCTGCAGCGCTGGGTCTCGCCCCGGGCGATCAAGGAAACCTTCGTGCCGGCAGTCGACTATCGCTATCCCTTCATGGCGGGGGAGTAGCACGAAACTGCGTGAACGGTGAACGGTGAACGGTGAACGGGAAATGCCTTGCGGGTCTGGTGCTGTTGCTCCAGCTGATCGGGGCGCAGGGGGGGCCTGCGCGTTACACCGAAGCCCGGCTCGCCTGCGCGACCTTTCGCGAGACGGTGGAGACGGAGATCCGGACCTCGCTGGGCACCTCGGTTCGCGAGGAGCGCGCCGGCCGAACCGGGGTGCTCACGGTCCGGGCCACCCGCGGCGATTCCGGACTCGAGATGCTCGCCTGGTTCGATTCGCTCGCGGTTTGGCGGGAGGGGCCCGAGGGGCGCGTGGAGCCGGACACCGAGGGGCTGCTGGGGGGACGCTGGCGCGGCCTGCTGGACCCGCGGGGCGGCTACGCCTCCCGGGTCGTGCCGTTCATTCCCGATGAGGTCGCCGGGGTTGCGGACCTGCGCGGGATCTTTCAGGATTTTTTCCCGCTCCTTCCCGACAGTGTACTCGGCGACGGCGCCACCTGGCGCTGGTCGACCCAGGCATCGAGTGACAGCACGACGGTGGTGGAGGATTCCCTCGCAATACCGGTGCACCGGGAATCGATCGAAGCAGGCAGCCTGGTGTGGAACCAGGGAATCGGGCCGGTTCGATGGGAGCGGGAGATCACGGTGACGGCAAAAATTCCCGCGGGACGGCCTTTTCCCCGGGGAGTGGTTTCGGTGGTCAAGCAGGTGATGCGGGTGGAGCGGACCGGCTCGGGGTGCGAAGGTCGCTGAGAACTGACTGACAAATCGACAGGGGACCGGTTTCCAGTAGCTGACAGCCGACTTTAAGCTCTTGCTTCAAGCCCATAAACCCCATATGTTTACCTAACCCCTTCGGGAGGCCCACCGGGTGCCGGATGCCTTTCTCAGCTCCGACGACTTCGATGAACAGGCCCACCAACTCTACAATCAAGGACGCTACGACGAGGCGCTCGAGACGCTGAAGGACGGCCTCGCGCTCTACCCCGGTGCGGTCGAGCTCCACATCGGGATGGGTTACGCCTACCTGGCCCGGGAAGAATTCGCCTGGTCGCGGCGCGGCTTCGAGACCGCGCTCTCCCTCGACCCCGATCACGAAGATGCTCTCGCCGGAATGGGGGAAGCGCTGCTGGCCGTGGGCGACCAGGCCGGCTCGGTGCGCAGCTTCGAGCGGCTGCTCCAGCTCGGCTTCCAGGAAGACCACGAGATGATGCTGCAAGCGGGGCGGGCGCTTTTCCGCAGCGGCATGCTGGCCCAGGCCTACCGGTTCTTCGACCTGGCCCAGACCGCGGAGCAGGAATGCGCGGAAGCCGCCGCCTGCCTCGGCTACGTCTCCCACCGGCTGGGCCGGGACGGCTCGGCCTTCTTCTGGCTTCGGCGCACTCTGGCGATCGATCCCAAGTACGCCGAAGCGCGGATCTATCTCGCCAACATGCTGTACGACCGGGGCGAGAGCGGCGCCGCGCTCGCTCACTTCGAAAAGAGCGAGCCGGAAGATCACTTCGACGAGCTGGGGCTCTGGCGCACCATCGAGCTCAAGAAGACGCTGTACCGGCTGGCCGATGACGATGCCGAGCTCACGCCCTGGCTGGGGCGCCTGGGCGAGCTGACCCCCGACACCGATCCCACCGAGGATCTGCTCGCGGAAATCGAAGCGCGGATGGCCGACGGAGGGGTGCGCGATCCGCACCAGCTGGAGCTGTTCGGCGCCCTGGTGGCGGAAGTTCCCGGGATGCTCCGGAAACACAGCCGTCCCGAGGGCCACCTGGTGACCACGCTGGCGGGCCTCACCCTGCGGGGCACCTGGGACGAAATCCTCCTCCAGCTCAAGGCCCACGAGCAATCGTCTCCCCAGCTCTCGCTTTCGGAATTCATGGCGGGGCTGGCCCGCCGGGGCAGGGAGGAGACCGGCGTCATCATTCCGCTCACCGACGCCGAGGCGTTCATTCGGGGAAGCGCCGAAGCAGGAGTGCTGCGGATCGTGCAGTGACCCTGCGCTGGACCGCCGCTGTCCGGCGGGAAGTTCTGTCCAACGGTCTGACGATTCTGGCTCAGCGTGATCCCACGGCGCCCGCCGTGGCGGTGGTGAGCCACGTCCGGGCCGGATTCTTCGACGAGCCCGACGCCCAGGTCGGGGTGAGCCACGTCCTCGAGCACATGCTGTTCAAGGGCACGCCGACGCGCGGCGTGGGGGGCATCGCCCGGGAGACCAAGGCCGCCGGCGGGTACCTCAATGCCTCTACCAGTTACGATCACACCACCTACTACACGGTTCTGCCCGCGGCGTCGCTACCGGTGGCGCTGGACCTTCAGTCCGATGCGCTTCGGCGCAGCCTGATCGACCCGGAGGAGCTGCGCCGGGAACTGCGGGTCATCATCGAGGAAGCGAAGCGAAAGCTGGATCAGCCGGGAGCGGTTGCGGCGGAGACGCTCCACGCCCTGCTCTTCGACCGGCACCGGATCCGGCGCTGGCGGATCGGCACCGAATCGCACCTGGCCGCGATGACCCATCAGGAGATCGTGGGCTACTACCGGTCCCGCTATGTGCCGGGGCGCACCATCGTCGCGATGGCCGGGGACCTCGATCCCGAGGCCGCCATCGCGATGGCCGGGGACCTGTTCGGCGGCTGGCCGGCGGCGGAGCCGGGACTCGATCCCTCGCCCCAGGAACCGCCCCGGCGCGAAGTCCGGACCCGCACTCTCCGGGGGGATCTGCATCACAGCCACCTGGTGGTGGGGTGGCGCGCGGTCCCTTCCCTGCATCCCGACGCGGCCGCGCTCGACGTGGCGGCGGCGGTTCTCGGACTGGGGCGGGCGGGATGGCTCTACCGGCAGCTCCGGGCTCCCGGGATCGTCACCTCGATCGGCGCATGGCATTTCTCCCCCACCGAAGTAGGGGTGTTCTCCATCGGGGCCGAGCTCGACCCCGGGCGGCTGGATG
>Ga0209387_1000505_pt1 | contig 10449 bp, 9 predicted proteins | sample NCControl_FD_187515 | JGI IMG/M metagenome (GOLD analysis project Ga0209387, IMG submission 187515) | Agricultural soil microbial communities from Utah to study Nitrogen management - NC Control (SPAdes) (version 2) | ecosystem: Environmental > Terrestrial > Soil > Agricultural land | place: USA...
CAACTTCCCACAACGTAAATCGCCCGTCGGCCGTCGTCTCACCGACCTTGATGCCGAGTTTATTCGCGCAATGCTCGACAACTTTTCCGGCACCCATGATCTTGCAGGAAAGCGTGCGGCAGACCTGGATGTGGTACTTGCCGATCGGCTCCGTATGGATCATCGAGTAAAACGTTGCGACTTCCCAGATGTCGGTAACGCGCAGCGCCAAACGGTTTGCGAGATACAACACGCCCGGCGGATCGAGATAGCCACGTTCACGTTGCACGATGAACATCAACGGCAGGATCGCGGAGCGGGGGACCGGATACTTCGCGAGGTGGCGATCTATCTCCACTTCGACTTCCGGCGAGAACGTCGCCGGCTCAACCTCGAGCTCGACTGGTTGGGAAAGTGGTTGGATCTGTGTTAACTGAGTACTCATGTACTTTGTTCTCGGTACTTTGTTCTTTGTACTTGGTTCACTAGTTTAACGTTCTTTTTTATCTGCACGGTCCGCATGCGAACAAAGCACAAACAACAAAGCACAAAGTTCTAACGATCGATTTCTCCCAACACGATATCGAGTGATCCAATAATCGCCACAACGTCTGCCACCATTTCACCTTCCGACATCACCGGTAGCGCCGAGAGATTCACAAAACTCGGCCCGCGGAAATGCACGCGGCTCGGTCGTGGTCCACCATCAGACTTCATATACACACCGAGCTCGCCCTTGGAAGCCTCGATGGGGAAATAAACCTCACCCGCGGGAACGTCGAATCCCTCGGCGACGATCAGGAAGTGATGAATCAACGCGTCCATGTGACTCTTCATCGCTTCGCGATCGGGCAACACGACTTTCGGCGCGTCGGCCTTAACTGGACCAGGCCGCAGACGCGATAACGCCTGCACTGCGATCCTGTGCGACTCCTTCATCTCTCGCATGCGCACCATGTAACGTGCCCAAACATCGCCGTCCGGTTCGGTGGGAACTTCGAAGTCGTACGTTTCATAACCGGTGTACGGGTTTGCGCGCCTGATGTCGAGATTGACGCCGCTGCCTCGCAGACATGGACCGGAGAGTCCCCAGTCGATCGCATCTTCGGCCGAGATTAGTCCGATGCCCTGCGTTCGTCGTTGAAAGATCTTGTTGCCGCTCAGCAGCGTGTGAAACTCTGCGACCGACGGAAGAAAACCATCGAGAAACTGTTTGCACCGGTTCTCGAAGCCCGCGGGAAGGTCCATCATCAATCCGCCGATGCGAAAATACGATGGCGTGAGTCGTCCACCGGAGGCGGCCTCGATAAGGTTCATTATCTTCTCGCGTTCGCGGAAGCAGTAGAAGAAGACGGTCATCGCGCCGATATCGAGCGCGTGCGTGCCAAGCCAGACGAGATGCGAGGCGATGCGCTGGATCTCGCACATCAGGACGCGAATCACTTGCGCGCGCTCCGGAATCTCGAGCCCGAGCAGCTTTTCACCCGCCATTACGTAAGCAAGGTTGTTCCCGAGCGGATTCAGGTAGTCCATCCGGTCGGTAATCACAATCCCTTGCTGATATTTCTTGTACTCGAACAGTTTCTCCATGCCCGTATGGAGATAGCCGATGTCAGGCGTTGCCTTGACCACCATCTCGCCGTCGAGCACGAGCTCCAGACGCAGCACGCCGTGTGTCGATGGGTGTTGCGGACCCATCGAAATCGTCATTTGGGTGTCGAGCGGTTGATCGACGATCTCAAACTGCGGCGGAAGGTTGGCTACAGAACTCATTTCTGTTTTGGTCTTTGCTCTCAGATCTTTCTGCTTAGTGCTTTGTTCTTTGTTCGCTAGCTTGCCTGTTCCCTAGACCGACCGTTCCGATTGCGAGCAAAGTACAAAGCACAAAGTACAAAGCTCCAAAATCATTTCAAGCTGTACGGTTCATAACCGCGCAACGGAAAATCCTTGCGCAACGCGTGACCTTGCCAGTCGTCGGGCAACAGAATGCGACGCAGATCCGGATGACCGTCGAAAATGACGCCAAACAGATCGAACGTCTCGCGTTCATGCCAGTTTGCCGTCTTCCAGACACCGGTGACGGTCTCAACATGCGTGTCTTCCTCGTTCAATAAGACTTTGAGTCGCACGCGATGATGCTTCGTAGTCGAGAAGAGGTGATAGTTGACCTCGAAACGCGGCTCTTCTTCAGGACCGCGATCCGCGCCGCAAATGTCGGCTAGAAAATTGAAGTGCGTTTCCGGCGAGGTCTTCAGGAACGAACAGGCGGCGACGATGTGTTCGCGAGGCACGACGACGGTGTACTCGCCGAATGCCGCGATCACCTCGCCAACCCACTCAGGATACTCACGCTGTAACAGCGCCACAAAGGGCGGCGGCGCAGCTTCTGAATTTTCAATAGGCTGATCCGTGGACATCCGTGTTGTTATCCGTCTAAATCCGTGGTTACGAAGACCGGCGCCGCTCGTGTCTCGAGGCGATCGTGTATGGCCGTGATTCCGGCAACGTGTTCTGACGCGCAGTCGATCCATCGGTGATGGGTAACGTGCCAGGCACGACTGCTTCGCGTGCTTCGGCCTCGGGAACGTCGCGTCGATCGCGCACGCTCTCTTTCATCACTTTCTCCTGCAACATCATCACTGCGTGAATCAACATTTCGGGCCGGGGAGGACAACCGGGAATATACACGTCGACGGGAACGATCTTGTCCACTCCCTGAACAATCGCGTAGTTGTCAAAAACGCCTCCAGACGTCGCGCACGCGCCCATCGAGATCACCCACTTCGGTTCGGGCATTTGATCGTAAATGCGGCGCAACACCGGCGCCATTTTTCGCGACACGCGTCCCGAAACGATCATGACGTCTGCCTGGCGCGGGCTCGCGCGAAACACTTCAGAGCCGAACCTCGCCAGATCGTTACGCGATGATGTCGCATTCATCATCTCGATCGCGCAGCAGGCAAGTCCGAATGTCGCCGGCCACAGTGATGACTTACGCGCCCAGTTAATGAGCGAGTCGAGCCGCGTCGTCAGCACTTCCGGTAAAGCTTCGGCGATTTTGTTTTCCAGTCCCATTGCAAAAACCTTTACGCGGCCGGTCGTTGCTGTTTGATCTGGCGTGCTTCAAGATCGTGAAGCGCGCGCGCTTCGGCTTCAGCGTCACGACGCGCCCTCTCCCCCCAATCGAACGCGCCTTTCTTGACGACGTAGATATAACCGACCAGCAACAGACCAACAAACACCATCATTTCCAGATACACAAACCAGCGCATCGCTGGTCCCTGTCCGGCGAGCGTCTTGAACACAGCCGCCCACGGCACCAGGAAAATCACTTCGATGTCGAAGAGGATGAACAACATCCCGATCAAGTAGAACTTTACTGAGAACCGCTCACGAGCAGACCCCACGGGGTCTTTGCCACACTCGTAAGGCATCAACTTTGTGCGCGTTCGCTTTCGTTGTCCGACCAGCTGCGACAGCAGAACATTGCCGACAGCGAAGCCCGCCGCGACGATGAACATCAAAAGAATCGGCAGATAGTCGTAAAGACGAAACGTCATCTAAACACACATTGCCACCTGCCGGAGATCGGTTTCGCACGAAAACCAATCCTGCGCGGCGAGTGGCACTCGATCACGAGATTGAGAATCATTGTACAAGCGTGATGCTAGACGAAGTGATCAAGGGTGTCAAGTGAGGTTTCTGCCCCGAAATTCCGCAATAAAAATGCTGATTGACCGTGAAAAAATGCTTGTGTTACCGTTCAGCCAAAGCCGCTTTCAAGCGGCGCTTCGTTGAGGGACTTTCCTTTAGCTTGTGATTACTGGATTCAACACTGACATCGAACATGATGGCATCGTCTATCATGTGCAGACCGAGGACAAGGGGCTCGACTCACCGATCATCCTTTCACTCGTCTACGCCGGTGGCACGATCCTGGCCAGCAAGCGTTCTCCTTATGCCGATTTAATTGAACAGGGCTTCAGCGATGAGGCGCTCGCGGAACGGCTGAAACGCCAGCATCGTTTGATCTGCGCCGCCATTCACTCTGGTCGAATCGGTGATCTTAAGAAGATGAGCGGACGCACGACCGCAGCCGCCGAAGCGCCGGTCGAAGTAGCTGAACCGGAGGCTCTGCCCGAAGTCGAGACTGCGAGCGCACCGCCAGCGACGGAGGAGTTTGAGATCGAGTACTGGCCGCTCACGCAGCAGTGGACGCCTCCGCCGCCGAAGGAAGAGAGGGAGACGGTTGAAGAGGAAGTTGCGTTTGAGGAGCCGGTCGAGCCTGAGCCGGTCTGGACTGCTGTCGAGGAAGAAGCGCCGCAGGAAGAGCCCGTCGAAGTTCAGGAAGAACTTCCTGACGGTCTCATTATCGACCTGCTCGACGACGAAGAGTTCTACTCAGGCAAGCCTTATACGCTTCGCGTACTGATCGCCAATCGTTTCGCGGGCGACGAAAAGCCGCTGGCAAACGCAGCCGTATCAATCAAGATTCTCGGCACGACCTTCCGTCCATTGATCTATACCCTAAAAACGGAAAGCGACGGCGTCGCGACTGTTGCCACAGAAATTCCCCAGTTTTCTTCCGGGCGCGCGGCTGTGCTCGTGCGCGCGGTGGTGAAGGACCAGGCCGCCGAGCTTCGCCGTATCATACATCCTGTCGCGGCCTGACGAGGCTCACCTTGCGCGTTTACGTAAACGGCGAAGCCCGAGAGTTCTCCAGTCCACTTTCCCTCGATCAATTGATCACGGAGCTTGACCTCCCGCCTGCGCGAATTGCCGTCGAGTTGAATCGTGCCGTTGTGCGTCGCAACGAGTGGAACACGACCGAGCTGCGCGACGACGATCGAATCGAGATCGTCCACTTCGTTGGTGGTGGTCAAAGCTAAATCCGTGTAAAGTTTCGAGTATGTCGACAGTGAAAGAGAAGGTTTCGACTGAGAGTCTGATTATTGCCGGCCGCGTGTTTAATTCGCGTCTGATCATCGGCACTGGCAAGTACCGGAGTTATGAAGAGATGCGTGCGGCGCATCTTGCTTCAGGAGCGGAGATGGTGACTGTCGCGGTCAGACGCGTGCCCCTCGATCGCAGCAACGAGTCGTTTCTCGATCATCTCGACCCGGCTTTGCAGATTCTACCAAACACCGCCGGTTGTTATTCGGCGGAGGATGCAATGCGCACTGCGCGCCTTGCGCGTGAGGCACTGCAAACGGATCTCATTAAGCTTGAAGTGATCGGCGATCAGACGACGTTGTTTCCCGACAACGAGCAGACACTTGAAGCCGCGCGCATTCTCGTCAAGGAAGGTTTCGTGGTGCTGCCGTACTTCAACGACGACCTCATCATGGCGAAAAAGCTGATGGACGCCGGTTGCGCAGGGATCATGCCACTGGCGGCGCCGATCGGGTCTGGACTCGGCGTTCAGAATCCTGCGAACCTCCGCATCATGCGAGAACAACTTCCTGATGCGACGATCATTGTCGATGCGGGCGTTGGCACGGCGAGTGATGCTGCAATTGCGATGGAGCTGGGCGCCGATGGTGTATTGATGAACACTGCGATTGCGGAAGCTGTGGATCCGGCGAAGATGGGCGCGGCGATGAAGCTGGCGATTCAGGCTGGAAGGCTTGCGTATCAGGCGGGTCGCATGCCGAAGCGGTTGTATGCGAGCGCGTCGAGTCCGTTGCAGGGCGTGATCAAGTAAGACGCCCGAAGGTTCCCGCAAAGGCGCAAAGACGCAAAGGCAGTGAAGAGGTTCAGCTTCTTGAAGGTTTCTTCTCTTTGCGCCTTTGCGGGAACTTTTGAAGCAGATCACGAAAGAGCTAATTCTACTTTCTCTTGTTCGCGCATCACACGGTCGCCGACGTCCGTGTTTGAGATCGTCGGATAAGCGCCTCCTTTTACCTTCAAACAGCCAGCAGAAATTAGCGCATCGATGTAAATTTGAATCTCGTCTTGCGGCATGTCCTTTAGTAAACCGTAGGTCGAGAGTTCGTTGAGCCCGGCGCTCATCACTTGCTTCGACGCAGAACCGCGTAACGTTGCTGCCAGGATCTTCTTACCGAATCTTCCATTCATTCGTTTAGCGCAAGCGAGGATTTTGCGGACGCGAAGTAGTTCGTCGTCGCTGAGCGCGCGTGGTTGTGAGTTGATTGCGATAGGTATTTCGTCGACGTCGACCTGTTGAATGGATGGGACGGTCTTCGGGCGGCAGTTGCCGCATGTTCCGCATTGCCGATCGTGATTGCGGTCGCCGAAGTAGTTAAGGATGTGCGCCCGATAGCAGTAATCCGTGTAACACAGATTGATCAGCTCGCGGAGCTTACGCCGCTCTAAATCTGCGCGTCCGATCATCTGTCGTGCATCGACGCGAAGGGCCGTTACCGCAGCATTGTCGATCATGGAGATGGCTCGCGGCGTCCGGGCGCCTCGTTCGTTGCGCGAGACCGTAGGTGCTTCGCGTGAGATGTGTCCGGCGCGTTCGAGCAGATAAAGAGCGGACTGCACGGACATCTCGTTCTTTTCGCCTGCGAGTTTGCCGATCTGAGCCGTCGTCAACTCAATTCTTTTCAGACCGGTGCCGAGTAGCGCGCTGTAGACGTTCTTCACAGTGCTGATGTCGGGATACGAACCTTCGATAAAGAAATCGTGCGTGTTTTTGTCGGCGTAATTAAAGAGCAGGATACAGGTTGACGGCAGCCCGTCGCGCCCGGCGCGTCCAATTTCCTGGTAATAAGCTTCGATCGATCCCGGAATCTGGTAGTGGGCAACGAAGCGGATGTCGGATTTGTCGATGCCCATGCCAAAGGCGTTGGTCGCGACAATCATCTGCGTCCGTCCGTTCATGAAATCTTCCTGCGCCTTAATGCGGAGCCCATCGCTCATGCCCGCGTGATACGTTGAGACACTCAGGCCCGCCGTCTTCAGCTCACGTCCCACCTGTTCGACCGCTTTGCGCGTCGACGCGTAGACAATTCCTGACCCACTCGTCTTCTGGGCGAGGGCACGGATGCGGCTAATCTTCTCCTTTTCCTTCTCTGTGTGGACCACCTCGATTGACAGGTTGGGGCGATCGAAGCCGCTGACGAAGGTCTGTGGCTGCGACAGTCCGAGTTGTTGAATGATGTCTGAACGAACATAAGGCGTTGCGGTTGCGGTCAGCGCGATAGTTTGAGTGCGGCCGAGGGAACGGATGACGTGTTTCAGTCGAAGATAGTCGGGGCGAAAATCGTGTCCCCACATCGAGATGCAGTGCGCTTCGTCGACAGCGAATAGAGAAACAGGAATGGACTGCACGGCAGAAGTGAACCGGCTGCTGCGAAAACGTTCGGGGGCGATGTAAACCAGCTTGTGCGCGCGACGACGCAGCGATTCGATGCGCGCGCGTTGTTCGGGTTCCGAGAGAGAACTGTTGATGAAAGTCGCGGGAAGGCCGCGCGCCTGGAGCGCGTCGACCTGATCCTTCATCAGCGCGATCAGCGGCGACACGACGAGCGTCACTCCGTCGAGGATCATCGCGGGAAGCTGGTAGCAGAGAGACTTACCGCTTCCCGTCGGCATGACTACGACGGCATCTTTGCCTTCGAGGATTGATCCCACAACTTCGCGCTGGCCTTCACGGAAATCGTCGAAGCCGAAGTGCTGGCGCAGAGTCGTGATTGCGTCGCTGAGCGAGGGCATCGGGAAAACAAGTTAACACGGATTCAGTGATCGGACATTCATTAAAAGGTGCACTGGTGTTTCTCGGATTTGGAGGCGCGAGTGTGAAGTCGCTTGCGTTGTTTCGCGTGTGCGTGCAGCCGTCCCCGTTTCGCGTCGCGGCGTTGGTGTTACTCGCAGCAGGTGCAGGGCCTGTGCCTCTGAAACAGTTTGCGGTGCCTCCGTAGCCGACGAAATCAATGATGTTTGGATCAGTTGGACAAGTGCCGGATAACGCAGCAGTGCTTTTGACGAGCGCGACCTTGCCTGCGCCCGCGGCCATGGCGATCGTTCCTGTTGCGTCGGGAGTTGGAAGAGCGGCGCCGTTATTGCCGCCGGCTTGTTGAATCAAATATCGCTGACCTGGCGACAGCACAACTGAAGTCAGATTTGTACTGGACCAGGTGGACGCAGTCGCACTCGCGTATTGCACGGACCAGCCGGCGAGGTTTACGGGAGTGCCACCGGCGTTGAAGATTTCGATAAAGTCGCTGCGCAACGGTGCGCCTGAGTTTCCACCACCGCCGTAGATTTGGCTGATTACGACCTTGTCTTGCGATATTGGTGGCGAACCATCCAATACCACAGATACAGGATTGCTTTTCATCCCATCCGCTTCGACGAGGAGCGTCGATGAGCCTGCGCCGCTCAATCCAGCGCGCAATAAAATGTGAATCTCATCGAGTCCATCTAAATCGGCACGAGCAACGGTCTCGACGATCGTTGCTTGACCTCCAACCGTCACTGATACTGAAGCCGCCTGCCTGACACCCGTGGCAAAGATCGACAATCTTCGGTTACCGTTCGAAGGATCAAATGGGCCGGTTGTAAGCAGATCGGAATCGAGAATGATTCCTTCGCCCTTTCCATCTCCGCTGACCGTAAACACGCCTGGCGCGGCAGAACTGATAACGACCTCGGCTCTTGAAGAAAACCCATCGGCGTTGGTCACAATGATTTCGCCCGGTCCAAGCGCCACGTTCTCCGGCACGACAAGAATGACTTCTGTCGCCGACGCGAAGTAAACCTTCGCCAATTGACCATTCACCGTCACCCTCGCTCCCAGCGCATCGCCACGAAAACTCACGATACTCCCGGGCGCAATCCGCGTTGCCGGTGAAGAACCGGGCGCTGCCGCGTTCAAAACAGTGCCGCTACCAAACGCCGGCCGCGCTGCGACAGTCGCGACATAGATCTCACTGTTATTCGCAAAATTATCATCGGCTTGCGGCTCAGACATCACGCGCGGAAAGTTGAACGCAACGAGACTTCCATCGAAATTCAGCGACGCGACGACTTCCGCAGTCGCACTCGACGGTGCATTCGTAACCTGGTGCATTTGCCCCGTCGGCAAATCGAGAACATAGAGTTCGACGCTTCCGTCGCTCGCAGTTGTTACTCTTCGCCTCGTGGCGAACGCAACACGCTTCCCATCGCCGCTGATCGTTGGCTGAAGCTTTACGTCTGTGACTCTGGATCCCAACTGCGTGAGTTGACGGACGCTTTTCTCACGCGAATCAAACATGAACACCTGCGTTTGATTTGGCCCAACGCTGGATGAATACACGAACCGCATTCCATCGTTACTAACAGCACGTCCCGCAGTTACCGAAAGATCAGGTATTGCGGATTTTATTAGAGTCTCCGCCTGTGTTTCTCCATCAATTACAAAGAGATCGGAGTTTCTCTCGACGTAGATGCGCGACCCGTCACCACTAATCTTTTTCCCATTGAAAACAATCATCCGGCCATCCGATGTGATCGATGGCCCAATGTTGTTTTCGTTAAGAGTATGCGTGAATTGCCGCAGCACCGGACCTTCAAACACGAAGATCTCGGAATTGCGATCCTGATTCTCTCCCACCAGGTCTTCACGTGACGCAAACGCCACAACGTTCGCATCGCGCGACAGCGCCGCCGAAACCATCCGTCCCTGCGCGATTTCCATAAACGTTCCATTAGCAACATCCGCGCGCACTCCATGAAACGAAGGCTGGTCATGACCGTCGCCAAACACATCCGACGACGACTCGAAAACAACCGTGCGTCCGTCATCACTAAGAGAAGGGTTCAGATTCAAAGCCTCGGGAGGCGTGTTCGTCAGTCGTTTGACTGTTGTAGCTGTTTCGGGACGTGGCAATGCGATAAACAGGAAAGCCAGAAAGGCGATGAGGATACGAAGCATAGTGAGGTTGCTCCTTGCGTAAATTTTTCAGCGCATTGTACACATCAAAGAAGAAAACTCAAGTCGAATCTGCTATAAGCTGTCGCCGGTGCACACAACAATGAAGATCCTCATCAGTGGTTCGCACGGATTCGTCGGAAGCGCGCTTATCAAGTTGGTGACCAAGAACGGCCACGAGGTGATACGCCTCGTGCGTCACGCACCGCACCACGGCCGGCTGGAAATCGGTTGGGACCCGGATCACGGCGTGATCGACAAAGAACATCTCGAAGGCATGGACGTCGTGGTTCATCTCGCCGGTGAAAACATCGGCGAAGGCCGTTGGACTAAGGAAAAGAAACGGGCCATTCTCGAGAGCCGTGTCAAAGGGACGACTCTGCTAAGCGAAACACTCGCGACATTGCGCCACCCGCCCGCCGCTTTCCTGTGCGCTTCGGCAATTGGCTATTACGGCAACCGTGGCGATGAGTTGTTGACTGAAACCAGCGCACCGGGAAACGACTTCCTGGCCCATGTTTGTCAGGAGTGGGAAAAAGCGGCGGCGCCAGCGGCCGAGAAGGGAATCCGCACCGTACTGACTCGCTTCG
>Ga0209387_1000506_pt1 | contig 10443 bp, 5 predicted proteins | sample NCControl_FD_187515 | JGI IMG/M metagenome (GOLD analysis project Ga0209387, IMG submission 187515) | Agricultural soil microbial communities from Utah to study Nitrogen management - NC Control (SPAdes) (version 2) | ecosystem: Environmental > Terrestrial > Soil > Agricultural land | place: USA...
GTATCACGGCTCTCTCTTCCTTTTTAATTGCCATTTCTCGACGCAGAGCTCGCGGAGTACCCGCGGAGGATCGCAGAGAAAAACAGGTCCCTGGATTGCGCCAGAGACAACTCTTAAGTCTTGCTAGTCAAGATGACTCTCATGATTTTTTTGCCGCCAGCTTGCCGCTTTCGCTTGATGGAACCTCACTGTGCTCATCATTGATCAGTTGTTCTAAGTTGTTGTGTTGATCCAACCCGGTGATGTGCAAACTGCGTTGCGGAACGGACACTTTGATTCCAGCCTCGCTCAATGCGGCAGCGATGCTCAGTGCCACCTCACTCCTAAGCTCTGGAACGACTCCCGGTCGCGGCGCCCAGAACGAAACCTCAAAGTTCAGAGCACTGTCACCGAAGCCCAGAAACAATGCTATTGGTTTTGGGTACTCAAGTACTTGAGGATGGGTCGCGGCAGTTGCGCTTAAGATGTCGCGCACCTGTGTTGGATCATTTTCGTAGCCGACATGAATCTTCAGGACGATTTTGCGTTGAGTTCCCGTTAAGGTCCAGTTGGTTACCGGCTCCGAGATCAACGTGGCATTTGGAATGATGAGATCGGAACCGTCAAAAGCATGTACAGTGCTGGAGCGGAAACCGATCTTGGTAACCTCGCCGCCCACTCCTTTTATTTCCAGAATGTCGCCAACTCTGACGGGGCGCTCGAACAGCAGAATGAGACCAGAGACGAAATTGTTGACTACGTTCTGCAAGCCAAAACCAAGACCAACACCGAGGGCACCCGTCAGAATTGTGAACTTCGACAGCTCCACACCCGCGGCAGCCAGAGCGAATATAAAGATCAGGACCAGGAGCACATAGTGCGTGACTGTCGCGATGGCGTTCGGAAGCCCGCGTGCAAGCCTCATCCGCGGCAGGATTGCTTCACCCAGAATCGCACGAGTGACCGATGCAACGAGGTATCCGGCAAGCAATGTGAGAACGAACGCAACAATATTGCTGATTGCGAAACTCGCGGATCCGATGTGGATCTGGTAATTGAGCGCACGGCTGATTGCTGCGTACACTTGCTCACGAATAGCGAAGAGTTTTAGCGTGCTGTGAATCCATAAGAAGAACGCCGTTATCCCAAGCGTAAACGTAAGCCGTCGTCGAAGCCGTTCCGGATCAGTTCGATCCGCCGTAATCTTCTCTCCAGTCTTTGCCCGGAGGACAGACGATATAAACAAACCTCCAACCACGAAAACGGTAAACAGAATCACCGCACGATAGGCGCTAGTTAAACTGGCTTGCGTCAGTAAATCAGAGAGCCCAACGTAACCAAACACATTGGCGAAAAGCGCAATCAGCAGCAGAAACGATCCCCCCACAAGTCCGATCAGAGTCAAACCTGGACCACGCTCTTCGTTCCCGCCAATGCGAACTGCCTGACGCCCCAACCATACAAACAAAACGATGACCGCAAGAGTGAAAAGCGCAAGCAGATCACGTTTTAGCCAGGTAGGAAACTGAAAGAGCTTCACGAAGGGAAATAGCAACACGCTCGCAATCAATCCGAGCAACAGCTTTTGATAGGTCTTGGTCAGGCGTGGCTTAAGTAATCTGGTAACGGGAATTATGCCGATCAGATTTACCAACCCAATGGCGCTGTTTGGAGCGTCGTAGAGCAGCGGCATCATCGCAAGCATGAAAACCAGGAGCGCGAGCGAGAATGGCCGTTGTATGAGTGAAGGATGGGTTTGTGTCTGGACCTTTTCCACGGTCGTCCGAGTAAGACGAAGGAAGAAAGCCAGCGCAAGTATTGTCAGGAATGCGACAACGATCAGTGGCGTTCGTTTCGCATAGATGAAGTCTCTTAGACGAGCAATATCCTGCTTGTAAGAACTGCGCAAAACACGCGCAACACTGCTTTCATGGATCGAACCGAATTGAACTTTCCATAACGGTAAACTGTCCGGCTCCAGCAGGCTGCGCTGGGATTCCGCTCTGGCTTTAGAGAGTTGCTCAGTTTCAGTTGCGATGATCGAAAGCTGCGTCGCCATCGACTGTTGCAAAGCAACAATTCGACTGCGGCGTTCCTCAGTGGACGTCAACGCCGCACCGATGTCGGCGACGATCTTGTCCGTAAGCTCAAGTAGTTCCGGTAAAGATACCTGAGCCTTAACCTCCTGATTGGTGACGTGCCAGCGAGACTCCTCGTTCTTAAGAGATTGGACTTCGCTTTCCAGAGCCGAGGACTGCTTAGTTAAAGCTTCTGAGAGGTTTCTGGCCTCTTTACCCAAAGCCTCCCAATCGAGTGACGATTGCTGCAACTCAGTAAAAATTGCCCCGGATTGAATTGCCGCTTCCGTTTGCTGTGTCTTGTCACTAATTGTTTGCTTCAGCCGACTTACCTGTTGTTCAAGATCGGTTAAGGATTTGTCGGAGATTAAACGCTCGGGCAAACTCCGGAGTCGCTGGCTCAGCAGCAATGCGTCGGCCGCTACTTGCGCTGCATCAATTGTTGGAGAAACTGGCGACGAAAGAGGCGAGGCTTGTGGAGAAGGCGTAGCGGCTTGTTTCCTTTGCGAAGGACGTGTTTGTCCGTTTGCCAGTTGAACGCCGACACTGCAAGTGAGGATCACTGCAAATAGCATCCTGCCTTGCCGGCGTTCAATTAAACATGGCCCGCCCATAAAAATGGTTTCAGCTCATTTCTTACTGGCCAAACAAGCGTCCTTTGATCTCAACTGATTTCGTTTCCACGGAGTTACCGCCAGAGCGCGACAACGAGACAACATGAGTTCCTTCGTCGATACGCCATTGCTGTTTTGCACCATCAAATCTCGCGAGAAGCCTGGGATCGGTCGTAATGCTTATCTCGCGTGATTCACCCGGCTTAAGCTCGACCCGCTCGAATCCGAGTAATCTGATTCGCTTGTCGCCCGCAGTCTTAGTTAAATAGATCTGTGGAACGTCGACGCCCGCGCGATTACCGGTGTTCGCGACTTTGAACGTAGCGGTGATGGTGTCGTCAGCAGTCACCCTCAGATCCTTGTAAGAAAACTCAGTGTAGCTTAGTCCGTAGCCAAAGGCGTACATTGGTTTCGCACCTGTTTGTAGAACCAACGATAACCTACTTCAGCGCCTTCGCGCGCGTTGTCTTAGCGTCTTCTCTTTTCAACGCGGCGGCCAACAGCGATCACACGAGTGGCCTTGACCTTAATTCACCTGAGGGCTCCTGAGGTCAAGGCCACACTTTTCGCTCGTCGGAAGAGCAGATTGCCTTACGGCGTCAATACAGACGTTAAAATCGCGCCATTAAGATTAGTAAGCACAGCCTCGATTTTCAACACTTTTCGACTCGCCTTATCGATCCAAACAGTCTGCTTTTCGGCTTCATTCTCGGCGGAGAGGATCTCGACCTTGTAAGCGTCAAATGTGCCTGCCGGAACGGTGACGCTCTCTGATCCCACTACCTTCAACTGCTTGATCTGTGGCTTCTGCTTCATTACGTCGAAGTTTCGAAAACTCGAAGTGTAACCATCGGCGAGCGGAAGAGAAGCGATTACTTCATGGCCTCCCGCGCCGTCAGCAAACAACGCACCGCCGGGATCCACATCGATCGGTTTTGGTTGCCCGCCCATGGTGCTAGTTCCGGTGAGTTTATTCGGCGCGACATTCATTTCAATCGACACTGGGCCTTGCTTAATCGACCGACGTTTCAGCAACAAACTTCCCTTTTCGATTGTGCTGACGTCAACGACATCACCCTGCGGAAGCGTCACCGTTTCAGTGACGATCCACGCTCCGTTCTCTTCCTTGATGTCTGTCTTCGAGGAAAGCGGAACTGATTGTCCGCCAAGCGCGATCGTCGCCTTGTAGTTGTGAGTTCCGGGGCGTAGATCCACTGCGGGTTTAGGAACCTCGGAAGTTGAGGTCATCATCTTCGGCAGCGTCACCGTTTTTACGTCCACGTTGATTTCCTTCAGACGTTGCGACACTTCCGGGGTCATGCCTTCCTGGAAACGTCCGCCCAGGTATTTCGCAAGAAACTTCTCAGCGCTCGCAAACATCGCCATGTTGTTAACCGGACGTGCAAAGCCGTGTCCTTCATCCGGCGCCACCATGTACTCAACTGGAAAACCGCGATCTCTTAGCGCGATTACAATCTGGTCTGATTCGCGTTTGGTGACGCGCGGATCGTTGGCGCCCTGGATCACGAGCAGCGGGGTTTTGATTTTGTCGGCGGCAGTTAACGGCGACTGACGCAGCAACTGCGCCTTTCCTTCGGGCGTGTTGGGATCACCCATCCGCTCGTAGAAAAGCTTGCGAATCGGTTCCCAGTACGGCGGAATAGATTCAAGTAGCGTTATTAGATTAGATGGTCCAACAATGGAGACGCCGGCGGCGTACACATCGGGTGTGAAGGCAACTCCGGCAAGCGTCGCGTATCCTCCATACGAGCCACCCATGATTCCCACGCGCTTCGGATCGGCGATGCCCTGAGCGATGAGATATTTCGCTCCCCAGGTCACGTCGTCCTGCATCTTGTTTCCCCACTGCTTGTTTCCGGCGTCGATAAATTTCTTACCGTAACCGGTTGAGCCGCGGAAATTGGGTTGCAACACAGCGTAGCCGCGGTTGGCGAGAAACTGTGCAAAAGAATTGTAGCCCCAACTGTCGCGATACCATGGACCACCGTGCGGAACAATCACCGCCGGCAGGTTCTTCGGTTCGACGCCCTTGGGGAGCGTTAGAAAAGCCGGAACCTCAAGCCCGTCAGACGACGGGTATTTGACTGGCTTCATCGGCGCCAGCCACGCGCGGTTCAACTTCTCGCGTGCCTGGTACTGAAGCGTCAACTTCTTCGTGCCGCGGTCATACAAGTAAACCGAGCCGGGATCCGTATCGGCGTTGGCAACGATGATGTACAGCTTTTCGTCTTTGGTTGAAGATCCGAAACCGATCTCCTTACCCGGAAGTTGTTTCTGCAGGTTCTTGTAATCCGCTTCGAAAGCCTTGTCTTTCCAATAGATTCGTTCGCGTTCATCTTCGTAGACTGTGGCAACCAGTTCGTCAGAAACTTCCGAAAACACCGCGTTGCCGAAGTCGACGCGCTTCATTGGATCAGATTCCACCAACTCTTCTTTGCTGGTGGTGGGATTGAAGAGGACAAGCCGAATTAGATCGGCGTCGCCGCCTGTGTTGGTTAGGAAGTAAACTCGTTGACCATCTTTGTGATAGCGGATTGGTCCACACGATTCAAACACGTTGCAGCTATAGACCTTCGTGAACTTGTCTGCGTCAACGCGCAATACTTCGGTGTCGCCGTTTTCCGCAGATCTGGTCGCGAGCCGCAACTGGTCCTTCAGGTCGAAATAATAGGCAGTGATGCGTTCGGTGTTCTTGCGCATCAACGTGCGTTCGCCAGTGGAGATTTTGACTTTGTAGAGATCGTGCCATGCCGCATCGCGGTCGTTCAGGCCGACATAAATCGCATCTGGCTCCGAGCGTGGCACCGAATAGATAACAGCGCGAATACCTTTGACGTCAGTTAGGTTCCGAGCTGCCGGCACGTCTTGTCCGGCGGCGGGCTTGTCAGCCGGGTTAACGCCGTACACGTGGTAATTCTCGTCACCCGCTTTATCCTGGACGAACAGGATGTACTTGCCGTCGCGCGACCAGAAGAAAGTCGGAATCGGACGTTTGGTGTCGGCGGTGATGGGTTTGGCGTTCCCGAACGGCTCGTTCGTTTTCTTTACCCAGATGTTGCGTACGCCTTTGAAGGGTTTGACAAACGCGATAAACGCCCCGTCCGGCGAGATCTGAGCGCCGGCGATCTCCGGGTCGCCAAAGAAAAGCTCGCGGTCAATTAAAGGTGGGCTCTGCGCCCACACCGGCGCCGCCAGCGCGATGAGAAGTAGGGCTGAAAGCATGAGCAAACCGATGACTGAGCGGCGAGACTGGCCGTTGTAACGCATAAACACCTCTTTCGTTGATTGGTTTTGGATAGACTTCACCGATAAATGAACAGGTTTCTACGTTGTATAGTCGTGCGGGGTTTCAGTTAAATAGATTCTAACCGCCCGTTTTGTCAATGGCTGACTTAATAAGAAGACGGGTATGTCATCGGTCTACAACTCCGGAGGTCGTCGCGAGCAGCGGCAGACCAAATTAGGTGGTAAGCGATGATACGAGTTGTCTTAACCGTCGCGAGGAATGCTCGCACCTTCCTCTCTGCGTAGCTCGGCGTTCCTCCGCGACTCTGCGGTAAAAGAAGCGCAAACCAGATAAACCGCGAGATGCGGAGGACCGCCAAGGTACGCAGAGAATGTAGCAAACTCAGACACTACTAACTTCGGCCTAGTCTAGCGCACTTGCCGAAATCCGATTAAGATGATCGGGCTGTATCGACGCACAGAAGAAGCCGGTACAAACTCGCCTTTAAGAGTTGGGGACGGTATCCGAGCGCTCTACATACGCGACTCAAGCTTTCAAAAACCAGTTCGCCATGTCGCTTAGAACTAGTCTTAAGCGTCGTCTTTCCCAATGCCACTCAGCGAAGGCATAAAACTGGGGCGTTACGAAATCCGCGCACACCTCGGTACGGGTGGGATGGGGCAGGTGTACCTCGCAAAAGACACGAGCGAACTCGACCGCACCGTTGCCATAAAACTCCTGCCTGCCGCAGCCGCCGCGGATCCGAAATGGATGCAGCGTTTTATTCGTGAAGCCAGGACGGTCTCCGGTCTGAATCATCCCAACGTTCTGACGGTCTATGAGTTCGGAGTGCACGACTCAACACGTTTCATGGCGATGGAATATGTTGATGGCGTAACGCTGCGCGAGCACCTGAACACCAACCGTTTAAATCTTCACGAAGTGCTGGAGATCTGCACGCAGGTCGCCGCAGCTCTGACTGCAGCGCACGAAGCGCACGTCATCCATCGCGACATCAAGCCTGAAAATATCATGCTGCGGCGACGCGACAGCATCGTCAAGGTGCTCGACTTCGGTTTGGCTAAGCCCGTGAAGCCGGAAGTCGATTCTGGTGGAACAACCGGGCTGCTGCACACGGAAACAGGCATCGTGATGGGGACCGTCAGTTACATGTCTCCCGAGCAGTCGCTCGCACTGAAGACGCTCGACTATCGCACCGATATCTGGAGTCTCGGCGCAGTGCTTTATGAAATGGTCGCCGGGCGTGTTCCTTTTGAAGGAAAAGATTTGTTAGAGCAGATAGTCGCCATTCAAGAGCAGCCTCACACCCCGCTTGGAAAACTGGTCGAGCACATTCCGGAAGAGTTGGAACGCATCATCGACAAGGCGCTGGCAAAGAACCCCGACCAACGTTACCAAACCGCCACCGACATGTTGAACGACATGCGGAGTCTGAAACGTCAACTGGAGAATGCCGCCGAGCATGATCGTACCGCCATTTTCGATCAGCGCATCGTCGGGCAGGGCAACGGTCAAAACTTGCCACGGAGGTTATCGGGATCCAGCGCGACCACGGTTCAAAGCCGGCACTATCCCGTGTCGAGTGCGGAGTACATCGTCAATCAAGTAAAACTGCACAAGCGCGGCGCGTTGGTGCTCGTGGGAGTGTTGGCGCTGGCAGTAACGGCGACATTGTTTTGGTACCTCAAGAGCACGCGCGCGGCCCTCCTTACGGACAAAGACACCATCCTCCTTAGTGAATTCGAGAACAAGACCGGAGAGGAAGTGTTTGACCGCACGCTCCGCCAGGGTTTGGTCGTGCAGTTACAGCAGTCACCCTTTCTCGATATCTTTCCCGAAACGCGCACTCAGGCAACTTTGCAATTAATGAGTCTTTCACCTGACGAGCGTGTCACGCGTGAGCGAGCACGGGAGATCTGTCAGCGACAAGGATTGAAGGCGTTTATCGCCGGCACGATTGTGAAATTTGAGCGAAATTATTCGATCACACTCGAGGCGTTAAATGGACAGACGGGCGATCAACTGGCGCTGGTCCAGGTGGAGGCTGAAGGCAAGGATCAAGTGCTGAAAGCGCTTTCACGCGCGGCCTCACAGCTGCGCGAGCAACTCGGCGAGTCGTTGAGTTCGATCGAAAAGTTTGACGCCAGGTTGGAAGTCACTACGTCATCGCTCGAAGCGCTAAAGGAGTACGCGCTGGGCCGCGCGGAACAAGATCGAGGGCAATCGTTCAAGGCCATCGAATTCTATAAACGCGCGACGGAGCTGGATCCAAACTTCGCGGTCGCCTGGCTCGGACTTGCACTCCAGTACACCAACACGAGCCAGCCGGGGTTGGCCGCGGAGTGTTTGACAAAAGCATTCAACTTAATAGATCGCGTCAGTGAAGATGAACGCGCGCGTATCACCTATTTCTACTATCAGATCGTCACCGGCGAACTCGAGAAGGCGATTGATGGTCAGGAAGCCTACGTGCGCAGCTATACTCGTGCAGCGCGTGGGCCAGGCAATCTCGGAAACCTCTATTCCATCACCGGTCAATTCGATAAGGCGGTAACGGCCACCAGTCACGCCCTCCAACTCAATCCGAACACTACTATCTGGCCTGGGAATCTCGCCGAGGCCTTGATCGGGCTGAATCGCTTCAACGAAGCGCGGGATGTTTGCCGGCGTGCTTTGGCGCAAAAGTTGGACAGCACGAGCATTCGCGAGCGACTTTACGCAGTGGCTTTTGTTAGCGGCGATGAACAGTCGTTGCAGGAACAGATCGCCTGGGCGACAGGGAGAACTGACGAGTATCGAGCGGTGTACTGGCTCGCGCAATCGTCATCGTTTCGTGGTAAGTGGCGGGAGTCAAACGAACATTTACGCCGCGCGACCGAGCTCGCTCTTCGTGCTGAGGCAAGAGAAGTCGTCGCAGGTTACACAGCGGAACAGGCGCTTCGTGCAGCGTGGCTGGGCCAGTTCGCACAATCGCTAAAGTTGGCCCAATCGGCGCTACAGATCGAGCGCAATCGCAATGTCCTCACGCGTACCGCTCTTGCTTTCGCACTCGCAGGAGACATTGCGAAAGTGCCGCCTCTGATTCAGGAGTTGGAGGAGAAGCATCCAAAAGATACGATGGTGAATCAGGTCTGGCTGCCGGAAATCAAGGCGGCGATTGAATTCCGTAAGAACAACCCTGAGGCGGCGCTCGAGCTGCTGAAACCTACGGAACGGTACGAAGCCGCGGCCGCGTTTTTGCCGCAAACATTACGTGGCATGGTCTATCTCAAACTGGGCCAGGGAGCACACGCAGAGGCGGAAGCGCGCAAGATTCTGGACCATCGTGGTGAAAGCCCGCTTTCGTCTCTGTGGCCGCTGGCACATCTGTCGCTCGCGCGAGCCGCGACGATGCAAGGCAATACAACCGAGGCACGCAAGTCATATCAAGAGTTCTTCTCGCTTTGGAAAGACGCCGACCCAGAGGTTCCGATCCTGATTGAAGCGAAGAGGGAGTTTCAGAAGTTGAAGTAAAAAAAGCGGATGCCCTGAATTGGCGCGGGAGTTTTCAGGGCATCCGCAACTTCGGCTTTGCAGTTACTCGCGTCTACTCGATAGTCGCAGCCACGACTAAACTTCCAGGCTTGAAGTTCTTCACCAAACGCATATCTCGTTCGAGTGATTTTTCTTCCTTTGACTTCATAACCTGCCACGCCTCGTAGCCCGGGACACAAATTTGCGCGAGAAAGTAGCGATTTCCGTACTTGTGAAAGACCAGTTTGCCCTGATCTGTTTGCTCAGCGCCTGCCACTCTGCGACCGTTGCGCAGCGCTAGTTTGCCCTGGGCGGCGTTCGCGATTGATAGAGAACCTTGAACGGAGGCAGACACTCCGTGAGCAGTGATGCGACCCGCGGGGATCGTCTTGTCGCCGACGACGAAATCGAACGGAACGTCAGCGCGGAGACCATACGAAGCTTGGGCGCGGGACTCGGCGGCTGAAGCAAACATCGCGATGAGGATTAGCGGCATCCATAGAATTTGCTTTTTCATACTTCCTACCTTTCTGGTTGAGGCAAAGGAGCTGAATCGAACAACCACGGGCTCCACGGGTCGTTGGGTGATGGTTCGACTGCTCCAACATCTGGGCCAGGTGTCTCTAACACCTATCTGGAGCCTTACCTGCTTTCACTGCTATTGATGTGCCAGAGTGAATCATGAGTGATTGAGAACAATTTGCTTGGCGCAGACTATCTGATTGGGATGCAGACTATCTGATCGGATAGGTAAACGAGAAATAGATTTTGTTCGACAACGACGGGAACACCGATAAAACAAGATAAAGTCCTCAGCGGTCCTCCGCGACTCTGCGGTTAACTGTTTTTGCGCCTCTTTTACCGCAGAGTCGCGGAGGACCGCCGAGTTACGCAGAGAATTTGGCAAACTGAGACACTACTTTATACAGACGGGAAGATGATGTTCTACAGGTTGGGTTCTTGTGCGTACCTCGTGGCACTTGCGTTTGCT
>Ga0209387_1000519_pt1 | contig 10258 bp, 10 predicted proteins | sample NCControl_FD_187515 | JGI IMG/M metagenome (GOLD analysis project Ga0209387, IMG submission 187515) | Agricultural soil microbial communities from Utah to study Nitrogen management - NC Control (SPAdes) (version 2) | ecosystem: Environmental > Terrestrial > Soil > Agricultural land | place: USA...
CGAAGATGGACGCGATCTGGAGCTCGACCGGCATCGGCTGGAACTGGGGCTGCTTCAGGATCTCGACGAGCCGCCGGCCGCGGGCGAGCTGCGCCTGCGTCGCCTTGTCGAGGTCGGAGCCGAACTGCGCGAACGCGGCGAGCTCGCGGTACTGCGCGAGATCGAGCCGCAGCGTTCCGGCGACCTGCTTCATCGCCTTGATCTGCGCGTTGCCGCCGACGCGGGAAACCGAGAGGCCGACGTTCACCGCGGGCCGCACGCCCGAGTAGAAGAGGTCCGACTCGAGGTAGATCTGCCCGTCGGTGATCGAGATGACGTTCGTCGGAATGTACGCCGACACGTCGCCCGCCTGCGTCTCGATGAAGGGGATCGACGTGAGCGATCCGCCGCCCCTCGCGTCCGAGAGCTTCGCCGCGCGCTCGAGAAGCCGTGAGTGGAGGTAGAAGACGTCGCCCGGGTAAGCCTCGCGGCCGGGCGGCCTGCGAAGGAGGAGCGAGATCTCGCGGTATGAGGCGGCGTGCTTGGAGAGGTCGTCGTAGATCGTCAGCGCGTGCTGGCCGTTGTAGAGGAAGTACTCGCCCATGGCGCAACCGGTGTAAGGGGCGATGAACTGCATGGGCGCGGGCTCCGACGCGGTCGCGGACACGACGATCGTGTGCTCCATCGCGCCGTACTCCTCGAGCGTCCGCACGACCTGCGCCGCCGTCGACTTCTTCTGCCCGATGACGACGTAGATGCAGATGAGGCCTTTACCCTTCTGGTTGATGATCGTGTCGAGCGCGACGGCGGTCTTGCCGGTCTGCCGGTCGCCGATGACGAGCTCGCGCTGTCCGCGTCCGATCGGGATCATCGCGTCGATCGCCTTCAAGCCGGTCTGCACCGGCTCGCGCACCGGTTGCCGGTCCACCACGCCCGGCGCCGTCCGCTCGAGCGGATAGGACTCCGTCGTCGCGACGGGGCCCTTGCCGTCGATCGGCCGCCCGAGCGCGTCCACGACGCGGCCGATGAGCGCGGGGCCCACCGGCACCTGGATGATCTTCCCCGTGCGCCGGACCTCCTGACCCTCCCGCACCTCGCGCGACTCGCCGAGCAGGACGACGCCGACGTTGTCCTCTTCGAGGTTCAGCGCGAGGCCGAAGAGGTCGTGTCCGAAGTCGAGCAGCTCGCCCGCCATCGCGCGGTCGAGTCCGTACACTCGCGCGATGCCGTCGCCGACCGAAAGGACCGTGCCGACCTCGGCGACGTCGATCGACTTCTCGTAGCCCGCCAGCTGCCGCTTCAGGATCTCGGTTATTTCGTCGGCTTTGATTTCCATTCGTTCCTCATCCACCCCTTGCGGTCAACTCAATGGTGGCTATGCCACCCCACTGCGGTCATCTTGGGACAGACTTGGAAAATCTGTCCCCCACCACGGCTAGTCCGCCGTAACCACGAACCTCTCCACCGCCCGCAGCGCGGACGCGTCGAACACTTCGCTTCCCACTTTGGCGACGAAGCCGGCGAGGATGCGCGGGTCCACCTCGATCCGCATCCGCACGCCCCGCCCGACCTGGCGCGCGAGCGCTTCCTCGATCCGGCGCCTTTCCGGCTCTCCGACGGGCGCGGCCACGGTGACGACGGCCTCGACGATCCCGAGGCCCTGGTCTCGCGCCGCCCGGACGGCCGACAGGATCTCGCCGAGCGCGAGGATCCGCCGCTTCTCCAGCACGAGCGCGAGGAAGCGGCGGCCGAAGTCGTCGACTCCGGCGCTTTTCGCGAGGTCGTCCAAGACCCGGCGCTTCGCGTCGACGGGGATGGCGGGCGCGGCGAGGAACGCCTTGACCCGCGGGTCGCCGGCGACCGCCCTCGAGATCGCGGACGCGCTCCCGAGAAAGGCGTCGACGTCGTACCCCGGGGGCATCGTCTCGAGAAACGCTTTTGCGTAGGGGCGGGCGTAGCGGCTCACGGGCGAGCCTCACCATCGATCCGCTCGTCGCCGAGCCGCGTCACGCTCTCCTCGAGTAGCCGCCGGCGGTCGTCGTCGTTGATCTGCGCGGAGAGAAGCTCCCGAGCGGTCGACGCGGTCAGGTCCGCGGCGGTCTTCTGCAGCTCGAGCTTCGCCGCCGTCAAACGACGCGCGATCTCCGCCTCGGCCTCGCGACGCGCCCGCTCGACTTCGCGGTCCGCCCTCTCCGACAGGGCGGCCCGCTCCGCCTCCCCTTCCGAGATCGCGCGTGCGCGGATCTCCGCGATCTCGACGTCGAGCCGCGCCATGCGCTCGTGGACGTCGGCTTCGAGCCGCGCCGCCTCCGCTCGCAGCGCCCGCGCTTCCCGGAGGCGCTCCTCCACCTCGAGCTGGCGCTTCCGGAACATGGCCGCGATCGGGCGAGCGACGAAGTAGAGCAGCACGCCCAGGAAGAGGGCGAGGTTCGCGAGCTGCCAGATCCAGAGCGGTATGCCGAGGAAGGCCGCGGCGTGCTCCTCGGTCTCGCTCGCCGCGAGGAGGGCGAGCGGCAGGACGCCGAACAGTCGGCCGCCGTCCGAACGGCGTGCGTCCGAGCCGGGGATCCACCGCTGGCGGATCACGCGGCGAGCTTCCGACCGAGGATCTTTTCGGCGAGAAGGACCGCCAGCGACCGGGAACGGGAGGCGAGCTCCCGGGCGGCCTGGCTCGCCTCCGACGAGATTTCGCGGCCGGCCCTATCGACGGCCGAAGTCGCGGCGCTGCGCGCCTCGCCGAGCGCGCCCTCGAAGTGCGCCAGCCCCTCGGCGCGAAGGGCTTCGCGCTCGCGGAGCCCCTCCCGTCTCGCGGCCGCCAGCCGGGCCTCGCCCTCCGTGACGGCCCTCTCGAGCTCGCGGAGGCTCTCGGCGTGGATCGACGCGGCGGCGCGCTCCTCTTCCTCGCGTCTCTCGAGAATTGCCCCGAGCGGAATGAAGAGGTACCGCTTCATGAGCGCGTACGACACGATGAACGCGAACATGACGTAGAGGAGCGTTACGTCGGGCGCTTTGATCATGGGTTTGCGGCAGCGACCTCGGGTTCGAAGATTCGGAGCGAAGAGGACGCGGATGGATAGCACACGGGTGGAAGGCGGTCAAACCGGGCTCCGCCTGTCATTCCGAGGAGCGAAGCGACGAGGAATCTGGTCCCCTTCAGGAGAGGGACACAGATCCCTCGCGCCGCTCGGAATGACAACGGGGCGAAGAAGAAAGGCGGTGCGGGCGCTACGACTACAAGTCTTTTATTATAAGTAACTTAGCTATGTTTCTCCGCCGCCACGCTCGACGGCATTCCGATGACGTTCGAGGGTGTTTCCTGCCCCATCTTGCACGAGCCCTGGAAGAACGCGCCCTCCTGGATGGCGAGGTTGGGCGTCGTGAGATCCGCGAGCACCCGCGCCTTGGGATGGAGCTCGATCCGCTCCGTCGCGGTGACGTTGCCCCGGAGGGAGCCGTTGACCGTGAGCCGTTCCACCTTGATCTCCGCCTCGACGTCGGCGTTCTCTCCGATCACGAGGTCGCTGCCCGAGGTGATCTTGCCCTCGAACTTTCCGTCGATCCGGAACCCGTCGTCGAACTTGAGATCTCCCGTCAGGTGGCTCCCCCGGTCCAGAAATCCGTTCAGCGTGGCTCCCTCGGTCTTCATGGAAACTCCTCCCGGTTGGTTGGTCTGCCTCGACTCGTCCGTGACTTGCGCCGGGTTCTACGCGCGAGCGAGTCGCTCGTACAACCCGATCAACTCTTCTTCCGATCCAAAGGCGATCTCCACTTTGCCGCCGCGGCGGCGTCGAACGATGCGAACCCGGGATTGTAGCCTCCGGGAGAGCTTTTCCTCCGCATCTCTCGTGAAGGGATCCCGCCGGCGCTGCCGGACCAGCTTGTCCGCGGACCCCACGCTCGCCACCCGTTTCTCGGTCTGGCGGACGGAAAGCCCCCTCCGAACGACCTCCTCGGCGAGGCGCTCCTGGTCGTCGGCAGACGCGAGCGCGGCCAGTGCCCGGGCGTGTCCCCCCGAGAGGATCCCCGAGCGGACCCGGTCGCGGACGGAGGCGGGGAGCTTCAGGATCCGCAGGGCGTTCGTGACGGTGGTGCGATCCTTGCCGACCCGCTCGGCGATCTTCTCGTGGGAGAAGCGGAACTCGTCCTTCAGCCGGGCGTAGGCCTCCGCCGCGTCGATCGGGTTCAGGTCTTCCCGCTGGAGGTTCTCGACGAGCGCGACCTCGAGCAGGTCGGTCTCGGACTGTTTCTCCCGGACGACGATCGGGACGGTCGTCAGTCCGGCGATCGCGGCGGCGCGCCACCGGCGCTCGCCGGCGACGATCTCGAACTTCTCGCCCCGCGGCGTGACGACGATCGGCTGGACGACGCCCTGCTCCCGGATCGACGCCGCGAGATCCGCGAGACCCGCCTCCGCGAAGTCGCGGCGGGGCTGGTAGCGGTTCGGCACCAGGCGGCCGATCTCGACCTCCCGGGCACCTGTTTCCCGTGGAACGTCTTCGCGCCCGGGAAGGAGCGCCGAGAGTCCCCGTCCGAGCACCTGTTTTTGTGTCATGGGCTCCCCCTTCGCTTCAGAAGTTCTTTACCGAGAGCAAGATACGCTTCGGCCCCCTTCGACTTGATGTCGTACGCGATGACCGGTTTCCCGAAGGACGGGGACTCCCCGAGTCGGACGTTGCGGGGGATGACCGTGTCATAGACGAGGGCGCCGAAGTGCTTCCGGATGTCGTCCAGAACCTGTCGGCCGAGGTTCGTCCGGTCGTCGTACATCGTGAGCAGGATCCCCTCGATCTCGAGGTCCGGGTTGAACGAGTGGCGGACGCGATCGACCGACTCGAGGAGCTCGCTCAAGCCCTCGAGCGCGAAATACTCGGTCTGGAGGGGGATGAGGACGGAGTCGGCGGCGGTCAGGCCGTTGACGGTGAGAAGCGAAAGGGACGGCGGGCAGTCGACGAAGACGAAGTCGAAGTCGTCCCGAAATCGCGCGATCGCTTCCTTGAGCCGGCTTTCCCGCCCCTCCTGGCCCACGAGCTCGATCTCCGCGCCGACCAGGTCGCGCCCCGACGGAATCACCCACAGGTTGGGGAACCCGGTCTCCTGAAGCGCTTCGCTCGGGTGGGCTCCCAGGAGGACGTCGTAGGCGTTGGCTCCGTTCTTCCGTCCGGAGAAGCCCAGGCCGGAGGTCGCATTGGCCTGGGGATCGAAGTCCACGATCACGACCCGCCGGTCGAAGGCCGCCAGCGCCGCCCCCAGGTTGATGGCGGTCGTGGTCTTCCCCACGCCCCCTTTCTGGTTGGCGACCGCGATCACTCGTCCCATCTTTCCGCATTCTGGTGCCTGGGCAGCGAAATGGAAAGGAGTTCCCCGCCAAGGACTTCTCAAGGGGCGCCCCCCTCTCCAGAGTTGTCGCGGGGAGCGACGTTCCACGGGGAACAGTGCCCGGATGGGGGCTCAGGGGCGGCCGAAAAGGGCGATGACTCGGTGGAGGGAGCCGGGAACCGGAAGCGTTTCGCGCAGCCGGAATCCGGCCCGGGAGAGCTCCCGCGGGACCGGCTCGGGCCCGGTCGTCCAGAGCAGGATCGCCCCGCCCGGCTTGAGAAAGGCGGCCTCGCCGAACACGCGGCCGGTCTGCGGGACGGCGCGGGCGGTCGCGAAATCGAACGCTCCCTCGGCAAGCGCGCCGGCGCGGCCCCGGACGACCGACGCGTTTCCGGCCGGGAGGACGCCCTGGACGTGGGAGAGAAACTCCACGCGTTTCCGGCGCGGCTCGAGCCAGGTCACCGCGACGTCGGGCCTCCAGAGCGCCAGCGGAACGCCCGGAAAGCCGCCGCCGGTGCCGATGTCGACGACCGCCGCGGACGGAGGCAGGAATCGCTCGCCGAGAACGGACTCGAGGGCGTGTGCGACGAGATCCGGCGCCGAGAGACGGCCGGTCAGGTTCGTCGTCCTTCGCCACCGGTCGAGCTCCGCGAGGAAGCGCGCGAGCCGTTCGATTCGATCCGGGGAACCCTGCAGGCCGAAGCGGGGGAGCGCCTCGGCGAGAAGGGGGCGAAACTCCTCAGGCGGAAGAGGTTCGTCCGCGCCCGGCATGCGCACAGATTATCGCGATCGCGGCGGGGGTCACGCCGGGGATCCGCCCCGCCTCTCCGACGGTGCGGGGGCGGCGGCCGGCGCACCTCTCGGCGACCTCACGGGAGATCCCCGGGATCGCCGCGTAGTCGAGAGTTTCGGGGATGCGCCGGCTCTCGAGCGGCTTCAGCTTTTCGAGCCGATCGTTTTCGCGCCGGATGTAGCCCTCGTACCGGACCCGGCTCTCGAGGATCGACCGCTCCTCCCGCGAGAGGGGGAGGAAGATGTCCGGCGCGAGCTTGGCGACGTCGTTTACAGATAAGTCGTTTCTTTTCAGTAGATTGCGGAGATCTGTCGCGTCGGCGAGGCGGACTCCGGCAACCCGTTCGATCTCGTCGCGGGTCGCCCGATCCGGCCGGACCCGGACGGCGGCGAGGTCGCTCTCGGCGCGACGGAGCCGCTCCTCGGACCGCATCGCGAGGGTGTACTCCTCGCCCGAGACGAGGCCGAGCCGGCGGGCGTGCGGAAGGAGGCGTGGGAGAACGGAGTCGACGCCGAGGAGCAACCGGTACTCCGCGCGCGAGGTGAAGAGCCGGTAGGGTTCCTCGATCCCCCGGCTCGTCAGGTCGTCCACCATCACCGCGGCGTACGCTTCGGAACGGTCGAGGACGAACGGCTCCTGGCCGCGCGCGGAGCGCGCCGCGTTGATGCCCGCCCAGATCCCCTGCGCCGCGGCCTCTTCGTATCCCGACGTGCCGTTGATCTGTCCCGCGAGAAAGAGGCCCGGTACGGTCTTCGTCTCGAGCGAGGCGCGAAGCTGGTCGGGATACGAGAAGTCGTACTCGACCGCGTACCCGGGACGGGTCATCTCGGCGCGCGCGAGGCCCGGAATCTCCCGGAGGATCTCGCGCTGCACTTCCTCGGGCAGCGACGTCGAGAGGCCGTTGATGTAGATCTCGGGGGCGTCCCATCCCTCCGGCTCGAGGAAGAGCGAGTGCCGCGGCTTGTCCTCGAACTTGACGACCTTGTCTTCGAGCGACGGGCAGTAGCGCGGCCCGATCCCGGCGATGCGCCCCGAGTACATCGGGCTGCGGTGAAGGTTCGCGCGCACGAGCTCGTGGACGCGCCCGTTGGTCGCCGTGAGCCAGCAGAGCGCCTGGCGCGCGGGGAGACTCTCGGTGCGGAACGAGAACGGGACGGGTGGATCGTCGCCGTGCTGGGGCTCGCACCGATCGTAGTCGACGGTGTCGCGCCGAACCCGCGGGGGCGTGCCGGTCTTGAAGCGCCCGAGCCGCAGCCCGAGCCGGGCGAGCGCGGCGGAGAGGCCGACCGCGGCGGGCTCGCCGACGCGGCCGCCGGGCGTGCTTCGTTCGCCCGTGTGCATGAGGCCGCGCAGAAAAGTTCCCGTGGTCACGACGACGGCGCCGGCGCGGAGACGGTCGCCCGCAACCGTCACGATGCCGGCGACGCGGCCGTTCTCGACGAGGAACTCGTCCGCCAGCCCCTCCCGGAGCCGCAGGTTCGGGGTCTCCCGGAGCGTTTCCGCCGCCAGCCGCGAGTAGAGGGCCTTGTCGCACTGGGCACGCGGCCCCCAGACGGCGGGGCCCCGCGAGCGGTTGAGGATCTTGAACTGGATTCCCGCCCGGTCGGCGAGGCGCCCCATCAGGCCGCCGAGAGCGTCGACCTCGCGAACGAGCTGCCCCTTCGCGAGGCCGCCGATGGCGGGGTTGCAGGACATCCGCGCGATCGCGGCCAGGTCACCGGAGAGGAGCGCGGTCGAAAGACCCATGGCCGCGGCCGCGTGCGCCGCTTCGCACCCCGCGTGCCCCGCGCCGACGACGAGCACGTCGAAGCGATCAGCCATCAGTCGTCCGCCATGGAAAGCCGCACGTGTTTCCAACGGGATTCATCGTCGCTCATTTCCCGATACAGAAGGTCGAGAAGATTCGGGCGAGCACGTCGTCGGAAGTGGTCTCCCCGAACACGTCCGCCAGGGCGGCGAGAGCGGCCTCGACGTGGGTCGCCGCGTACTCCGGGGAATCGCCCCGGTCGAGGGCGTCGACCGCGTCGGCGACGGCCGACCTCGCGCGGTCCACGAGGTCCCGCTGGCGCACCGAGCCGAGGACCTCCGAGTCGGAGTCGCTCGCGACGTCGGCCGCGACGGTACGCTCGATCAGGGCGTGGACGCGCGCTCCGGCGTCCGGCGCGAGGCCGCAGATCGCGAGGGCGGCGGTGGGGAGCTCCGCGCCGGGGGGGAGGCGATCGATCTTGTTCGCGACGACAGCGACCGGTTTTCCGTTCATCTCCGCGAGCGCCCTCCGGTCCTCCTCAGACCAGCCCTCCGAGGCGTCGAACACGTAGATCACGGCGGCCGCCCGCTCCCCTTCTTCCCGGGCGCGCGCGACCCCGATGCTCTCGACCCGATCGTCCGTCTCCCGCAGGCCCGCCGTGTCGACGAGGTCGACGGGCACGCCGCCGACGTCGAGCGTCGCCTCGAGCGCGTCGCGCGTCGTCCCGGGCACGTCCGTCACGATGGCGCGCGCGGATCCGAGCAGCGCATTGAAGAGCGTCGACTTTCCCGCGTTGGGACGCCCGAGGATGGCGACCCGGCAGCCCGCGGAGAGGAGCCGGCCGGTGTCGTAGCTCGCCGCGAGGCGCGCGAGCGCGTCCCGCGCCGAAGAGAGGCGCGCCGACGCGGCCGGGTCGACGGATTCGCCGACGTCCTCGGAAAAGTCGATCGTCGCCGTCAGGCTCGCGGCCGCCGCGAGGAGGTCCTCGCGCGTCCCTTCGAGCCGGGCCGAGAGCGCGCCCCCGACGCGCCGGGCCGACGCCCTCGCCGCGGCCTCGGTTCGCGAGTCGATCAAATCGCGGATCGCCTCCGCCCGGACGAGGTCCATCTTCCCGAGACGGAAGGCCCGTTCCGTGAACTCACCCGGCCTCGCCGCGCGGGCGCCCGCGGCGATCGCCGCGCGCAGCAGCCGTTCGACGACGACCGGGCTGCCGTGCACGGAAATCTCCGCCACGTCTTCGCCCGTGAAGGACGCGGGCGCCGCGAAAAAGGTGACGACGCCCTCGTCGATCGGCTCGCCCGCGAGATCCTTCAGCGAGACGACCCGCGCGCGGCGGGGCTCGAAGGGGCCCGCGTCCGCGACGATGCGCGACAGCACCTCCAGCGTTCGGTCGCCCGAGATCCGCACGAGCGCGATCGCGGAGCGACCGAGCGGAGTCGCGAGCGCCGCGATGGTGTCGAGGAGGGATTCCAGAGACGGGCGCATGGGTAGAGGAGGCTCACGCCGCCGCGGGTTGGCCCCACTTTCTCCGGGAGAGGGGGCGGGGGTGAGGGGCCGACTGCGCCGACCGCGTGGCGCTCGTCCTCTCTTACCGCGCCTTCAACTTGACCGCGACGCGCTTCAGGTATCCGTCTCCCTCGCTCTCCGTCTCGACCTCCGGGTCGTCGGCGAGCGCGAGGTGGACGAGGCGTCTCTCCGACGGCGAGAGCGGCGGCAGGAGCTGCTGGCGGCGCGTGCGCTTCGCCTCCTGCGCCGAGCGCTGAGCGAGCTCCTCCAAGGACTCGCGCTGGTGCGCGCGGAACCCCTCGGCGTCGAGGCGCGGATACACGGGCCGGCCGAGCCGCCGGCTCGCGATCCGCCCGGTCAGCACCTCCAGCCCGTTCAGGCCTTCCCCCTTGTTCGCGAGGAGGGGCTCGACGTCGTCGCCCATGAGCTCGAACACCATTTCGTCGACCGCCGCCCGCCGGCGCGTCTCGAGGAGAAACCCGGCCGCGGAGAGGAGCTCGGAGAGCGTCGACTCGACCGCGGCGAAGGCCTCGTCGTCGAGCACCGCCTCGGGGGCGCGGCGAGAGGCGCCCGGGCGCGCCGGCACGGGCCCGGCGGTTTCCGTGTCGTCGTCTTCGAGGCTTCGGGTTTCCGGAGGCGTCTCGGGGCGTGCACGCGGAACCTCGTGCGGCCGTGGGCTCTCGGGCGCGACCGGCTCGGCGGGAAGCGCGCTTCGTTGCCGCTCCGGGACTTCGATCTCGACGATTCGGCCGCCCCAGAACGACTTCTCGTCGCGGACGACGCGATACTCGACGCGCGAGGCCTCGATTCCGAGCTCCCGCGCGGCCTGGTCGACCGCCTCGGCCTCGCTCTTCGCTTCGAATCTCATTCGGTCTCCCCGCGCCGATTATTCATGGGCGCTCGACGGAAAGAAACCC
>Ga0209387_1000532_pt1 | contig 10115 bp, 9 predicted proteins | sample NCControl_FD_187515 | JGI IMG/M metagenome (GOLD analysis project Ga0209387, IMG submission 187515) | Agricultural soil microbial communities from Utah to study Nitrogen management - NC Control (SPAdes) (version 2) | ecosystem: Environmental > Terrestrial > Soil > Agricultural land | place: USA...
GGTTTCGCCGCTTTCGTGGGTGTCTTTTTTGCGGGAGTTTCGGCCGGCTTGGCGTCCTGTGCCGAGACGGGAAGTAAGATCGCGCAGAGGACTATCAGGGCAAATATTAAACGATGCAAACTAACGAGTCTCCTTGGGATTCAGGCCAAACACTAGGGAGAGGCGGATTGTAACATGAACCACGGATTTGCAAAGAATCCACGTTAACAAGGATTTCCTCCACAAATCGCCGGTTCCGGGGACTTAGAGTCAGGTTTGACAAGATAAGGCTGCCCGCGTATGTTCCTTTGTTTTTCGCAGAAAGGAAAATCCATACATATGAAGCGGGTCGGAGTTCTCGTTGGCAGGGAAAAGACTTTTCCGGAAGCCATAATCAAAGGAATTAATGAAAAAGGGCGGCGTGACGTCGTCGCCGAATACATCAAGCTCGACGGCGTTCGTTACGACGCGCCGCCGCAATACGATCTAGTCATCGATCGTATCTCGCACGAAGTTCCATTCTATCGCGCCACCCTCAAACGAATGGCGCTCGAAGGCACCATCATCATCAACAATCCATTCTGGTGGTCAGCAGACGACAAGTTTTTCAACTACTCATTGGGCAGGAAACTCGGCGTCGCAATCCCCAAGACAGTGCTGTTGCCACAGAAGGATTACATGGAGGGAATCGTCAGCGAGAGCTTGCGCAACCTCGCCTTCCCGATGGACTGGCAAGGCATCGTCGATTACGTCGGTCTGCCGGCGTTCATGAAGCCGTTCGACGGCGGTGGTTGGAAAAACGTTTCGAAGGTCAACTCACTCGAAGAACTTCTGACCGAGTACAACAAAACCGGAACGCTCTGCATGACGCTCCAGGAGGGGATCGATTTCGATCAGTTTGTCAGATGTTACTGCGTGGGCCAGGAAGAAGTGATGATTATGGCTTACGATCCGCGCAAGCCGTACTTGTCAGGCGAGCAGTACATACACGATCCGGATTACCTTGCGCCCGAGCTTGCGGATCGCGTCCGCAAAGACGTGCGCACGTTGTGCACCGCGCTGGGTTACGACATCAACACAGTTGAGTTTGCGATCAAAGACGGCGTGCCGTACGCAATCGATTTTATGAATCCGGCGCCGGATGCGGAACTCGCATCGGTCGGCGAGTTTTATCACAACTGGATCACCAACGCGGTTATCGAACTGGTGTTCAAGCGTTTGAGCGAATCAGCGCAGCGATCTCGTTATCGTTGGGATGCGTTGCTAAGTCCTGAACCGGTGCAGGCGTTTGCTGTCGCGTCTGCGGCCGAACAACAAGCGCGCACGATCACACCGAAACCCGATGTGGCGTCGGCAGCGAAGAAGTCGTCGTCCAAAAAAAAGAAGTCTTAGGAAAGTTTCGCACGGCTGAAGAGCATTCGCGTGCCGAGTAGTGAGACGAGCCAGACGGCGAGAGCGGAGGAAGCGATTGACCACGCGAAGCTTCCGGCGACCGGGTCGACCAGTCCGGCAATCAGCGCCATCAAAACGCTGACGTTCGTCACACGCAAAGCAAAACGCCGGATGCGCGTAACGCTCTGAAGCCAACTGATCCTGCGAAGTTCCGTTGCCAGGTAGTCGTCGTCGTTGTTGAGGTGCATGTAGTACTCACCTTCGTTCCGGGCATAGCGCGCAAGCGCTTGCTCGGACGCATCGCGGGCGGCTTCCTGGTAATGGTGAATGACGTGGGCCAACTTCCCTTCCCGTAAGGCAATATCCGCCAGACCAACACGAGCTTTAAAATTCCCGCTGTCCATCTCGATCGCTTTTTGTAATGCGAGCCTCGCTTGTCGCGCGTCGCCGCACTCGAGAAAGCTCTCGCCAATCAACGGCAAAAGGACTACGTCATTTCGCGCGCGAATACTCGCGAGACGCAATGCGGCCCGTGCTCTCGTTAACAACCGCGCATCAGCATTCGCGCTCGCTTGGGAACGAAGCAGACGCGCGTAGTCATAAATCAACCCGGCTCCATGCGGTCTAACGTTGAGCGCGCGGCGAAACGCTTCGCCCGCTTCACGCAAACGTCCCGACACGCGCAGTTCGTTGCCTAACCGACGCAGCAATCGAGCTCTTTCCAGGTCTTCCGGAGTGGGTTCGGTCTTCTCCGTTTCGCGACGCTGATGCAGCTTGCCGCCTACTTTGAAATCCGAGTCGGTAACATCGAGTACAGCCGATGACGCGAGCTGCGAGAGCTCGGCTTTTCGATTCAGAAATCCCGGTTCGTGAAGATAATCGCGCAAATCTCGGCTGCGGTTGTCGAGCTTGTTCTCGTGAATAAGCGGGAATAGCTCGCGCACGAGTCTTCGATACTCGCGTCCACCGGAAACGATGACAAACTCCCTGCCCTTGCCGCTAATCTGCGTGCGATAGCGGTACCGCACTCGTCCGCCACTTCGCAACGTTCGCACCGCATGCGTTTCGACGGTTTCGAAGTCGTCGATCCAAAGTTGTTTGCGATAACCGGTAAGCAAATGAAGCAGCGACGAGATTGGTCCTTGTCGTCGCAGTGAAAGACCGTCGAAAACGATTCGATCCGTATACGCGAGCAGCGGGAGGATCAACCATGCGGCCGAGACGAGCAGCAAAGCCCAACCGTCGTATTGAATGCGCAGTAACAGAGCGGCGAAGAAAGTGAGTACAGCGGCGACGGTGATATAAGGACCGGGTGAGACACGTACGCTGGCGATACTCGGTTGTTTACGCGCCCGTTCTCTTTGCTGGCTTACTTCGGCAAGGGCCGGCAGCGTCTCGAAATCCTTTGAGAACTCGTTGGTTTCGCTCATCTGCCTCCCATATCGTTCGCTGGACAATCAACCGGTTGTTCGAGTGTAAAAGTGCCTCGCCGGCTGCCCGGCTCAGTGTAACGTAAGTCTGCCAATTGAAGTAGAGTGTCGGTCGTGCAGTTTGGATCGGCGAGACGCGCCACCGGATATCGTGCGAAACCCAGAAAGATCTGTACCGGTCGATCCTGCGAGACATTCTCCATTACCTCTGCCAAAGGTCCCGAAGGCTTTTCATAGCGAATGACTCGCGTTCGAGGAAAGTTGTCACTCATCAGCCGCAAGCCAAAGCGGTAGGTCGCGCGATCAGTTTCGAATACGCAATCCCAATGTAGTGGACTGGCGAGGGTTGGCATAACAGACAGCCGTTGGATCGGTTCACTCGACGGTTGCACGACGTTCGTCGCCTGATAATATCCGCTTGCGAGTGCTCGAGAATGTGCGTAACCAAGAAAAGTCCAGTAACAGGGTACGATGGCAAGAGCGACGATTGCGATCTTGTTCCCAAATCTCCGGCCAGCGCCAAGTACGAACAACACGATCAAAATCACGATAGCCGCAACCCAAAACGCAACGAAAAAAGGCGGCAGACCAGCAGCACGAGGAGCAAAAATCACGAGCCCAGTCAGCACCGCCGCCACCGCTGTCCAAACGATCTTCCCACCCATCGTTTTGGCCGACAACAAGAAACACGCTCCACCCAGCAGCAGCCATATATACGGATCGATTATGTAAACGAGATCGCCGTAGGACCACTTCGAGCTCCATGGCAGGAAGAACCGAATACCGTAATTGTTGGTCCAATCCAGCAACGGATGAGTCGCGGTCACGAGCACTGACGTCACCATGAGGCCCTTCAACTTCGTCTTCGCAGGTTGCCCGCGAAACCGAGCCCACAGTCTATCGATTCCGTAGAAGACTAACGGTAGGAACAAGGAAAGAACAGCGACACCGACGATGGCGTGAGTGATTCCGCGATGATGGTGAAGGTACGTCCAACGATCTCCAAAGAGCAGAATGGCTACATCGCAATCAGGAGCATTAGCGGCGAGGACGCAGAGGGCAGTTGCTCCTGGAGATAGTCTCTCCAAACCCGCTTTGGCCGCAGTTAATCCGACGAGTGAATGAGTTAGGTTATCCATCCTCGTCGTGGTACTTGTGTAGCGGAATCAACCAACTAACGAGGCGGGGACCTCAGATGGCAACTGTTTGTGGCGCTCGGGATCGAGTTTCTTCAACTCAGTCTCTGCTTCCCGTGCCGCAGCGGAAACTGGTGCAGGCTGGTTGTCCACACCTTTCGCCTTGCGAGCAGCATCGACGATATTGAACAGAATGTCAGTCGCTTCCTTCGTCTTTCCCTGCTTCTCGTAGACCTTGGCGAGTTTGAGGTTTGCTGTTTCCTGAGTGATTGTCGGGCCATTCAACCGGGCAAGTTCGCTGTAAATCTGGGCTGCTTCGTCGAGTTTTCCGTCGCTTTCTTTCACTTGCGCGAGGGCGAACTTCGACAACGCCGCGACTTCCGGGACGCTGTTGTTTTGCAGGTCAGTCAGTTCGGCGATTCCTTTCGGCCGGTCGACTGAGAGACGGTTGGAGGCGATGAAGTAGCGGGCCTGTGAGCGGTATGGATCACCGTACTTGGCGGCCACTTTCTCGAATTCTTCGATGGCCCGCTGCGATCGTTCCGACTCGCTGTTGAAAGTCACGCTGGATTCGCTTACGCCGGGCATGGGCGCGCCGACATTTGCGGTCGAGATGGTGATGGCGCGACCCAGTGCCTGCCGGGCCTCATCGGCTTTGCGGTTGCTCCACTTAACAAAGAAAAGGATAAGCAACCCGGCTACGATCAATCCGCCGAGTCCGTAAAGAATCGTCCGTCCCCGGCCCTCGAGCAGGTTGCCCAGCCGGTCAAACAGACCCATCGTAGTGTCGCGGAACTTGTCCTGTTGAAGTTTACGGACGACCTTCTTTTTATACTTTGCCACTTATATCCCTCGTGCAAGCCACCACAGTCGGCTGCGTTCTTTGTTTTGGGTGTATTATAGCGAAAACCGTCACTCTAATGGCGCGTATGAAAAGTTGTCAAGGCAACCGAACTATCTCGGTTTGTCCAAAAACGCATCTAAATTACCGATGAATTTTCTTCGGGAACAAATCGACCGGTCACGGTGTCAAAAGGGCAGCCTGTCCGGGAAAGGGCAAATTATTTGGACTGCTCTGATTCCCGCCCCAGGGGGTAATCGGTGAGCTACGGAGAGCCAATAGCCCTCCGCGGGCAAATGGAAATGGAGCAGGTTGCACCGGCGACCTTGGTCGAAGCTCGGCCAGCGGTTGAAGATCAGTTCATTGAAAGATTGAAGCGCAGCGACCCGGCGGCCTTCGAAAAACTGGTAAACGAGCGCTCCGGCGAGATCTACGGTCTTCTTTACCGCCTGACCGAGAACACTGAAGAAGCTCGCGACCTGACTCAAGAAACGTTCCTGCGGGCATTTCAGAGCATCGGGCAGTTTCGTGGTGAGTCAGATCTGCGGACTTGGATTTATCGCATCGCCATTAATCAGGCGCGAAACCGGTGGCGGTGGTGGCGGCGGCGACATCGAGACTCGACAGTCTCAATTGATGCCGCGGATGCCGCGGGAAATTCGGCGCTGATTGCCCAGCTTAGTTCTGGTAACTCCAGTAACCCCGAGCACGGCGCACTCGCGCATGAACGAGAACGGGCATTGAGGAAGGCGTTAAGTGGTTTGCGCCGCGTTTATCGAGAGGCAGTAGTGCTGCGCGACATTGAAGGTTTTGCGTACGAGGAGATAGCGGTCGCACTCGACATCAGCGTGGGAACTGTTAAGTCTCGACTGGCGCGTGGACGCCAGGAACTCCGGCGCAAGCTGGAAGGATCTTTGTAAAGGATGGCTGACCCGCCCCGGCTCACGAAACTCGGTGCCAAATGGGTCGAAGTGAAAAAACGGCGGGGTCAAGGCTTCCGAAGTGGCAAGATGAGAGCGTATTGAAAACGTGGCCAGCAACACCCGTTTGATTGCATCGCTCACTCGAGCCTGAAGGGGTTGCCCTAAACTTGTCGGAGTTGCTTCTTTTGACAAAAGGGAGCAGCCGGGGTCGGTCAGCCATCCAAACATTGGCAATGCCAGTGGAATGAGAAGTTCTCTTATGTTGTGCGAAGAAACCAGACAGTCGCTTTCGTTATACGTTGACGATTGTGTATCTCTGCCGGCACGCGTGGCGATCGATGAGCATTTGGATTGCTGTCCAGTGTGTCGAGCTGAGGCAGCAGAACTGCGATCGTTGACTCGCGGCCTTGGTCTTTTGTCTCGCCCGACACCGCCCGTCGATCTGGCCGTTTCGATTTCCAACGCGCTTTACATCGAAGCAGCCGCTAGCAGGCAGGCTCCACGTCCGTCATTTGGTACCAGCCTCGCGGGGTTCCTTAGACCACGTGTGATGCCTTACACCGTCGGCACGTTTGCGTCGGTGATCATGTTCTTCCTGATGCTTAACGCGCTGCGCCCGCATTTTGTGGCGCTGCGTGAAGCTGCGATTCAACGTCATGCAGTGCTCATGCTCGGAACCAGTGAGTTTGGAGATCAAGATCTTAGAGCGTTTGGCTATTACGATTTGAGTAAGCCGGTCACGCCCGAGTCTCTTGCGGCCACGCGTGCCCCTTACGGTACTGAGTCACCGAGCCTCGACCCTGAAGGCGCCCTCGCGAAGATGACCCGCGCTTACGCACATCCTGGTTCGAATTATTACGCGCCTGATGATGACATGCTGGTCGTCACGGACGTGTTCACTAACGGTGCTGCATCGTTGGCCGAAGTGGTCCACTCACCGCGCGACCCGCGCATGCTGGAAGACTTTGAATCCGCACTGCGCCAAAACGCCGCCTTCGTCAAAGCCTCCCTCGACGGCCGGCCCGACACAATGCGCGTCGTCTTCTGGTGTCGCGGTGGCGCCGTGCAAAAGGTCGAAGTCGACGGCCGCAACTAAGATCTCAATTCACTGTATCCGTGTTACTAAGCTATTGCGCCAAGGCTTATCTTATGTACTTCGGGCTTGGCGAAAAAAGCATTGACATCTGAAACTCGCGAGAGTAAATTTCCGCGGTCCAATACGAACTGAATCGTCGTATCGTCCCACCGTCACCGAAGACGATTTAGACGAGCCCACTGCCCACTTTGCTTTCCCCTAAGAGTAATTGATTAAGCAACCGCTCGTTTTTCGGAAACGCTCCGGAGGTCCTCACGCACTCACGCTTCACTCTTCCATGGATGCTGCAAGTTACAATTGTTCTCATCGTCTGTGGTTCGCTCTTAACGTTTTCGAATGCCTCGTTACTCGCGTCCGATGCAGCGCAGCGTCCGCAACAGAACCGACATGGAAAGCCTCGGCCCGGCAAACCGGAAGGTAGTTTGCCGGATCTCGAAGATGTGCAGAGGGAATCACTTTCAGAGCGTCAGCCGGCGCCGCCGATTCCATCCACGATTCGTTCACCGAAAGTGCCGCTGGAGCCCTGGAACGGGAGACGCGTCGGCGATCCCGGCACGCGCGGCGAGTTGGGCCAGGCAATGAATCGCACGAAACGCGCGCACGCCAGCAGACGTGCGCCTGCGCCGCCACCTGTGCTTGACGATCAATTCATCGCAAATTTTTTCGCCTGGGCGCTGGTGCGAACACCAGGCGGCACCGAGGCAACCTTCTGGAACGATCAATTACGCGTGGCCTACGCACAGGGACAGACGTCGCTGAAGTTGACAGCTACGAAGTTTGCGCCTAGTTCAACCGATATTCTCGATGTATTCAACAAGTTGAAAGATCAGACCGGTGGTGGAGGAGTCTTTGTTGACGTGCCACCGGACAAATTTCATGAAGTCATACCACAGGAAAAACAACCGGTAGCGGGCGGTGGAGGTTTATCAAATTACTATTACACCGATCCCGGCAACTGGCGTACCCGCCAACGTTATAGTGTTGTGTTTCTCAGGTACATAAATACTGCGAATCCGTTTTCGGTGAAGCAAACTCCTTACATGTACGTGTTGAGTTTAATACATGAACTCACTCATAATGCCCCAAACGATTCCGGGGCGACTGGGAAAACTTACAGAGATGGAGAAATGGACGATGCGGCAAGAACCCTAGGGTCAAAAGATTTTGATCAGTATGTGCGAGAGCATTGTATTCCTCGCAGATTCTGGCAAGAAAGCGTGGGTCCGTGATTTTGATCAGTATGTGCGACAGCGTTGTATTCCTAACAGGTTGTGGTGGTCAAATATGCGAGTCTTTGTTTGTATTTGTATTTTCGCGGGGACGCTACTCGCCGTAAATCCACAAGGTCTTTTGCAGAACAAGTTCGGCATTAGACCTTTGCATTCAACGCGGGCCGATGTCGAACGTGTTTATGGACCTTGTGATGACCCTTGGAGTTGTATGTTCCGAACAACCACAGAAGCGATTACTGTTGCCTATGCCAAATCTCCTTGCGTTGGACTTACAGACGGATGGGATGTTTTCAAGGATACAGTACTGTCGGTTACCGTAAGACCGTTCGTTTATCCCCGTCTTTCTGACACGGGAATAGATCTAGATGGATTTGTTAAACGATATAGTAACGAAGCGACCGTTTACTACACCAACGTTGAGAAGGGCATTGTATTTTCAGTACAAGACGGTCACGTGACTGACGTCACCCATTTCCCGCCGAGCAACGAAAATGGAAAGCGATGCAAAGGATTTCCCCCCTATGACGGTGTCCACCCTCCCAGGCCATTTCAGAAAATCTTTACTCGAAATAAAGAGGCTGTGAATGCTCATTTGGACAACTTTAGTTTTGAACTGGCGAACAATACGCAAGTTCGCGGATATGTTGTTACTTATGCTGGTAAAAACTCTTACCCCGGAGAAGGTAAAAGAATGGCAAATGAGGCTAGACGGTATCTCATTAAGCAGCGAAGGATATCGCCGAAACGTGTTATCGCAATCGATGGCGGCTTTCGAGAAAATGCCGAGTATGACTTATTTTTACTTCCTCCATCTATCGAGTCTCCGAGGCCAACGCCAACCGTGCCGTCAAACGAAGTGCAAATCATCGGAACCAGGAGACGCAATTAGGGCGACGTTAACCGTTATCAATGCCAAATTCATCTCGCTCAAGACGCCTTAAAAACTCTTCAACCAAAACAAACTGATAGTATTGATTCTCTTTTCGCCAGAACTCCCAGTCATTCGCATTGCGGTCAAATGACCATCGCTTGACGCACCGCACGTCGCATGCTAGTTTGCGGCTTCACCTTTATTCACTGATTAAAAACAGCGTGAGGCCTCGAAGCAAGCCGCGCGAGTGATTAATTTGACCGCAACAGCGCCGCAACTAAAACGTACCCCACTCAACAACGCCCACCGGCAACTCGGTGGACGCATGGTCGACTTCGGCGGTTGGGACATGCCCGTCCAGTATCCCGCCGGTACGATCGAAGAACATCTACGCACGCGCACACACGCCGGACTCTTCGATGTGTCGCACATGGGCGAGATTGACGTTCGCGGCAGTGACGCGATCGCTTTCGTCAATCGTTTGACTTCGAACGACGTTACGAAACTTGTCGACGGTCAGGCGCATTACTCCGCGCTCACGACACCGTCAGGAACAGTAATCGACGATCTACTCGTCTATCGTCTCGCCGCCGATCATCTGTTGCTCGTAGTTAACGCCGGAACAACTGAGAAAGACTGGGACTGGATCAAATCGCACCACAACGGCGAATCGGTTGAGCTGCACAATGCGAGTGCTGAATATTGCCAGCTTGCACTGCAAGGCCCCGACGCCGAGTCGATCCTTCAATCACTTACTGATCTGCCGCTTTCGGAGATCAAGTATTACCACTTCCGTCCCGGCACAGTTGATGGCGTCAGTGGCATCGTCTCGCGCACGGGTTACACAGGCGAAGACGGTTTCGAAGTGTACGCATCCGCCGAGCGCGCCGAACAACTATGGAACAAGATTCTCGACGCTGGAAACACAGGCGCGCCGACCGGAGTGCTTCCCTGCGGACTCGCCGCGCGTAACACACTCCGACTCGAAGCCGGAATGGCGCTTTACGGTCACGAGATTGACGAAAACACTACGCTGCTCGAAGCGAACCTCGGTTGGATCTGCAAACTCGACAAAAGCGACTTTGTCGGACGCGAAGCGTTGGCCCAACAGAAGCAAGCAGGAATCAAACGCAAGCTGGTCGGCTTCGAGGTAACCGAACGCGGCATCGCGCGAGATGAGCAGGACGTGCTCGTCAACGATGAAAAAGTTGGAAA
>Ga0209387_1000538_pt1 | contig 10039 bp, 6 predicted proteins | sample NCControl_FD_187515 | JGI IMG/M metagenome (GOLD analysis project Ga0209387, IMG submission 187515) | Agricultural soil microbial communities from Utah to study Nitrogen management - NC Control (SPAdes) (version 2) | ecosystem: Environmental > Terrestrial > Soil > Agricultural land | place: USA...
ACGGCAGGTGGTAGTAGTCTGAGTTACGATCCAGTAAGCGACCAGTACATCTACGTCTGGAAGACCGAGGCAGGCTGGGCTGGTACATGCCGGCAACTGGTTGTAACGTTGAACGACGGTAGCGTCCACCGCGCGAACTTCAAGTTCAAATAAAGTTTCAAACGGTGGTTAGTTAGTGAAGGCCTCGCGCAGGTAGCGAGGCCTTCGCTTTTATCGTAGCGCGGAACAGCTCACGCAAAAACTAGTTCCTGCGCGAGACTGCGATGGCCGACAACGTCTTCGAACCAAAGACTGGTACCGAATTCAATGTGACCCTCGGGGGAACAGAAACGAACGGCATTATTCTCGACGTCCTTTTCAAACTTCCCTGTAAAATCATATCTCCACGCGTCGCCCAGCTCGCCAGTAAAATCAAACGAAAGTGGTCCGTCCGGTATGGCACGGCGCACGAAGTTTGGAAATCGGGTAGGTTTCGGCCACGCCCTTTTTTGGAGGTTAGAGGCTTGGATTGTACTCCGGGAAAGAGTTAAGTGAACATCGCGTGAACAGTTCTCGCGAGGAACAGTTTAGAAAGACCGCGAACGTTCGAGATCTTTCTGGTCACACGAGTCGGGTGTTTAGACCCAAGCGACGCCGCGCGAATTGTTGTTACGCTTGAACGCTGGAATGTGTAAGAACACGCGACTTGACGAGTGCCCCCGCAGGGATTCGAACCCCGAACCAACAGATTATGAGTCTGCTGCTCTAACCGTTGAGCTACAGGGGCACAAGAAGTTACGAGCGGTTCAATTGTGATTGTCGACCGCCAGTCTCACCGAATTTCCTCAAGAACGTGGGACGTATGAGTGTATCACGCAGTCATTTGGAAGCTGCAAATCGTCCCCGAGCTTCTACAAGATTATAAACCGCGCGAAAAGATCGAAATGAAAATGCTACTTTTTGTCATATTAGTCAGGAACTCTTAGAAGATAGCCTTCGCGCGTTTTAGGTTAATATGTTTCTCGTTCAGTGATATCGTGCGCGCGCTTTAGTCTTCACGCACTGCCGGACTTCTACACAAACGAATGACAGCTTCGTCACCAAAGCCCCCACTCTTCCTGTTCCAGGTTCTTGAAGACGAGTACGCCGCATTGCACGGCGAACAGCCCTTGGACCTGGACTGGAAGTTTCACGCGGATCACATCATCTATGCTGAATCGCTGATTGCCAGGCTGGACCTAACTTCGCAGGCTGCGCAAGAAGGTCTGACAACTCCTCAGAAAACCAAGCGGGCTCGTACTCCAATTAAGGCGACTGCGGATCCCGATGAAGTAGCGAAGAACGCGCTCATAAAATATCTTCGCGACGAGTTAACCAAAAAGAGGTTCAGCTCAAAGGCGACCGGCGCCGCGCTGGTTGCTGAAGCACTCAACACGTTTCTTTCGGACTCCAATCTATTTGCCGAAGAACGCTTCTCGAATTACTGGTTGAACAGCGCCACTCGCGGCATGCGAGAGTTGCATACCTCGTCCGCGATCATGTCGGGCGCATTAGGTTTCTCCGCTGGTCCACTAGTAGGCCAGGATCTCGAGCACTTCAACCGTCTACTCCTCGAGGACGCCTTTCCACGTTCCCTCAAAAAGATTCACACCATTCGGCTGAACGCTATCTATCAACGCATTCATAAAAAGAAGCCGGCTGCGCTCTGCTTATCGGGCGGAGGCATTCGCAGTGGAACGTTCGCGCTTGGTCTTTTGCAAGGTCTGGCGCGTCACAAGCTCCTCAATAAATTTCACTATCTATCGACAGTTTCCGGCGGCGGTTACATTGGAAGCTGGCTGGCAGCCTGGATTCATCGACATCCCTCCGGGCTCAGTGGAGTAACCACCGACCTGGCGAACCAAACGCCACGCACAAAAGTAGATCCCGATCCCGAGCCCATCCGTTTTCTGCGTCGTTACAGCAGTTTTATTACGCCGAAAGTCGGATTACTGAGTGCGGATTCGTGGACCTTCATCGCCATCTACCTGCGGAATTTGTTACTCAATTGGATGGTATTCATCCCACTGTTGCTTTCAGTACTCACACTGCCCAGGTTCATTGTTTCGATAACCACCACAACGCGGGCTCCGGAATCCTGGGCCACACTCGGAAACTTTCCGATCTTCAGCCGGCACTTTTTCCTTGCTGTCGGTTTCATACTCGCAGTGTGGGCACTTGCCTACATCATGTTTAATCGACCAACGCTAAAGGAAGAATTGCGGCAGGCTAGCCAGTTTTGGCGTCGAAAAACATCACAGGGCTCGTTTCTGAGACTGTGTTTGTTACCGCTCTCGGTGGCAGCGTTTTGCCTGACGACGTATTGGGCCTGGTCGAGTCAGAATGGGACACTTCCTAAAGAGTTGACGCGGTTTCTTCTTTTTGGCGCTCTCGTGACATTCCTGGCGTGGCTCATCGCGTCTTACATTCTGGGACGCATCCGTCCGACCCAGATAATTCGTAACTGGAGAGAATTGTTTTCGCGCGACCTGTTCTACTTGCTTGTCGCCGGCGCTGTGGGAGGCGGGCTACTTTACTTGCTGACCGTCCAATTCGATCCTTTCAGATACGAAACACGCTGGGAATGCGAGACTCTCCAGCCCTGGTCGGCGTTGAAAACAGAACTCTACGCGTGTTTTGCAGCACCAGCCTTCCTTTTGGTGTTCTTGTTGGGCGCGACTCTATATATCGGAGTGACGAGTAAGAGCCGGGGAATCGATGATGACGATCGTGAATGGTGGGCCAGGCTCGGTGCGTGGGTGTTGATTGCGATTTTGGCTTGGATCTCGTTCACGACGATCGTGATCATTGGTCCGCTGGCGCTCCTGCAAGCACCTCAGTGGCTCGCTCCGCTCGGCGGCCTGTCTGGTGTGCTTGCTGCAATTATCGCGAGGAGTGCAAGGACAACCGGCGGCGCCAAATCTTCGAACCGAGAGGGAGGCGGCATACTTGACGCCATCATGAGCAAAGCACTTCCTTTGCTTGCTCTTATTTTCGTTGTGTTCCTGCTTGCGCTGCTGTCGCTCAGCACAACCGGGATAACTCAGTTTGCGGCAAACTCTGTGGCAAGAATTTCCGAAGCATATCCGTCGCTGGACGTGCGATCGTATCTGGCCAGTCCGCCTGTCAGGTTCGAAGACTATCTGAAGTGTATCAATGCCAACGTGCTCGGTCAGGATTTCTTCGAACGGACAAAGATCGCTCATATGAACGTCCTTCATATGACGTCATTTCGAGTCATTGCGATTTTGGGAGTGCTGTTGGGCCTGGTTGGCTTAGGCATTTCTTTACTCATTAATCTGAACATCTTTTCACTTCATGCGGGCTATCGAAATCGTCTGATTCGCGCTTTTCTCGGGGCTTCCCGTCCGGAAAATCAAAGAAAACCGAATCCGTTCACTGGTTTTGATCCGGCTGACAATGTGGCAATACATGAGTTGCGTCCGGGGTTGTTTGACGAGGAAGATTTCCCGCGAGCGCTTGCTCTGGCGAGTGTGTTGCTAGGCAAAGCGGATCCGTCGACCTACAAAGCAGCTAAACCTCACGCAGCAGACGTTGCCGGCTATCTCCAAAAGCGACAATTCCTTACGAACCTCCAGGGTGTGCCCGACCCTAATACTTATTCGATCAGACTCGTGGCGGCACTTCGTAAAGACCTGAATGGTGTGCTGCCTGACTCACAACTCAGTAAAGACTTTCCCGACCTTGCCGAAACTACGACAAACTCCGTAAAGACTCCCGATAATATTTTTTCGAATCGCGCGATCCTGGAGAAGGCTTTCGGACCAGATTGGCTCAAACCACTCTCGGAGCGTGAGGAATATCGACTAATGCCGGTTATCAACACGACCCTCAATCTCGTGGGTGGCGATAACCTCGCCTGGCAACAACGCAAAGCTGAGCCGTTCAGCGTTACTCCCTTGCATGCCGGTTGTTTTCGTCTTGGCTACAGAGACTCGAGGTTCTACGGTGGTCGTGATACGGGCGGCATCTCGATTGGCACTGCCGCTGCAATTTCCGGTGCTGCGGCGAGTTCGAACATGGGTTACTACACAACCTCTCCTGTGCTGTCGCTTGTGCTCACCTTCTTCAACGTCCGTTTAGGCTGGTGGTTAGGAAACCCGGGTGCCGCCGGCAAAGACACTTTCGAACTTCGAGCGCCGACATCATCTGTGAAGCCTGTTCTCGAAGAAGCATTCGGCATGACGGATGATGAGAACAAGTACGTTTACCTAACAGACGGCGGGCACTTCGAAAATCTCGCCCTCTATGAGATGGTGCTTCGCCGTTGTCATTTGATAATCATTTCCGACGCCGCCGCGGATCCGAAGTACAACTTCGGTGATCTTGGAAATGCAATTCGCAAAATACGTATCGATCTCGGAGTGCCTATTGAGTTCACGTCGATGCCGATCTTCAGCCAGGATGAAAAAGACTACGACAAGAAGAAAGGAATGTACTGGGCCATCGGCAGAATTCGATACTCCTGTATCGATGGCAAGGTTCAGGACGGCCTGCTTATTTACATAAAACCGGTCGTCTACGGCAGGGAGCCCGGTGATGTGTTGGAGTACAAGAAGAGCCATCCAACGTTTCCACATCAATCGACGGCAGATCAGTTTTTTGACGAGCCGCAATTTGAGAGTTACCGCATTCTAGGTTCACACGTGATGGACCAGATGTGCGGCTCAGATGACACGGCAATCGATCTCGATCAAGTGATCGAGAAAGTAGTCGACCACCTTACCGACAAAAGTGATAATGGGCCCGCAGACAAAGGGTTGGAAAAATGGTTCGACGACTGGAGTAGATATTAGGCAAACACCTCACACTCTCCGAAAAACTTTTGAGACACTCACATGGCAAGTTCTTTGACCTCCCGGCCCAGATAATATTCGACACATTAACAACTCGCCCCGACTAAAGCGCTTCGCCCGGCTTTAAAACGTTTTGCTGTGGAGGTTTCCATGAGATCCAGACTGTTGCAATTCGCACTTGTTTCATTGCTTGTCGTCAACGCTACGACGAGCGCATCGGCCGCTACTGTTCCAGCAGGATTTACCGATACGCTCGTGGCCAGTGGGTTGAACACACCAACTGCGATGGCCCTTGCTCCGGACGGACGCATCTTCGTTTGCCAACAAGGCGGTGCGTTGCGCGTTATCAAGAATGGCGCACTGCTTCCCACGCCGTTTCTTACCGTGACTGTCGACTCATCAGGCGAGCGTGGTCTGCTCGGCGTCGCATTCGATCCAAACTTCGTTTCGAATCAACTCGTCTACGTTTATTACACAGCCACTACGCCTACGATTCACAATCGCATCAGTCGTTTCACGGCGTCAGGCGACGTGGCCCTCGCAGGAAGCGAAACGATCATCATGGACCTGCCAAATCTCAGTACCGCGACTAATCACAACGGCGGCGCACTCCATTTTGGAGCAGACGGCCAGCTCTACGTCGCGGTCGGCGACAACGCCAACGGCGCCAATGCGCAATCACTCGGTACCCGTCTCGGCAAAATGCTGCGCATCACTTCAACTGGAGGCATTCCCGCCGATAATCCGTTCTTTAACACTGCGACCGGCGACAACCGCGCGATCTGGGCACTCGGTCTACGTAACCCGTTCACCTTTTCTTTCCAACGCACCACCAGTCGAATGTTCATCAACGACGTTGGACAAAACACGTGGGAAGAGATCAACGACGGCATTGCCGGATCCAACTACGGTTGGCCCAACTGCGAGGGCTTCTGCAATCCGCCAAACGCGAGCTTTCGCGATCCGATTTTTGCTTACCAGAACGACCCGACAACGTGTGCGATCACCGGCGGCGCGTTTTACAACCCGGTAACACCGCAGTTCCCGGCTCAATTCGTCGGCAACTACTTCTTCGCCGATTTCTGCGGCGGTTGGATAAGACGACTCGATCCATCGGCTGGCAACGCCGTTTCGGAGTTCGCAACGGGCATCAACCTTCCGGTTGATTTACAAGTCTCGGCGGATGGTTTTCTTTATTACCTCGCGCGCGGTGCTGGTTCGGTTAACCGGATTGGCTTCTCGGCAGGAGTCGACAACGTGGCGCCTACGGTAGCGATCACGAATCCAGCGAACAACGCGACCGTCGCACGCAAGTCGAATGTGACGATCACGGCGACGGCGACTGACAACGTCGGTGTCGCGCGCGTGGAGTTCTTAGTTAACGGAAGCTTGCAATGTACCGACACGGCGGCGCCGTACAGTTGTGTGTGGCGAGTGCCGAATCCGATGAACAGGACGCATCAGATCCAGGCGCGTGCCTTTGACGCGGCCGGCAACAACGCGACTGCGACAATTCAAGTCAGATCTAATTGAGCCGCAAAGAGGCACAAAAGAGAGTCACAAGAGGCACAAACATTTGAATAATTCGCTTTGTGCCTTTTGTGGGCCTCGTTTGTGCCTTATGTGGCTCTATTTGAGAACCGCAGCTTGTGCGCTCAGGTTCAGCAGGTGCCAGCGTGGAAACGTGAACGCCTCGATGGGCCTGAGCCGCACGTACGCGGTTTGAAAATAGAGACGTTCCGGTGAGGACCATTCCAGGCGGATGATCGGATTGAACGACGCCGGTTCTCTTGAGCTTGTTGGCGACGGCGAAGGAGACGCGGAAGGTGACGCCTCAGGCGACGCCGGCGGCGAAGGTTTTTTCGCGACAGATTCATCGTACACCGCTGACGCCGCGATCAGTAGATCGCGCAAGTTGATGCGCGCCTGCGTCGGCTTATTCGGGTTCGCATCGTAGATCGCAACATCCGTCTCGAAAGCTGTCGCGATTTTCGACGCGTCGGGTGACCATACCGGTACTGCGCTAGTTAGACCGTCGTCGAGTAGCCGTTCCGAAGCGTCGGGCATCACTAAGCGCGGCCTGCCGGCAGGAGTCTTCGCCTGACGCTCGCGCTCGGACCACTCATCTTCCTTGCACGCCAGCGCAACCAAGGCGTGTCCATCAGGCGCCCACGCAAAGTAAAAATAGATCAATCCCTCGCGAGCTGTGAGCGGCTTCAGTTCGTAACCGTCGCGATTGGCGATATAGATCTGCTCGGTGCTGAAACTCGCCACCGGTGCAAACAATGGAGCAACTGTCGGCGATGCCTCCGGCGACACGTCGGGATCAGGCAAGACATTCGGCGGCGGCGTTGGCGTTGGACTCGGCGAGACACGTGCACGAGCGATGAAGTTGATCGAGTTTCCGTCGGGAGACCACGAAACCATTTCCGGGAAAAAACAGGAGAGATCCGGCGGGACTATGTTGCGCAGAAACTGTCCCTCCGAATTGTAGAGGTCGATGCGAAAAGCGGCGCCCGTTTCGTCGGCGGTCGCATAAACCGCAAGCACTCGCCTGCCATCGGGCGACTTGACCGTCCGCAACAATGCGTCGTCCGTGCGCTTCGTCGAAAACTCGTTGGCGATCGTTTCGAGTTTTTCAAACGAGTCGACCGAATCGAGATCGGCGGGGGGTGTGCTGTCGGGCGCCAAACGATAAGCGAGATTTTGCGACGGTACGTCGCGCAACACGCGTGGCCGCACATCATCTCGTCGTTCGATGACGGATTTACATCCGGCAACAATGACCAGCGTTACGATGATTGTGAAAACGTGGGAGGTCGGTGTTCGTCGTGCCATCCGTATCGTTACTGTTTGATGGGCGCTGGTTGCGCGCGCTCCTCGCGATCGTTAATCAACTCACGAACCAAAGCGGGATGGAGGGCCAGCAGCGCCCGGATCGTATTGCGTGGTGAAAGATGGTCCTCGTCGCCTTCGTCGATCTCGACGCAGTTGTGTTGAATCGAACGGGCCAACCGCCGCGCGATCGATTCGTAACCCGGCGTGTCGGCAACGTAAGCCCGCACGGACATCGCGCCGATCAGATCGCAGGTGACCTCTTCGCCGCGTTGACCCTGAACGTCGAGGCCCATCAGGTCCGTCGCCTTGTTACCGACAGCGCCGACGAGCAAGCGCAAACTGTCGTTCTCGCCGTCAGCGATGTGCATCAACTCGTGCGCAAGCACGCTGATCATTCCTTCATCGGAACGAAGACCGGCGAGAAAAATCGTGCCGAATGTGATCACCTGCGGGCGGCTCAGAAACACGGACGCATTGTCGCGCGACTCCATGTCGGGCCTGACTCGTCTGACCGCACTCACGCGTGCTATCGCCTGTTGAATTCGTCTTTCGAAGCGACGCGACTTGTGGAGGTTGTACTCGACCACGAGTTGCCGCAGTGACGAAATTACCAACGCCTTCGCGATTGGCAGCAGTTTCTGCGCACGCTGCGCACCGGCCTGGGCATCGGGATGCTGGACCGGCAACGACGGACGCGCCTGCATTTCGTCAATCGCGACACTACTCTTGGGATCCAGTTTCGCTTGCGTGCACACGACAGCGCTCGCCTCTTCGAGGAGGGCGCGTGCTTCGGGTGACATCGTCGGCCGACCATGACTCGAATTCTTTCGCTGAGGAAACACACCCACAGAAACACTGATCAGAACCAGCATTAATAAGAATCCGTGTTTTAGACCAGTCCTTCGCATGCGTTAACGATGTCGCCAAACAGGTTTGCGTTTTTCCATGAACGCCTTGATGCCTTCGTTGGCGTCCGCTGTCTTCATCAACTCGTGCAGATAAATATTTTCCTGCTCGGACAATGCTTCGTCGAGCGTCCGGCCGCGGCCGAGGTCCATCGCGCGGCGCGCAAACTCGAGCGACGTACCGGAAAGCTCCTTTAGTTTAGCAGTGACTTCCAGCAACTTGGGTTCGAGATGAGGGCCGGGAACCACATGGTTGCACAGTCCCAGCCGGCCCGCTTCAACCGCGTCGATTATCTCACCCGTCAAAATCAACTCGCGACCTCTCTTTTCGCCGACCACCAACGGCAACAAGACCGTGGCGACAGGCGGAAAGATGCCGAGTTTGACCTCAGGCACGCCGAACCGCGAACGGTCGGAAGCAATGACGATGTCGCAAGCTGCCACCAGTTCACAGCCACCGCCAAGTGCAGCGCCATCAACTAATGCGATCACCGGTTTCGCGATCTGTTCGAGCTGACGGAAGATCGCATGGAACGAGTCGAGCATCTGGTAGATCGTGTCCTGGACATGTTCCTCGATCGCCACACCTGCACTAAACGCACGACAGTCTTTGTCGGCGGCAAACACAACCGCCACGATCTCGCGTTGCGCGGACTCGACGAGCGCGGCTGTAATCTCGCGCATCATCTCGATGTTGAAGACGTTCAACGGCGGCCGCGCAAACGTGATGCGCGCCACGCGATCGTGGATCTGAAAGTGAATGTGTTGATAGTCGGAAGACATTTCTCTTTTGTCAGTGGTCAGTTGTCCGTGGTCAGTGGTTTATGCTAAATGACGCCTGACCACGGACTACTGACTACTGACTAACCACCTAACCAACTTCGAAGCATTCTTCTCTGCGCTTCAGTTTGTGACGGCACGGGGACGATGCGATAAGTGCCTTCGGCTCGTCCGCCAAGCTTGATCAATAACGTACTCAACGAGTCGAAACGGAAGATCGTCAGGTTGATCAAATCGCCCGGTTTTTTCTCTGCGATGCGAGCGTTGAAGAATGCGAGTGTAACGCGCGCATTGTCGAGCGCGACGATTTGATCGCCCGTGTTCAGTCCCTGGTCGTAAGCCGCAGAACCGGTGTAAACGCGAGTCACCATCAAACGATCTTGGTCCTGTCTCAAATCCGCGCCGAAATAGACGCGCTGAACCGCTTGACCATCCGCGCCAAGTGCCCCCGTCTCCAAACGCAAACCGACCGCTTCAAGTGCGGCGTTGTAATTAAGTTCCTCCTTGCCACGCACGTATTTCGCGAAGAAGTCTTCCAAACTTCCACCTGCGGCTGTCTCCGCAACTTTCTGAAAATCGGCAGGTGTGTAGTTGCGATTTTTCTTGAAAAAGTCGGCATAAAGCGAGCGCAAAACGTCGTCCAGCGACTTCGCGCCGTTCGATCGTTTGCGAATTTCCAGG
>Ga0209387_1000544_pt1 | contig 9934 bp, 9 predicted proteins | sample NCControl_FD_187515 | JGI IMG/M metagenome (GOLD analysis project Ga0209387, IMG submission 187515) | Agricultural soil microbial communities from Utah to study Nitrogen management - NC Control (SPAdes) (version 2) | ecosystem: Environmental > Terrestrial > Soil > Agricultural land | place: USA...
GCGCACTTCGCCGCTGCCGGCGCAGGTGCTGCAGGTGGACGGCCGGGTGCCGCTCTTGGCGCCGGTGCCGGCACAGGTATCGCAGCGCAGCATGGTCTTGAGCTTGACGGTGCGCTTGGCGCCGGTGGCCACCTCCTGGAGCTGCAGCTTGACCGACACCCGGATGTCCTGGCCCCGCCGCGACTCGGCCTGGCTCCGGCCCCCGCCGCCGAACAGCGACTCGAATCCCCCGCCCCCGCCGAAGTCGCGCATGAAGATGCTGAGCGCCTCGGCCAGGTCCACGTGATGAAATCCGCCCGCGCCGCCCCGCAGCCCGGCTTCGCCGTAGCGGTCGTAGGCGGCCCGCTTGTCGTCGTCGCAGAGGACTTCGTAGGCCTCGGCGATCTGCTTGAACCGGGCCTCGGCGTCGGGCGCGCCGTTGCGGTCGGGGTGGAACTCCATCGCGAGCTTGCGGTAGGCGCGCTTGATCTCGTCGGAGGACGCGTCGCGGGGCACACCCAGCAGTTTGTAAAAGTCGCTCACTCCATCAGTCCTTCCACCATGCGACTGGTGTGCTCCACCAATCCGATGATCTTGTCGTAGGGCATCCGGGTGGGGCCCAGCACCCCGATCACCCCACTCAAGGTTCCGCTGCGATACGCCGACGTCACCAGGGTGAATTCGGTGAGCCGGGGATCGCTGTTCTCGCTGCCGATGGTGATGGTGAGCCCTCGGCGGTGATGATCCAGGAACGCCTGGCGCAGCACGTCCCGGCGCTCGGTCAGGTCGAGCAGGTGGCGCATCCTGCCATTCGAGGCGAACTCCGGCTGGTCGGCCAGCGGTTGCGCGCTGCCCAGCACCAGGCTGCTCTCCCCCGCCGAAAAGTCGAAGAGCTCTTCCCCCTGCGCCACGAAGATGTTGAGCAGCTCTCCGCCCCGCGCGGTGTCGGCGTCGCGAAGCCGCTCGGCCATGCTGCCGCGGATTTCCCGGAGCGCGAGCCCGGCCAGCCGCTCGTTGAGCACCCGGGAGACGTGCTCCACCATTTCCGGCGCGACCGCCGCGGGGACTTCCACGAAAATCGTACGCACCAGGCCGCTCTGCAGGGTGAGCACCGCCAGCAGCCGCTCGCTGCTCACCCGGACCAGCTCGAGCCGCTCCAGGACCAGCTCGTCCAGCGTCGGCGCGATGGCTACGCCCAGCTCCTGGGTCAGCACCCCAAGCACCTGGGCGGCGCGGCGCAGAATCTCGTCGATCGGATTGCGGGATCCGGGAAGGATTTCGCTCTCGAGCTGCTCTCGGGCGTGCTGCGGTACCGGCGCGGGACGCATCAGCCGGTTCACGTAGAGCCGGTATCCGCGGTCGGTGGGAATCCTCCCACCAGAGGTGTGGGCGTGAAAGAGGAAGCCCCGGGTTTCCAGCTCCCCCATCGTGCTGCGCACCGACGCCGGCGAGATCCCCAGGCGCGAGCGCTTCGCTACCGCCTGGCTTCCGGCGGGCTGGGCGGTCTCGACGAAGATTTGAATGACGGCCTCGAGCACCTTGAACTGCCGCTCGGTGAGGCCTTCGACACTCTGCATAAGGGGAAATCTAGCAACGACTTAGGCTGGCCACCAGCGCGTCGAGTCTGAGCCACCCTTCGGGAGTCAGGGCCACCCGCGAACCGGCCACGCGGGCCCACCCCGCACAAGTCCAGCGGCGGAGCGCGGCATCGGGCACCTGGTCGGCGGCCAGCCCGTCGGAAGTTCGCAAACCCAGGTAGAGATCTTCGAGAGCGATCTGCTCCCGGTCGAGCGCTTCCTCTTCCGCCACGACGCGCTCACCCGCCTCGGCCCGCCGGCGATACTCCTCCCAGTTGCGCAGGTTCCAGCGCCGAGCCCCCGCGAACCCGCTGTGAGCCGAAGGGCCCAGTCCGATGAAAGGCGCCCTCCGCCAGTAGGCCGAGTTGTGCCTGGACCGGTGCCCCGGCAGCGCCGCACTGGAGACCTCGTAGTGCTCGAACCCCGCCGATACCAGCCGCGCATTGGCCATCAGGAACTCGGCAGCGGCACGCTCGTCATCCAGGGCGACGGCTTCTCCCCGCGCAGTCCACTTGCCGAGCGGGGTGACCGGCTCGACCGTGAGCCCGTAGAACGAGAGATGGGTCGGAGCAAGCGCCAGCGCCTGGTCGAGATCGGCGGCCCAGTCGCGCTCCAACGCCTCCGGGACGGCGTAGATCAGGTCGAGCGAAATATCCTCGAAGCCCGCCGAGCGAAGGGTTCGCACCGCCGTGGTGATCTGCTCCCGGTCGTGGATCCGGTGCATCCACCGGAGCACCGCGGGATCGAACGACTGGGCTCCCAGCGATATCCGGTTGACCCCCGCGGCACGCCAAGCCTCCGCACTCTCGCCGGTGACGTCGTCGGGATTGGCCTCCAGGGTAATCTCGGCGCCGGGCGCAAGCGTCCGGTCCCCGGAAAAAGCGGTGAGCATCGACCCGATGGCCGCGGGGTCCAGCCGCGAGGGGGTACCACCACCGAAATAGATGGTGTCGAGCACCGGTGCGTCATTCCAGGCGGGGTGACTCTGCCACTCGGCCCACTCCCGCGCAATCAGCCCGGCGAAGCCGGCCGAGGGAACTTCCCGCCGCACAGCGATGGCGAAATCGCAGTAGCTGCAGCGGCGGGCGCAGAACGGGACGTGGACGTACAGATGCATGACTGGAAGCTATCAGCCTTCAGCCGTCAGCCTTCAGCGGGCGGCAAGGTATGTCCTTCTCACGTCTCACATCTCACTTCTCACGTCTGCGTCTCACCGCTTACCGCTCACCCCAAAGAGCTGGGTGGGTGCGAGCTCGTAGACTCCCCCGCCCCGCTGCCGGATTCTCCCGGTGAGCTCGAGGGCAGAGAGCGCGTCCAGCGCATCGGTGACCGGGGCGCCGGTAGCTTCGATGAGCTCCTCGGTGCGTCGAGGTCCGGCCCAGAGCGCGTTGACGATGCGCCCCTCGACCGGCGCGAGGGTGCCGGCTTCGGGGACAGGGCCCCGGGTGGCACTGGTCACGGCTTCGGGATAATGCGACAGCAGGTCGGCCAGCTCGAGGAGGGGCGCCGCGCCATCGCGAATCAACCCATTGGTCCCGGCCGAGACCGGGCTGGTGATCGGTCCCGGCACCGCCATGACTTCGCGGCCCTGCTCCTGGGCGCACCCCGCGGTCTGCAACGCGCCGGAGGCCTGGGCGGCTTCCACCACGACCGTAACCCGCGCCAGGCCGCTGATCAGCCGGTTCCGGCGGGGAAAGCTGCCTTCATGGGGCCGCTGGCCCGGAGGCAGCTCGGTGATCAGAAGCCCCCGCTCGATCACCCGCTGGTACAGCGCGCGATTGGACACGGGATACACCACGCCGAGTCCGCTGCCCAGGACCCCGATCGTCCCGCCGCCGGCGTCGAGAGCGCCGCGGTGAGCCACGGCATCGAGGCCCCGCGCCATTCCGCTCACCACGGTTAACCCGAGCTCGGCGGCGGCGCGGGCGACGGCTCGGCATACCTCGGCGCCGTAGTGAGAGTGATTCCGGCTCCCCACGATCGCGATGGCGGGACGGGTCAGGAGGGTCAGGTCTCCCTGGGCAAAGAGGCAGATCGGTGGGTCGGGAAGCTGGCGCAGCAGCTCCGGAAACCCCTCCGCTCCGGGCAGAAGCACGGTTCCTCCCAGCTCGGCGAGCCGGTGCAGGGCCCGCGCCGCGGCCTTCCGGTCTGCCTGCCGGATCGCCTCCGCTACCGGGGCGGTAATCTTCGGCACGGTGCATAAAACTTCAAACGGCGCCGAGAGGGCGCCGTCAGGGGTTTCGAACCGGTCGAGCAGCTCGGCGAATCGCGCGGCACCGATCCCCGGCACCAGCGCGAGCGCCAGCCAGGACTCATCCATCGCCGATGCCTTCGTCTTCCGGCACCATATCGGCCGCGCGCGCCTCGGTGACCACATCCCAGAGCGTGTTCTTCAGGTCGTCCAGTCCGGTGCGCGCGGCGCTCGAGAGCACCAGGGTGGCCCGGGCTTCGGGAGCCGAGACCATGGGCATCGGGTCTCCCGGAGGAATCAGATCGCTCTTGGTAAGCAGGATCAGGTGGGGCTTCCGGTGCAGCTCGGTGCTGTATTCGCGAAGCTCTCGCCGCAGCCGTTCGTATACGGTCTGGGCGTCGTCGCTGTCCACCGGAATCAGGTAGGCGAGAATCCTGGTGCGCTCCACATGCTGAAGGAACTGGTGGCCCAGTCCCTTGCCCTGGTGGGCCCCTTCGATGATGCCGGGGATGTCGGCGACGACGAAGGAGCGGGAGCCGCTCAGTCCGACCACGCCGAGGTTCGGCTCCAGGGTGGTGAAGGGATAGTCGGCGATCTTGGGCCGCGCGGCCGAGATGGCGGCGAGCAGGCTGCTCTTGCCGGCGTTGGGCTCTCCCACCAGTCCCACATCGGCAATCAGCTTGAGGACCAGCTCGATCTGACGATCCTGGCCCTCCTGGCCGGGCTCCCATTCCCTGGGCGCCTGATGGGTGGAGGTGGCGAAGCGCGCGTTGCCCCGGCCTCCCCTGCCCCCCTTGGCCACCAGCAGCTCCTGGCCGTCCCCCAGAATCTCACCGAGGAGCTCTCCGGAGCCGAGGTCGCGGATTTCGGTTCCGGGCGGGACCGGAAGGTAGAGATCGTCGCCCGAGGCGCCGGTCATGGTCTTCCCCTTGCCGTGCTGGCCGCGGTCCGCTTTCCACGAGGTGCGGTAGCGATAGTCCAGCAGGGTGGAGAGGTTGGCGTCTCCCTTCACGTAAATGCTGCCTCCATGTCCGCCGTCCCCGCCATCGGGGCCGCCCTTGGGGACGTACTTGAATCGCGCGAACGAGCTGGAGCCCGATCCTCCGGTCCCCGCAACGACGTGCACCACCGCGCGGTCGATGAACGTCATGAGGCTTGAACCCGTTCCCGCACCGAGTCCAGTACCTCGCAGGCGCGGGGGGCCAGCGAGGGCCGCACGATGGCAAGGGCCGAGTCGAGTGCCTCGAGCGCAACCCCGGCGTGAAGCGCGCCGCGGAGGTGGGAGTGGAGCTGCCGTTCCGCGCCCTGCACCGCCACCTGCGCCACGATGGTGAGCTCCCGGCGGGCCAGGTCGAGCCCCGGCCGCCCCAGTGTCCGCCCGTACCCCTCGGTGACCATCCAGGCGTCGAGCGCGGGATGGAGCTCCTGAATGTTGGACCGCAGCCGCTGATAGTTCGCGCCGTAGATGGTGCGGCAGACCGCTTCTCCCCGCTCCTGCCACTCGGGGATTCGACCGTAGTCGGCACCGTCTTCCAGCGAATGAACCGGGCCCGTAAGGCGACGGCAGATCGCGGCGGCGATCAGCGCCCGGGGCCAGCCCACCATGAGGGTGGACTGGAGCAGCAGCTCGTCCACCCAGGTATCGGGCGCGCCTTCGGCCATGCAGGTGCGGCAATGCTGCTCCACCAGGGCCTCGTCTCCCAGAGCGATGGCGGTGGCCAGCGCCACGAGCGCCGAAGTAGCAGCATCGAGCTTCTGCAAGGTCATGCGGTCGCCGCGTTCCGGGGTAACCCGATTGCCGCATCAGTCATCGGAGAAACGCAGCGCGCCGGCGGGACGGAGCTCTCCGGTGGTGACCCCGCGGGTGTTCACGATCGGCTGCCGGGCGTGGCCGGCGAGCCGGTCCAACGAGTAAAGTCCGGCCTTCGCGGCGGGCAGCCGCTCCAGGACCTGTCGCATCACCTCGAGCAGGGCCACCGGAGCCGCGCGAGTATCGCCGTCCTCGACCTTGAGCGCGATACCGAGATTCACCCAGCGAAGCGCGGCACAATAGATCCCGTCGGCGCCGACCTTGGCGATCACGTTGCCGGGCCATTCGGTCATCAGGTCGGTGCAGAGCCGGCCGGTTCCCGCGACCAGGAAGGGATGCTTCATCATCGCGCGGGCGATCCCCTGCGGCGCGGGATCGGTGGCGGCGCCCAGCCGGGCGTAGGCCAGCGCCATGTTCCGCAGCGGAAGGGCAAAGCAGACAGCGGTGCAGCCGTCCGGTGCGGTCTGGATGCCGGCGCGGGGAGCTCCGGTCCACTGGGTCAGCACCTCGAGAATCCGCTCCTGCACCGGGTGGCCTTCGGCCTGGTAGCCGGCCAGGGGCCAGCCGTGGTGGCGGGCCAGCGCCAGCATCCCGGTGTGCTTGCCGGAGCAGTTGCTCCACTTCGGGGTCATGGTCGCGGTGCCGCACAGAACCGTCTTCGCCACCTCGGCCGAGATCGGGGGATGGACCCCGCAGGCGAGGTCCTTTTCCTCGATTCCGGCCTTCGCCATGAAGCGGTCCACCGCCTCGAGATGAGCCGGCTCGCTGGAGTGCGATGCGCAGGCCAGAGCCAGCTCGGCGCTGTCCAGTCCGAAGCGCTGATCGACCCCGTCTTCCAGGAGCGGCATCGCCTGGAACGGCTTCGCGGCGGAGCGCCACCAGGCCACCTGATCCGAATCGCCGGCCGAGGCGAGCAGCCGCCCCTCGGGGTTTACCACGGCCACCGCGACGCGATGGGTGGATTCGACCAGGGGGCCGCGGGTGGCTTCGACCCGGAAGATGGACATTGTCATGAGTGGTGGAAGATAGCGGCGCGGCCGGGGAGCGCGGATTACCTTTCCCGCCCATGCGTCCCACCCCTTCGCCGCCCCCGATCGCCCGCGACCGTCTGATTCAGCTCCTGGACCGGATGAAGAGCCGGCGGATCGTGGTCATCGGGGATGTGATGCTGGACCGCTACCTCCTGGGCGATACCAACCGGGTTTCTCCCGAGGCGCCGGTGCCGGTGATCACCGTCCGGGAGACCCGGAGCGCGCTGGGCGGCGCGGCCAACGTCGCGGCCAACGTCTCCGCCATCGGGGCGTCGTGCCGGCTGGTGGGTGCGGTGGGTGACGACAGCCACGCCAGGGAGATCAGGGCGGAGCTCGCAGCGGCCGGGCTTGACGACCATCTGGTCGAGATCTCAGGCCGGCCGACAACGACCAAGACCCGGGTATTGGCCCGCAGCCAGCAGGTGGTTCGGATCGACGAGGAGACCGAGTCCCCGCTCGAAGGCCAGGACCAGGAGTGGCTGATCTCCGCGGCACTCACTGCGCTGGCCGACGCCGACGCGCTGGTGCTGGAGGACTACAACAAGGGCGCGCTGACCGAGGCACTGATCACCGCGGCGATGGCCGCGGCTCGGCGCCGCGGCATCCCGGTGGTGGTGGACCCCAAGTTCCGGAATTTCTTCGCCTATCGCGGGGCCACGGTGTTCAAGCCCAACCGGCGCGAGCTGGAAGCGGCGCTGGGCGCCACCCTGGATCTCTCCGGAGAGAACGCGCTTCAGGAAGCACGGGCCCGGCTCGAGGTGGACAATCTGCTGCTGACGCTGGGGTCGGACGGCATGGTGCTGGTCACCAACGACCAGGCAGTGACCCACATCGCGAGCCTGGCGCGGGAAGTGTTCGACGTCTCGGGCGCGGGGGACACGGTGACCGCCTGGGTGGCGACCGCGCTCGCGGCCGGGGCCACGATTCGCGAAGCGGCCAATCTGGCCAATTACGCCGCGGGACTGGAAGTGGCCAAGGCGGGTGTGGCGACGGTTTCCCCGGGCGAAGTGCTGGCGGTGCACGAAGAGAAACACGACGCGATCGGGCGGCTGCGGCGCGGGGGAGTCATTTGACGGTGAGACGTGAGATGTGAGACGTGAGACGTGAGACGTGAGTCATCGCGAGGCTGCGGAGCAGCCGAAGCGATCCCGCCGCACCACGTTGACCCTCCCTCCGGGAATAGGTACTTTCCCCCTCCCGGAATCCGGGCGATTAGCTCAGCTGGTTAGAGCGCGCGCCTCACATGCGCGAGGTCGGGGGTTCGAGCCCCTCATCGCCCACTAAAGACGCAACGACGCGAAGACGGAAAGACGCAAGGACCGGAAGCAACGTCTTTGCGTCTTTGCGTCGCGCCTTAACAGGATGTCGGTTGAGGGATGGGCGCGAGGCCTGCGTTGCCCAGCAATCGGCTCCCACTTCCCGGGATGGTCACCGATCCGCAGAAAGTGTTGTTGAGCAGGGTCGAGTTGCTGCCCGAGACCAGGCTGGTCCCGTCCACCCGGCTGAAGGAAAGACTGAAGTTGCTCCCCGGCACCGACAGGCTCCCGGTGATCCGGGCGCCGCGAACGCGGTTGTCGCTCCCGCTCACTGTCACGTTGCCATTGAGGACGACCGAGCCGCCGGCGGGACCCTCCCCGAAGAGGGTGACCCGGCTTCCCGAGAAGGTGAGATTGCCGGTGTAACTCCCGCTCCGGAGGAACACGATCACGTCGCTCCGGGCCAGTGCCGCATTCACCTCGGAGATCGAGGTGGACGGGGTGACCTGCACGATCTCTCCCTCGAAGTCGTGGTCCACGTTGGCCATCATGGTCACGGCGCTCCCGGTCACCGACAGGGCGAGCTCGCGAAACTCCTCGGCGCCGAGATTGACCGTCACCTGGCCGCCCGCGCCGGCCCCGCTCGCGGTCACCTGCTTCGACCCGGCCGTCACCGGCACCAGCACGGCCACCCCACCGGCGTCGGTCACTGCCGAAGGCCCCCCGGCCACCGACAGGGTGACGCCCGCCCGGGCGCTTCCCGGCAGGGGGACCGTCACCTGATTGGCGTCGTTGATCACCGGGTTGACCACCACCACAAAACCGGGCTCCCCGAAGACCACGCCGGGTGGGTCGGTGATCGCGTCCCCTCCGCAGGCCGGCCCGGCGATCGCCATCAGCAGCGGTACGGTCACGCGCGCTCGGATACGCATTCGAAACCTCTCAGGATGGGCCGAAGACCTGCCCATGATTCCCGGCAATTAGGATGCCTCCGGAACGAAACGCGCAGGGAGTTGCAGGAAGCTCACTGGCACTGCCCCTCCCGCTGCCCGGCCGCGTTGTCTTCCGCGATGAAGGGGAACGCGTTGCCGTCGCACTGGAGATTCTGAGCAACCTTGTTGCCGGCGATGACTTTCTCGCCGCCGCCCAGGTTTTTCACTACCTGGAGATTGCCCCATACCACGTTCCCGGACACCTCGAGTGTCCCGACCTGGTTGTCCTCGATCTGGATATTGCCCCCCAGTACGGTGGTCCCGACGACCAGCACGACCCCGTCGCCCGGATTGCTGGTCTTTTTCACCTGAATGCTGCCGCCGACCGTGGCATCGGTGATGCTGGCGAACCCGCTTTCCTGAATCTGGATGTTGCCGTCAACCCGGGTACCCCGCACTTCGACCGCGAAGGCCTTGTCTCCGTCGACATTGCCCTCCACCGTCCCGCCGACCAGCTCGAGCGTCGCCCCTTCCAGCACCTTCACGTTCCCCCGGACCCTGACGCCGGTCAGGACGCAGCTTTCACCTCGCTTCACCTCGACGTTTCCGACCACGCCGCCGCCAACCACCCCCTGGCAGCTGAGGGTGGGAAGGAGACCGAGCTGAGTCTCCTGGCGGGAATCGCCGGGAGCCGAGACATCCTGGCAGGCCGCCAGCGACAGCATCGCGCCGACAGTCACCGATCGACATGGCAGTCTATTGGACATGGCGTAGTCCTCCCCCGGGGAGCATCGAGGCCAAGCGCGGGATGGCGTGTTCGCTGGGGAGACGTCGGGGGCCGGAACGAGGACACGCCCGGGGAAGCGTGCACGGGAATCGTCCTGCAGCTTCGGCATCCTGGGTCGTGAAAGCAGAAGCCCCGCCATCGTATGCGACGGCGGGGCTGCTCACTGCACCGCGCGGAGTGGATCCGCGGCCGATCGGGGAAGGTGCTAGGGCCGGATCCCGAACCCGACCCCGAAGACCAGGTCGTTCTGCTGCTGGTTCTGCGGGGCGATGCCGCGGGTGGGCAGCTTGCCCTGATCGAACGAGCTCATCATGTAGCGTACCTCGGCCGTCACCTCGATGGGCCCGGTCCCGACCCCGCGAAGGCCCAAA
>Ga0209387_1000546_pt1 | contig 9902 bp, 8 predicted proteins | sample NCControl_FD_187515 | JGI IMG/M metagenome (GOLD analysis project Ga0209387, IMG submission 187515) | Agricultural soil microbial communities from Utah to study Nitrogen management - NC Control (SPAdes) (version 2) | ecosystem: Environmental > Terrestrial > Soil > Agricultural land | place: USA...
GAAGCGAGACCTGGAACAGTGGTTCCTGCGCATCACTGATTACGCGGAACAACTCGTTTCCGACATCAAACAGATCGAGGCTGGTTGGCCTGACAAAGTCTTGAAGCGCCAGAGCGACTGGGTCGGCCGGAGTGAAGGCGCGTTCATCGACTTCGCCGTCAAGAACAGCGACGAGAGGATACGTGTGTTCACAACGCGCATCGACACTATCTACGGTGCGACTGCGATCGTGCTCTCCGCCGAACATCCCTTGTTGCCCGAGTTGCTCAAAGACTCTGCTTTGAAAACAGATGTCGAAGCGTTCGCCGAGAAAGTTAAGAATCAAAAGGCGATGCGCAGCGACCTGGCTGAGGAAGGCGAGAAGGAAGGACTGAACACCGGCGTCCTGGCGATCAATCCGTTCAGCGGCGAAACGCTGCCGGTGTGGGTGGCGAACTACGTGCTGATCGAATACGGCGCCGGCGCCGTGATGAGTGTTCCGGCTCACGACGAGCGTGACTTCGAGTTTGCGCAAAAGTACTCGTTGCCGATTCGTCAGGTGATCGCGCCGGCGACCCACGAGCAACTCCGCGCAGAACCCGTTGCGACGACGGCGGGCGACGCATCAGCGGAGATGAAACATTCGTTTATCGACTACGGCGTCCTGATCAACAGCGGCGATTGGGGAGGTAAGCCGTCCGACGTCGCGATCAAAGAGATGGCGGCGTATGCGCAGGAGAAAGGTTTCGGCCAAGCAGCCGTCACGTATCGCATTCGCGACTGGGGCGTGTCGCGTCAACGATTCTGGGGCGCGCCGGTGCCGGTGATCTATTGCGACAAGTGCGGCATGGTTCCGGTGCCGTACGATCAGTTGCCGGTTGTGTTACCGCAAACAGCAGAGTTCACGGGAACCGGTGAATCACCGCTCGCGGGCGTAGCGGAGTTTGTAAATACGACCTGTCCGAAGTGTGCTGGTCCAGCGCGACGCGAGACCGACACGATGGATACCTTTGTCGATTCGTCGTGGTACTTCTTCCGTTACCTCGATCCACATAACGAGAAGGCGCCGTTCGATCCGGAAATTGCGCGGCACTGGACGCCGGTGGACCAGTACGTCGGGGGCGACAGTCATGCAGTAATGCACCTGATCTACACACGCTTCTGGAACAAGTTCATGCGTGACATCGGAATGGTGACGTTTGACGAACCCGTGAAGCGGTTGTTGACGCAGGGCATGGTGACGAACCGCGTCGGCGACACCGATGAGTGGAAAGCGATGTCGAAGAGTCTCGGCAACGGAGTCGATCCTGACGAGATGATCGCTGCGTACGGCGCGGATGCGACACGGCTGTTCGTCTTATTTGCTGCCCCGGTCGAGAACGAACTGCGCTGGTCCGATACGGGCATTGAAGGCGCCGTGCGTTTCCTGCGCCGCGTTTACACCACGGTGTGGAAGTGGCAGGAATGTCTCGCGAGTCGCGGTGGCGAACCGCCGGCAACAGAGTTCAGTCCCGAAGCGCGAGCGTTGCGTCGCAAGTCACATCAAACGATCTCGAAGATCACGAGTGACTTCGAACAGTTGCATCTGAACACGAGCGTCGCTGCGTTGATGGAGTTGTTCAATCAGTTGAGCGACTTGAACGCAGATCCGGCGCGCGCATCAGACGCAGATGTTTTTGCGGTTCGTGAAGCGTTGGCGTCTTTGGTTGTCATGCTCGCGCCTTTTTCGCCGCACATCGCGGAAGAGTTGTGGGAAGGATTAGGACATGCCGGAGGCTTGTTGGGTGAAGTGCCCAGCTGGCCCGTCGCCGATCCTGAACTCGCGCGACGAGAAGAACTGGAGATTCCGGTCCAGGTCAACGGCAAGCTGAGATCACGCGTAATAGCCGCGCCTGACGTGTCGGAAGATGACCTTCGTGCGGCTGCGTTGTCTGATGATCGAGTGCGTTCGTTGATTGATGGTCATGAAGTGGTGAAGGTAATTGTCGTGCCGCGTCGGCTGGTGAATATCGTCATCAAATCTGCATGATCTGTGTATACTTTGCCGAGTGAAAGAATGTCCGTCCTGTAGGCGCTGTTACCCGGATGAGACCAATCACTGTCCGCAGGATGGTGATGAAACTACGCCGTCTCTTTTGGGGGAACCAACACTTGATGCCCGCTACCTGCTCGAGCGACGGCTCGGGCAGGGAGGCATGGGTGTCGTCTTCCAAGCGCGACACATCTTTCTCAAAACCCCGCACGCCATAAAAGTCATTCTTCCGGATCTCGTCGGAAATGATCCGATGCTGACCACGCGCTTTCGCCAGGAAGCTCTCGCGGCGGCTGCGATCCGTCATCAGAACATCATCACCGTGACCGACTTCGGTGTTGTGCGCGGCACAATGCCGTTTCTCGTCATGGAATTTGTCAAAGGACGATCGCTCCACGAGATTATGTTGACGGAAGGAGCGATGCCGGTACACCGCGCGTGGGAATTCATCAGCGCGATCGCTTCCGGAGTTGCAGCGGCCCACCGGCAAAACATCGTCCATCGCGATCTCAAGCCGCTCAACATCATGGTCCAGGATGATGTGCCGGCATCGGAAGGCGTGAAGATCCTTGATTTCGGTCTGGCGAAGATCAAGTCGGGTGAGTTGCTGGGATCATTTGTGCAAGCGCAGACGAGTGGGTTGATGGGTTCTCCTTTTTATATGGCGCCGGAGCAGTGGGGCGATGACGAACCCGATGCTCATGCGGACATCTACAGTCTCGGTGTGATCCTTTATCAAATGCTCGCGGGTGAAGTTCCGTTCAAAGGGTCTTCAATTCCGTCGATCATGAAGAAGCATCTGACGATGCCGCCGCCGAGCTTCCATTCGATGGGTGTTTCAGTGCCGCCGCCGATCGAGGCTGTCGTCCGTCATGCATTGGAAAAGGAAATACGATCGCGGATCGACACTGTCGACAACTTTTTAAAAGAGCTGCGTGCGGCAGTAGACGCAGCGCCCGTACCGGCCGCCTTGCGAGAAACGGTGACACTCGATCCGAATCGCACGATCGCCACGACGACACCGCCGACGAGCATTCCTCCCAACGTGTTTCCCGTGGCAACGCACGCGCCGATCTCGAACGATACGAGTGTCGGAGGTTCTCTCGACTCGATCATCGGAGAAGTCAGTGCGCCTGGAACAAACAAGCAAGACGAAGAGCGAGAACGAAGAAACAAAGAGCATCAGGAAAAGCTGGACCGCATGTCCCTGCAGGCGAAAGAGCTCGAAGATCGACTCGAACGTCTCTCGGGCAGCATGGGTCCCTCAACCCCCGCCGTCGATCCCGAATCGACGCGAGTACAGCAAGGCTCAGCTTCGCCAAACGTCGCGCCAACCAATGTCGCTCGTCCATCGGTAATCCAGGGCAGGCCGATCACCGTTGACCTCGACCGCGGACGCAAAAGCCCACGAATGTTTCTGATCGCAGCCGCGGTTGCGGTCTTCATAATCGCCGGTATGGGCATCAGTGGTTACCTGATATTTAAATATGTATCCGGCAATGGAGGCGAGCCGACTCCGACACCAACTGCAACACCTCCGGGGACCGAAATGGTTGCGATCCCGGCAGGGACTTTCATGATGGGAAGAAACAATGGCCCAGCCGAGGAGACTCCAGCGCACTCCGTTACGGTGCAACCGTTCATGATGGACCGTACTGAAGTTAACAACACTGAGTACGCCGCATTCGTCGCTGCGACAAACCATCCAGCGCCCTCTCACTGGGTCAACAACAAACCGGTGTTCGGTCAGGAGATGTGGCCCGTCGTAAACGTTTCCGTTGGTGATGCAGTGGCCTTCGCGGCCTGGCGATCAAAACGCGACCGCGTCACCTACCGCTTGCCGACCGAGGACGAGTGGGAGTACGCCGCGCGCAACGGTGCACGTGCGGATCTCTATCCGTGGGGATCGGAATGGGTTGCGGGGCTCGCAGTATTGAAGGAAGCAACTCCCGCAGCCGTCGGTTCTCGTCCTGGTGGCGCGAACCAGTGGGGCGTCACTGATCTGATAGGAAATGTTTGGGAATGGACGTCTTCAAAGGTCTCGGTTTATCCGGGAAATACTACCGTAATACCGAGAAATCAACAGGATCTCGTGACGATTCGCGGAGCTTGTTACGCGAGCGATCCGGCTAATCCGGAGGTGCCGGTGTCCTCGAGTCTGCGCCAGTTTGTCTCGCCATCCACAAAGACCACGCTTTTGGGATTTCGACTAGTCAAGAGCGGTCCGTAAATAATAAGTTCATACAGGATTGAGTTCGAATTAGCTCATCCGGCAAAGCTGATCTACAATCCCCCTCAGTAGTTCTTCAGTAATCCATAAGGAAATTCGAATTTCGAAATTCGAAATTCGAAATTGTTACCGAGGTTAGTCTCGATATTCGCAATCCAAACAGCATTAGGAGAGTAATGATGAGAGCTAACGCAATACTGCGCGGGGCCGGATTAATCGTGGCCGGCCTCTGTTTCGCTCTATCCGGAAGCGCTTCCGGAGCGCTCGCGCAGGACGTGGGGGTGGATGTTGGCGGCGCGACCTTCAGAGCTAAGAATCCTGAGAGTAAAAGGAAGACGACGAACAACCCAACTGCTACGTCAACTAAACCTGGTAACAGACCGACCGGCAACACACGCGTTAGACCAGCCGTCGCCGAGCGGATCGAAGATTTGCTCGAGAAGGGGAACGAGGCTCGTGATGCGCGGCGTTTCACCGACGCCGAAGCCGCTTACAAGGAAATACTAAGACTAAAAGCACGTGACGCTCGCGCGGCGTATGGTTTGGGTAACATATATTTCGATCAGCAGCGCTGGGACGATGCCGAAGGCGCGTATCGCAATTCGGTTGCGTGGGCGCCATTTGAACCTGACGCACACATCGCGTTGAGCGTTCTGCTGGTAAAACCGCGCGCCGGCGGTGACAACGCGAAGAGATTTGCCGACGCGGAATCACTTGCGCGGCGGTCCGTGCAACTCGATCCGAAGAACGCAGTCGCATGGGACCGTCTGGGCGTCGCGCTTCAGACGAGAGGAGTCGTCAACAGCGAAACTGAGCATTCGTATCGTAAAGCGATCGAACTCGATCCGCAGTTTGCCGTTGCTTATGCGCATCTTGCTCGAGTGTTGAACAAGGTCGGCAAGGCCTCCGAGTCGCCGGCGCTGTACGAGAAAGCAATCGCGTTAGCGAAGGATCCGGCGACGCTGAACCTCATTGCCGAGTCGTTACAAGCGGAGCAGCTTTGGCCGCAGTCGGAACCGGTTTTGAAACGCGCACTCGAGCTGGATTCGCGTAATCCGACGTCGTTGCTGCTGATGGGCCGCATGCTCGTGGTTTACAAGCGTTACCAGGAAGCGGAACCGTTTCTAAAGTCGGCCACTGAAGTGAGTTCGCGTGCGTTCCAACCTTTCAACCTGTTGGGCCGCGCGTATCTCGGTATGGATCGCTTTAGTGATGCGGAAGCCACTTACGAACGCGCTTCAGCGCTGGCGGGTGCGGGTGAGCGAAAGGACCTGGCTGGTGTGTTTGGTTTTGAAGGTGTCGGCGACGGTTATTTGAAAGCTCGCCAGAAAGAGAACGCCGTGCGCGCCTATCAACGCGCCCTGGAGCTCGATCCGACAAACAGCGGCGCCGCGCAAAAACTGGCGAGAGCCAAAGCGAATTGATCTGAGAGAGCTTAGTGCTTGGTTCTTTGTACTTTGTTCGCAGTTTAAACGAGACGCTATCAAATAAACCGCACACTAGCGAACAAAGAACAAAGTACTAAGCACAAAGTACAACTGAATGAGGTCCTCCTGATGAAGAGTTGCCCCAAGTGTAATCGTACGTTTCCAGACGAAGGTCAGAAATTCTGCACGTTTGATGGCGGACTTTTGATTGCTCCTCAAACCTTGGATCCGAACGCTACGATGCGCGCTACGTCCATTGACCTGAACGCCGCCTCAGAAAGACCAACCAGCAGGGACTTACCAGATCCGAACGCGACGATCATCGAAAGCTATCCAGCGACGGTCGCACTGCCGCGAAACACTGGTGCAACAGGACCACCCGCGGGAGCGCCTAATACAGCGGACATCGCAAACCCGGCGCCACCCCCACCACCATCATTGCCACCGCCTCCGCCGCCAGCGCCACCACCGACGGCGCAGACTTCGCAACCGTTACCGCCGCCGCCGCAACAAGCTCCGCCGCCACCACCGCCTGCGCAGCAAACGTCAGCGCCGTTGCCCGCGCATGCGCCCGCCCCGTCTGCTCCTTTGCCTGCTCCGCCAGTTGCGCAGAAAAAGTCGAAGATGCCCTGGGTTATTGCGGGTGTGCTTCTTTTCCTGTTACTCGGCGGCGGCGTTTTGGCAGGTGCATTCTTCTTTATTATTAAGCCGAGATTGGACGAGGCAGCTGAGCGACGACCGGAACCGGTTGCGACGCCAACCGTCGAAGTCGCTCCATCACCATCAGTCGAAATACCTTCGCCGACTCCGGAAGATACGTTTGTGCCACCGCCTGACGCGGTCCAGTTTCAGAACTCCGCTTCTAACCTTGATGGCAATCTGGCTGAACACTATTTCGACTTCTCGTTCTACTATCCGAAGTCATGGCAGCGCGATCCGAAAGCCGGCGTGCCGGGTGCGAGAAACTTCGTGAAAGTCGAGCGACGCCTGTCGCCTGATTCTCCGCAGGAGGATTTCGCCGTCGGTTGGTACACCAGCACTGGAACGTTCGCTGGAGATTTGAGCAACTTCCCGCAACGAGTTGCAGAAGTCAGTGCCGCGCTCGCAAAAGCTTATCCCGAGTACCGGAAAGTTTCGGAAGGACCGACAAGGGTCAACTCGATGGATGCGTACGAGTTTCGTTGGGAAGGTCTTTCGCAAGGCGATAACGGTGACATCAAGTTGTGGGGACGTGTGGTGTTCCTCCCGACCGGTAAAGAGGGTGATACGGCGGGCGCAACCATCGTAATGCTTTCGACGTCACTCGCTCCCGAATTGTCGTCAGTGGAAGATATCGGAGAAAAGGGTCAAGCGACGGTCATTCTCGATTCGTTCAGGTTTGGTAAAAAGTAATAATGGCAGTTAAGAAGAAAGATACCCCGGCGATAAAGTTTTGGACGCCGCTGCGCATTGTTTCGCTGCTGATCGTTGCTGTGTTGGTCGCGGCGATTGGTATTTCGAGTTGCAACATGAACGGGCCGTCGAGTAATACGGCCAATCTTCCCGTTGTGCCCTCGGTCGTATTTGACACGGAAATGCGGGCGGCCAACGGCAATCCGATCAAGCTTTCGAACTATTCCGGCAAAGTGTTGTTTGTGAACCTGTGGGCCACCTGGTGTGGGCCATGCCGGATGGAGACTCCGGAACTGGTGCGCCTGCACAAGGAGTATCAGGCTCGCGGCGTCGAGTTTATCGGACTGACAACTGAAGATCCGAACACGTCAGCCCAGAAAGTACGCGACTTCATGACGCAGTACGGCGTCGATTACCACATCGGTTGGGCCACGCGCGAAGTGGCGCTAACGCTGATGGATGGGAAGACGACGATCCCGCAGAGTTTCATCATCACGCGCGATGGAAAGCTTTTCAGAAAAATCGATGGTTTCCACCCGAGGCGCACGCCTCCCGAGTTAAAAAAAGCCCTCGAGGAAGCGCTTTTGTAGGTGGTGCACTAATTTCACTCTGCGTATCTCTGCGTGCCTCTGCGTCTCGGCGGTAAATATGGAGTAAGAACCATTAACCGCAGAGTCGCAGAGGCACGCCGAGATACGCAGAGAAGATTCCTACAGTAGGGCACTACTCTCTTGTAGGCGCATCGAGCAACGGTCTATTCACGGTCTTCGCTGGTTTTGTCGTTAGTACTGTTCAATCCCTCGCGAACGTCCTTCTTCGCCTTTTTTTCCAACTCTTTCATTTCTTTTTCCACCCGGGCGTCAACCTGATCCATTGGCGCGGGTTCGTTTAGTTCATCCTGTGTTGTTATCTTGTTTTTATCGATACTCATGTCCCTTTTGTTCCCTCCAATGGTTTAAGCTAACACGATGATTCTGCGCTGCGTGTTGAGTTTCTCTTTCGAATTCTCGACAAAACCACCGCTGAACGATAGACTTACCCAGCCAAATGACTTTTCTGGTCTCCCTCAAAGTGGTCCGATTACTACTAACCGCCTCAGTTTCTATCTGGCTGGCCGGTGGATGCCTGTTGAGTTGCAGCAGCATGGCCACGGCCGCACAACGTGCCGAAGACCAGGCTGCGGTTGAGGGTGAGAGCTGTCAAAGCGCCCAGGAACACCACTGCTGTTCCAAACCAAAACCTGCTAAACAAAGCACAATTGATCCGAAACTGACTGAGTCGTTACTCTCTCTGGCGACGCTTCCGCGCGGCCCGATGGGCGACTGCCCTCTCTCGATAAGTGCGACGGCGATTGCTGCCAAGGCGAACACCAACTCACCAGCTTCAGAACAGACCACGAACGCCACGCTGTCGCTTTCGACCGGCAACCGTGAACAGCGTCAAAAGCATTTTTCTGTTCCGCTGGTTTCGAACCGTGGTCCAACGTATCTTCGCTGCTGCGTTTTCCTGATTTAAAAACTTCCTCCCAATTCCCGGACTAACTCGCCAGAGTCTCACAACGGAAGTGCCGGTGTGCGCGCTGGTGTCCGACAGTAATCATTCATTCCGATAGGAGAACAAAATGAAACCCCGAAAGAGCACTGTACTCGTTGTGCTGCTCACCTTCCTCCTGGTTGCCTTTGCGATCGCAGTGGGCCAAGGTCAAACCGGCACAACGCAAACCGATCAAAAGAAGAAAGCCGAATCGTGTTGTGCCCAGGGCGAGAAGTGTTGCGCCGAAGGCTCGTGCAAACACGAGGAAGCGAAGAGTTGCTGCAAGGAAGGCGCCGAGTGTTGTAAAGAGGGCGCCGAGTGTTGCGCCAAGCATGCTGATAAGGATCATGCTGACTGTTGTGGTGAATCGTGTGAGCTCGGCGGAAAGCACGACGCAAAGCACGATGCAAAAGGCAAGCATGATCCGAAAAAGCCCGGCGAGTGCTGCAAGGTGAAAACGAAGGACAAGGACAAGACTAAGACTAAGGACTAAGCAGTAAGGATCGTGTTGTCCGATTTCAGGGGGGTGGCAAGTGAAGCTTTTTGAACGCAAATTGTGGTGCGTCGTTGTGTTTTTGTTTTTGGCGCATCCAGTCTTTGCTCAACATGAAGGTCATAGGCCACCTCCTGCTAAACCAACGCCCGGCGAAACCTGCACCTGCGCAACCCGCCCCGGTGAAGCCAGTGTCTGCGAAACCAGTCGCTACTCCATCTCCGGAACCGAGTTCGAAGCGAACCCGTGGACCTCGCGATCGGCGCGGCTATGGTTTGCGCCAAAAGAACCAGCTCCTGCGCGACGACGATCGCGCGCAGTTGGGCATCACCGAACATCATCCGTCGTTTCGCATCGGCGCTTACACGTTCGGCGCTCGCGCGAGATCTGGAATACCGAAAAACATTCGCTCGCCGTTGGCAGCGACGTCACTTTCTATTCCAAGCCTTCGATTCTCGATTCCATTTATGGTACAAATCCAGTGTCCTGGAAAATCTTTTTTAGACTGCGTCCGCAGAAGATGTCGATGAGCGGACTGCACGGGACACACTGAGTTTTAGGAGATTTCCAATGAAGAAGACCTGGATACTTATCGGCGGCATCATAGTGTTGCTTATTGCGGCAGTGCTCGTCGTTAACCAGCAGAAGACGGCAAGTGGAAGAACGGGCCTTTATCAGTCAGCTTCTAACCCGCCGGCAGCGACGAAGTCTTCCACGCCGGTCGATAGCCACGCAGGGCACGCCCACGCTAGCGCCGGGGAGAAGACAGTGCCTGCTTTTTTAACGACGGCCCCCAGTCGGGCGAGTCTTGGTCCA
>Ga0209387_1000547_pt1 | contig 9891 bp, 8 predicted proteins | sample NCControl_FD_187515 | JGI IMG/M metagenome (GOLD analysis project Ga0209387, IMG submission 187515) | Agricultural soil microbial communities from Utah to study Nitrogen management - NC Control (SPAdes) (version 2) | ecosystem: Environmental > Terrestrial > Soil > Agricultural land | place: USA...
GCCAGCGGGAAATCGCGGTGCGCCGGGCGATCGGCGCTTCCCGGTCGCGGCTGGCGCAGCAGTTCCTGACCGAAAGCCTGGTGCTGGTGATCACCGGCGGCGTGGTGGGTCTGCTGTTCGGCCGCTACGGCTCAGGCCTGCTGGCGCGGCTCGCCCCGAACGGCGCGCTCAATGGCTACGACATCGGCCTCGACTGGCGGGTCGTGGCCGTCACCGCGGCGGTGACCGGGCTGACGGCGATGGTCTTCTCGGTGCTGCCGGGAATGGCCGGGCGGGACGATCTGCAAACCACGTTGCGCGAGGGGAACCCGCGCCAAAGGGGGTTGTCGCGAAGTGGACTGGTGGTGGCGGAAATCGCGATCGCCTTGCTGCTGACGGTGGGGGCCGGACTGATGGTGCGGAGCTTCCTGCACCTGCGCGAGGTCGACCCCGGATACAGTGCCGAACGGCTGCTGACGTTCCGGGTGACCTTCCCGCAGTCGCGATATCCGACTCATGCGGCGGCCATTACGGGGCAGCAGGCGCTTGCCCAGCGCCTTGCGGCGATCCCCGGCGTCAGGGCCGTCAGCTCCGCGAGCGACATGCCGGCCGCGGACCCTTCCTGGATCGTCTTCACGCCGGATCCCGCCATCGGCCCTCTCCCCGAGAAGACCCCCATCGGGTCCAACAATCTCGTGCAGCCCGGCTACTTCGAGACGATGGGAATCGCGTTGCGAGTCGGCCGCACATTCAATCCATCGGACAGAGCCGGCGGGGAGCCCGTGGCAATCATCGGCGAAACCCTGGCGAAGCAGCGCTTCGGCGGCATGAGCGCGGTAGGGCGCCGGCTCAAGTGGGGAGGGTTGGACTCGCCCCAGCCCTGGCGAACGATCGTCGGCGTGGTCGCCGACGTAAAGCAATCGGGTCTCAGCCAGGAAGAACCGACGCCCGCGATCTACATGCCGGCAGCGCAACTGGATTCCGGACCGGTGGTATCGATGGTTCGCGGACAGAGTTATCTCCTGCGCACCGCCGGCGACCCTGGCGCAGCGTTCAGCGCCATTCGGCGCGCCGTGAAGGAATTCGACGGCCTGATGCCGATCACCGGACTCTCGTCGATGGACGATCTTCTTTTTGCCACCATCGCCGACCGGACGTTCAACATGTTCCTGCTCGGCACCTTTGCCGCCGTGGCTCTCACTCTTGCCGGGGTCGGTATCTACGGGCTGATCGCGTTCTCCGTGGCGCAGCGGACCCGCGAGCTGGGGATTCGCATCGCCCTGGGTGCGCTGCCTCGGGACGTGCTCCTCCTGGTGATGCGGCAGGGTGCGACGCTCGCGCTGGCCGGGATCGTCGTCGGGAGCCTGGGCGCGATCGCCTCGACCCGGTGGATGCGTTCGATGCTTTTCCAGGTCGATCCCCTGGATCCCCTGACCTTTGCCGTCGTCGGGGTGGCGCTGGCGGCGGTGGCCATTGGGGCAACCTGGGCCCCCGCGTTGCGGGCGGCGCGGGTGAGTCCGGTCACGGCGATGCGGACGGACTGACGGACGGGCGGACGGGCGGACGGTAGTGAGGAGTGAGGAGCGAGGAAGGGGTCAGGGGTCCCGGCGACCGCGGCCTGAAACGGCCTGATAGAGTCGGTGGGTCAGGCGAGCTGTGGATTCCCGCAAAGCCTCGAGCTCGTTCGCTTCTTCCTCGGCCAGGTATCCGACCTCTCGGGCAAACCGAAACGCGTAGGACAGCTCGGCCAGGGAGCCGATCGAGATATCCAGGAAGCGCGCGAATTCCCGCCGTCCCCGCTTGGCAGAACCCTCGACCATGTTCGCCACGACCGAGAACGCACAGCGGCGCACCTGCGCGGTGAGCCCGTAACGCTCCGCCACCGGCCAGGACACCGTAATCCGATGGGTGGCCAGGTTCAACTTGTGGGCAAACTGCCACGCTTCGAAGCGTTCGTACGGCTGCATCGGGGCAGCTTACGGCCGGTTGCCTGATTGAGGACAACCAAGGTTACGCGGACCAGTCCCTTTTCCGTCCGCCCGTCCGACCGTCCGCCCGTCCGCCCGTCCGCCCGTCCGCCCGTCCGTCTACCGAGGCCTCGACGGTGTAGGCCAGGTGATCGCCGTGTCGGGTGAACTCCGCGTTGACGACCGAGTCGAGGAACTGGAAGCGGCCGGTGGTCAGCTCGTGGAGCAGGGCGGGCTGCCGGCGGTGCGATTGGCGACCGCTGCGCCTACGGGGCCGGCGCAAAGTCGGAAAACACGAACTGGTAGCGCTGCCGCCGAGCGTCGTACTCCGCCCGGAAGGCCCGTGGATATGCCCCGGCCATCCCGGGAATACCGGGAATGGGCAGGTCGAACGAGCGCTTCTCCAGAAGGAGCGAGCGGGTGAGCATGGGTTCGATGAAGATCGGCAAGCCACGGTAGTAGCCGACGACCATGGTCCCGCGAAACGTCGCTGTGCTCTCGAGCTCAGCGGTCAACAGGGAATGCATGCCCATTTGCCGAACGCAGAGACCGGTAAGGATCGTGTCGCGAGCCATCTCGGCCAGCGGAGGCGGCAACGTTACGTCAGGCAGGCGGTAGCCGGCCGGCAGGACGGAGGGCTTGGTCTCATCGGTACAGTCGATGGCCAAGCGCTCCGCGCGCGGGATCGTGTAGAAGTGGAAGTCGAAGTGCGGCGTCAGGTACGGCCCGGGCGGGTGTCCATGAGCCTCCCAGAATACCGTGAGCTCGGTGAGCCCGGCCGGCCGGTGGGCGACTTCAGGCATTCTCAGTGTGGCGGTGATGGCCGGCGGCCAGACCATCGGCTGATCGTCCGGTGCGTTCTCGATGCTGGCCATCGGGACGGTCAGGCCGACCGCGACGACCTTCGTTCCCTGCATTCGCGCCCAGGTGCAGAGCTGTGCCTGGAAGGCATCCGCGCATTCGCCCTGCACTTCGACAACCGGGGTGTTGCTGCCCCAAGCCCACAGGGCGGCGAGCACTGCCAGACGGTGATGTGCCATGGGTTTAGCTCCTGTCCGCGGTCGGCCGGCGTCGTCGTCGGGTTCTTCCGCTCTCGACGCGCATCGTACGACCGGGCACCGGAGTCGTAAAGTCACAAATCTGGACTTGACAGCAGGTGGCGGACGCACAACACTGGCCTGGTGAGGACCTACGGCCAGTATTGTCCCATTGCCCGCGGCGCCGAGATCTTCGCCGAGCGCTGGACCCCGCTGATCATCCGCAACCTGCACCTTGGCTGCGGGAGCTTCAGCGAGATCCTGGAGGGCGCGCCCGGACTCTCCCGCACCCTGCTCTCCCAGCGACTCAGGCAGCTTGAGCGGCTCGGCGTGGTCGAGTCGGCGCCCAAGTCCGGCGGGCGCGGCCACCACTACAAGCTCACGGTCGCGGGCCACGACCTGTTCACAGTGTGCCGGTCGCTCGGCGAGTGGGGCGCGCGCTGGCTCGAGATCGCGCCCCAGAACCTCGATCCCTTCGTGGCCTTGTGGTCGATGTGCAACGCGCTCCGCCGAGACCGGCTCCCGGATCGACGCGTCGTGATCCGCTTCGAGTTCAGCGGACGTGCCCGCCGGGAGCGTTACTGGCTCCTCATCGAGCGCGGAGACACCGAGATCTGCAGGACGTCTCCCGGCCTCGATGAGGACCTCTGCATCACGGCGGAAGCCGAAGCCTTCGTCAAATGGCACGCCGGCCAGCTCACCTGGGCCCAGGCCACCCGCGAGAACCGCATCCGACTCGAGGGGCTCTGGTGGCTGGTAAAGGCCTTCCCGACCTGGAACGCCCGTAGCATGTTCGCCCACATCCGGCCGGTCTCCCGGAGCACGGCCAGCCCCGCAGCCGACACTCGCGACGCGGGACTTTGATCTCAACATCGCGGATTTGACATGCACGACGTGATCATGGTTGGGACAAGTACGCCAGCGGTCACGAAGGCGATTGGCTCTCGCCGGATTTGCGGTGCGGGGAAGAGACCTGGTTGTGTCCAGCGCGGAACGCTTCGAAGGCCGGGACGCCTTGCGGGCCAGGCTGGGAGAGCACAAGACCGGAAAGGTATGCGTCTCCATCAGGCGCCTCGCCAACGTCGATCTGAAGTTCCTGGAGAAGTTGGCAGCCCGATCGGTGGCAGACACGTAACGTCGCTATCCAGAGCCCAATGACAACAATGCCTAACGCCAGCGCCACATTTCGCTTTCCCTGGGGGCGACAACCTGCTGTACCATGGCCGCCTCGAGGGCGACCGATGGGTCATGGAGCTTCAACCCACTTCGCTGTTGCCGGCAAACAAACGCTTGCGCGAGATTATCACCGTCGTACCGGAAGGGCTCCGATACGTGGAGGAGCAATCGATTGATGGCGGTCCCTGGACCGTCACGGAAGACTAACGCCCGCCGGCGCATCAGGTAGCTGCCCTGCCCGGGCCAGGGGACGACTGAAGGCAAGCGGCTACTTCCGAAGCCGCACCTCGACCCGGCGGTTCTGCTGACGACCTTCGGCTGTGCCGTTGGGTGCGACCGGCCGGATGGGTCCAAAGCCCCGGGTCGTCATCCGGCGCTCCGGCACCGACGCGTTGGCGGCGAGCCACCGCTTGACAGCCTCTGCCCGCTCCCGGGACAGCCGAGCGTTATAGGCTCGCGTTCCGACGCTGTCGGTGTGCCCCTCGATCTCGATCGGGAGGTCCGGATGGTCCCGAATCAACGCCGCCAGCTGCCCGAGCGCCGCGGTGGCCCGCGGCTGGAGAGTGGATTCGCCGGTATCGAAGAGGATCTCGGCGCCCAGGCTGACCTGAATCTCGCGCTCGCTCTCGGTCACCTTGAGCGGTCCGTCATCGAGGAGTACAACAGCCACCCGATCAATGGCGGCGCCGTACCCGGTCTCCGGCGACTGGGTGAGGCTGGTGAACTCGAGGGTGGTCGAGTCGACCGCCGCCGTGAACACCCACTCTTTCGGCACCCAGCCCATGCTTTGTCCGGTCTTCCCGGTGGCGTCGAACACGAAATCGGCCGAGTCGCCCGCCGCCCTCACCCGCATCGGCTTTTTGGCGGGGCCACGGACGGTATTGCCGGCCAGGTCGAACGTCACCCGGTAGCGCTTGCCCGCCTGGGTGGCGAAGGTCTGCGCGATGCCGCCGCGGACGTAGGGCGGGGTGGCCCGGCTCCGGGCGCTTCCGTCGAGATCGATGGCGTAGGTGCCCTCAGCGGAGCGCCAATACCCGGCGCCCACGAGATCAACGCCCTCGCCGGTCACCACCCAGCCCGGCAGCGCGGTGGATCCGCCCCGAAGATTGAGGAAGGCCGGGGTGCCGGGTCCCTCCTCGAAGCTGCCGTTCCGGATGAGCCCAGCCGGCCGCTGGGCGAGCGGGACCGCGGTCAGAAGGCAGAGCAACGGTGCCGCGATGAGTCCGGAGCGGGTGATAGTCGCTCTGGTGGCCGGGAGGGCAAACATGACGCGGAAGATAGCGCAACGCGTATACTTAGGGCACGTCTTATTCAATGCGAGGTGGTAAATGACCGTATCAAACGTGGCAGAGCACGAACGCATCTGGGTGGAAGGCCTGAATCGAGGGGACGTTTCCGCTGCGGATGGGGTCTTCGCAAACGACTGTACCGTGCACATCACAGGAGTCGCGCAGCCGATTCAAGGCGTCGCGGCGTGGAAAGAATTCGTGACCGGGCTTCTAACCGCGTTTCCCGACCTGCACTTCACCATCGAAGACCAGCTGTCAGATGGCCCTCGGGTGGCGATTCGCTGGCGTGCGACCGGAACCCATCGCGGCCCCCTGGGGCCGGTGCCTCCCACCGGTCGGTCGATCACGGTGGATGGGCTGATTATTGATCGCCTTGAAGGTGGTATTGTGGCCGAGCGCTGGGAGCAGTGGGACCAACCGGGCATGCTGCAGCAGCTTGGGCTAGCCTGAGCGTCACTCCCGCCCCTGGCGGCTCCTTGGCGATTACTCTCCACACCGCGGCGCTATCGGACGCCGACGACATCGCCAGCCTCCTGGGGGCGTCATGGGCCGACACATATGGGTCCTTGCTGACTCCCGACCAGCTGAGCGCCGTTGCCCGGGAGTGGCATCATCCGGATGGTCTGCGGCGTCAGATCTCCGATCCCCGCATCGGATTTCTGCTGGCCCGTACAGATACCGGGGTTCTTGTGGGCGTCGCGACCGTCAGGCTGTCAGACGATGGGGCAACCGTCTCCGTGCTTCGCCTCTATGTTCTTCCCGAGCACCAGGGCCTGGGCATCGGTTCGCAGCTCCTCGACCGCGCACTCGCGGCCTTCCCCCCCACGCCGCGAATAGAGCTTCAGGTGGCGGAGGGAAACCCGGCGGGGCTCTCCTTCTGGGTGAAGCGTGGTTTTCGGGCTTGCGATCATGACGAGGCGCGAATCGGGGATCTGACCCTCGCGCTCATTTCAATGGAGCGGACCGTTGACGCTTCCAGCGAAACGGTCGATGAATACAAGGGTAGGATCCTTGGCTACCAGGCTGGGGCCGACCCCCTTGTGCTCCAAGCCAAAGCCCCGGATGTCCTTGCCGCGCTCGTCGAGGGTCTCTCAGCCGAACAGCTCGACCAGCGACCGGTTCCGGGGAAATGGTCTATTCGAGAAATTGTCGCGCACCTCGCTGATGACGAGCTCGTCGGCGCGTATCGCATTCGCCTGATTCTTTCGGTGCCGGGCACGGCCATTCAGGCGTTCGATCAGGATGTGTGGGCACGCACGGGACGGTACGGTACGCTTGACATTAGCGACTCGCTGGCGCTCTACCGCACCTTGAGGTTCGCAAACCTGAAACTCCTGCAATCGCTCACCGCCCAGGAATGGGACCTGTCCGGCGTTCACGCCGAGCGTGGCATCGAGTCATTGCGGGACATCGCCAGGTACTTTGCCGGACACGATATCAATCACTTTCGGCAAATCGAGTCGATACGGCGCCGACTGGAGACGATGCGAAATTGTTAATCGCTACCTTGGCAGGCTTCGCGCGTCGGCAGGGGTCACCTTGACCTCGCCGAGGTTGAGTGCCCGAATCGCGCTCCCGATCTTGCCGAGGTCGCCGATCACTCTCCAGGTCAAGGCAGATTGCGGAACTGATTCAAGGTGACAGTCAGATGGCTGGTGCCGCCGAGGTTGCGCACCATCAGGAAATGCCTGCCGTCCGGTGCCACGTCGTACACCTGATGGGTCAGGTCGGCGAGGTAGTTCCGATCGGAGAAGAGCAGGGTTCGCCGAAGCACTCCGAACACCGGCCCCGGGCGCACCGTTGCGGCGAGCAGCGCCGCCCCGCTCCGGTAGAACAACTCATTGCCTCGCGGTGACCAGACCGGCTCGGTGCCGCCGTCCAGCGAGATCGGAACCCGGGCTCCCATTGCGGGGAATGACTGGACGTAGACTTCCGCGCGCCCGGACTCGGTCGACACGTAGGCGAGCCAACGGCCATCCGGCGACAAGGCGGGTGCAACCTCGTTGGCCGGGTTTTGCAGCAACGGCACCGGCGAGCGGGTGGAGTCGAGGCTGACCAGCCAGATATCCCGGCTTCCGGATGGCGCTACCGTGCGGAGCAGGGCCGACTGGCCGTCGGGGGTGAAGACAACCTCCCAGGGCTCGAGCTGGCGCGCGCCCGGTAACGACACCGCTGTCCCGCCGCCCTCCGCCCTCGCCACTCGCACGTCGGTCGTCCTGCCCCTCACACGCACATAACCCACCCGTTTGCCGTCGGGGCTCCACGCCGGCCGACTCGCTCCACTGTCCGGCGACAGGCGCGCCAGCACACCCTGTGCTCGGTCGAGCAACCAGATACTCCCATCCAGCACAAGAGCGACCTGCCGTCCATCGGGCGAGAAGCGAGGGTCTTCATAGGTCCCGATCCTGGGATGGTACCGTTCCGCCCGGCCGCTCCGGTCCACCAGCTCGAGCGTGCGCGGTGCTGTCGAGGAAGGAGCGCGCACGATGATGCCGTTGCGGGAAACCGCCATTTGCGCCACGCCAAAGTCGACCCGCACCGGCTCCGGAATGATGCTGGGCTCTCCCGAAGGCGCCCGGCGCTGGAGGTCGAACGGCACGGCGCGCACCAGGCCGTCCGGACCGGCATACACCAGGTGACCGGTGTCGACGTAGCGAGGATCGCTTCCTGCGATGTGCAACGGGGTCATCGTCTTGCCTCGCAAATCGAGCACCGCGAGCTCGCTCGCCGAATCGCGCTGGACGGTGAATAGGATGCCGCGGTCGCCGGGCAGGGCATGCGGGAAATTGAAGGCTTCGGCTGGGCCGCTGGCGAGGAGCGTCGTCACCTGACCGCCCGGCGCGCACTCCCGCAGGCCTAACGAATCGGCAATCACGATAGCGTTGCTTTCCATCCAGGTGGCGATCGCCGCCCCTTTGCTCTCGCAGATCGTCTCCGGCGATCCGCCCGTGACGGGCGTTCGCACGATCCGGGTGCCGGCTCGGAAGCCGATCCAGCGCCCATCGGGGGAAAAGAACGGATACTGTCCGTTGTCGCTTCCGGCGACGGGCACCGGCTCGGCGCGGTCCAGGGAACGCAGGTAGAGGCGCCGGTGGCCGGTGGAGTCCTCGCCGTTGTACGCGAGCAGCGTCCCATCGGGCGACAGCGCCATCACCGACAGGATGGTGCCGGCGTAGGCCGCATCGTCCGGCAGCAGGATGTCGAAGCGCTGTACGGGCGCTCCCGGGGATGCCGGCCTCGGCCGCAGGGTGTTGAACCCGATGAACCCGACGGCGGCGAGGAAGAGGGCCCATGGGAGCCAGGCCTTCCCACCCACCGGTACCGGGACTGGTCGGCGCAGGCCGGTGGAGCCAGGGGCCGACGTGAACCCGGGATTGCCGAGTGCTGCCGCGAATTCCGCCGCGCTGGCGAAACGATCCGCCGGGAGTTTCTCCAGCGCCTGGAGGACGGCGGCTTCGACGTTGGCGGGAATTGTCTTCCGACTGGCGCTCGGAGGCTCCGGCTCGCCGGTCAGCACCTTGGCCACGATGGACTGGGCGGTGGGTCCGGTGAAGGGTGGTGCTCCGACCAGCATTTCATAGGTCACGGAGCCAAGCGAGTACACGTCGCTGCGGGCGGTGATCTCGCGCTCCCCCATCGCCTGTTCGGGACTCATGTACTGGGGCGTGCCGATCGACATCCCCGTCTCGGTCATCCGGGTGCCACCGGCTTTGCTCGCCGCGAGCGCGATGCCGAAGTCGGCGACCAGGGCATGGCCGTCGTGCAGGAGGATGTTTTCGGGCTTGATGTCCCGGTGGATCACTCCCTGGCGGTGGGCGTAATCGAGGGCACTCGCGACCTCGCTGGCGAGCCGCACCGCCTCCGCGATCGGGAGCTGCTTGTCTGCGCGGATCCGGTCGCCGAGCGACTCCCCGCGGACGAACGGCATGACGTACCAGAGGAGACCGTTGGCCGCGCCCGAGTCGATCAGCCCGAGGATGTGGGGATGCTGCAGGTTGGCGGTGGTCTTGATCTCCTGGAGGAACCGCTGGGCGCCGATGATCGCGGCGAGCTCGGGGCGAAGCACCTTGACGGCGACCTGGCGATCGTGCCGTTGGTCGTGGGCCAGGTAAACCGTGGCCATGCCGCCGGCACCGAGCGCACGCTCGATCGAGTAGCGATCGGCGAGGGCCGTCTGGAGGAGGAGTAACTCCGGCGGGAGCTGGGTGTCACTCACGAAGCAGAAGATACGCGGCTACAGGCCGGGCTGCTGTAAAGGCTGACCAGGCGCGCAGGTAACCGGCAGGCTCAGAGCCTGCTCGAAGCTACGGTGGAGGGAGAGGGCTCGCCCAACGGCCTAACTGGGCCCATGCATCGTTTCCCCAGCACCGAGGCTCGCGACGGCGGCCCAGGGTGCAGGTGTGGTTGAGAAAATCGTTGCCGCCCACACTGAACGCACTCACA
>Ga0209387_1000548_pt1 | contig 9886 bp, 7 predicted proteins | sample NCControl_FD_187515 | JGI IMG/M metagenome (GOLD analysis project Ga0209387, IMG submission 187515) | Agricultural soil microbial communities from Utah to study Nitrogen management - NC Control (SPAdes) (version 2) | ecosystem: Environmental > Terrestrial > Soil > Agricultural land | place: USA...
TCGCGGCGTCGCTGTCGGAAGCGATCGCGGTCGCGGACTGGACCTGGTACGCGGATTACCCCGACCTCGTCCGCGCGGTCACTCCCGCGGACGTCCGCCGGGTCGCGGCGGCCTACTTCGCCGACGACGGCCTGACAGTGGGCCGATACCTTCCGAAGGATCCTCCTCCGGCGTGACGACGGCCACCGCGGCGCCGCGACGCAAAGTTCCCTTCGCCGAGGCGGTGCGGACGCGCACCCTCGACAACGGGGCGCGCTTCTTCGTCCTCGAGAACCACTTCAACCCGACCGTCGCGTTGTCCGGCTCGCTCCACGCCGGGCCGCTGTTCGCGCCGCCCGACCGCCGTCTCATCGCCTCGCTGACGGCCGGCGAGCTCACGAAGGGAACCGAGCGGAGGACGAAGCTCGAGATCGCCGAGGAGCTCGAGAGCCGCGGCGCGAGCCTCGCGGTGTCCGCGGGGTCGGCCGACCCGGTCGGGATCGACGTGGGCGCGGGCTCTCTGTCGCGCGACCGCGAAGTCCTCCTCGACGTTCTCGCGGAGGTGCTCCTCTCGCCCGTGTTTCCGGAGGAGGAGCTCGAGAAGGAGCGGATGCGGCTCGCGGGCGTCGTCCGGGAGCAGCAGGACCAGACGTCGGTGCGCGCGTTCGAGACCGCGGCGCGGCGCATCTACCCTCGGGGGCACCCCTTCCACCGCCGGACCGCGGAGGAGCGGATCGCGGCGATCGAGTCGCTGACGCGGGACGAGCTCCTTCGCTTCTACGAACAGAGGTACGGCGCGGGCGCGATGCTCCTCGTCGTCGTGGGCGACGTCGACTCGGACGAGGTTCTCGACGGCCTCGAGCGCCGTTTCGGGGCGTGGAAACGCGGCCCGTCGCTCGACTTCGCGCGGCCGGAGCCGGTGGCCGCCGCGCCCGGCTCGGAGACGGTGCGGATGCCGGACAAGGCGAGCGCCGACGTCGTTCTCGCCCATCCGGGCGACCTCGAGCGAAGGAGCGCGGACTACGTCGCGTGCGTCCTCGCGAACTCCGCGCTCGGCCAGTCGTCTCTCACGTCGCGTCTCGGCGTTCGCGTGCGCGACACCGAAGGGTTGACGTACGGGATCCACTCCGGCTTCTCCGCCACGCATCTCGCCGGCCCCTTCGCGGTGAGCCTGACCGTCAAGCCGGAGAGCCGCGACGCGGCCGTGGCCGCAACGCTCGAGGAGATCCACCGCTTCCGCAATGACGGCATGACCCCGAAGGAGCTCGCCGACGAGCAGACGTCTCACGTCGGGCGCTTCAAGGTAGACCTCGCGTCGAACGGCGGCATCGCGCACGCGCTCGACGCCGCCGTGTACTACGGGCTCGGCGTCTCGTACTTGGACGAGTTCCCTTCGCTCGTCGAAGCCGTGACGAAGGAGCAGGCCGACGCTGCTTTCGCGAAGCGGGTGAACCCCGACCTCTTCACGATCGTGTCGGCCGGGTCGTTCACGGAGTAATCCACCGCTCATCCGTTCTCGGGCCGAAGGAGCTAAACACAGAGACCGCTCACTTCCAACTGCGCAGATCTTAGAAGGGCACCGCTACCCAACCGCCAGAATCCGCTATTTAGTTGAGGCAGTTCCACTCTGGGGTGTTTTCGGAGTTGGGCGGGCAATAGTCGATGCAGATCCCGAAATCTAGATCGGCTCTGCCGCAGGTGGCGTCAGCAAGGAAATTGGTCGACACACACACCGGCCCAGTGAAGTCCACAAGCCGCATCATCAACCCGGCTGGGCATGACTCCTCTATTTCGCCGAAGCAGGGAATGTGGCGGACTAGCTCAGTCGAGGTCTGTTGCCCGGTAGAGTAACTACCCCCGTAGCAGTCATAACGAGTCCAGCCAACCTGCTGGCCGTTCGAATAGTAGTGAACCCAATCCGTGGCGCCAGCAAGGCTCGTCACGGCAACAAGTGCGAATGTAAGAAACACAATCCGTGTCTTCAAATGAGACCCCTTTCGCTCGGAGAATTGACCAAAGGCGGGAAGGTAGCGGTACTAAACTGACCCTATCGGGTGCATGTCACACTGTCAAGCAAATACTCTGTATCAAGCAATGGGCACCAGTGGACAGGCGCACGAGCTCGAATGATCGCTCACATATTGCGCTGGAGAGTCGTCGGCCGCGCAGGCCCTGAGGATGAGATCGCCTGCCCGAGGCCTTCCAGGTGATGATTACCTCTGAACGAGATCGAGCGGTTTGTCCGACCCGAAAGATCCTTGCTCGCCGGGCGTCACCCGCAGGGTCCGTGGTCGTTGGCGTCTCGGCCTGGAGACCTCTCGAGGAGTGTGGTTCGGACGGACGCTGCTGATTTGGCTCAGCGCGTGATTCTGGGTGGGACCACGGTCATCACACCGTGTGGGTGCGCTTTTCAGGCTTCCTCGCTGGCGCGACTTCTCAGGGCTCGGCAGCGGGTCAAAAGGTCGAGCCGAATACCCCAGGGGCCTCGTAAAGCAAGTAATCAGGGTTCGTGGCAGAATCCCTATCCGATAGGAGGCTCCGATTCCGAGAAGACCCCAGTACCGCAAGCCGAACCGACGCCGCCCCGGCGAGGCGCCGCCGACGCACCGCGTCTACATGTCGAACGAGGCTCCGATCCCGGAGGACCGCAGCCCCGACGGCAAGCAGTGGTACCGCCTGCGCCTCGACTCCGAGCCCTCGCCGGAGTGGATGCGCGCCTATCGCGCGGGAATCCTCGGGATGACCCGCGAGGACCGCGAGGCGGTCCTTCGCTTCGAGTTCCAGGGCTCGAGCGTGCGCGTCGCCGCGGCCGAAGGCGAGATCGGGAAGCTGCGGCGCGTGTTCGAGCGCCGCGTGGACGCCGTCAACGGCATCCTGTCGGGCGGAAGGGGCACGAGCCCCACTCCCTAGGCGCCTCTATCGGCTCCTCTTGTAGAGGAACGCCGACTCCCGGATCCGGGCGCCCGAGGCGTCCGCCACGGCGAACCGCGACGGGCCCCACCGGCCGGACTTCGGCCCGTTCCACACCGCGGCTCCCGCGTACTCCCCCTTCTTGTTCACCGCGTAGAAGTTGATGTTGAAGTCGGGCCGCCCGTCGGCGGTCCGGTTCTCCCGAGCCATCGCGACGATCCGCTCGAGCGTGCCGAGGGCCGCCTGCTCCGGGGACTTGCCCTGCCGCATGAGCTCGACGACGGTGTGCGACCCGCACGACCGGAGGTTCCCCTCACCCCAGCCGGTCGAGCCGCAAGCCCCGACCTCGCCGTCCACGTAGAGGCCGGCGCCGATGACGGGGGAGTCGCCCAGCCTTCCCGGAATCTTGAAGAAGAGGCCGCTCGTCGTGGTGACGCCCGCAAGGTCGCCCGCCGCGGTGACGGCGTTGCAGTTGATCGTGCCCTGCCGGAAGTCGTCGTCGCCGTACTTCTCGATGTACCAGCGGATGTCCGGGTCTTCGATCTCGCCGGCGGCGTCCCTCCAGTCGTCCTTCTTCGAGAGGCGCTCCTTCCAGAGGAGCCAGATCTTGCGCGAGCGCTCCGTGAGCAGGGTCTCTTCGGGAATCCCGTGCGCGCGCGCGAATCGGAGCGCGCCCTCGCCGACGAGGAACACCCGGCTCGTGCGTTCCATGACGAGCTTCGCAACCCGGGAGGGATTCTTGATCCGCTCGAGCGCGCCGACCGCGCCCGCCTTCATCGTGCGGCCGTCCATGACCGACGCGTCGAGTTGGACGACCCCCTCCTCGTTCGGGATCCCGCCGTAGCCGACGCTCACGTCGTCCGGGTCGTTCTCGACGATGTTGACGCCCGACACGACCGCTTCGACCGGGTCTCCCCCGGCGGCGAGAACCTCCCAGGCCTTGCGCACGGCGGAGAGGCCGCCGAAGTCGCCCGACTTCTTCTCGTTGGCCGACGCGACGACCACGGGGCGCGTCGCCGTCGCCGGCGAGCGAACCTGAGCGGCAAGCGGCAGAATCGCCGCGGACCGGATGAGCTCCCGGCGGGTCGGCGCGAGTCCCCGCTTCCTCACTCGCTACTCGTCGGGGAGCTCGGGCTCTTCCTGCATCTCGCGCTTCGTTCCGGGCGCGAGGAGGTCCATGAGGAGGTCGGGCAGCGTCTCGGAGAACTCGCTGCGCGGCAGCACCTTCGTGAGGCCGGCGGCCTCGGCCTGCCGCGCGAGCTCCCGGTCGGTATGGCGGAGGAATCCGATCACCGGCAGGTCTTTCGTCGCGTTGTTCTGACGGAGCCGGGCAACGGCGTCGAGGGTCGTTCCGCCGTCGGAGATCTCCACGAGGACGGCCGCCGTGTCTTCGGGCGCGACGGCCTTCGCGAGGTCTTTGGCCTCCGTGAAGCGCAGCGGAACGTTCAGGTGACGGGCGGTCGCCTCGATCTTGGACCGGAAAAAGAGGTCGTCCACGCAGGCGACGATCGAGCGGGTCATGGCGGGAGGGATTCTATCCGGAAGCCGCGCTAGAACATCTTCACGAGGTCTACGGTGATCCGGTTGATCGTCGCCTGCAGGTCGAGACGCCGCTGGAACATCACCGTGCCCTGCACGAAGACCTGGGGGAAGAGCGTGACCGCCACGCCCGTCCGGTGGCCGCGGTACCGCGTGTGGAACCACCAGTCGTCGGTGTTGTACGCCCCGACGAGGGCGTCGCGTTCGACGTACTGATAGATGTAGAACGCGCGCCACGTCCCGGGCGTGCCAACGGAACCGACCGCGACCGCGCCTTCGAAAGCGCTCCGGTTTCCGTCGGCCGCCTCGAAGTTGTGTACCCCGTCAAAGGAGACGGTCACCGGCTGCGAAAGAGCGGTGAAGCGCAGCCGAACGAGAAGGTCGGCGATCCGGAAGCCGCTCGCGAACCGTTGCCCGGCCGGAGACGCCACCGGGGTGTTCTGCCGGACGTAGTGCGGGCGCAGCTCGTCGAGGTCGAAATCCCAGTACGAGCCGGCGGCTTCGATCGCGAAACGGTTGGCGTCACCGCCCCGCCAGACGGCCTGGCCCGCGATTATCCGGGTGCGGTCCCCCTCGCGCTGCGGACCGTAGAAACCGGCGCCCGTGAGCGTCAGCGTCGAGGCTCCCGTCGCGATCTGGTGCGATACGGCGGCGCCCGGCGTCGGCACGTCGCGATCCCAGAGCATCTCGCTCGAGACGAGCGGGATGCCGAAGCTGCCGGCGAGGATCGTCCAGGCGCCCGGGCGCGCCTCGACGTACCACCGGTCGAGGGTCACGCCGTCGGAGCGGTAGTTGTCGAAGTTGCGCGCGTTCTGATCGTTGTCGTCCGTGCCGAGGTTGCCGACGGCCCGGACCGCGACCTTGAACCGATCCGAAGGCAGGAAAGCGAGCTCGGGCCGCACCTCGAAGCGCCCGCGCTCGATGTCCGGGCGCACCCGGAGCTGGTACGTGAGGTCGTATCGGAAGAGCGCCTCCCACTGGAGCTTGAAGCGTGGCCGGGGCGGCGGCTCTTCGAAGTACCGGGGCTCCTCCTGCGCGAGCGCCGACGGAACGTAAAGCACCGCAGCCAACAGTGTCATCCCGAGCGAAGCGAGGGATCCGTGTCCCTTTCGCATCATGGATCCAGATTCCTCGTCGCTCCGCTCCTCGGAATGACAGAGGGGAGGGCGCTCCTCGGAATGACAGAGGGGAGGGCGCTCCTCGGAATGACAGAGGGGAGGGCGCTCCTCGGAATGACAGGGAGGAGGGTGGCTCCTCGCGACGACGGTGCGCACTCGCCCCTCACGCCGCCGTTTCGCGGCGCGCCGGCTCCGCCGTGACCCGCGCCAGCGCTTCGTAGAGCTCGTTCACGCTCTGGTAACGCGCCGTCGCCTCCTTCTCCATGCAGCGCATCACGATCGACGCGATCTTCGGGTCGATGCGCGGGTTGCGCGACTGCGGGATCGGCGGGGCGTCGTTGACGTGCTTCAACACGACGGCGATCGGGCTGTCCCCCTCGAACGGGAGCGAGCCGGTGAAGATCTCGTAGAGGACGACGCCGGTCGAGTAGATGTCGGAACGGAAGTCGAGCGGGATCCCGCGCGCCTGCTCCGGCGACATGTAGTCGGGCGTGCCGATGACGGTCCCCGCCGCCGTCATCCCGCGGTCCTCCGTCAGGCGCGCGATGCCGAAGTCCATGATCTTCAAACCCCCGGTCGGCTCGATCAGGATGTTCTGCGGCTTGATGTCGCGGTGGATGACTCCGACCTCGTGCGCGGCGGCGAGCCCCGCGCAGATCTGCTTGGCGATCCGGAGCCCGACGGGAGTCGGGAGGATCTGGCCCGACTCGAGGAGGTGCTTGAGCGTCAGGCCCTTGACGAACTCCATCGAGAGGTACTTCAGGCCGGCCGACTCGCCGAGGTCGTGCGTGCGCAGAACGTTCGGGTGCGTGATCCGGCGCGCGAGGCGGATCTCCTGCTTGAACCGGTCGATTAGGCTGGGGTCGGCCGAGAGCGCCTCGCTCCGCAGAGTCTTGATCGCCACGAGCTCGTCGAGCTCGCGGTCGAGCGCCTTGTAGACGACTCCCATTCCTCCCTTTCCGAGAACGGACTGGATGTCGTAGCGGCCGGCGAAGAGGGTGCCGATGCGCGGCTCGCCGACCGCGGGCGACCCGATCCCCGGCTGGACTCGCGTCGCGACCAGAGTCTCTTCCGTTCCGAGCGACATCGTCAGCGACGCGACGTACTTCTCGAGCGCCGCTTTTTCCTTGAGCTCCTCGAGCATGGCGCGGAACGAGCGGGCGAGGATACCGATCTCGTCGTTCGACTCCACCGGGACTTCCGTCTCGAGGTTTCCGACGCGGACCGCCTCGGTCGCTCGCACCAGCCGGTCCACGGGTCCCGTGATGCGGCGGGCGAGAACGAAGGAGAGGACGAACGCGAAAACGAGTGCCGCGAGCCCGACGAGGACCTGGCTGTTCTGAATCTGGCGGAAGGGCGCGAGCTCCCGTTCGCGGCTTCGCAGCGTCGCGGCCGCGCCGACGAGGTCGTCGGTCGAAGACCTCACCGGCAGGAAGTACCCGAGGTACGTCTCGCCGGCGACGCCCAGGTGGATCGGTCCGATCGTCTTTCCTTCGCGAAGCACCGCGGACACGAGGCGCGGCGTCCCGACGATCCCGGCGAGGACGGCCGAGCTCCGGTCGCGCATCGTCGACGCGGCGACCGTCGGTCTCGGCGGCTCGTTCCTGCCCGCCGCGTCGGCGAGGAAGACGACGTCCGCGTTGACGAGCGACTTCAGGCTCGACGCGACTCCGTCGTCGATCTGAAACCCCGCGGCAATCGCGCCGACGGTCCGGCTTCCGCCTTCGAGGACGGGAGCCGCGACGACGTGGTAGAGCTTCTGGTCCGACAGCCAGATCCCCTCGGCGGCCTCGCCTTCGAGCGCCGCGGCGACCGTCGGCACCTGCCGCATGTCGCGCGAGTAGGGGAGAGGCCGGTCGGTGCGAGCGAAGGCGTTCCCATCCGGCCCGATCGCGATCAGGAAGGCGGCGCCCGCGCTCGAGGCCTGTTCCCGTTTGAGCGTGTCGAACGCGGTCGCGGCGTCGCCCTCCGTCATCATCGAGATGATCCCCGGGTTGTTGGCGACGACGGCGAGCGCGCGTTGCAGCTCTCCGTAGCGGTTCTGCTGGAACGACTCCCACGCCTCGCCCGACTTCTTCAGGTCCCCGTCGATCTTCTTGTCCGCGATCGCGCGCGCCCGCGTCGCGGAGATCGCGATCGCGCCCCCGACGGCGACCAGGATGAGAAGAGCCGCCGCGAAGAAGATCTTGAAGGACAGGGAAAACCGCGGGGGCTCGGGCGGCGGGAGCTTCAGGCCCGTGATGGCCGGCGGGGAAGTCGTGGGTCGCGGGGTGACGCCCTCAGTAGCGCTCATCGTCCGATCCCGACTGCGGCGGATACTCCTTGCCGTACTTGTTCTTGTGCGGGATGGGCCGGTAAGCGGATGTGTCGATGGAAACGGTGAGCGGCGCGACTCCCGCCGCCGGGACGATCAGGGGGACGCTCGTTTCGGTTCCCTCCTCGTGCCACGCCTTGAGCGTCCACGTGCCGGCGGGAACGCCCTCGAAACGAAAGGCGCCGGACCGGTCGGTGACGGCGGCGAAGTCGGAGTCCACCACCATGAGGAAGCCGACCATCTGCGGGTGGATGTTGCAGTAGACCCGCACGAGGCCGGGCTCGGCGAAGCTGCGACTCTTCGTCGCGCCGCTCCGGTAGAGGCCGAGGTCGAACCGGTTGCCGCCGGAGACCGAAAAGACGTTGTGAAAGATCGGGTCGTTGTTGGGAAACTCGACCGTCCCCTGCCGCGGCACGATCAGGACGCGGGGCGCGAACCGCTTCGATTCCTGGACCATCGTGAGCGGCCGTCCGGGGCCACCGGCGCGCCGGAGGCCTTCGATCCACACGATCGCGTTCGACGCGTCCGCCCGGGCGGCGCCGCCCTTCGAGAGGGTGACCCGGCCGGAGATCGATCCCGCCGACCCCGCCGCAGGCGGCCCGAAGCCGGGGACGAGGGCGAAAACGAGCGCCCCGACGACGAAAAACCGCGCCGCCATGCGTGTTTTCGATAATAGCCCGAAACGGGACCGGGAGCACGGGACGGGCGCAGGCGCGGTTAGGATAGGTCCGTGGAATCCGCCCGCGTCGTGATCTTCGGAAAGGACACCTGACCGTACACGACCGCGGCCCGTGAGGACTACGCGCGCAGAAAAATCCCCTTCGAATACGTCAACGTCAAGCAGGACGCGAAAGAGCTCGCGCGGATGGTCGAGCTCTCCGGCGGCCGCAAGGTCCCCGTCATCGTCGAGGGCGCGAAAGTCACGATCGGTTTCGGCGGCACCTGAGGCGTCTAGGCGCGCCCGGCGGGCGCGCAACTTTCCCTCCTGTCATCCTGAGCGGAAATCGGGGACAGACCACGGTTTTCCTTTGCCCTCCTGGAAGACCGGGAAAAAGGGGACAGACCCCTTTTTCCGTGACCGATAAATAAATCTGACCCCATTTCTCCGGGCCCTTCGACTCTCTCTGTCATCCCGAGCGAAGCGAGGGATCTGGGGTCCGGTTGATATCAATCACATTCCGCCTAGGACAGGCTCTGCGAGGGATCTTTCTTGTTACTTTCCGAGGGATCCAGATTCCTCGTCGCTCCGCTCCTCGGAATGACGAGAGGACTGCTTGCACTCCTCGGAATGACGAACGGGCTCTGCATATAATCCCCGCCAACCTGGTCCCCGCGTTTTAGCGTGGCGAGTGCAGGCCGGCGCGCCTGTCCTCGCGGCATTGAGAGGGAGGCCACATGGCGAACGTCCCCGAGAGACCCGGCGCGGAGTTTCGGCCTTACATTCCGTCGAACCAGACGATCCCCGAGTTCACTCCCAAGGCGATCCTCCTCGGCGTCTTCTTCGGCGTCCTCTTCGGGGCCGCGACCGTTTACCTCGCCCTCCGCGCCGGACTGACCGTCTCGGCGTCGATCCCGATCGCGGTGCTGGCGATCGCGGTCTTCAAGAAGATCGGCAAGTCGACGATCCTCGAGAACAACATCGTCCAGACGATCGGATCGGCGGGCGAGTCCGTCGCGGCCGGCGTCGTATTCACGGTGCCCGCCCTTCTCTTCCTCGCCGGCGGCGAGAACTTCTTCCGATACCTCCAGATCACGATGCTCGCGATCTTCGGCGGAATCCTCGGCGTCCTCTTCATGGTGCCGCTGCGCCGCGCGCTCATCGTCAAGGAGCACGCGACCCTGAAGTACCCGGAGGGGACCGCCTGCGCGGACGTCCTCATCGCGGGCGAGAAGGGGGGCAACCTCGCGAAGATGGTCTTCGCGGGCTTCTGGGTGGCCCTCGCCTACAAGGCCCTCTACGGCGTCCTCGGGCTCTGGCACGAGACGGCGACGTTCTTCCGGACGGAGAGGGACTCGGTGTACCCGA
>Ga0209387_1000553_pt1 | contig 9776 bp, 5 predicted proteins | sample NCControl_FD_187515 | JGI IMG/M metagenome (GOLD analysis project Ga0209387, IMG submission 187515) | Agricultural soil microbial communities from Utah to study Nitrogen management - NC Control (SPAdes) (version 2) | ecosystem: Environmental > Terrestrial > Soil > Agricultural land | place: USA...
GTCCGGTCCAAAAAAGTCCAGCTTGGGCAGGTCGCGGGCTCGGCCGTAGATCTCCGCTGCCGTGCGTCGGCCCTGGTAGCCCGCGCCCAGCTCGCCGCTCCAGGAACCTCGCATGGTGACCGTACCCGCGGCTCGAGCCTGCCAGGGGCCCCGGGCTCGCCGGGTAAACTCCAAGCCGGCACCGAGGCCTCCACCAGGCGCGATCTCGCGGACCATTGGATGCAGGGGCCTGCGATACGCTTCGCTGATCATGCACAGCATGCTCTTCACGATGGGGGGAAGCGCCGCCTCAGGGGCACATCGAGTCGCGACCGCCTCTTCCCCCTGCTGGGCCACGAGCGGGCTTGCGGTGGCCAGTGCGAGCGATGCCGACCGGATCAGGCGGGTGAGCTTCATGATCGGAGGACGAATTCCAATCATTCCCCGAACACCGGCCCGTTCCGGCACAACGCTCATGATTGGACTTGATTTTCGGTGTTTCTTCGGTATTTCTAGGGGGTGTTCAGCCACCTCCACGCCCATTCCTGGTTCTCCCTGGGCCAGGGTGCCTCCAGCCCAGAGGCCCTGATCGCCGCTGCGGCGGCCCGGGACTTTGCCGCCCTCGCCTGCACCGACACCAACGGGGTGTACGGGGCGGTCGAATTTCAGCGCGCAGCACTCGAAGCCGGCATCCGTCCGATCCTGGGCGCCCACTTGGTGCTGGGCGACGAGGAATGCGTGGCGCTGGCGATGGACGAGCGGGGGTGGGGGGCGATTTGTCGCGCCGCGACGGCGATTCACTGGCGGGGATGTCACCCTGAGCGGAGCGAAGGGGCCATGTCCGGGGATTCGCTCCTTCGCTTCGCTCAGGATGACGGCGTCCGCCTGTCCGACATCCTCGCCCCCGACCGGCAGGGGGCACTGATCCTGTCGGCCAGTGTCCCCTTTCTCGACCGTATCGTTTCGCGCTCTGGCCCCACCGACATCTTCGCCGAGCTGATCCCCGGCAAGGAACGCCACGCCGTGCTGGCCGCCGGCCGCCGGCTGGGCCTTCTTCCGGTGGTCACCAACGCCGCCATGTTCGCGCATCCGGAGGATCATCCTCGGCACCGGCTGCTCTCGGCCATCGCGGCCAATACCACGATGAGCGGACTCGAGGTCACTCACCAGCCGTTCAGCCGTCCAGGGCTCCCCCGAGCACAGCGAGGGGCCGTCCAGCCGTCCTCCTCATGGCTTAAACCTGCAGCCGAGCTCGCCCGCCACTTCCCCGATGTGCCCGATGCGATCGATCGGGCCGGCGAGCTGGCCGAGCGCTGCCGCTACCTGATGCCCATCGGGGAGCGGGTGATCCCTCCCCGCTATGTCGAGGCCACCGATGCGTTGCAGCAGCTCCGGGTCCTGGCCTACCGGGGCGCGGCCCGGCGCTACGGGACCATCGCCCCCATCACCCGCGACCGGCTGGAGCACGAGCTTGCCATCATCGGGATGAAGGGCTTCGCGGACTATTTCCTGGTGGTCAAGGACATCGTGGAGCACGGTCCGACCCACTGCGGCCGCGGCTCGGTGGCCAACTCGATCGTGTCCTACTGTCTCGGCATCACCCACGTGGAGCCGCTGGGCGCGGGACTTCTCTTCGAGCGCTTCCTCAATCCCGAGCGCCGGGACCCGCCCGACATCGATCTCGATTTTCCCTGGGACGAGCGCGATCGCATCCTGGCCTGGGTGTTTCGCCGCTATCCCATGCCCCGGGCGGCGATGGTCGCCAATCACAACACCCTCAAGCTGCGGGGCGCGCTCCGCGAGGTGGCCAAGGTGGACGGCCGGCCCCCGGCGGAAATCCGGGAGGTCACCCGGCGGATTCCCTGGTACAGCGACGAGGTGCCGATCGAGCAGCTCCTGGCCGAGCATCCCAACTTCACCGGGCTCGACCTTCCCGCCGCCTGGCAGGGCCTGGCCCGGCGAGCCAGCACGCTGGTCGGCACTCCCCGGCATCTCTCCCTGCATCCCGGCGGAGTAGTCATCGTTCCCGGCGCGCTCACCGACTACGTCCCGATCGAGCCGGCGGCCAAGCGGCTGGACGGCGCCCCCGACCTGACCGTGCCGGTCATCCAGTTCGAAAAGGACGGCGCCGAAGACGCCGGCCTGGTGAAGATCGACCTGCTGGGCAACCGGTCGCTTGCGGTGATCCGCGACGGCATCGCGGCGGTCCGGACCAATACCGGCCGGCAGCTCGATTACACCAGCGCCGAGGCCGGCGAGGATCCCGAAACCCGGACGCTCTTCCGGACCGGCAACACCATGGGCGTGTTCTACACCGAATCCCCCGCGTCACGGGCCCTCTGCATCAAGAGCAAGGCCGAGGACTACGAGATCCTGGTGCTCAACACCAGCATCATTCGTCCCGCCTCCAACCGGTTCATCCGGATCTACCTCGAGCGGCTCCATGGCGGAGCCTGGGAGCCCCTCGATCCCAGCCTGCGCGACGTGCTCTCGGAGACGTTCGGCGTGATGGTCTACCAGGAAGACGTGGTGAACGTCTGTTCGGTGTTTGCCGGCATGCCGCTCGCCACCGGCGACGGGCTCCGCAAGGCGCTGTCCAAAAAGCGCCCGGCCAAGGCGCTGGCGGCGTACGCGAAAGAATTCTTCGCCGGGGCGCTGGCGCTGGGGCGCAGCGTGGAGACCGCGAAGGAAGTGTGGCACATGGTGATGAGCTTTGCCGGCTACAGCTTCTGCAAGGGCCACTCCTGCTCCTACATCCAGGTGGCCCAGCAGTCGGGGTACCTCCGGGCCCACTACCCCGCGGAATTCTTCGCGGCGGTGCTGGCCAACGGGGGCGGCTTCTACGCCCCGTTTGCCTACGTGGCGGAAGCCCGCCGCGCCGGGATCACGGTGCTGCCGCCCGATGTGAACGCGAGCGAGCTCCGCACCACCGGCCGGGGCGCCGAGATCCGGATCGGGCTGCAGTTCGTGAAGGGATTGAGCGCGGGGGCGTCGGAGAAGATCCTCGCGAGCCGGACGGCTGGACGGCTGGACGGCTCGACGGCTGGAAACAGCGGCGCATTTCGCAGCCTCGCGAATTTCCGGGAGCGCACCGGGATCAAACCCGACGATCTGCGACTGCTGATCAAGGTGGGCGCATTTGACAGCATTTCCGGGGGACTGTCTCGACCTCAGATGCTGTGGGAAATGGACGCGACGGCGCGAGGGCGCGAAGGCGCGGAAGACTTGCAGCTCGCGTCCTCGCGTCTCCGCGTCTCCGCGTCTCCTCGCCTACCCGAATACTCCCCCGAACGCCGAAGGCGCGAAGAGTGCGATCTCCTCGGCTTCGCCACCGACTGTCATCCCATGGAGCTCCGCCAGGAGGATCTCCGCCGCTTCCGCCTGGTGCCCGCCACCCGGCTGGCCGAGCACGTGGGGCGCCACGTCCTGGCGGCGGGGATGCTCACCACCGCCAAGCCGGTGCACACCGCCAAGGACGAACCGATGCAGTTCGCCACCTTCGACGATGGCCATGGACTGATCGAGACGGTACTTTTCCCCGACGTCCACCGGGCGCGTGGACACGTCCTGTTCGATCAGGGGCCCTTCATATTCCGGGGCAAGGTGGAAGAGGAATTCGGCGCCATCGCGGTAACGGTGACCCATCTCGACCGGCTCGATCGCATGCTCAACAAGGTCAAACACCAATGAACATACGTCGCATTGTTCTCTTCTCCCTGCTGGCTCCCTGGCTCCCCGGCTCCCTGGCTCCCTGGCAGACCCTCACCGCCCAGGGTACCCGGCTGCTCCGCCAGCCCACCGTGAGCGCCGCGCACATCGCCTTCGAGTATGGCGGCGATCTCTGGATCGTCGAGAAGGGCGGCGGCGAGGCCCGTCGGCTCACCAGCACTCCCGCTGTGGAGGCCGACCCCCAGCTCTCGCCCGATGGGCGCTCCCTGACATTCACCTCCAACCGGGGCGGCAACCGCGACGTCTACGTAATGCCGGTGGAAGGCGGCGACCCCCGCCAGCTCACCTGGCATCCCGGCAACGACGACGCCCGCGGCTGGTCGCCCGACGGCAAGCTGGTGCTCTTTGCCTCCAACCGGAACACCGCCCCCACATCCTTTGCCCGGTTGTGGACGGTGCCGACTGAAGGCGGCATCGAACGGCTGGTTCCCGCGCCGATGGCGTTCCGGGGCGCCTGGTCGCCCGACGGAAAGCGGATGGTGTACGACCGGGTGACCCGCTGGGACACCGAGTTCCGTAATTACCGGGGAGGCCAGAACACCCCGCTCACCATTCTGGATCTGGCCACTCTCGACGAGACCCGGCTTCCCAACGAGCGCACCAGCGACACTCAGCCGATCTGGGTCGGCCAGACCATCTACTTCCTCTCGGACCGCGACTACGCGGTCAACGTCTGGGCCTGGGAAACCGGCAAACCGCCGCGTCAGGTCACCCGCTTCAAGGATGCCGACGTCAAGTACCTCACGGCCGGCGGCGGCAGCCTGGTCATCGAGCAGGACGGCTATCTCCACACCCTCGATCCCGCCAGCGGCACGGCGCGCAAGCTGGCTATCTCGGTGCACGGCGATTTTCCCTGGGCTACTCCCCGCTGGAGCGATGTGAGCCGCTCCATCGCGAATGCGGCCCTGTCCACCACCGGCAAGCGCGCCCTGTTCCAGGCCCGGGGAGAGATATTCACCGTGCCGGTCGAGAAGGGCGACGCCCGTAACCTGACCCGGAGTCCGGGCGCCGCGGACCGGACGCCGGTCTGGTCTTCCGACGGGAAGGAAGTGGCCTGGTTCTCCGACAGCGGCAAGGGTTATCGCCTGCTGATCGCGGGGCAGGATGGCCTGGCCCCTCCCCGGGAGCTCTCCATCGGCGACGCCAAGTTTGCCTACTACGCCGAGTGGTCGCCCGACGGGAAGCGCATCGCCTTCGTAGACGACCGCTCTCGCATCCGGGTCATCGAGCTGGCCGGCGGTGCCCTGACCACCGCCGACACTGACGGCAACCTGCTGGCCCGGAACCTCATCGGCATCACCTGGTCGCCCGATTCCAGGTGGCTGGCGTACTCGAAGGCGTTTCCCAACCGGTTCCGCCGGATCGTGGTCTGGTCGGTGGCGGACCGGAAAGCCACCCCGGTCACCGACGCGTTGGCCGATGCGATCAGTCCCGCCTGGGACCGGAACGGCCGCCATCTCTATTTCCTGGCCAGCACCGATTTGGGCCTGGCCAGCGGCTGGGCTAACATCTCGAGCATCGGGCGCCAGGTGACCCGGGGTGCCTACCTCGCCCTGCTCCGCGCCACCGACTCCACGCCGTTCCCGCCGGAGAGCGACGAGGAACGACAGGCCGCCGCCGCGCCATCGCGTCCCCCGGCGCCCACCACGCCGTCTGCAGCGCCGGCGCCCGCGTCCCCCGCGCCCTCCCCGCCCTCCCCGCCCATAACCCGCGCCGACACCGCCTCGATGCGGATCGACCTGGAGCGGATCGGCAACCGGATCCTCGCGCTCCAGGTCCCGGTCCGGGACTATGCCGACCTGGCCACCGGTCCCACCGGCGTGGTCTTCCTGGCCGAGCGGGTGCCGCTCCAGCCGGGGACTACCCTGCACAAGTACGAGCTCTCCAAGCGGCGGGCCGAGAGCTTCCTCACCGGGGTGGGACAGTTCGCGATCTCCGGTGACGGCAAGAAGCTGCTCTATCAGTCGGGAGGAAACTGGACCGTCACCGGCACCGAGGCCCCGCCCCGACCCGGGGAGGGCCGGCTGACGGTGGCGCTCTCGACCCAGCTCGATCCCGCCCTTGAGTGGAAGCAGAGCTTCGATGAAGCCTGGCGGATGGAGCGGGACTTCTTCTACGATCCCGGATTGCACGGCGCCGACTGGAACGCCGTCTACGCCCGCTATGCCCCGCTGGTTCCCTACGTCCGCCACCGCGCCGACCTCACCTACATCCTCGACCAGCTGGGCGGCGAGCTCTCGGTGGGTCACAGCTTCGTGGGAGGCGGTGACGTCCCGGCGGTGGATTCCACCCGCACCGGGCTCCTGGGCGCCGACCTGGTGCCTGACGGAGAGCGCTGGAGAATCACCCGGGTCTACACCGGGGAAAGCTGGAACCCCGAGCTGCGGGCGCCGCTCGATGCCCCGGGGCTCAGGGTCCGGGCCGGCCAGTACATCCTGGAGGTGAACGGAGCCGAGCTGCGCACCCCCGACAATCCCTGGCGCCTGCTCGACGGCACCGCGGAGCGGCAGACGGTCCTGCGACTCAACGACCGGCCGGTTCTGGAGGGCTCCTGGACCGTCACGGTGATTCCGCTTCGCAGCGAGAACGCGCTGCGTACCCGGGCCTGGGTCGAGGACAACCGCCGCAAGGTGGATTCGCTCTCCGGCGGCCGGCTGGCGTACGTGTGGGTACCTAATACGGGGGGCGGCGGCTACGCCTCCTTTAACCGCTATTTCTTCGCCCAGCAGGAGAAGGCCGGAGCGGTCATCGATGAGCGCTTCAACGGCGGCGGGCTGCTGGACGACTACATGGTGGACTACATGGGCCGCCAGCCCATTGGCGGCGTCAGCAACGACGCGCCGGGTGGCGTCCATTTCCCGCTTCCCATGGCCGGCATCCTCGGCCCCAAGGTCCTGCTGGTGAACGAGCTGGCCGGCTCCGGAGGCGATTATTTCCCCTGGGCGTTCCGCGAGCTCAAGGTGGGCCCGCTGATCGGCACCCGCACCTGGGGCGGGCTGGTCGCGGCCAGTGTGCCCTATCCCCTGGTGGACGGCGGCACCATCACCGCGCCCTCGGCCGCCGTTTTCGGGCTCAACGGTGAATGGACCGCGGAGGGCGAAGGCATCGCCCCGGACATCGAAGTCCCGCTCGACGCCAAGTCGGTGGCGGCGGGCCGGGACCCCCAGCTCGAGCGGGGCGTGACCGAGGCGCTCAAGCTGCTCCAGCAATCGCCGGCCAGGACCCTCACCCTGCCGTCGCCGTCGAAGCGGGCCCGGCGGCCGGTTCCCTGAGACCCGGGAGGCACCATGGGCGTCATCCTGCGAATCGTCATCGGGCTCGCCATCCTGGCCGCGATCGTCTTTGCCATCGGGCTCGGCCTGCCCCGAAACCATCGGGCCCAGAGCCGGATCACGCTGGAGAAACCGGCCGGCGAGGTCTGGGCAGTAGTTCGGGATCCCACGGCGCTGGTGGGAACCTGGTCCATGCTGAAGAGCTCCAGACGGGTGCAGGGTGCGGGCGGCCGGGAGGTCTGGGAGCAGGACGCCGGCTTCCCGATGCGACTCATCGTCGAGTCGGCCGATCCGCCCCGCCGGCTGGTGACCCGGATCGACGCCGACGAGGATGCCGCCTTCGGAGGAACCTGGACCTACACCCTGACCCCGGCGGGCGGGGGCACCACGCTGAGCATCGTCGAAGACGGGTACGTCGGCAATCCATTCTTCCGGGTGATGATGGCGGTGATGGGAACCCATCGCACGATCGACAGCTACCTGAAAGCGGTGGCGGACAAGCTCGATGAGCCCGTGAAACCTGAACATGTCAAATAGCGAATAGCGAGTAGCGAAGAGCGAAGAGGTGGTCATGTCGTACAACATGCTTCCCGGTCTGGCAGCGGCGCTGCTCGCGGTCGCCTGCGACAGCGGGCCCGCCGTTCCCGGCCCGGGCACCCCGCCCCCCGCGGCCACCGGAGCCCGGTTGCGTGAGGTGGCTATCGGGCTCGAGTCGCCGCTGTTCCTCACCTCGCCGCCGGGAGAGCTGAACCGCCAGTTCATCGTCGAGAAGACCGGGAGGATCCGGATCATCCGCAACGAAGCCCTGGTGCCCACCGCCTTCCTCGACCTTTCCGCCAAGGTGTCCAACGGGAGCGAGCAGGGGCTCCTCGGTCTCGCGTTTCATCCCCAGTATGCCGGCAACGGTTTGTTCGTGGTCAATTACACCAACACCAGCGGAGACACCCGAATCTCCCTGTTCCGGGTCTCCACCGATCCCGACCGGGCCGATCCCTCGAGCGAACAGGTGATCCTGGCGGTGGATCAGCCGTTCTCCAATCACAACGGGGGGATGGTGGTGTTCGGTCCCGACGGCCACCTGTACATCGGCCTGGGCGACGGCGGTTCCGGCGGCGATCCCCAGAACAACGGCCAGTCTCGGAGCACCCTGCTGGGCAAGATTCTCCGGCTCGCGGTGAGCGCGACCGGCCAGGTTTCAGTGCCCCCCGACAATCCGTTCGTGGGGCAGTCGGGGATCCGGCCGGAAATCTGGAGCTATGGACTCCGCAATCCCTGGCGCTTCAGCTTCGACCGGAGCACCGGCGATCTCTACATCGGCGACGTAGGCCAGAATGCCCGCGAGGAGATCAACGTGTCGACCGACGTCGCCCAGTTCGGCCGGGGACGCAACTACGGCTGGCGAATCATGGAGGGGACGGTCTGCTTCAGTGGCTCGAATTGCGACCGGGACGGACTCATCCTCCCGGTGCTGGACTACGGCCACGGCGAGGGATGCTCGGTGACCGGCGGGTACGTGTATCGCGGCACCGGCCTTGGCGCATTCGCCGGGCACTATTTCTACGCAGACTACTGCGAAGGCTGGGTGCGAAGCTTCCGGCTCTCCGGCACCGGGGTGACCGAGCAGCAGGATTGGCCCTCGCTCCGCCCCGGGGGACAGATCCTGAGCTTCGGCGAGGACGCGCGCGGCGAGCTCTATATCCTGTCGGGCTCGGGAAAGGTGTTCCGGATCGAGCCCCAGCCCTGATGACCGCGCCGGCGCCGGACCCGGCCGAGCTCACCCGGCTCCGCGCCGCGATTCCCGCCGGGGTGCGGTTCGGAACCTCCACCTGGAATTATCCGGGGTGGCGGGGGCTGGTTTACTCGCGCGACTATCCCGAGAAGGGCGCCAGCGCGGAGATGCTGGCCGAGTACGCCAGGTTCCCCCTCTTCAGCACGGTGGGAATCGATTCCAGCTTCTACGGTCCGCTCACCGAGAAGACCCTGCGGAGCTATGCCGACGCGCTGCCACCGGGTTTCCCCTGCGTCAGCAAGGTGTGGGACCGGATCACGGTGCGCACTTTCGCCCGGGCCCGGGAAAAGAAGAAAGCCGGCGAGCTCAATCCCGATTTCCTGAACCCCGATCTCTTTCTCCACGATGTCTGGGCCCCCAGCGTCGAATTTCTGGGGGACCGCCTCGGCCCCTTCGTCTTCGAATTTCAGGCCATCGCGCGGGAGGAGAAGGTCTCTCCCGACCAGTTCGTCGGATGGCTGGATGCTTTTTTTGCCCGTATTCCGCGGGAGGGGCAGTACGGGGTGGAGATCCGCAACGCGGAGTTCCTTACGCCGGCGTACTTCGCGGTGCTCCGGGAGCACGACGTGGCCCACGTGTTCAACTCCTGGACCCGGATGCCGTCGATCGGGATGCAGCTCGACCTGCCCGGCTCGGTGCCGGCCCGGTTCCTGGTGGCCCGCGCGTTGCTGCGGCCGGGACGATGGTACGCCGACGCGGTGGACGCCTTTACGCCCTACGACCGGATCCGGGATCCCAATCCCGAGCTGCGCGGCGACCTGGTGCGGCTGGTCGAGACGGCGGAAGAGCTCCGGATCCCGGCCTATCTGATCGTGAACAATCGGGCGGAGGGAAGCGCGCCGCTCACCATCGCGGCGGTGGCGGGGATGCTGGCGGAGAAGCGGATAGCGGATAGCGGATAGCGGATAGCGGGAAGTTTCCTGTTGCCTGTTGCCTGTTGCCTGTTGCCTGCCGTTATCTCGCCGCCCGGCGCGCCGCTCTCCGGAACCGGCGCTTGGCCGGCCCCC
>Ga0209387_1000555_pt1 | contig 9731 bp, 9 predicted proteins | sample NCControl_FD_187515 | JGI IMG/M metagenome (GOLD analysis project Ga0209387, IMG submission 187515) | Agricultural soil microbial communities from Utah to study Nitrogen management - NC Control (SPAdes) (version 2) | ecosystem: Environmental > Terrestrial > Soil > Agricultural land | place: USA...
AGATCACCTCCAGCACCCCAAAACGCACCTTGAGCAGCACCGGCACCGCGATCCAGAGGGTGCCCGCCACCGTGGCCGCGATCCAGACCGCGCCGACCGCGGCGAACGCCGGCCATCCCGTCACCTGGAGACCGACCCAGGTGGCCGCGATCGCTCCGGCGTAAAACTGCCCTTCGGCGCCGATGTTGAAGACCCCGGCGCGGAAGCCAAGGGCCACACCCAGGCCCAGAATGATGAGCGGAACCGCGCGGACCAGAGTAGCGGAGCTGAGCGCGTACCAGGACCCGAACGCGCCGCGCCAGAGGGCGCCCAGCGCGAGCACCGGGTCATAACCCGCGGCGGCCAGCCCCATCGCCAGAACCGCGAAGCCGACCAGCAACGCGACCGCTCCAGTGAGGAGTGCTCTGCCTGCGGGGTGGTTCACCGTTGACCGTTGACCGTTGACCGTTGACCCGGTTCAACTCCCAGCATCATCTCCCCCACCTGCCGTCGGTCCGAGTTCCGGGGTGCCTCAGCCACTTGTCTCCGGTGCACCACCAGCACCCGGTCCGCCAGCGCCAGCACCTCGTCGAGATCGGTGGAATGGACGATCACCATGACGCCGGCGGACGCCGCGGCCCGAAGCCTCCGGTGCATTTCTTCGGTGGTCCGCACATCCAGGCCACGGGTCGGGTTCTCCATGACCAGCACCGCCGGTTGCCGTTCCAGGGCGCGGGCCAGCAGGAGTTTCTGCTGATTGCCTCCCGACAGGGTTCCCGCGCGCGCGTCCGGACCGGGCGCGACGATGGCGAACGTCTCGATCAGCTCCGTGGCTCGCTGCCGCGCCGCCGACCAGTCGAGCCGAGTGCCTCTCGCCCAGCGCGGGTCGGTGCCAAGCCCCAGCACCAGGTTCTCTGCGAGGCTCAGCTCTCCGATCAATCCCTCCGCGGTGCGGTCCTCGGGGACCAGGGCCACCGTTCCGGTCACCCGAACGCCCGGAAACTCCTCGAGTCCCGCGATGGCGCGGAGCAGCTCCCGATGCCCGTTCCCCTCTACCGCCGCCACTCCCACCAGCTCTCCCGCCCGGAGTTCGATTTTCCCGATCTCCACCTGCGCCCCACCTCTTCGCTCTTCGCTCTTCGCAATTCCCTCTTCGCTACTCGCTACTCCCTCGACTCCAATCATCGCCTGGGCAAGGGATTGTTCGGTCTGTTCCGCAGTCGCCCCGCGCAGGGTCACGATACCCCGGCGCAGAACCGTCACCCGGTCCGAGGTGCCCAGCACTTCCCGGAGTTTGTGGGTGATGAGCGCCACCGCGCCGCCCGCTCCTGCGAATTCGCGAATCAGGCCGTGGAGCTCTTCGACTTCGGCCGGGGTGAGGAGGGCGGTCGGCTCATCCAGCAGCAGAATCCTGGCTCCGGTGGCAAGCGCCTTCAGGATCTCGAGTCTCTGCCGCTGGGCAACACTCAGAGAGTGTACCGGAGATCGCAGGTCGATTCCTTCTGCCAGCCGGGTTTCGATCTGCCCGGTCGTCCAGCCGTCCAGCCGTCCAGCCGCTAATGCCAGGTTCTCCCCGACCGTCAGCCCTTCAATGGAGGTGAAATGCTGATGCACCATGCCGATGCCGAGCGCGCGGGCATCCCGGGGCGAGTTGAGGCGGACCTCCCGCCCATCCACGTGGATTGTCCCGGCGTCGGGGGGCACCATGCCGCCGGCGATATGCATCAGGGTAGACTTGCCGGCCCCGTTCTCGCCCACCAGCGCGTGCACTTCGCCCGCCGCCAATGAAAAATCGGCCCCGCGCACGGCGCGCACGGGGCCGAAGGACTTGCGAATGCCGCGGAGCTCTAGAAGCGGGGACCTACCTGGGTGCTGGGGACTGGGAGGTTGTTCCGGTTCACCGTTCACTGTTCACCGTTCACGGTTCAAAGACCCGTCGGATGATCGTGAAACTCCCACGGCAGCCCGAACTTCGTCGCGCAGTGCTCCGCCAGCGCTTTGACTCCCACCGTCTCGGTGGCGTAGTGGCCGGCGTAGATGGCGTTGACCCCGAGCTCCATCGCATCGAAGTAGGTGTGGTGGGCGCCCTCGCCGGTGACGTACGTGTCCACTCCGGCCGCCTGTGCTGCCGCGATCCGGCTTCCGGCTCCTCCGGTGATGATGCCAACCCACTGGCTCTGTTCGGGCCCGCCCGGCATCAGCTTGGCCGGGACGCCCAGCAGGGCCTCGACCCGGGCGACGAAGTCCGCCCGGGGAACCGGCTTCTCCAGCCGACCCTTGACCCCGAGCGGAACCCCGCGATACAGGTCGAAGAACTCCAGTGCGCCGAGCCCGAGCTGCCGGGCCAGCACGTAGTTGTTGCCGACTTCGGTGTGGACGTCGAGGGGAATGTGGGCGGAATAGAGCGCGATGTCGTTTTCGAGCAACGCGCGGATCCTCCGGTAACGCCGGCCGGTCAGGGGGATGTTGCCGTCCCAGAACAGCCCGTGGTGCACCAGGAGGAGACAGGGCTCCTCGCACGCCGCGGTCTCGATGGTGGCCAGGGAGGCATCCACCGCAGCCACGATCCGGGAGACGGTCCCCGACTGGTTCTCCGCCTGGAGGCCGTTGAGGGCTCCGGGCTCGTCGGGTACCTCGCTCACCCGGAGGTAGTCGTCGAGATACGCGGCTATGGTCGCGAGAGGAACAGGCTGGAGTTCGTCGGCGGGTTTGGGACCGGTCATTCCTGAAGGATACCGGAATCCGCAATCAGGATACAGCGTGCTGCCTGTTGCCTGTTGCCTGTTGCCTATCGCAGAGGCTTTAACGTTCCCGCGATAATCGAATCACTCGCCGCCTTGACCCGCGCAGCCAGCGCCGCCGGCACCCGCTCCGCCATGTCGGGATTGGGATCGTAGCGCATCACCCCGCCGCTCAGCCCGAAGGTCTCCACCTTCGGCGTGAAGTTGCCGCTCTCCACTTCGCGGGCGATCGCGAGGAACGCCTTGGGCAAATCGATCACGACCGAGCCCAGCACCCGGTCAGGCGCCAGCGCGCTCTGGTCGAGGTTGGCGCCGAAGGCAAACACCCCGGAGCTTTCCTTGACAGCCTGGAACAGACCCAGAGCCGCCTGGTCGGCGTTGTGGTGCAGCATGTCCACACCGAGGCGGATCATCGCCAGCGCCGCCTCGCGTCCCGCCGCGGCATCGTCGAAGGTATTGAGGTAGGCGATCCGGCTGTCCACCGACGGATTCACCGCCTTGGCCCCGTTGAGCCAGCCCTCGTAACCGCGCTTGATGGGGGGGAGCTCGATGCCGCCGACGAAGCCGATCCGGTTGGAGCGGGTCATGCCGCCGGCGATCATCCCGGCCAGGTAGGTGGCCTGCTCGATCCCGAAGACCATCGGAACGACATTCCCGGTCGCCGACACCCGCTCACCCGAGGTCACCACGAAGATGGTCTTGGGATACTCGGCGCCGATGCGTTCCGCCGGCCCCTGGAACTCGAAGCCGTGGCCGAAGACCAGGTTGTATCCCTGGGCCGCGTAGGTCCGCAGCGCTTCTTCCTGTTCTCCGGGGGTCCGCGCTTCGACGTGGCTGACCTTGGCGCCCAGCGAATCGCGGATGACGTGCAGGCCGGTGTACGCGCCGGAATTCCACGCCGCGTCGGCCACCGACCCTGGAGTGATGAGGCCTACCCGGAAACCGGCGGGAGGCGGGGCCTCCTTGCCGCAGCCGGCGACGACGAAGGAAAGCGCGAGGAAGAGCTGCTTCCTCACTCCGTCGCACCGACCCGCTCGGCCGCACCGACCCGCTCGGCCTCGAGCACCGTGACGCTCTCCATTTTCACCGCCCCGTTGATGGCGCTGCCTTCCTGGATCAGCAGCCTTCTGGTGACGATATCGCCGTGCACAACCGCACTGGCCTGGAGCTCAACCCGTTCTTCTCCGCTGATGGACCCGTGGACCCGCCCGCCGATCACCGCTTCCCGGCTCAGCACGTCACCCTCGATCACGCCCCCCTCGGACAGCAGCACCTGGTCTCCGGCGTGCACGTTCCCGATCACCCGGCCTTCGACCCGGATGACGCCGGCCGCGTGCAGGTCCCCCGCGATGGTCAAATCTTTCGCGATGATCGAGAGTCCCCCCTGGGGGATGCCACCATTTTTCCGCCGCTCGACAAAGGGCGTGGTAGCGGTCGCGGGAGCCGAAAAGATGCCCATCAGCGTGTCTCCTTCACCATCGTGCCGGGGTCGATCGAGACGCCGTTGTGGCGAATCTCGAAGTGCAGGTGCGGCGCCGACGACCGGCCGGTGTCGCCACTGCGGCCGATAACCGTCCCGGCGCGCACCGGCGTCCCCTGGATTGCCAGAATGCGCGAGAGATGACCGTACATGGACTGATAGCCTTCGGGATGCTCGATCAGCACGAAGCGTCCGTAGGCCTCGTGCTCGCCGGTTTGGAGGACCGTCCCTCCCCCGGCAGCACGGACCAGGCTCCCTACGGGCACAGCAATGTCAATGCCGGGATGGTCGTCCATGGTGCTGTCGGCCAGCGCTTGTCCCTGCGTGACATAGCCCCGCTGGTCCAGGGGCCAGTGGTTCGGGACGGAGGGTTCGGTCTCGTAAATCGCGGGGTTGAGCGGGTTCGAGGCGAAAATCGGAGGTGCAATCGGCAGCTGACTCGCGAGGGTGACCCGATCGGGAACGATATCGGCGCCCACCATCTGTCTCAAACGCTCGTAATTTGCCTCGACGCTGTCGAGCGCGGCGGCGAGCTCGCGAATCCGGGCGTTGTCGGTCGTGAGCCGCTCGACATCCCGCTCCAATGAAGGCACCCGGGCGGCCTGGCGGGCAATCGGCGCGTAAAACGCCACGCTGAGAACGAAGAGCACGGTGAGGGCGACGGCGAGCACCATCAGGGTGCGCAGCACCCACACCGGTACCCGGTAGGTCTGGGACTGGAGCGCCCCGTCGCGCTGCACGATGAAGGAGACGCTGCGGCGTCCCCCGCCGGTGGTCATCCGGTGAAGGGCGCGCCCAGGATGAGCTCGAGAACCCGCGCCAGGTCGTCGTTGGAGTAATAGTGGATGGTGACCGCGCCCCGGCCCCGCCGGCGTGCGGTCACCCGGACGTCGGTCTGCAACCGCTTGCGCAGGGCGTCCTCAACCAGCCGCACATCGGCACTCGGATGCCGCGGCTCGGCCCGGGGCCGTCGGATCATCTTCCGCGCGGCCGGGGCGCCGTTCACCTGTTCCCCCCGCACCCGCGCTTCGAGATCCCGCACCGACCATTCCGCGGTGGAGCATTCCTTCCCCAGCCGGATGATCTCCCGGGGATCGTGGAGCGCGAGCAGGGCGCGGGCATGGCCTTCGGAGAGTTTGCGCTGCTGGAGCAGCGTCTGCACTTCGGTGGGGAGCCGGAGCAGCCGGAGCGTGTTGCTCACCGTCGAGCGGTCCTTGCCCACCAGCCGGGCCACCTCCTGCTGCGGCAGGCTGAACTCTTCCATCAGCCGCTGATAGCCCACCGCCGCATCGAGCGGCGAGAGATCGTCGCGCTGAAGATTCTCGATCAGGGCGAGGGTGAGCAGCGCGCGGTCGTCCACGTCCTTGACCACCGCGGGGATTTTCTGCCAGCCCAGCCGCTGCACCGCGCGCCAGCGCCGCTCTCCCGCGATCAGCTCGTAGCGGCCGTTGGGACGGGCGCGCACCACCACCGGCTGGAGCAGCCCCGACGCGGCGATCGAATCGGCCAGCTCCTGGAGCGGCGCCTCCTCGAACTCCCGGCGCGGCTGATAAGGATTCGGCGCGATCGCCGTGACCGCGATCTCACGTAACCCGCCGGCGGCGATCGCCTCGTCCTTCGAGATCGGGCCCAGCAGCGCCTCGAGCCCGCGCCCCAGCCGCTTGGTCTCCGTCATCCCCGTACCTCCCCGACCGGCCGGCCCTCGCCGCGCGGCAACTCGATCTCCGCGGACAGCTCTCCCGACTCGGCCCGCTTGAGCAGCTCCTGCGCGACGGACAGATATCCCTTCGCGCCGACCGACTGGACGTCATACATGAGGATCGGCTTGCCGAAGCTGGGCGCCTCGGCCAGCCGAACGTTTCGCGGAATCACGGTGTTGAACACCTTGGGTCCGAAGTATTCCTTGGCGTCCTTCGCCACCTGGCGGCAGAGATTGAGCCGCGAATCGTACATGGTGAGGAGCACGCCGTCGATCGCCAGATCCGGATTGAAATTCTGCTGCACCAGCCGCACGGTGTTGAGCAGCTGGGAGATTCCCTCCAGCGCGTAGTACTCGCACTGAATCGGGATGATCACTCCATGGGCCGCGGTAAGTACGTTGAGCGTGATGAGCCCGAGCGAGGGCGGGCAATCGACGATGATGTATTCGAACCCGGCCAGGGCGGGTCGCAACGCATTCCGCAGCTTGGTCTCCCGATTCTCGACATTGACCAGCTCGAGCTCGGCACCCACCAGATCCTGGGTCGCGGGCAGGATGGAGAGAAAGGGCAGCTCCGCATCGCGCTGAATGACCTCGAGAACCTCGCGGCCTTCGACCAGCAGGTCATAGAGGGAAGGACGGGAGGGGTCCTTCGCCACCCCGACCCCGCTGGTGGCGTTGCCCTGGGGGTCGGCATCGACGAGGAGGGTCCGTCGCTCGGCGATGGCAAGAGAAGCAGCCAGATTCACGGCAGTGGTAGTCTTCCCTACCCCGCCTTTCTGGTTAGCTATCGCGACGATTCTTGCCATGGTGTCGACGTGTAACCTATTGTGAGGTATTGAGTTACGACGAACGACGAAGGGATAGTGGGGCCAACCTGCTTTCCAATATACGTAGTCATGGTTTTCATGCTAGAGGCGTTTCACGTGAAATAGGCCGGTAGGTTGTAGGGCGGTAGGACGGTGGGTGGGTGGTAGGGGTGGAGGGGTGCCGTTCCAAACCGCCGTTCCCGCCCATCCGTCCTCCCGCCCCATACCGCCCTCCCGCCATGCCGTTCTACCGCCCTGTTTCACGTGCAACGCCGCTTCAGCACCTCCATGACCAGGTTCTGGATATCGCTGGGGGAGACCCCGGGTATCCGGCCGGCCTGTCCCAGGCTGGTGGGGCGCTGGCGGGAGAGCTTCTCTCGTGCCTCGAATGAAAGACTCTCCATGGCCCCGAACTCGAGCTCATGGGAAAGCTCGAAGTCCTCCAGTTCCCCCATCCGCCCAGCCAATTGCCGTTCCCGAGCGATGTACCCACCATATCGCAGCTCAATGGCGCTCCAGTTCGACTCCCCTTCTCGTACCTGGTAGCCTGCTGCGGCCAGCAGCTCATCCAGCGCGATACCGGGGCGCTTTCCCAGCTCCGCGAGCCGCACCGGCTCTTCGATCGGTGCCGATCCGATCCGTTCCAGCACCGGATTGGCCGCGTCGGGAGAAATAGCGGTCCCTTCGGCAAAGCACATCACCCCTTCCTCCGCGCGGAGCCGACGCTCCGCGGCCTCGATCTCCAGCGGGGAAAGCAGCCCCCGCTCGGTCGCCAGCGGCAGCAGCCTTCTCAAGGCGTTGTCCTGTCGCAGGAGAAGCCGGAATTCCGCCCGGGAGGTGAACAGGCGGTAGGGCTCATCCACTCCCCGGTTCACCAGGTCGTCTACCAGGACTCCCAGGAAAGCGTTGTCCCTCCGGAAGACCACCGGATCCCGCTCCAGGGCTGCCGACGCAGCGTTCAATCCAGCCACAACCCCTTGTCCCGCCGCCTCTTCGTAGCCAGTGGTGCCGTTGATCTGGCCGGCAAAGTATAGCCCGGTTACTCCCTGCACGGCCAGGGTGTTGTCCAGCTGAGTGGGGGGGAAATAGTCGTATTCGATCGCGTATCCGGGACGAGTCATTTCCACCTCTTCCAGCCCGGGAACCGACCGCAGGTACTCGAGTTGGACCGCGGTGGGGAGCGAGGTGGAGAGCCCGTTCACATACATCTCAGTGGTCTCCAGCCCCTCGGGCTCGAGAAACACCTGGTGCCGAGCCGCGTGGGGGAAGCGGACCACCTTGTCTTCGATGGAAGGGCAGTAACGCGGACCCCGCCCGCTGATCGCTCCCCCGTACATCGCCGATTCCCCGAGATGGGCCGAAATGATCTCCAGGAGCCTGGGGGTCGTGTAGGTCAGGTAGCAGGGGAGCTGTGGCGGGTGAGCCGCCCGCTCGTGAAAGGAAAACCAGTAGTCCCCCGGGTCGCCGTCCTGGCGCACCATCCGGCCCAGGTCCGCGCTCCGACCGTCGATCCTCGGCGGGGTTCCAGTCTTGAAGCGTTCTACTGTAACTCCAAGATTGGCAATTGCTTGAGAGATGTGCACTGCAGGCGCTTCGCCCGCCCTTCCGGCTGGGACCGGGGCCGCCTTTCCGACATGGATTTCACCCCGGAGAAAGGTGCCGGCCGTGACCACGATCGCACGGGAGCTGAACCGCCGCCCGTCGGTGGTGGTAACTCCCGCGACCCGGGTTCCGTCGAGCAGAAAGCCCGCGGCCGTGCCCTGGGCAAAGTGAAGCATAGGGAGCCGCTCCAGCAGAGTGCGAACCGCTCTGCGGTAGAGCCCCCGATCGCACTGGGCCCGGGGTGACCAGACCGCGGGGCCCTTGGAGCGATTGAGCATCCGGAACTGAAGCCGGGACATGTCGGTGGCTCGGCCCATAATTCCGCCCAGGGCATCGACTTCCCGCACCACGGTGCCTTTGGCAATCCCGCCGATGGCGGGATTGCAGGACATCTGGCCGATAGTCTCCAGATGCTGGGTCAGCAGCAGGGTGCGCGCCCCGGAGCGCGCCGCCATCGCGCAGGCCTCCGCTCCGGCGTGGCCGCCGCCGATGACGATGACGTCGTAGTCGCGCTGCATAGGGAAAGAAGGTAGTCGAGGGGAGGCTGGTGGTCAGTGGTCGGTGATCAGTGGTCGGTGATCGCAACGGAGCGAGTATGGCTCAGTCGGGAACCGGACGATATGTTGTTCGTCACTTCCCACGGACCACGGACCACTGACCACCAACCCCGACAGATCATGAGCCTACGTCTCGGAGATCTCGCGCCCGATTTCACCGCCGACACGACCCAGGGTCCGGTGTCGTTCCACCAATGGAAGGGCGACTCCTGGGCGGTGCTCTTCAGCCACCCCAAGGATTTCACCCCGGTCTGCACCACCGAGCTGGGGCGGGCCGCCTCGCTCCGGAGCGAATTCGAGAAGCGCAACTGCAAGATCATCGGCCTGTCGGTGGATCCGGTCGAGTCGCACGTGAGATGGGAGGGCGACATCAAGGACGTCACCGGTCATGCGGTGAATTTTCCCATGATCGGCGATCCCGATCGTACGGTCGCCATGCTCTACGACATGATCCACCCCAATGCCAGCGAAAACGCCACCGTCCGTTCGGTCTTCGTCATCGGCCCCGACAACAAGGTCAAGCTCACCATCACTTATCCGGCAAGCACCGGCCGCAACTTCGACGAGCTGCTCCGGGTGATCGACTCCCTCCAACTGACCGCGGGCTACTCGGTGGCCACCCCGGTGGACTGGAAGCAGGGGGAAGACGTGATCATCGTCCCCGCCGTGTCGGACGAGGATGCCAAGAAGAAGTTCCCCAAGGGATTCACCGCGAAGAAGCCGTACCTGAGAGTGACACCGCAGCCGAACAAGTAAGGAAGCGGGACGCGGATAGCGGGAAGCGGATAGAGGGAAAAGCCTTCACTCGCTATCCGCTATCCGCTATCCGCTCAAGCTGTCCGGATCCACCGAATCATGTCCCGC
>Ga0209387_1000558_pt1 | contig 9712 bp, 9 predicted proteins | sample NCControl_FD_187515 | JGI IMG/M metagenome (GOLD analysis project Ga0209387, IMG submission 187515) | Agricultural soil microbial communities from Utah to study Nitrogen management - NC Control (SPAdes) (version 2) | ecosystem: Environmental > Terrestrial > Soil > Agricultural land | place: USA...
CCGCTAATCGCAATGTCAGCACAGGATCCTGCCATTTTGAATGGCAGGATCCTCCTATTCATTTGTTGTCAGATTAGTGAAGGCTTGCTTTGCCCTAAAAGTCGGGATACCGCTCTTCCTGTGTAACAGTTTGGTAATGACCTCGCCGGCAAACTGTGAACCCCTCTCGGAGTCGACGTCGTTGAGTCGCTGTAAGAAAGTGAGCACTTCAAGCGTCAGACCTTTGGCCAGACTCTGACGCGCAATTTGCAACGCTTGCGCCGGATCACGCGCCGCGAGCTCACTGGCGATTCCCTGTTCCAGTTGAACATCGTCCGGAAAGGTGAACTCCGGTATCACGTGTCGAGGCGGAACCGACCGGCTCGCTCGTAACATATCGAGCGCGAGTTGAGCATCTCTCTTCGCGACTCGACGCAGTAGTTTCTGTCGCAACTCGAACGCCGAAAGATAACTGTGGGCCAGTTTCGCGCGTTCTTCCGGAGAGAGTTTTTGCCCGATGCTACGGCTTGGACCAGTTACTAAGTTTAATGCGTTGAGCGCATCCCAGTAGAGCGTGCGTGCTCGCTTCTCATCGACGGTCCAAAGCAAATCCGCGGCATTCGACATGATGAAGAGGCGGTTTTCAGGTAGCTTGAGGCTCCAGGCTCCTGCTGCAACGTCATTCAAAAGAGCGAGCGTCTTCTTTTCCAGCTCTTTCTGTCGATCGGCTTCTTTGTCCTGTTGGGATGCACGGGCAGGGACAGCCAGCGTGACCGCGATTGCGAGGAGACAAGAAACAAGCGATTTCAATGTGAAGATCATATGCGCTCCACCTCAAACGACGGATTACGCTTAATCCACCCAAAGCGCTAAATTATGTTCCATAAAATACCGTAACTTTTCCGGTCCAACTCAGTTTTCCTATTAGAAAACTGGCGCGAGGCTAACTTGAGTCGGGTTACTGAATCGGACGAACGCATGGCTGTAGAGGCTGCTCAGCAGGATCCGGGCCGCTTTGCGGAGCTTTATGAGCAGAATTTCCATAAAGTCTACGCCTACGTCGCGTGCCGTATTCAGGACCGATCGCAGAGACAGGATCTCACTGCGTACGTCTTTCAACAAGCCCTCGCGAACATCGGGAAGTTTAATTGGCGTGGCGCACCGTTCGTCACCTGGCTCTACCGGATTGCCGCGAACGCAATTGCGGACCAGGCGCGGAAGCGGTCCCGCGAGGTGGCCGAAACTGAATTAGCGACAAAGACGGGCGTGGATTTGGACCTCGAACAAGTGGACCGTCGCGCGCGACTCTTTCGCGCCGTTGAAGCGCTGCCCGAGGACCAGCGCAAAGTAATCCTCCTGCGTTTTGCGGAGGAGAAGAGTATTCGCGAAATCGCTGCCGATTTGAATCGTAGCGAGGGCGCAGTGAAACAACTTCAATTTCGAGGGCTGGAAACTCTTCGGGCACGATTGCGCGAATAGCTGAGTTTAAGTAAATGGCTGAACGTTCCATCATCGATCAACTAGACGACGCCATTACCGCATTGCTCGCGAAAAGCGAACCCACGGTGAATGAAGCGAATCCTGAGTTGGCTGAACTCGTAGCGGTTGCGCGCGAATTGCACGGCCTGCCTTCGGAGGAGTTTCGCGCCGCTCTCAAGGAACAATTAGGAGGCAAGGACGACATGAGTACGGCGACGAAGAAGTTCAAACGCGAAGGGTTCTACACGGTTAACCCGTATATCATTGCGAAGCCGGCGGTTGAGTTGGTTGACTTCGTTAAGGAAGCATTCGGAGCGGTCGAAGCGTTTCGTGCCACCGGTTCTGCGGGAGGGCTGCATTGCGAGCTCACGATCGGCGATTCGAAGCTGTTTATCGGTGGTGGCCCGGGTTTTGATGCCAAGCCCGCTGCGTTTCATTTCTACGTTCCGGACGTGGATGACGTTTACTCGCGCGCGGTGGCAGCCGGCGCGACTTCTCTCGCGGCGCCGTCAGATCAGGAGTACGGCGAACGCATTGCTGCCGTGAAAGACATCGGCGGCAACGAGTGGTACATCGCAAAACCATTTGACGAGACTCCGATTCGCGATCTGCACAACGTCACGCTCTACTTTCATCCGGTTGGCGCGCCGAAGTTCATCGACTTCCTTGAGAAGGCATTCGGCGCGGAAGTGGTCCAGCGACATCAATCAGACGAAGGCTTTGTCTATCATGCGAAGGTACGGATCGGCGATGCGATCGTGGAGATGGGTGAAGCGCACGATCAATGGCAACCGATGCAGTCGGCAATCTACATGTTTGTTGAGGACGTCGATGTGGCGTATCGACAAGCGCTGAGTGCCGGCGCGACATCGGCGCTGGAGCCGACCGATCAGCCATACGGCGAGCGCATGGCGTGGGTCAACGACGAGTTCGGAAATGTCTGGTACTTGTCGAGACTGATTGGTTGAACGTAGTGCCTTAGTTTGGCTTTCTCCGTGAAACCTCTGTGTCTTTGTGGTTGATGGTACTTGAGAAAGAACACCACAGAGACATTGAGAACACAGAGGCTGCACAGAGGCTGAACAATCAAAGCGCGGTGATGAGCCATTTGAAGTCGCGCTCTTCTTTGACTCGCGCCGTGTAGAACGCGCGCTCCTGGTCCGCATGGCCCACCTCGTCGAAACGGTCACATCAAATTTCCTGTTTGGTTGGTTAGTTGCCTTTGTTTTGGTACAAGTCCATCACCCACTTCGGCGGATCCGGGTCGCCTCGGAAACTCACGTCTAGCCCTTTGCTTTGCGACCAGCGAAAAAACCACGTTGGGCCCCACTTCGTGACGTAGGTGTCTTTTGTTTGATATGCGGGATCGGCCATGACCTTGTCGAGACTCACGAACGTGTAACCGCGTGCCTTGTACCTGGTCAGGATCTCGTCGAGGGTATCGGCGGTGATGTCGTTGGAGTGAATGAGCAGTAACTGCGGGATCTCGCGGCCGAAGATCTGCGGCGATACCTTCTCGGCAAACTCGGTCGCCGCGCACGTGAGATCGAGATAGGCTTCACGCAAACGCCGCGCGAGTTCCATATCGCCCTTTTGCACCGCCAGCGAGTAAGGAACATTAAAAATGAAATCGGAATTCTCGATCGTATGCGGCGTGACCTTGTATCCACGCGCCGTGAGAAACGCTTCGATTGCTTCCTTCTTCTCAAGCGTGTCGCCGGTGTGCGTCATCGGGTGACGGAAGTAAAGTTGATAAGGTCGCCGCGACTTCATCAACTCGCGCGTCACAACTTCGCCCTTCGTAATCTCTTCCTGAAACTGTTCGACCGTACGACTGTTGAAGTCGGGATGCGAGTAGGTGTGATTGCCAAGGATCATTCCATTCTTCACCCAGTCGCGTAACAGCGCGATCCGCGCCTCACGTTCGCTCGCATGCTCCAGCTTGCGCTCGTTTACGAATCCGACGGCAGTTACTTTGTGTTTCTTCAGCGTGTTCAGGATCTTTGCAGTTGCCGTACGTGCGCCCGTGAGATAGTCGCGTTCGCCGAAACTGACGTAAGGCAAGTCGTCGATTGTCACGGCGATCGTGCGCTTCGGTGTTTGGGCTTGTACCGAGGTAACCAGAGCAAATAGAAAAACGACCAGGAGTGTACGTTTCATGGCTTTCTTCCTTCGATTTCAACTCCGCGTAACTCTGCGATCCTCTGTGTCCTCTGCGGCTGCTTTGTTGCTAAGTTCACCGCAGAGACGCAGAGAACACCGAGATCACGCCGAGAAGGACGTTATTTGAAGGGCGCGCGTACAGCGCGACCCGGATAAGTGCCGGTTTGCAGTTCTCCGTTCTTGATAATAACGACGCCGTTCACGAGCACATGCGTAATGCCTTCAGCGTACTGCGCCGGTTGTTCGTACGTGGACTTATCGATCACACGCGCCGGATCGACAACCACGAGATCCGCGTCAGCACCAACGCGAACGCGTCCTTTGTTCTTCATTGACGGTACGCGTTGCTCGAGTCGTTGTGCGGGCATCAGCGTCATCTTGCGTAGTGCATCGATCAAACTCAACGCTCTGCGTTCGCGAACGTAGCGCCCTAATACGCGCGTGTAGGTGCCGGCGGTGCGCGGGTGTCCTTTACCGTTGTTCAAAATCCCATCGCTCGCAATCATCGTCAAAGGACTGGCTACGGCGGTCTCAACGATCTCCTCGGTCATCGAGAACACTGCGACCATCCCACCTGTCTTTCGATAACGCTCAAAAGTTTCTTTCGTCAGTCGTTCACCGGTCGCCGCCCACTGCAAATCGCCATAATCGATACCGAAAACCTCCTGCCAACCTTCGTTGAAGATCGCCGACTTGATATCAGTCATGCCGGCAATGTACGGGTAGCACTCAGTCGTGACGTCGAGCTTGCGATCTCGTGCTTCGCCGATTATCTGGAGTAATCGCGGCGTATTTTTACCGCCGGTACTCTGAACATGGACCACATGCAACGGCGCGCCCGTAATTGCCGCTGCCGCGATCACCTCTTCGAGCGCCTGCGTGCTGCTCGCCGGCTCCTTCATCCCCGCGTTGCGCAAGTGAACATGACACGACGCTCCGAAGCGCGACGCAACGCGAAACATCTCGAGGATCTCCCAGTGTGACGCATGCGGCACATACTGGATTCCAAAACCGACTGCAATTGCACCACGCTGAAGACCCCGTTCGAGTTGCATTTTCATCTCAGCGATTTCTGAATCAGTTGCAGCTCGCCGTGCCGCCTGTCCGCTTGGGACAAATTCGACCGGATCGCGCATTGCCGCCATTCGCGCTGCGAGATGTCCCACACTGACGCCGTAGTTGATCAGCGCCTTTCCTTGGCGCTCGTCGTACCAACGATCGACGTCACCGGTGCCGACTTCCAACTCCAAGGCCGTCGTGACTCCGTCCATTGCTTTAAAACGATTATTCTCGTCGTCCTGGCCGTGTTGATGTAGATCGATAAAGCCGGGAGATACGACAAGGCCTTTCGCATCGACGACAGCGCGCCCGCTCAATTTTGCGGTCGTGATCGCTTTGATGGTCCCACCGGAAATACCAACGTTGCGCACAGCATCGAGTCGCGATTCCGGATCGATCACCCGTCCGTTGACAATGACGACGTCGTAAACCTGATTCGCCGCCGACGTACCCAAGAGCGACGTGATTAGGCCAACGAGTAATGTGCAGACAAGGATTCGTTTCAACATAGGTTTTCGGGTGATTGTAGCAGTATGGGTGCGTGAAACTGTGATACTTTTTACCGGCCCTATGTCAACGGACTCGATTCTTGTTCGTGGTCTTGGACCAGTTGCAACCACTGCGATCGTCGTCGGCAACGTTATCGGCACCGGCGTATTTCTGAAGTCGCGCGTGATGACTTGCAACGTCGGCACGCCGAGCCGCGTGATCGCCGTTTGGATCGCGGCAGGAGTGCTCTCACTGGCCGGCGCACTGACCTACGCCGAGCTCGCCGCGATGTGGCCACGCGCCGGCGGCGAATATGTTTTCATCCGCAACGCTTACAGTTGTCGACTCGCGTTTCTGTTTGGCTGGATGCGGTTTTTTGCTTCAGGCGCCGGCTCGCTGGCCGCACTCGCCGTCGGTTTCGCGATCTTTCTTAACGTGTTGCTGACCGGAGCACTCGACGTTACGTATTTCACTCTCGATCTACCCGGCTATCGCGTCCCGTTTGGCAATCTTCAACTCGTAGCTCTCGCTGCGATCGCGTTCGTGACGATCGTGAACTGCGCGTCGGTGTCCGTGGGGGGCAAATTCGCGATCGTGCTGACCGCGATCAAAGTCGGCAGCATCGTGGCGCTCGGCGTAGGCGTGCTCATGTTCGCCCGTGGCACATGGGCCAACTTCTTTTTACAAGATACGGGCGGCGCATGCGAAGGAGTAGCGGGTGCGGCGCGAGGCGGCAGCGCGGGATTTGCGGCAGCGATGTTGGGCGCGCTGTGGGCCTACAACGGTTGGAACGAGATGACGTTTGTGTCCGGCGAAGTAAAGAACCCGCAACGCAACATCCCCATCGCGCTCGCCACCGGCATGATCATCTGCATGGTGCTATACGTTTTTGTGAACACGACCTATTTCTACGTGCTCACCCCAACCGACGTCGCCAATGTTCCCGCGACTTCGTCCGTCGCGGCGGTTGCAGTTCAAACGTTTCTCGGTGAAATCACCATCGCCTTGATGGCGGCGGCAATGATGATCTCAACTCTCGGCGCACTGCACACTTCGACAATGGCTAATTCGCGAATCCCGTTTGCGATGGCGAAGGATGGTCTGTTTCCAAAGCCGCTCGCACACGTTTCCGAACGGACGCACGTGCCCGTGCGCGCACTGATCGTTCAGGGTATTTGGGCCGGCGTACTTGCGCTTTCCGGTTCGTACGACACGCTGACGGATTATGTAGTCTTCGTGAACTGGATCTTCTTCGGGCTAGTGATCTTTTCGATCTTTCTTATTCGCCGGCGTGTGCCGAGTTCCGAAGGCGGATATCGAGCGTGGGGTTATCCAGTCGTCCCGCTGCTCTTCCTTTTGACGACGGCGTGGCTGCTCGTCAGCACGTTGATCACGTCGCCGGTAAGATCACTGATCGGTCTCGGTCTCGTTGCGCTTGGGATACCCGTCTACCATTACTGGACCTTGCCGCGCCCGGCGACTTCCCAAACCGACTCGACTCGCTCGCCTCGTGCACCATAAATCTGATTGTGCATGTTGACGGTGCTGCACACGTGATTCGGAATAATCGCGAGTCGCTCACCAACGCGATACTCGCGCGTTGAACGACTGATGTTCAGGTTGCCGTGTTCTTCAGACAAACGCTCTACGTCCGCGTCAGGATCGGTCTTGACCATGCCGAACCCCGTTCCACCACTCACCTGATAACCGTCCGAAGAAAGAGTCTTCGATCCGGCGTCGACGATCGCGCGTCCCGGAACGCTCGTGCTTACAACGGTCGTGATAACCGAGAGCGCGCAATCTTCGAGCGACGCGACACCGACAGCCAGCATGTTGCGATCGTTGAAGATATACATGCCGGGCCGGATTTCATTTACGCCCGTGAACAAGTGGCCTTCGCGTGCAGTCGGCGTTGATCCTCCACTTACGATCTGAACCGGTAAGCCTGCATCCTCGAGTTTCGCGAGTGACCGTTCGAGAAAGTCGTTCACAGCGACTCTCAAATCAGCTCGCTCCTTTTCAGCCACTTGAAGATGGCCCGGAAAAAACATCAACCCCTTGAATTCCAGGCCCGCCAAACCTGCAACTGCTCGCGCAATTGCTAACACCTCGTCTTCACTCGTCACGCCGCAGCGGTGAAAACCGACATCAAGCTCCACGAGTATCCCGATGCGTGCATCTGTCTTCTTCGCTTCGGCGGAGATCGCGCGGGCTACTTCCACGGAATCGAGGGACACTGTGATTTCGGCACGCGTCGCAAGGTCGACCAGTTTCTCCGCTTTGCCTGTGCCGATGATCGGATACGCGATCATAATGTCAGTGAAACCAGCGTCGAGCATCACTTCGGCTTCGCCGATCTTCGCCACTGTGATCCCGTGCGCACCATGGGCCAACTGGCGTTTCGCCAGCTCCGGAATCTTGTGTGACTTCGTGTGCGGCCTGAGTCGCAGTTTGTGACTGCGGCAATACTCCGCCATACGCGACAGATTTCGCTCCATGACGTCGAGATCGACGACTACGGCGGGTGTCTCTAAATCAGCTACGAACAACTGGACCTCCGTCTGTGGATTTAAGCCTTTTTTCAGCGAGCAGGTCAGCGGCCTTGTACGTTGGAATGCCTTCAGTCTCGGCAAGCCGGAAAATGTTGAAAACCGTGTCGTAAATCTCGTCGACCTTTCTCGCGGATTGCGCTGCATCCCAGCCGAGCAAGTCACGGCAGCCGTTGATCACGCCACCTGAATTGGCTGCGTAGTCAGGCGTGTAAAGAATGTCGCGCGCAGCAAGTTCATCGCCGTGTCGCGGTTCGAGCAACTGATTGTTCGCGGCGCCCGCGACGATTTCCATCTTCAACACGCTGACTGTGTCATCGTTGATCACACCGCCGAGCGCGCACGGTGCGAAAATGTCGGCTTCGGCGTAGTAGATATCGTCCGGCCCGAACGCCATTGCATCAAACTCGTTGACTACCCTCTCAACCTTTCGCTGGTCCACGTCACTCACAATCAAAAACGCACCCGCGTTCTTCAGGTAAGACGCAAGATAATAGCCGACACTGCCGCATCCCTGAATCGCCACAGTGCGTCCTTCTAACGAGTCGTAGCCCCAGCGATACTTCGCGGCCGCCTGCATCGCACGAAAAACACCGCGCGCCGTCACTGGTGAAGGATTACCCGACCCCGACAACAACCCTGCCACATGCTCCGTCTCTTTACGCACGTATTCCAGGTCCTCCGGGCTCGTGCCAACGTCTTCCGCCGTGATGTATTGACCGCCAAACGTTTCGACGAACCGTCCGTGCATACGAAAGATTGCTTCCCGATCCACTGGTCCGTCGTTTTTCAGAATGATCGACTTGCCGCCGCCGAACGGCACTCCAGCAAGGGAGTTCTTGTAAGTCATGCCGCGCGCAAGTCGCAGTACATCGTTAATAGCTTCCTGTTCGTTTTGATAATGCCAGAAACGCGTTCCGCCGATTGCTGGTCCAAGTCGCGTGCTATGAATCGCTATTAATCCGTGATAATGCCCGTCGGTGCACGAAGCGAGGCGCTCGTGGCCCGAAACGGGTAACTCGTTGATGTTCATCTCGCAGTCCCTTCGCTAGTATAACGTCAGGCGTCAGTGGTCAGTCGTCAGTGGTCAGTCGTCAGTGGGTTAATGAGAGCGACACTGACCACGGACTACTGACTACTGACCACTGACCAATTTTGAAAATCTGTACGCTGTCGTGTAACTTCTTGTTTCCGTAACGCCCAACCGCCTTGTAAGGAGAAAACAATGGACCGATCCAAAACCTCTGTTCTGTTACTTGTGTGTGCGGCTCTCCTCGTCGCCGTCTCGTTTTCACTGCCGGTTGCCGACGCTCAGGAAAAACCCGCGGGCGTCAGTTTTGAAACGATTCCCACCGGAGACTATCGCGTCGACCCCGGACATAGCGTGATTGGTTTTTCAATCCGTCACTTTGAGATTTCGTTTGTCAGAGGACGCTTCAAGGATTTCACTTCGACGATTCATTACGATGCCGCTGATATGACTAAGTCGACGGTTGAGTTCACTGCGAAAGTTGAAAGCATCGACACGGGTGTCGGTGGCCGCGACAACCACTTGCGCTCTGCTGATTTTTTTGATGTGGCGCAGTTTCCGGAGATGAAGTTTAAGAGTACGAAGGTGGAGAAGAAGGGCAACGGTTACGTGTTGCACGGCGACTTTACGCTCAAGGGCGTGACGAAGCCGATCTCATTTCCTTTCAATCTCACTGGAGCGATCAAGGACAACCGCGGGAACATGCGCTTCGGTGTGGCGGCAGAAACGAAGATCAACCGGCGCGACTACGGGATCACGTGGGGCGCAAAGATGGCGAATGGCGGCCTCAACGTAGCTGACGAAGTGTTGATCGATCTCCAGTTAGAAGCCGTCAAACCCGCAGCGCCGGCTGCGGCTCAGTAGTCACCACAGATAACACGGTTAGGCTTTGCCTCAGAAGAGCTTTGCACGAAAAGTACCTCTGCGGAGCAGATCGTCTCCCGCAAAGGCGCCAAAGCGCAAA
>Ga0209387_1000562_pt1 | contig 9640 bp, 6 predicted proteins | sample NCControl_FD_187515 | JGI IMG/M metagenome (GOLD analysis project Ga0209387, IMG submission 187515) | Agricultural soil microbial communities from Utah to study Nitrogen management - NC Control (SPAdes) (version 2) | ecosystem: Environmental > Terrestrial > Soil > Agricultural land | place: USA...
CGCCCTTGCCCGCACGGTCCAGGGCCTGGGCCTGGCGCTGCGGAGTATCCACCACGCCGGCGCCCTGGGGGCGCTCCTGGGCGCCCAAGGGCGCCGCGAGAACAACCGTAACGGTCAAAAGCCTGAGCAATCTCATATCGTCTCTCTTGGTCTCTGGATCTAGTTCTTCTTCAGGCGAAGCCCGGCCAGCTGCGCCACCGCGGCGAGCGTGGTCTGCGCCGCGTTCAGTCCCAGCCGGAAATCCTTGTCGGAATAGGTCTCGTATACGTCAGTCGGCTGGTGCCACTGGGGATCCCAGCCGGTGCCGATGTCGCGCAGCCGCTCGTTCTCCCGGAGCGAAATCGCCGGGATGATGTCCTGGAACGGCCCCGAGTCGGTGTTGCTCATCCGGTCGCCCACCGCGGCGGGATAATCGGTGGCGTAGCGATCGTTGGCCCGGCGGAAGAACCAGGCGAGCTGAGCCGCCTCGGCGGCGAACTTGGAGCTGCCGGCAAACTCGATATTGACGTCGGCTTCGCGCCGCTGCTCCGGACTCACCTTCCCGTCGGGACCGGGCGCGCCGTGATCGAACATCATCATGTCGTGCTGGATCATCGCCAGCCATTTGGGCTCGGGGAACTTGCCGGAGCCGGGGGGATCTTCCTTGCCCTGAAGCTCCTGGCGCTGGGCGATGTAGGCCCGGGCGCCGTTGAGCCCGGTCTCCTCGTTGTTCCAGAGCGCGAACCGGATGGAGACGTCGGTTTCAACGTCGGGCGCACTGAGGATCCGGGCCAGCTCCATCACCAGCGCGGTGCCGGAGCCGTCATCGTTGGCGGCGGCCCCGAAGCCGTGGCCGTCCATGTGGGCACCCAGGATGTACATCTCGCCGGGACGGGTGCTGCCGATCTTGGTGCAGAACACTTCTTCCCGCGGGCCCGGGGTGTCGGGCTCGGCGTTGATCCGGCGGAGCTCGAGGTTGGGCTGGCGCAGCGAATCGGTATTGACCCCGGTGGGACCGCGAAAGCCCTTGGGCGGATTGGGATTGGGCCGGGGCGGATTGGCTGCACGGCGACGAGTGGTGTCGCCGGGGAGCCGGAGCTGCCGGCCGGTGTATTCGTACTTGATGCGCTCGGTGTTGGTGCAGCCGTAGCTCTTGAGCTGGGCTTCGATCCAGTCCACCGCGGCGCGGTTGCGCGCGGTGCCCTGACGCCGGTCACCGAACTGGGTCAGGCCCTTGATGGTGGCCTTGTACCGCTCGAGGTCCAGCCGGGAAACCAGGACTCGAATCGAATCGGGCGGCAGGGTGTCTGAAGGCTGAGAGCTGGTGGCTGCCGGCTGAGCACCGACTGACGGCTGAGGGCTGACGGCTGCTGGCTGGGAAGGAGCGCACCCGACCGCCAGCGTGGCGAGAAATACCTTGGTAGTGAGGCGCATTCGGAGAATCTGGCAGTCGCCGAGCCCCGGGGCTAGGGGTGACCGAGCCTGATCCTGATGTGCTGGCCGGGGAAGCGGGCCACGAGATCCAGCTCGCCACCGATGGCGGCGACATATGCGGCCAGCGAGCTCACTCGGGCATCCCGGCGACGCTCGAACCGGGAGATCTCCGATTGCCGAGTGGAGAGCTGGATGGCAACTTCGCCCTGGGTGAGCTTCCGGAGCCGGCGCACCTGCGCCAGCGTCTCCGCTTCCGGAAGCGTCTTCTTGCTCAAGGCGTGCTGCCTAAACCGCCGGCGCATCAACCGGGAGAACTCGGCGGTGTAGATCACAGCCCCCGTATTGATGTCGCGACATTCGGGCTCGAACCAGGGCATGACAGAAATCTGGAGGGCGGAGGCGCTCTCGCAGGATCATCCTTCCTCGACCGTACACCCGAAAAACCGCAAACTGACGGCCGGGACCACCGCCAGCACGGGCTCCCATTTGGGCTCCCAGTCTCCCAAGCCCCAACTCGCAGAATATGCCGTCCCGGCGATATCGCCTGAACGGCATATTTTCGAGGATGAGCTCAGGACGACGGGTGATGGGGGTTGGGGGTTGGGTGTTGGGTGTTGGGTGTTGGGTGAGGAGTGACGGGCGATTGTGACTCCTACTCTTCTCTCATTACCTCGGTCGGACTCACCCGGGTGGCCCGCCGGGCCGGGAGATAGCTCGCCACGAAACCCACCCCGGCAAAGAGTAGCGGCACCATGAGATAGGTGAAGGGATCGCGCACGCTCACCCCATACACGAACCCTTCGAGCACCGACGCCGCGAGCCAGGCGGCGCCCAGCCCGGCAATCACTCCTCCAGCGAACAGCCCTGCCCCCTGGCGGAGCACCATGCCCTTGACCGCTCCAGGCGCGGCGCCGATCGCCATCCGGATGCCGATCTCCCGGCGGCGCTGGGTCACCCCGTAGGAGAGCACCCCGTACACTCCGATCGCACCCAGGAGCAGGGCCATCGCCGCGAACAGGCCGATCAGTGTCGTGGTGGTTCGGGGCGACGCCGCCGAAGCCAGCACCACGTCGTTCATCGACCGAACATCCTTGACCGTGGCGGTGGGGTCCACCGAGGCGACCTCCCGGCGCAGCACCGGCTCCAGCGAGCTGGCGGGCAGATCGGTCTGCAGCACCGCCACCACCGAGCCCACGCCCCACTGGGCCATCGGCAGGTAGAACTCTTCGGTCGGCGGCTGCGACAATCCCTCGTAGCGCACGTCCGCCACCACCCCGACGATGGTGGCCCAATCAGGCATCCAGACCGGCTTGAGCTTCTTGCCTACGGCCTTGCCGCCTGGCCAGCGCCGGTCGGCCAGGGTCTTGTTGACGATCACCACCGGCTCTCCCGGGGTGCGGTCGGCGGCATTGAACGGCCGCCCCGCCAGCACCGGAATCCCCAGCACTCCGAAATAGCCCGGCGAAATCGCGTGCATCCCAAGGATATGCGCCGGCTTGCCCGGCTCGACCGGATGGTCCTCGATATCCATGGCATAGCCGGTCCACCCCCCATCCAGCGGCACCATGGTGGTGAGGGCGACCCCGCGCACCCCAGGCAGCGCGGCCAGCCGCTCCTCCAGCGTCGGGAAAAAGCCTTTGCATTCTCCTCCGGGCGGACAGGTGCAGGGACCCGCCTGGTCTTTGCACCAGACCGGGTCCGGGGTCACCCGGGCAGTGGTGAGCCGCTCGACCACTACGCCGGGATCGACCCTGAGCAGCGATCCGAGGCTCCGGAGCAGAATCGCGGCCCCGATCACCAGCACCACCGAAAGCGCCACTTCGGTGCTCACCAGCAGGGCGGCCAGCCGGGCCCGGCGCGGGCCGGCCGAGCTGCCCCGATTCCCCGCGCCCAATACCTCGGCCCGGCCGGTGCGGGGCAGCCGCACCAGCGGCCCCAGCGATGCCAGCAGACTCGCCACCAGGATCGCCAGGGCGGTAAAGCCTAACACGCGGAGATCGATCGCCACCTGGTCCAGCCGGGGCGTGTCGGGCGGGAGGAACCGGAGCAGCAGCGGGGTGCCGATCAGCGCCACCAGCAGGCCCAGCCCGCCCCCCAGCGTCGCCAGCACCAGCTGTTCGACGAGCAGCTGGCGGGCCACCCGGAGCCGGGAGCCTCCCAATGCCTGGCGCACCGCCAGCTCCCGCTCCCGGCCCGCCAGCCGGGTGAGATTGAGGTTGGTCACGTTGACGCAGGCGATCAGCAGCAGCACCCCTACCGCACCGAGCAGCAGCAGCAGCCGACCGCGCACCCCCTGTCCGATGACCTCTTCCAGAGAGCGGGAGTGATTCTCCTCACGCTGCCCGAAGTTGTCGGGCATCCGCCAGGGATAGGCGTCCCGCACCCGGGTGATCAGGGCCCGGTGCTCGGCGTCGGCCTGGGCCAGCGTCACCCCCGGCTTGAGCCGGCCGATGAACGTGGTGCCGCCGGCCCCCCAGACGGAGCCGTGGAGCTTGGGATCCAGCTTGATGGGGATCCAGAGGTCGGTGCCGGCCTTGGGAAATCCGAAGCTGGCCGGCAGCACGCCCACCACCTGACGGGCGGTGCCATCCACGTGAATGGTGCGTTCCAGAATCCGGCCATCAGCGCCGAAGCGGCGGCGCCACAGGCCTTCGCTGATCACCGCCACCGGCGCCGCGCCGGGAGCGTCCTCGCCCTCCCGAAAGCCGCGGCCCATCAGCGGCGAAATCCCCAGGACCGCAAAGAATTCCGAGGATACCGCCCGGCCCTGGATCCGCTCGGCGGTTCCGTCGGCGAACAGGTTGAGCTCCCCGTCGTACAGATAGACTGCCACGTTGGTGTACGAGGTCGCTGCGGTGCGGTAGGTCCACAGCGCGCCCATCGGGTAGTCGCGGGTGACGTGGACCAGCCGGTGGCTCTCCGGAAACGGCAGCGGTTTGAGCAGCACCCCGTCCACTACGGAGAAGATCGCGGTGTTGGCCCCGATCCCGAGTGCCAGCGTCGCGATCGCGACGGCGGCATAACCCGGCGATTTCCAGAGGGTGCGGAAGGCGTAGCGCAGATCGCCGCCCAGCTCGTCGGCCCAGCGGACCCCCCGGGCCTGCCGCGCGGCATCCTTGGCGCCGTCCAGCGCGCCGAAGGCGGCCCGGGCCCGGCGGAGCGCCTCCTCGCGAGGCACTCCCCGGCTCATCAGATCATCGGCGGCGAGCTCGATGTGACTCCGGAGCTCGGCGTCCATCTCCCGCTCGAAGCGCCGGCGGCCCAGCAGCACGCGAAGCGAATCTCGGATGCGGTGGATCATGCGGGAAGGTCGGCCGGGGTGGCCTCGAGCACCGCGGAAATGGCCTGGACCAGGCGGGCCCAGGACTCCCGCTCCTCCTTCAGGCGGCGGCGCCCGGCGGGAGTCAGAGAGTAGAACTTGGCTTTGCGATTATTGTCGCTGGTCCCCCACTCGCTGGTCATCAGCCCCTGGTGCTCCAGCCGGTAAACCGCCGGATAGAGGGACCCCTGCTGAATTTCCAGCGCGGCATGAGAAAAGTGCTGGATTCGGAGCAGGATCCCGTAGCCGTGCATCGGGGCCACCGACACCGCCTTGAGGATCAGCATGTCGAGGGTGCCCTGAAGCAGCTCGGGGCTGGGGGACTGGGGGCTGGGGGTTGGGGCCACGGCTTGGTCTCCTAGAGTCTCTAGGAGACCAAGCTATTGCTCTCTCCTAGATTGTCAAGGAGAGCGCGTAATCAGGTCGGCCACCCGCACCGACCGGATCGCCTCCCGGTTGGTGAACCGGCCTACCAGGATCTGACTGCCGTCGGGGAGAGCCTGGAGGGGGAACTCGCTCAGCATTCTGGTGCTGGTGAGCCGGGTAATGGCTCCGTCCGCCACCCGCACCGTGTACAGATCGGTATTGTCCTGGTTCGCCTCGAAATCGAGGTCCGTGACGACGAGGGTACTGTCGCCGGGAATCCAGAACGACACCGCCTGAAAGACACCTTCGGTCGGCTTGGTGAGCCGACGCGGAGTGCCACCCGACGCCGGGATCACGTCGAGAAACGCCCATCCCCCCTCGAAGCTCGAGTACGCCAACATGGACTGGCCGTGAGAGAGCAGCGCGTTCCGGATTCCCGGCCTGGCCCCCAGACCGCGGGGTGTTCCCCCGCTCACGGCAATCCGGTACAGCTCCCGGCCTCCGCCGGCGGCGCCGGTGAAATAGAGCATGCCATCCTTTGCCCACCAGATGTTGGCCGGCCTGATGTTGTTCTGGGTGAGGCGCCTCGGCTCCCCCCCCAGCGTATCCATCACCCACAGATCTCCGCCGGCCACGCCGCGGTTGGAGCTGTAGACGATCGCTCTCCCGTCGGGTGACCAGGCGTAGTTCTGTTCGGCCGCCGCATCGCTGGTGAGCCGGCGGGGCTCACCCCCTGCTGCCGGGACCACCCAGAGGTCGACGGTACCGGCGCGATCGGAACGGAAGAGAACCTGGCTCCCATCCGGGGAGAATCGCGGGACGTCGTCAGCTACCGGACTCGCCGCGAAAGCCACCGGCTCACCTCCGGCCACCGGCACCGACCAGATATCGACATTACCGCTCCGGTCGGAGGTGAAGAGGATGGTCTTCCCATCGGGCGACAGATCCCCGGACTGGATGTTGTACCCCGGCAGGGAGACCAGCACCCGCGGCTCCCCCCCGCCGAGGGGTTGAAGCAGGACCTCGGATTCGACCGACGCCTGCCCATACGTGATCGACCTTCCGTCGGGGGTCCAGCGCGGGTTGAACTCCACCGCCCGGTCGTTGGTCAGCCGGGTTGCAGTACCACCTTCCACCGGCATCAGCCAGAGGTCGGTCTGACCCCCGCGATCCGAGATGAACGCCATCCACTTCCCGTCCGGCGACCATCGCGGGGTGAGGTCGTCCCGAATGTCGGTGGTGAGCTGGCGCTGCTCGCCGGTGCTGACATCCACGATCCAGATGTCGGAGGTTCCGGTGCGCCGGGACTGATAGGCGATGTAACGGCTGTCGGGCGACCAGAGATACGCGGCGTTGATGTTTTCGAGGTTCTCGGTGGTGAGCTGCCGCGGCGCCGCTCCCGCCGAGTCCTGGACCCAGACGGTCGCCTCCCCGCCGCCCACGTGCACGTCGTAGCCGATCTTCACGCCATCCGGCGCCAGGTTGGCGTGCTGGTTTCCCTTCACCTCGGCCGCGAGCCGGCGCACCGGGCCGCCGTCGAGCGGCACCACCAGGGTCTGATCGTCCCCGTCGCCGGTCCGGCCGAAAATCACCCCGCTGCCATCGGGCAGCCAGTTCCGAGGGGCATCGGTCGCGGGTCCGGAGGTGATCTGCCGCGGCGCTCCGCTGTCGGCCGAGACCACCATGATGTCGAACTGGGGATCCTCGGCCTGGTAGGCAATCCACTTCCCGTCGCGGGACCAGATCGGGTTGTTGTCCCACACCCCGGAGGTGAGCTGCCTGGCATTGCTCCCCTCCGCGTTGGCCACGAAGATCGCGGCCTTCCCATCTACGGTCCGCACGAAAGCCAGGCGAGTCCCGTCGGGAGAGAGGATGCCCGCCCCGACCAGGGTGCCGAGGCTGTCGCTGACCAGGAGCGTGGACTGGGGCAGCGTCGGAGTTTCCGGTTCCCGGTCGCCACAGGCGGCGATCACAATCGAAAGGGCGGCGAGCGCGGCAAAGCGCGTCATGCAGTCATCCTCGTCATGGGGCTTTGGTTCCGGTCACGGCCTCGCGAATACCGCTGGTGACCTGACGAATCACGTCATCCAGCGCTTTCAGCGGATCGTCCTGCAGATCCATGTCGTAGCTGTTGCTCCAGATCGACTCGATAGTGCGCGGATTGGTGAGCTGGAGCGTCACCCGGAGCCGCTGGCCGGCTCGAAACACCTGACCTTCGAGCAGGGCTCCGACCCGAAGCTCCTGCGCCATCTCGGCAGCAGGCTTGGGCGCTGTCTTGTAGATCTCCATCGCCGAGGCCGGGGCGACCGATACGCCGGCGATCTGAGACAGCTTGACCGTAAGCTCGTTCTGCATCGCGGTCACGAAGTTTCCGTCGCTCCCGGACACGTCCTTGATCTGCAGCACCGCCATCCGCTCCGGCCCGGGAACCGCATCGGCGGCGCCGAGCAGCTGCCAGGCTCCGATCCCGGCCAGCGCCACCACCGCGGCAGTGACGGCACCGATCGCCCACCTGCGGGTCTTCGGCTTCGGCTGCGTGGTCGTCGTCCTGTAGGGACGGGTGCTGGTGGGAGTGAGCCCGCCGCTCGGCGTCAGCGCGGTCTCCAGAATCGGGAGCATCTCGTCGGCCGATTGCCAGCGCTCCGCCTTGTTCTTCACCAGACAGCGCATGATCAGCTCGTTCAGCTCCCGCGGTACGTCCTCTCGCCTGCCGGCAACCTGCTCGGCCGTCTCGAGGACATGCGCCGAGAGGATCGCCTGCGCCGTGGGTCGATTGAAGGGGGGTGCGCCGGTCAGCATCTCGTACGCCATAGCGCCGAGGGCGTAGATGTCGGACCGGTGGTCGAGATCGGTCTCGCCCATCGCCTGCTCCGGCGACATGTACGCCGGCGTGCCCAGCGCCAGACCAACCGTGGTGAGCTGGTCGGTGGCGGCCGCGGCACTCAGGGCCTTGGCCACCCCGAAATCGGTGACCAGGGCGTGGCGCCCGGAGAGCATCACGTTGTCGGGCTTGATGTCGCGGTGGACGATGCCGCGCTGGTGCGCATAGGCGACGGCGTCGGTGACTTCCCGGAGTATCCGCACCGCCTCATGAAGGGAGAGCCGCCCCTCGCGGGTGAGCTTCTGGCGGAGGGATTCGCCCTCCACGAAAGGCATGACGTAATAGAGGAAACCACCCAACTCCCCGGAGTCGTGCAACGGCAAGATGTGGGGATGGGACAGCTGGGCGACGATCTGGATTTCGCGGGGGAACCGGTCGCCACCCATGGCGGCAGCCAGCTCGGGACGGAGGACCTTGAGGGCGACCTGACGGCCGTGCTTCAGGTCCCGGGCGAGATAGACGGTGGCCATCCCTCCCTGGCCCACCTCCCGTTCGATCGCATAGGATTTGGCGAACGCTTCGCGGACCCGGTCGAGTTGCGCCACGGCTATTGGCCGGTCACCAGGCGGTCGAACCGCGGGTTTCCCTTGAGCGGCGCGAAGGCGGGATCGATCCGAAGCCAGCCGGGGGAGAGCTGGTAGGGCACCTTGAGCAGCGGCTCGATCTGGTCCAGCGCCTTCTCCGGCTCGCCCACCATGATGTAGATCCGGGCCAGCTGGTGCTGGTCGTAGGCGCCGTTCACGGCATCCTTGCTCAGCGGCATAAGTGCCAGACTCTTCTCGCCCGCGGCGATCGCCTCCGCCTTCCGGCCCATGTACGCCAGGGCGAGCCCGTAGAGCACGTGCAGTTGGGGATCGTCGGGCGAAGCCGCCAGCTGGGCCTCGAAAGCCATCCGGGCCGAGTCGGCGTAGGCGCGGGCCCGGGCCTTGTCTCCCCGCATCCACCAGGTCTGCATCTTGACCGAGCCCCAGGCGGCGGGATCGTCGAAGAACGCCGACGCCGGAAGCCGGAGCAGCAGCTGCTGTTCGGCGTCGGTCAGCACCCAGTAGAGATCGTTGTAGGTGGCGAGGTAGGCCACCAGCGCCGGCTGCGCGATGGTCGCCGGTACCGCCGTGAGTACGGAGCGGGCCCCGGGAAGGTCCCCCTGGCTCAGATACACCAACATCTGGGTCTGAATGACATTCAGAGCCGCCGGGGCCAGTGCGAGCGCGTCCTGGCCTGCGACGAGCGCCTCCTGGTAACGCCGCATGGCGGCGAGGGTCCGACTGAGCTCGGCTGCCACCCGGGCCGAGCGGGGATCGAGCCGCCGGGCCAGCTGAAGATGCTGGAGCGCCGCGTCCCATTTTCCAAGCGAGCGCTCGACCACGGCAGCGGTGCTCAACAGCGCTGGGTCGTTGGGAGCGGTCCGGAGCGCCTGGGCCATCTGCTCATTGGCCTGCACAGGTGATTTTGCCACCAGCAGGTAGTAGCGGCCCATCGCGATATGGCCGGCCGCGCCGTCCGGGTCCAGCGATAGCCCCCGCTCCGCCGTCAGCCGGGCCCGGGATCCCACCGCGGGGTCGGGAGTGCCATTGAAGTAGAGCTGGCTCAGCGAGCTGGAGAGCCCGACCCATGCGAGCGCGAAGGTGGAGTCGAGTGCCACCGCCTGCTCATAGAACCCG
>Ga0209387_1000566_pt1 | contig 9540 bp, 8 predicted proteins | sample NCControl_FD_187515 | JGI IMG/M metagenome (GOLD analysis project Ga0209387, IMG submission 187515) | Agricultural soil microbial communities from Utah to study Nitrogen management - NC Control (SPAdes) (version 2) | ecosystem: Environmental > Terrestrial > Soil > Agricultural land | place: USA...
CCATGAGGTAACTTCGCGTGCATGTCAGTGGCAGGATCTTCAACGAGCCCTTCGATGTGTTGCAGGTCTTGACGAAACTCGTCGACCGTTTTTTGCCACAACGCAGGCGTTCCAAGTTCGTCTGGCTTGGGCCAATAACCCTTCGGAAACTCGGGTGAAATGTGGTCAGGGTCACGACTAAATTCTAGTATGTCCCACTGCGCCAGTCGCATGTGTTCCAGCACCTGCCACGGTGTGTACGGTAGCCCTTCAACCTGGCTGTTACACAAGTCCGCTGGAAAGCTGTTGACGAATTCATCGAACGACATGTGGGCCCCACCGCCTCGCAAGAGATAGAGCACGTGCTTTCGTAAAGAATCGTCTTCCGGGGTCGGTGACATACTTCGGTTTCCTTAAGACGCTACGTCGCCTGCGACGTATGGAATACCACCTGATCGTGAAGCCAGAGCTTTTCGAAAAACTCTCGTGCGACATTAGTGTCGCTCTCATTCGCTGTTTCCATGATCCGCGCTACACTGCGACGCCCGTCAATAGCATCAAACAGCTGTTTTTCGTGCGCTTTGATGACGATATACAGATCCTGAAACACGTGCGTTTGATTAATGAGAACGCCTGCGGCTCCAAGCGGAAGGGACTGCTGTACGCAGGTGGTCCACGGTAAACGAACCGGCACGTAGTGCATGAAGGCGTCGTCGTCGAAACGAATCTTAGCTCCCGCGCGTTCCGCATCATTGCGATAAGCAACGAAACTGTGGTTGGGCATCAAGCCGCGCCACAATTCCATTTCCGCATACTGCTCGCGCTCTGGCAAATCCGCTAACCGGTAGAAGTGCGGCGTTCTTGCGATCGCACCGCATTCCGGCAGGTAAGGAGCTTGCCAATACCAACGGCCTAACACCAGTTCATTGCCGTCCAGCCAGGCGAACAGTTCGGGTACTGAGTATGATCGATCGCGCGGATTCAGCAACGTATCCGCCAGAGCATCGCCGTTGAACTCCCTCGAGCCGCCCTGTGCAGACAAGAGGGGGTGATATTCCGGCAGCGCGCGCAGCACTGAAATAAGATCGCGGATCTCCTCGGTCGACGTGTCGACGCCGAGCATGCGGCAGTATTCCTGCATCATGTAAATGCCGGCGCGACCGTAAGGCGCGTACACCATCAGATACATGGCGCCATCGCGATTCAGCACCGACCGGAGTGCGCGCAAACCGGCATCGGGATTGACGAGGTGATGCAGCACGCCGGTGCAAATGATGTGATCGAAGCTGTGGTTCAAATTACCGGCGCTCTCGATAGATAGTGGTCGAACTTCGAGATTTTGCAGGTTGTATTTTTGTTTCAGCTTTTCGGTGTGCTCAAGACTGGTCCTGCTGACGTCGATAGCAGTGACGCGCGCAGCGGGATGGCAAAGAGCATACTTCGCCGCCTGCCAGGTTCCGCATCCCGCGACCAGCACATCGAGATCCTCGCGGTATTCGAGGTTTGGCCACAACAGATGAAACTCTGATCGGCGAACGTTGTCGTCTTTGTATAGCTCCAGCGCCCGATCGAGATTTTCGAGCGGAGGCGGAAACGGATGTTTCGTGTAAAAGTCGCGGATCGGATCCGCGCTTGCGGCGAACGCACGCGCTTCTGAGGCCGCGCTGAGAGATTCAGGTTTCATGAGTTTTTCCGGAACGAGAAAGTGGTCGGGGATTATACACCGAAGCGGACGGTCGATTCACGCATGTCGCGAGCACGATGCCGCCGACCGTAAATCTAAGCAAAGTCAAAACATTATGGGCCGGCTGCTTCAACTGTGACCCACGTGCCGTTGAAGGCGGCGGTGCCGCAAAGCCTGTCGATGGCGAGGTTGTCAGTTAGGTCGTTGATGCTGCTGCCGGAGTGTTGCTGGGCCACTTCGAGTTGAATACCAGCGCGATCGTGGCCCCACCCGTGAGGGATGCTGACGACGCCTGGCATCATTTCGTCCGATAATTCAAGGGGAACCTCCACTGAGCCTACGCGCGATTTCACCACCACCGTTTGACCGGTTATAAGATCTCGATGCGCGGCGTCGGCGGGATGCATAAGGATCGTGCATTGCGGTTTGCCTCGCAGGAGTCGTTGAGTGTTGTGCATCCACGAATTGTTGCCGCGCAGTTGACGACGTCCGATCAGTCGCAGGTGCCCGTTAACGTCTGCGACTGCCTGGTCCAACAATTGCGATTTCACACGCGCAACATCACTAACCAGCACTTCAGGTGCTAAATCGATCTTTTTGTCGGCAGTGCGCAAACGTGCCGGCAGGCACGGCGACAGTGGGCCAAGGTCGATTCCGTGTTCTGCGTTTCTGACCCTCCGCAACGTAAGCCCGCTGGAAAAAGGATTGAGCCGAGCACCGTAGGGCCCGAAACGCAGTCCGAGATCGAGCATCCTTTCGGGTCCCAGGAAACGCTTCATCAACGAAGCCTTAACGCGCCCGGCGAGACCGTCGTCGGACATGCGCGTTTGCAACTCAAACAGGATCTCCCAATCGTCTTTCGCGTCGGCATCGCGAGAGAACAGCGGCGGTGAGAACTTTGCCACGTTACGAACCGCCAGCAGGTGAAACGCAATGTCGTAGTGACCACGTTCGAGCGCTGATGTCGGAGGCAGGATGATGTGCGCGTGGCGGGTGGTTTCGTTGATGTAACAGTCGATCGACACCATGAAATCCAGACCTGCCAACGCCCGATCCAACTCGCGCCCGTTTGGTGTGGATAGAACAGGATTTCCGGCCACAGTCACGAACCCTCTGATTCGACCCGCTCCTTCTGTCAATATCTCTTCAGCCAACGCCGCCACTGGAAACTCTCCCCAAAATTCCGGCAGCTTGCGCACGCGAGTATGCCGCCGCCGGAAACCACCGCGCGGCGCAAGCGATTTCGGTGCGTTAACAGGATCAAACGCGGGGAGCGTAAACATCGCTCCGCCTGGCCGGTCGAGATTTCCCGAAACGATATTCAGAACGTTGATCAGCCACTGGCAAACCCCGCCGAACTCCTGGGTGCTGACGCCAATTCGTCCGTAACACACAGCCGACTCCGCGTAAGCAAATTCTCTCGCAAGCAAGCGTATCTGCTCCGCTGCAATGCCAGTTATCGAAGCGACTCGTTCAGGCGGAAACTCCGCCACAAGATCCGCTACCTTCTCGACACCTTTCGTAAACGCTAACAACCGATCTGGACGCGTCAACGCTTCCGAAAAGACGACCTGCAACATCGCAAGCAACAACAGTACATCCGTACCGGGACGGATAAACAGATGCTGATCCGCGAATCGAGCAGTTTCGTTGAAACGCGGATCAACTAAAACCACTTTCCCGCCGCGCCGTCGTATCTCGTCCAACCTGCGTCCCATTCCGGGGGCAGTCATCATGCTTCCATTCGAAACTGCCGGATTCGCTCCCAGAATCAGGAAAAACTTCGTCCGCTCGAGATCGGGTACTGGCAGCAGAAGCTGGTGACCAAACATCAGGTAAGAAGCAAGATGGTGGGCCAATTGGTCCACAGACGTCGCCGAAAACCTGTTGCGTGTTTTAAGACTGCGAATGAATCCGGGCGCGAACAACATCACGCCATAATTGTGAACGCTGGGATTACCGAGATAAGTAGCAAGCGAATCGCGTCCGTGCTCCGCGCGAATGCGTTTCAAGTTTTGTGCGACTTCCGCAAACGCTTCATCCCACGTTATCTGATCCCAACCGCTTCGCGTGCGCCGAACAGGATGCCTTAGGCGGTCTTTATCGAAATGAATGTCCTGCAAAGCGGCGGCTTTCGGACAAATATACCCGCGACTAAATGGATCATCCTTGTCACCACGGATATCGAGATGTTGTTCATTCCGAACAGTGATCTCGATGCCGCAAATCGCTTCGCAGAGATTACAGTTGCGATAATGAGGAGTAGTGCTTTTCATGCGTCTCGGCGAGAAACAATGTTGTTCCCGGTGGTCCAGTCAATTCCAATGCAACCGAGCAGACAAGATCGCAGCTGTTGAAAGACTGCGCGAACTTGCAAAAAATCCCTGGCCGACAACTAGATGCACGAACGAGCGAATCAGTCGTTCGCTGCGCTAGTGTTCGCCTCTACTTTCTCGGCAGGTAAGGGCGTACGCGAATGTTTGATGTGCCGCCAGACCCACCACGCCACAAAAATCAGCCCCGCGATGCCAATCAGAAAATCGAAACGATGAAACCACGTCTTTAGCGTGTCGTTCTTGTCCCACTGCTCGCCCAGTTTCTGTCCGATGTACGCAAGCCCAAGACACCATGGGAACGACCCGGCGAAGGTGTAGATCGTGAAACGAGTCATGTTCATGCGCGCTACACCCGCGGGAAAGGCGATGAACGTCCGAATCGCCGGCAACAATCGCGCAGTGAACACGATCAGCTCGCCGTATTTCGCAAACCACCGATCGGCGAGATCGAGATCGTGCCGCGATAGCAGAATATACCGCCCATACTTCTCAATAAACGGTCGCCCGCCGTACATCCCGGCATAGTAAGCGACCCACGATCCGACCACACAACCAACCGCACCTGCGAGACCAACGAGCCAAAGGTTCATTTCGCCGCGCGACACGAGGTAACCGGAGAAAGGCATGATGATCTCGGACGGCAAAGGTATGCACGCCGATTCGATCGCCATCAATAAAACGATCCCGGAGTACCCCAGCGTCGAGATCGTGGCGATGATAAAACTGGAAAGAATGCCGATTATTTTTGCGACCATGTAGTTTTTGTTGGATGTGAAAACACAGATTTAGTGATCGGACCAACCATGTTGGCCGATCAAAGGAACAAATGCGCAACCCCCGTGATCTTCCTCGCGACGGCCTGTCTCCGTTTTGATTACTCGTATCATTCTTTGACTGTCACGCGAATCGCCCACGGGCACAACCAGCCGCCCGTTAATTTTGAGTTGCACAATCAGTGGCTCCGGAATCGTTGGACCACCCGCCGCGACGAGTATGGCATCGTACGGAGCATGCGCGGCCCAACCAAGCGTGCCGTCGAAACACTTAACAGTCGCATTGTAGATTTCCAACTGTCGAATCCGAGCCTGCGCCTCGCGCGCCAGATCGCCAATGCGTTCGATCGCATAAACCTGCGCTGCGATCAGCGACAACACAGCAGTCTGGTATCCCGAGCCCGCGCCAATCTCTAACACGCGACTGTTGCCATCAAGCTCGAGCAACTCGGTCATGCGGGCTACGATAAAAGGCTGCGAGATGGTTTGGTTTGAACTGATCGGCAAAGCGTGATCGCCATAGGCGCGACTCTGTAAAGCTTCAGGCACGAAGAAATGGCGCGGTACGTTTCTGATTGCTTCCAGGACGCGCTGGTCTCGGATGCCGTAATGATCGCGTAAACGCGCAACCATACGTTCTCGGGGAATGGAGTACTCCTGGAGTGAAGCCGAGCGATGTTTGTTGGCTGCTTGCACCGGGAGAATTTTACTTGCTTTAGCTCTTGTGGAGTAGCTCGGAGTCTTTCAGATAGTTCCAGGCCTCGATTGCGGTCAACGCCCGATGATCCGTCATATCGGAACGCACCGGCGTCACCGACACGTAACCCGACTTTACCGCATAATAATCAGTGCCCTCGAGTGCGTTGGCGTTAAAGTATTCTTCACCGATCCAGAAGTAAGGCTTGCCTCGTGGATCGATGTGCTCGCTGATGATCGGTCGCGCGTTTTTGATACCTTGACGCGTCACCATCACGCCTTTGATCTCGCCGGGAGGCAAGTTGATGTTGAGCAGCGTGCCTTCCGGTAAACCTTCGTCGAGAACTTTTCGCACGGCCACAACAGCAAATGCCGCGGCGTGAGTGAAGTCAAAATTATCACGAGCCACGAGGCTTAGAGCAACGCCCGGAACGCCTAGAATTGTGCCTTCCATAGCGCCCGCAACGGTGCCTGAGTAGCTTGCGTCGTCGCCGAGATTACCGCCGTGGTTGATACCGGAGACACAGATGTCCGGACGTTCTGCTTCGGAGAGAATTTTATTGACAGCGAGCGTGACGCAATCGGTAGGAGTTCCGTCAACGGACCAATGACGCTCGTCGAGCTGACGAATGCGCAAAGGACGCGCTAACGTCAAACTGTGAGAAGCGCCGCTCATCTCCGATGCGGGCGCAACAACGTAGACGTCTCCTATCTCCTTCAGGGCTTCCTCAAGTTTGATCAGGCCGTCGGAGTGGATACCGTCGTCGTTTGTAATCAAGATCCGCGTCATACCTTCTCTGTATCCGTGTGAACCAAACACGGATTTTGGCAACTCGGCTTGAAGCGACTGGTGAGATTGGCGGCTGGGGAAATGCTTAGTCGCGCGGTATGCGCATCCGGCCCTTCTTCTTGTTTCGTTTTCGCGCCAGGGCCGACTTCAATTTCGCCTTTTGACCGGGGGGAATAAAGAAGGCGTGCTTCTTCGCGTCTTTGATGATCTCCTCAGTCATCACTTTGCGCTTGAAGCGACGGAGCGCGCTCTCAATTGATTCACCCTGATTAACAGTAACTATTGCCATTCGTTCTCAGCTTTCCCTTTCCAAAAATCCAAAATTCGGGCCCACTATTTAACCACAAACCCACAAAAACACAAAAAGGCAGAACCAATTTTGGCGATTGATCCGTGCCTCTTTGTGTCCTCCTGTGTGAAAACTAAACCAGTACCGCCTCCGCGGGTTCCTCCTTCTTCCGGCTCAGACCCTTGATCTGGACCGGCTTGTCGGCTTCCTTCGCGATCGACTGTTTCTTTAACACCATCTCCTGATAAAGCTTGCGCATCATCACAGCTTCTTCATGCGCCGTCTTCGGTCCTTCCATCTCGGGCTTATTCGGCCGGGTCAGGTCAATTTCGTTCAGGATGAGACCGTGCGACTTATCAGCCATCGGCACGTCTTTGCCACCGGCGAAAATCTCGTGACGGCCGTGCTCCTGATACCACTTCGCGACGGTCGCGTTCTGGTGCATGTTCTCGATGATGTTCCGCCAACCAATACCCGTGTTGTACGCGCAGAACGAAATCTCGCCTTCCTGCGTGCCGTACGGGATGATGCACATTTCGGTGCGACGGAAGTCGTAGTTGAAAAGATCCTGGAACCACATTCCCGCGATGAACAGGAAGTTCCAGCGATCCGAACGACGCGCCTCGATGTCTCTCGTGGTGCGATCGCCGCTGACCTTGCCGTAGTTCTTACCGGTCAGGCCAAATGACTTATCAAACTTCTTGAAAAGCTCGTAGAGCGTGAATTGCGAAGGCGAATTGTATGGGTTGTAGTGCTTCAAAAGCGTCAGACCCATCATGATGTTCGACATCCACTTGCCGCGCGCAGCGTCAGTGATCTTCTGCATGTCTTTGACCAGACCCGGAATGTTCAAGAACTCCGGCACCGGCCGCATTTCTTTGTTCTCTTTGTCGATCATCACCGCGGTCCCGACACCACAATTCGGGTGACAACCGCACGAAACCTGACCCCACTCCGCATTCGGGCCGTGAACGAGATCCGCGAAATCTGCGAAGGCGCCCATCAATGAAAGTGGGAACCAATCGCGCGTTGGTTCAGTGATCCCAACCTGATTCTTCACATCGTGCGCGAGATGCGACAGCGTGTAGCGTTGTTGCAGGCGACGCTGCTCGGTGATTTCTTCGTCACGGCCGGTGAATGAAACTGGTTGGAACGAAAGGAACGCAATCTTTTTCGGATTGTCGAGCGCGAAACGAATAATCGAACCGACCTGATCGTTGTTGATGCCGTTCACGAGCGTGGTGACAAGAACGATTTCGACGCCTGCTTCGTGAAGGTTGTTGATGGCTCGCATCTTTACGTCGAACAGGTTGCCGACCTGGCGGTGACTGTTCGCATCGTTTCCGATTCCGTCGAATTGCAGATAGACGTAACGCAAACCAGCTTCAGCAGCTTGGCGGCAGAACTCTTTGCTCTTCGCAAACTCGATTCCGTTGGTCGCCGCCTGCACGCTGTTGTAACCAACTTTGCGCGAGTATTTGATCGCCTCGATGAAATGCGGCGAGATTGAAGGTTCGCCGCCGGAGAACTGCACCGACATCTGGCGTCGCGGTTTGATCGTGATCGCGTTGTCGAGAATCTCTTTGATCTCATCCATGCTCAGTTCATGAACAAAACCAACCTGGTTGGCGTCCATGAAGCACGGGTCGCACATCATGTTGCAGCGATTCGTAAGGTCGACAGTCAACACGGCGCCGCGACCGTACTTGACGGTGCTTGAACCGTGATTGTGCAATTTCTCGTCGTTGTGGGCGTCGATGTCGCGCCCCGGGAACATCTTCTCAATGTGCGTGAGAAACTTGGCATCGATGGCCATCATGTCTTCGAAGTGACCGTGAGTCGGGCAGTCTTTGATCATCCAGATCTCACCATCGCGTTCGATGATCTGTGCCTTAATCTCGCCGACCTTCTCGTTAATCAGGTCGCTGACTTCCCTTTTACCGCTGATGATTGCTTCGCGCGCTTCGATCACGCAGTTCGGACAAAGCGAATCGGTTGTTCTCGGCCAACCCAACGTTGGCTTGCTCTTTTGCCACGACTTTAGCAGTGGCTTGTCCGACCATTTTGGAGTGAATGAAGGATTAGGTTTGTATTTATTAACTGACTGAATTGCGTTGAAAATGCCCCCGGCTATCAACGTCAATCCGCGCTCTGCATGCTTAATCGGTCGCATCGGCTCTCCACGTTTTTCTAGTTTTCTGTCGACCCCGGCAGACTACTACACGCCAGAAGCCGCGAAGCTATCGGCAATGACTGTGCCGTTCCGGCCCTCACACAACTTAAGTTCAATTATTGATTAATTTAGGAGGAACCAAGAGGAACTAACGTACAAAGGTTTGGTGTATCTTCTTGCTACAGACGCGGTGTTCGCGTGAGTCGTGGGCCATTTTGTCACCGATCTTTACCCATCGCAGCGGCCATCGCAGCGACGATGGGATCGGTTACTCGCTTCTTGTAAAGCTCGTCCAGCTTACCTGGCGACAGGTCGAACTCCACGGGAGATTCCTGGATGCGCTTGATGATCGTGCCTTCGGAAAAACCCGCTTCGACAAGTCGTATGACGCCGTCGTTATCGAGGACCGGCGTCTTCTCGAGTTTCAAACTTGCGCCGGTTCCGCCGGCTTCACTTTCGGGCCTCAAAATCTTTACGGTCGCCGAACCGGTAACGGAGCCTTCACTGACGTTACCGCCGTTACCAGCGCGTGACTCGCTTTTCGATCGCGAACCACTGCCGGAGCCGAAGATGTTCGTGCCTGAACTCTGCGAGTCGTTGCCGTTCGCCGGTTTCCGGTTCGCACCTCTGTTGAAGAACGAGTCGTCGGACACCCATTCATCTTCGCTGATGACGAACGTTGAATCGTGACTCGAGAGCATCGCGAGGATGATGTTCTCACTAACGCCCTGACGTTTGAGTTGGATCAGTTGTTCCGGTTCGAGGTTGAACGCGCTGGGCCGGTTATGAATGATGGTGATGACTGTTTTCTCTTTGAAGC